>Ga0190274_10002482_pt1 | contig 10859 bp, 12 predicted proteins | sample Popmic531T_FD_133002 | JGI IMG/M metagenome (GOLD analysis project Ga0190274, IMG submission 133002) | Populus adjacent soil microbial communities from riparian zone of Yellowstone River, Montana, USA - 531 T | ecosystem: Environmental > Terrestrial > Soil > Riparian zone | place: USA: Montana...
CTCCTGGGGCAAGATGGTCTCGCTGGGCGCCGAATCGATCTACACCTCGCCGCTGCTGGCCTTCGCCCCCGGCGTCCTGATCCTGCTCACCGTGCTTTCGCTCAACGTCTTCGGCGACGGCCTGCGCGACGCCCTCGATCCGCGGGCGAAGGTCCGCCTGACCCGGGCCGAGGTGGCCGAGTCGGCCGCGGGGGGGGCAATCTGATGGCCCGCTTCGCGATCCGCCGGCTGGCCGGGATGGTGCTGGTGCTGTTCGCCGTCTCGGTGCTGGTCTTCGCGATCTTCAACCTGATCCCCAACTCCGACCCGGCGCAGCGGATGGCGGGCAAGAACGCCGACGCGACCCTGGTCAAGAGCATCGAAGAGGATTGGGGCTTCGACGAACCGGTCTGGGTCCAGTACGGATCGATGATGGAGAAACTCTTCACCGGCGAACTGATCTCCTACGGCGACCAGCTCAACGTCGTCGACCGGATCGTCGAAGGGCTCCCCGCGACGTTCTCGCTCGGCATCGGCGCCGCTGTGATCTGGCTCTTCTTCGGGGTCCTCTTCGGCTATCTGTCGGGAACCAGGGCCGGTGGCTGGCTCGATCGGGCGCTGACCGTGGGGTCGGTGGCGGGGATATCGATCCCGGTCTTCCTGATCGCCACGCTCTTCCTCTACTTCCTCACCTACAAGATCGAGCTCTTCCCGGCCAGCGGCTACGTCCCGCTGGAGGAAGACCCGATCCAGTGGGCCTACCACCTGATCCTGCCCTGGTTCACGCTGGCGATCCTCAACATCGGCTTCTATAGCCGGGTGCTGCGCTCCAGCATGCTCAACGTGATGAACGAGGACTACGTGCGCACGGCCCGCGCCAAGGGACTGGACGAGAACCGGGTGATGGTTCGCCACGTCCTGCGCAACTCGCTGATCCCGATCGTCACCCTGTTCGGGCTCGACTTCGGCGCCACCATCTTCGGCGGCGCGATCATCACCGAAGTCATCTTCAGCCTCGGCGGCGTCGGCCAGTACTCGGCCGAAGCGATCACCAACCTCGACCTGCCGCCGCTGATGGCGGTCACCTTCTTCGGCGCCTTCTTCGTCGTCCTCTTCAACGCCCTGACCGACATCGTCTACGCCTACCTCGACCCGCGGATCAGGCTGGGGGCCTCGGCGCAATGAGCGAGCCGCTGCTCTCCGTCGAAGACCTGCGGGTCGGCTTCACGACCGAAGGCGGTCGCCTGCAGGCGGTCGACGGGGTCAGCTTCGGCGTCGCGCCGGGGGAAGTACTGGCGATCGTCGGTGAGTCCGGCTCCGGCAAGAGCGTCACCGCGCAGACGATCCTCGGGCTGACCCGCTCTCCCAACGCGACGATCGAGGGTTCGGTGCGGCTCCGCGGAACCGAGCTGGTCGACGCCGGCGAAGCCGAGCTGCGCCAGGTGCGCGGGGCTCAGATCGGGATGGTCTTCCAGGACCCGATGACCTCGCTCAACCCGGTCTACCGAGTCGGCGGCCAGATCGTCGAGGCGATCCGTGCCCACGGCTCCGACACCTCCAAGGAGGCTGCTCGCGAGCGGGCAATCGAGTTGCTCGACTCGGTCGGGATAGTGGACGCGGAGCGCCGGGTCGACGACTACCCGCACGAATTCTCCGGTGGCATGCGTCAGCGGGCGATGATCGCGATGGCGCTGGCGTTGGAGCCCGAGGTGCTGATCGCCGACGAGCCGACCACCGCGCTCGACGTCACCATCCAGGCCCAGATCCTGCGCCTGCTCGAGGGACTCAACCGCGAACGCAACCTGGCGACGATCCTGATCACCCACGACCTCGGCGTCGTCGCCGAGGTCGCCGACCGGGTGCTGGTGATGTATGCCGGCCGGGTGGTCGAGGAAGGGGCCCTGGACGAGATCTTCTATGACCCCCAGCACCCCTACACCTGGGGCCTGCTGGGCTCGCTGAGCCGGATCGATCGGCCGCGCCCCCATCGATTGCCGCAGATCAGCGGCGCCCCCCCATCGCTGATCTCCCTTCCCGAGGGTTGCGCCTTCCGCACCCGCTGCCCGCATGAGTTCGCCAAGTGCAGCCAGCAGCCGCCGCTCGAGGCGAAACTGGCCGACGGCGCCGGGCACGCCGACCGTTGCTGGCTCGACCTCGAACGCAAGCGCGAGAAACGCCAGGTCGGCGGACGAATCGGGTTGGAGGCACCGTCCTGATGGCGAGCGGCGATCCCCTGATCGAGGTCACCGATCTCGTCAAGCACTTCCCGATCAAGTCGGGGTTGCTGATCGATCGTGAGGTCGACCAGGTGCGCGCCGTCGACGGCATCAGCTTCAACGTCGCCAGCGGCCAGACGCTGGGCCTGGTGGGCGAGTCCGGCAGCGGCAAGTCGACCGCCTGCCGGGCGATGCTGCAGCTGCTGAAGCCGACCTCTGGCTCGGTCCGCTTCGAGGGCCAGGAGATATCCGGGCTCTCGCGGCGGGAGATGCGGCCGCTGCGACGGCAGATGCAGATGATCTTCCAGGACCCCTACGCGTCGCTGAATCCGCGCAAGCGGGTCGGCCAGATCGTCGGCAGTCCGTTGCAGCTCCAGGGCATCGCCTCCGGTGCGGAGCTGCGCAAGCAGGTGCAGGAGCTGCTGGAGCGGGTCGGCCTCTCCTCCGAGCACTACGACCGCTACCCGCACGAGTTCTCGGGCGGCCAGCGACAGCGGATCGGGATCGCCCGGGCTATCGCCCTGAAGCCGAAGCTGGTGGTCGCCGACGAGCCGGTCTCGGCTCTCGACGTCTCGATCCAGGCGCAGATCGTCAACCTGCTCGACGACCTCCAGGACGAGCTGGGGCTCACCTACGTCTTCGTCGCCCACGACATCGGCGTCGTCCGCCACGTATCCGACCGAATCGCGGTCATGCACGACGGCAAGATCGTCGAGGAGGGGAACGCCGACCAGGTCTGCGAGCGACCGGCAGACCCCTACACGAAGAAACTGCTGGCGGCGGTGCCGATCCCGGACCCGCGCGAGAGCCGCGCTCGGCGCCAGGCTACTCTCCGCAGCGCGTGACCCTGCCGCTCTCGCCACCGATCAAGCCGCAGCTGGCGCTGACGCGCAAAGAGCTGCCGCTCGGCGAGGAGTGGGCCTATGAGCCGAAGCTCGACGGCTTCCGCGCGATCGTCTTCGTCGACGGCGACGAGGCCTACATCCAGTCCCGCGGGGGCAAAGAGCTCGCCCGCTACTTCCCGGAGCTGAGCTTCGCGCCGGGGCGCTGGGTGCTGGACGGCGAGCTGGTGATCCGCGACGCCGATGGCAACCTCGAATTCGACTCGCTGCAGGAACGCATCCACCCGGCCCAATCGCGAATCGAGCTGCTCTCGAGGGAGATCCCGGCCGGCTACATCGTCTTCGACCTGCTGGCCGCGGACGACGAGTCGCTGCTGGGGGCGCCGCTGGCCGAGCGGCGGGCGCGACTGGAGGCGATCGCCGGGAAAGCGGGGCTGGAGCTGACGCCGCTGACCACCGACACCGCGCAGGCGGAGCAGTGGCTGGGCAGCATCGAGGGGGTGATGGCGAAGCAGCTCGACGCTCCCTACGTCCCCGGCAAGCGCAAGGGGATGGCCAAGGTGAAGCGCGAGCGGACGATCGACTGCGTGGTGATGGGCTGGCGTCCGGGCAAAGAGGAGGGCACGGTGGGCTCGTTGATCCTCGGCCTCTACGACGGCGAGGAGCTGCGCTCGGTCGGGCACATCTCCGGCTTCAGCGCGGCGGCGAAACGGAGCATGCGCGCCATGCTCGCCCCGCTGGAGACGGGCGAGAGCGGCAGCGCCGAGCCGAGCCGCTGGACCGGTGGGCGCGACCTCGAGTGGGTGGAGCTAAGGCCGGAGCTGGTGATCGAGGTGGGGTACGACCATGCGGCTTCCGGGCGGATCAGGCACGGGGCGCGGTTTCACAGCTTTCGGGATGACAAAGCGCCGAGGGAGTGCTTGTTCGAGCAGTTGGACGAAGGCGGTTAGCCGGCGGGTCCTGTCGTGGCGGCATCCCCCACGGTGCTCGGCCGCTCCGCGGCCTCCGCGCCGCGGGGGACCCCCGCCCCCACGCCACCCGCCGGAGAAGCGCTTTCGGCTGACAGCTAGAAAAGGGCGCTCTGGGGAGGGTCCTTAGGGTCGGGGCTGGGAGTCGCTCGCGGCGGATTGGCCGGGGTGCCGGAGCGGTCTGCAAGGGAGCTGCGGAGGCGGTTGCGGCCCCAGCCGCGGACGGCTCGGGTGGTCTGGTTTCGCTGCTGGGGACGCATGTATGACCGGCCTCTGTAGAGGGCTTCATAGCGAGGGAGGAGATCCGGGCGTTTTTCCTCCATCCAGGCGAAGAAGACGTCCTTGACCTCGTCGCGGAGGTGGAGGGCGACGCCGCCGAGGAAGGTGGCTCCGGCCTTCTTGGCACGCTCGACGATCGGGCGGACCTGGTCGGGGTGGTCGTTGATGCCGGGCATCAGCGGGGCGATCAGGACGCCGGAGTCGATGCCACGGCGGCGCAGCTCGGCGACGGCGTCGAGGCGGGCGGCGGGGCTGGGCGTGTGCGGCTCGGTCGCCCGCCAGGCGTCCTCGTCGAGGGTCGGCACCGAGAGGTTGACCGAGACCGGCAGATCCTTTTGCGCCATCCGCTCGAAGATCTTCACGTCGCGCATGACCAGCGGCGACTTGGTCAGCACCGAGACCGGCGTCTGCGCCGCCTCCAGCGCCTCGAGGATCTCCGGCATCATCCGGTAGCGGCTCTCGACCCACTGGTAGGGGTCGGTGTTCGTCCCCAGCGCCACCAGCTCCCGCTTCCAGCTCGGCCGCGCCAGCTCGGCGCGCAACAGCTCCGGCACGTTGACCTTGACGACGATCTCGCGCTCGAAGTCGCGACCGGCGTCGAAGTCGAGATAGGTGTGAGTTCTTCGAACAAAGCAAAATTTGCAGGCGTGGGTGCATCCTCGGTACTGGTTGATCGTGTGGCTGAATCCGTAGCGGCCGCCCGGCACGTGGTTCAAGGCCGAGCGAGCGCGAACCTCGTGGAAGTTGATCCCCATCGCCTCGGGGGCGTCGAAGGTGCGGGTGACGGTGCCATCGCCGACACCCGGCAGGCGCAGATCGTTCTCCACTCGCTGTTCGTCCCAGCGCACGAACATACGTTCGCATCGGGGTCGGTCGGAAAGTCGATGAGGCGACCCACCCAGGGTGGGGTCAACTCACCGACGAGGGCTGAGTCAGATGCTGGAGCCGGTCTCGTCGCGCTTGAAGGCCTCGAGCTGGCCGAGGGCCTGGGCGCGGGCTTTGGAGCGAAGGGGTGGCAGCACGGCGACGAGATTGCCCATCGGTCCCAGCGCCTGCTTGGCCCAGTTGCGGAAGTCGAAATCGTCGACGTGGTCGGCGATGCGGCCGTCGGCGGCGAAACGGAAGCTGGCCTGGATGTCGTTGACCACGGGGCGGCCGGTGGAGAACGTGTAGCGGGCGATCCAGTGGGCGGAGCCGCTCTCCTCGTCCGCCTCGTGCTCGTGCAACTCGATCTTCAGGTCGGTGGCGCGGCCGGTCAGCATCCGCCACATCGCACCGATCTCATCGCCCTCGAGGTCGCCGAACGCCGGGTCGCGGAAATGCGCGCCCGGCGCGTAGCAGGCGGTCATCGCGGCGCCGTTGCACTGGCCGAAGGCCTCGTAGAGGCGCTCGATCGTCGCGTTGTTGGCCTCGGCGGAGATGCGCCCCACCCTATGCCTTATCGGGCGGGCAGCTCGCCGCGGATCACGTAGCGCAGGATGTCGACCACCTGCTCCGACTCGCGAGCGGTCGCCTGCGCAGCCCGGTCGACCTCCTTCAGGGCGTGGTCGAGCTCGGGGTCGTGAACGGTCACGATCGGCTTGCCGAGAGCGGCGGCGTAGCCGGCGTCGAAGGCGGCGTTCCACTGGCGGTATTTGTCGCCGAAGCGGACGACGACCAGGTCGGCGGCGCGGATCAGCGTCTGGGTGCGGATCGCGTTGACCCCGGCACCCTTGTGGTCGCGCCAGAAGGCCTCCCCCTCCTCCCCCAGGGTGCCGGTGCCAGCGTCGTCAGAGGCGCCGTGGTCGGTGACGGGAGCCGAGAACTCGACCGGCAGCCCCGCCTCCCGCACCCCCGTTTCGATCCGCTCCCGCCAATCGGAATGAATCTCCCCAGCCAGATACACCAGCCAGACCCGAGGGGGAGGAGGGGACACCCCCTCCGAAACACTCAAGCGCGGCTCCCGCCGCGCGTTTCGGAGGGGGTGTCCACCCCCGCTCCCGCAGTCTGCTCCTCGAAGTGCTTGCTCAGCATCGTCACCTGGCCCTGGTAGTTGGAGCCCAGGCCGGCACCGTAGAGGCGCTCGGCCGGAGCCGCCATCCGCTCGAGTCCGAGCTTGCAGACGGGTTGGCGGTGCTCGACCATGAAGGAGACGTCGCGAGCCCGAACCTCCAGCGCCGCGCGGCTGCCGTGGTTGCCGCCCGCCGGGTCGTAGCCGAAGCCCGGGTCGAAGAAGCCGGCGTAGTGGGTGCGGAGCTCGCCCGCGGTCGGGTCGTAGGCCATCATCTCGGCCGCAATCTGCGGTGGGATGCAGACTCCCTCGGCGGAGAGCAGCAGGTAGAAGATCTCCGGCTCCAGCACGACCCGGCCGCCGGCCTCGGGAAAGACCGGGTCCCAGAAGTCGGTCCAGCGGTAGGCACGGATCCGTGAGAGGTCGACCGGCAGGCTGTTCTTCTTGGCCCGGTAGCCGACCGTGCGATCGCTCGGCCCGGAGAGGTCGAGGCTGAGGAAGAGGCCGTCGGAGACGGCCAAGTCGGAGCGCGGCACCGCCTCCGAGCCCATGTAGAGGAGCGGCGCCTCGTCCTGGAGGTCGAGGATCTCGGCGTCGCCGAGGCGGACGTCGCCACGGGCGATCCGCAGCTGATTGAGCGAGAGCCCGGTCTTGACCTGGATCGCGAAGGAGCGGGGAACGATCTCCAGGTAGAGCTTGCCTCGGTAGCCGGCACGGATGTCGTCGAAGCGGTGATGGCGGTCGGTGATCACGCGGGTGAAGACGTCGAGACGGCCGGTCGAGCTCTTCGGGTTGGCCTTCGCCCGCACGTCATCGGGCAGCGCCAGCTCCTCGATCAGCGGCACCAGGTAGGGCCGGTCGCGCTCCAGCACGGCGCCGTCGCGCAGATCGACCTTCTGGAAGGCGAGGCCCTCGGTCTTCTCCTCGACCGTGGAGTCGACGTCCGGCAGGAAGGAGCAGCGCAGCGCCCAGGCGAAGTCGCCGAGCCGTAGGTCGATGCTGGCCGGCTGAATCGCCTCCGGCCGGATCCGGTAGTCGCCGGAGCTGACCCACTCCGCCTCGATCGCCCGGTTCAGCTCCTGCGAGGGGAAGACGCCCGGGGTCGGCTCGCTCATCCAGCAGAGATTATTCGCCTTGCCTCGGTGGCGCCGAGGTAAGGCGTCAGCGCGAACTCGAGCACGTCGGGGAGCAGCTCTTCCAACTTCTCCACGTCGCCCGCGAGCACGCGCCGGCCCAGCAGCGAGGCGATGCCCCCGACCACGGCCTCGCCGGTCGCAAGCGGGACCTCTCCTCCGCCCGGCGCCTGGGGGGCGCCGTTGCGCAGATAGGGAATGAAGCTCTCGACCGCGGCCTGATAGCGGTCGTAGACGCCGGGACCGGCGCGCAGCCCCTCGACCAGGGAGATGCTGGCAAGGGCCGGGTCGCTGGCGAAGGAGGAAAGAAGGGCCGCGATCCCGTCCCGCACCCGTGGCGACCACTCGTCCTCCTCGTGCGCGGTACAGGCGTCGAGTATCTGCTTGCGAATTCGTTCGATCGCCGTTTCATACGCGGCGAAGAAGCAATCGTCCTTACTCGCGAAGTGCTTGTAGAAGTCACTCTTCGAAACTGATGCTCGCTGGCCGATCAATGACACAGTGGTTTTTTGATAACCGACTTCGTAGAGGACTTCGATCAGCCCGGAGATCAGTCTTTCACGCTGATTTCGTGCGACAAACTCTGGGGAAAGGCCGTGGCGACCGCGGGGTAGGCGCTCCATTAACTATTGGAGTCTGCCACCGTACTGTTACTTTCGCCTCCCGGCTCTGGGCTAAGTTTGGATACACCGTGGTACGGAGAAAGGACGAACTCCGACAGCCCGGGCAGCAAATCGAGCGCCTGCCCGGCGCCGCCTCGCCGGATCTGCTGGTACACGATCCAGGCAACACCGCCGATCAGCGTCTCACCGATCGTCTCCGGCAGGTCGGCCTCGACCGGAGCGCTGCGGCGCCACAGCTCGACGAATCGCCGCAGGGCCTCGTCGTAGCGGGCCGAGGCGGTCGGCGTTGCCGAGATCGCCTCGATCATGCACATGCGCGCCGCCGCCGGATTCTCGGCGACATACCCAAGGAAGGCCCGAAGACCTCCCTCGACCCGCTGGCTCCACTCGCCATCAGCGGCGGCACAGGCCTCTTCGACCCGGCCCGAGACGTCCTCGACCGCCCCGTCGACGGCAGCGAGAAAGACCGCTTCCTTGCCGTCGAAGTTGTCGTAGAGCGTTTTGCGGGCGACGCCGGCGCGGCGCACGAGGTCACCGATCTTGGTCGCCTCGTAGCCCTGCTCCGCACTCAACTCGGCCATCGCATCCATGATGCGGCGTCGCTTGCGCTCTGCAACGAACTCTCGTGGAAGCTCGGGCCGATTCGGCCTCACCTGGGCTCCCTGGATGGGGGTGGGAGCATCGCCTGAAGGATAGCCATGGCCCGCAAAAACCCGCGCGCGCCACAAGCTCTTCTGGTACCTTAAAAAGACCGTCGGGGTTTTCAAAGGAAACGTGCGGGTCTCCAGGTGCCATTCGAGCGAATTCAACTGAGCCAGGAGATGCTCGTCGCCGCGATCGGCGACAGCTGGCCACCGGCTCAGGTCGACGCCGCGGTCCAGCTGCTGAACAGCAGCGAGGGCAAGTTCCCCTCCGGAGTTCGCAAGCTCCCCTCCGACCTCGTCAGCGCCGTGCAACGGGAGCGGCTGATCGCGGCAATGCTCCGCGCCACCTCCGAACTCGGCTACAGAAAAACCTGCGTACAGGACGTGATCGAACGGGCGGGCGTCTCCCGCCCCACCTTCTACGAGCACTTTGCGAACAAGGAAGATTGCTTCCTCGCCGCCTTCGACACGACCTCGACGCGCCTGTGCGACCGAATCTCCGCCGCCATCCGCCAGGGCGGGGATCACTGGAGAGACAGGTTGCGCCTGGGTCTGGAAACGCTGCTTCATTTCGCAGCGGCCGAACCGGAGGCCGCCCGCGCCGTGATCGTCGAGGCCCGCGCGGGAAACGTCGAGGTGGTGATGCGGCGGGATGAGCTGCTCGATCAGTTCGCCACCTGCATCGAGGACCAGGTTCGCGGGCTGGTTCCCGACGGGCCCTCTTACTCGTCCATCACCGCGGCCGGAATAGTCGGCGGCATCGAAGCGCTCCTCTACTCCCGTCTCAACAAGGGGGACATCGACGATCTCGAGGCCCTCCTGCCCTCGATGATGTACTTCCTGGTCCTCCCATACGAAGGTCACGAGGCCGCCGGCGAGGAGCTCGCGGTCGCGGTGCGCTGAGCCCTCCCCAGCGGAAGCTATCTTTCGCTCCATCCGTCCTCCCGCCGGTAACAACGGTCGGCTTTGACGCCGATGAGCTCACCCCGAAGCGCACGGGTCGCACTTGGCTTCCTCTTCCTGGCCGCCGCGACGATCGGCCTGACGGCGGCGGCGCTGCCGCAGACCTTCTATGAGGACTTCCCCTTCCTTACTCACTGGGTTGAGCTGCTGCCGCCCTACAACGAGCATCTGGTCACCGACGTCGGCGGCCTCTATCTCGGCTTCGCGGTCCTCTTCGCCTGGGCGGCTTGGACGCTCGACCGCACCCTGGTGCGCGCCGTCTGCGTGGCCTGGCTGCTGACCGCCGCGATCCACCTCCTCTTCCACGCCGGCCACCTCGACGGCTTCGGCACCGCCGACGCAATCGCCGAGCTCGCCAGCCTGGCGCTGCTGCTGGCACCGCCCCCGATCGCGATCTGGGGCGTCGGCTCGCCCGCAGCCAAAGGCGGCCATCCGTAGAATCCCGGCCCCCGGAGGGGTGCCGGAGCGGTTGAACGGGGCAGTCTCGAAAACTGTTGGCGTCGCAAGGCGCTCGTGGGTTCGAATCCCACCCCCTCCGCTCCGTTTCTCTTGTCGGTGGGCCGATTCCCACGCCATGGGTGGGGTTTCGTCCCGGCGGCGCAGTGCCGGCCGGCAACCGCGGCTAAAGGGGGCGAGGGGGGCGTGCCGATGAACTCGCGTGGGCAACGGCGAGCAAACCAGGGCCGGGCAGTTCTTCGACCGCCATCCGCGCCTGCTGCGCACGCTGGCGCTGATCGCGCTGGTCTGGGGGGTCGGCTACCTGACCTGGCGGGTTGGCTGGAGCGGTGAAGGGGCCAGTCCCGTCCTCTTCGCGATGCTGCTGGCGACCGAGCTCTACGGGTTCTACGCACTGGCGATCCTGACCTGGTTCTCCTGGTCGCGGCCGGCGGCCAAGCGCCCGGCCCCGACGCCCGGGCGCTCGATCGACGTCTACGTCTGCACCTACGACGAGCCGGTCGAGGTCGTGATGGCGACGCTGGCGGGATGCCGCGCCCTCACCTACCCGCACACGACCTACCTGCTCGACGACGGCCGGCGACCGGAAATGGAGGAGATCGCGACGCTGGCCGGGGCCCGCTACCTGACCCGCACCGACAACTCCCATGCCAAGGCCGGCAACCTCAACGCGGCGCTGCCACGGACCGAGGGCGACCTGGTGCTGATGCTCGATGCCGACCACGTGCCGATGCCCGACGCCCTCGACGCCCTGGTCGGCTACTTC
>Ga0190274_10002483_pt1 | contig 10857 bp, 9 predicted proteins | sample Popmic531T_FD_133002 | JGI IMG/M metagenome (GOLD analysis project Ga0190274, IMG submission 133002) | Populus adjacent soil microbial communities from riparian zone of Yellowstone River, Montana, USA - 531 T | ecosystem: Environmental > Terrestrial > Soil > Riparian zone | place: USA: Montana...
ACCGTGAGGTAGCGCAGCACGTCTTCGTTGATGCGCTGCTGGCGCTCGATTTCGGTCAGCGCGGCGGGCGGCGCATCGACATTCAGCAGCGTGAAATGCGCCTTGCGGTTCTTGCGGATGCGGAACGAGAGCGACTTGACGCCCCAGTACTCGTTCTTGGTGACCTTGCCACCCATCTGCTCGATGACGCCGGTGAATTGCGCGGTCAATTCCTCGACCTGCTGCGCGCTGACGTCCTGGCGCGCAAGATAGACGTGTTCGTATAGCGGCATGGAATGCCTTTCCTCTGTTCGACCGTCTCTCGGCGCCAAGCCCTTCGAGCCTCGGAAAGGCTCGACTGCTCTGAAGGCGGGAACACGGGACGCCGGACCAGAGGCCCTATCGCCTGGTGAGGGCGACCGTCCGTTCAGCTCCCGGCCGGGACCAACGGAATGGCGGTGGTTATAGGGGCTTTTGACCAGAAGGCAAGCATCGCGCGGCGCGGCCCGCTCTCGCCTAACGGGTTCAAAAGGCCTAGGTTTTGGGCACTTAAACTCGCGTCTGAGCGAACCAATGCTGGCAAAAACAAGACCCGAGCCCCTCGCGAATGCGGTGGACGAGTGGCTGATGCAGTTCGAGCGGGCTCTGGCGGAGCCTGGAACGGCCGCGCTCGGGGCCCTGTTCCACCCGAACAGCCATTGGCGGGAACTGCTGGCCTTCACCTGGACCATCGCCACGATCGAGGGCCGCGACGCCATCGCCGAAGCGCTGAAGGCGCAAGCCGCTCGGGCCAAGCCATCCGGGTTTCGCACCGATCCGCACCGCACCGCGCCCCGGCCGGTGACCCGGGCAGGCACCGCGGCCATCGAAGCGATCTTCCAGTTCGAAACCGCGCAAGGCCGTGGCAGCGGAATCGTGCGGCTCATCCCGGACGGCGAGGGCGGAGCGCCGAAAGCCTGGACGGTGCTCACGGCGCTCGACGAGCTGAAAGGTCACGAGGAGACGGTCGGGCGGGCGCGGCCAACCGGGCAGTCCTACTCGCGGGATTTCCGCGGGCCCAATTGGCTCGATCTGCGGCAATCCGCGGCCGCCTATGCCGACAGCGATCCGGCCGTGCTGGTGATCGGTGCGGGCCAGGCCGGGCTTTCCATTGCGGCGCGTCTCAAGCAATTGCAGGTCGACACGCTGGTGGTGGATCGCTGGCCGCGCGTCGGCGACAACTGGCGCAAGCGCTACCACGCACTGACGCTGCACAATCAGGTGCAGGTCAATCATCTGCCATACATGAACTTTCCGCCGAACTGGCCGACCTACATCCCGAAGGACAAGCTCGCCGCATGGTTCGAAGCGTATGCGGAGAGCATGGAGCTCAACGTCTGGTCCGGCACCGAATTCGAGAGCGGCGCGTACGACAAAAAAGCGGGGCGCTGGTCGGTCGTGCTGCGCCGGGAGGACGGCACAAAGCGCGAAATGCATCCGCGCCACGTGATCATGGCAACCGGCTTGAGCGGCGTGCCCGTCATTCCGGATATCCCGACGCTGGAAAATTTCCGTGGCACGGTCCTGCACTCCACCCAATACGAAGACGGTGAAGCCTGGAAAGGCAAGCGCGCGCTCATCATCGGCACCGGCAACAGCGGCCATGACATCGCGCAGGATCTGCACTCCAGCGGCGCCAAGCCAACGCTCGTGCAGCGCAACTCGACCATGGTGGTCAACATCGAGCCGAGCGCGCAGCTACCCTATGCGCTCTACGACGAAGGCCCGCCGCTGGAGGACTGCGACCTCATCACCACGTCGATCCCGCTATCGCTGGCGAGGACGAGTCACAAGCTGCTGACCGAGCAGGCCCGCAAGCTCGACCAGAAGCTGCTGGACGGGCTGGAGCGCGTGGGCTTCAGGCTGAATTTCGGCGACGACGGCACCGGCTGGCAGTTCAAGTACCTGACGCGAGGCGGCGGCTACTACTTCAACGTCGGCTGCTCCGATCTGATCGCCGAACGCCAGATCGGACTGGTGCAGTATTCAGACATCGCTGAATTCGTCGCGGAAGGCGCGAAGATGCGAAGCGGCGAGACGCTGCCCGCCGACCTGATCGTGCTGGCGACCGGCTACCAGGGTCAGGACACGCTGGTCAGGAAATTGCTCGGCGACGAGGTCGCCGCTCGGGTCGGGCCGATCTGGGGGTTCGGCGAAGGCCAGGAGCTGCGCAACATGTTCGTACGCACGCCGCAGCCCGGCCTGTGGTTCATCGCCGGCAGCTTCGCGCAGTGCCGCATCTATTCGAAATATCTCGGTTTGCAGATCAAGGCGGCGGAGGAGGGCTTGCTCGCGTAGGGCAGCGCCTTGACACGACGGAGTCCGCGGTGTCATTCGGCGCGCGCGTTCAGGGGGATTGCGATGTCGGTCGCGTTCGTGTTTCCAGGGCAGGGCAGCCAGGCCGTCGGCATGGGCAAGGCGCTCGCCGACAATTTCGCACCGGCGCGCGCGGTGTTCGACGAGGTCGACGCGGCGCTCGGCGAAAAGCTGACGGCGACGATTTGGGAAGGCCCGGCCGACAAGCTCACGCTGACCGAGAACGCGCAGCCCGCGCTGATGGCGGTGTCTGTCGCCGCGATGCGGGTGCTGCAAGCGGAGGCCGGGATTGATCTCGCACGCGACGCCAAGTTCGTCGCTGGCCATTCGCTCGGCGAATATTCCGCGCTCGCGGCCGCCGGCACATTCTCGATCGCCGATACGGCAAAGCTGCTTCGGATTCGCGGCCGGGCCATGCAGCAGGCGGTGCCGGTCGGCACCGGCGCGATGGCGGCGTTGCTCGGGCTTGAGCTCGGCGCGGCGCGGGAAGCGGCGGCGCAGGCGGCTCAGGGTGAGGTCTGCGACATCGCCAACGACAATGGCGGGGGCCAAGTGGTGGTTTCCGGCAGCAAGGCGGCGGTCGATCGCGCGATCGAGATCGCCAAGGCCAAGGGCGCGCGCCGCGCCATGCTGCTGCAGGTGTCCGCACCCTTCCATTGCGCGCTGATGAAGCCCGCGGCCGATGCGATGGCCGAGGCGCTCGGCAAGACCGCGGTGAAGGCGCCGGCGGTGCCGGTGGTCGCCAACGTGGTGGCGGGACCGATCAGCGATCCACAGGAGATCGTGCGTCGCCTGGTCGAGCAGGTGACCGGCACCGTGCGCTGGCGCGAGTGCGTCGCGTACATGGCGGGTGAAGGCGTCAAGACGTTCTATGAGGTCGGCGCCGGCAAGGTGCTGACCGGATTGCTCAAGCGCATCGCGGATGGTGCGACCGGGACGGCGATCGGTACGCCGGACGACGTTGCCGCGTTCAAGACTGCGCGCGGCGCGTAACGCCGGCTGCGAAGGAGAAAGCCATGTTCGACCTGACCGGCAAGACCGCCCTCGTCACCGGAGCCACCGGCGGCATTGGTGGCGCGATCGCGCGGGCGCTGCACGCGCAGGGCGCCAAGGTCGCGATTTCAGGCACCCGGCGTCAGGTGCTCGATGCGCTGTCCGGCGAGTTTGGCGGCGCGACCGTGCTGCCGTGCGATCTGGCCGACAAGGATGCGGTCGAGGCGCTTGTACCCAAGGCCGAGGAGGCGCTTGGCCAACTCGATATCCTGGTGGCGAACGCGGGTATCACCAAGGACAACCTGTTCGTTCAGCTCAGGGACGAGGACTGGGAGCAGGTTCTCAACGTCAACCTGACATCGACCTTCCGGCTCGCACGCGCCGCCGTGAAAGGAATGATGCGGCGCCGGTTCGGCCGCGTGATCGGCATCACGTCGGTGGTCGGCGTCACCGGCAATCCGGGGCAGAGCAACTACACCGCCGCCAAGGCGGGGATGATCGGCATGTTCAAGTCGATCGGCAAGGAGTACGCCAAGCGCAACGTGACCGCGAATTGCGTGGCGCCGGGATTCATCGCGACGCCGATGACCGACAAGCTCAACGACAAGCAGCGCGAGGCGATCCTGGCCATGGTTCCGGCGGGAAAGCTCGGCACCGGGGCGGATGTCGCGGCCGCGGTGGTCTATCTCGCATCCGACGAGGCGGCTTACGTCACGGGCCAGACGCTGCACGTCAACGGCGGAATGGCAATGATCTGAAGGGTATGGCCAAGGCTGTGGGGCGTGCTAGTCAAGGGTTCTGAAGTATGTTTTAACCGAACCGCGGCTGACTGGGGCAACCGGATGGGCGAGGGCGATACGCGGTCCGCTCGCGACCGTGCCAATCAGTCCTGCAGATGAGGCGACGTTCATCCCCGTTGGCTCAAGGCCGTTCGAGCCCAACGAACTAGAGCGACAAAACTAGAGGGTCAGACGATGAGTGATATCGGCGAGCGAGTGAAGAAGATCGTCGTGGAGCATCTGGGCGTTGAGCCCGACAAGGTCGTCGAAGCCGCGAGCTTCATCGACGACCTCGGCGCCGACAGCCTCGACACCGTCGAGCTCGTCATGGCCTTCGAGGAAGAGTTCGGTTGCGAGATTCCAGATGATGCGGCCGAGACGATTTTGACCGTCGGTGACGCCGTCAAGTTCCTCGAAAAGAACGCCAAGAGCTGACGGCCGGGCCCGCGCCTTGGCCGTTGTTTCCTCCTGCCGCGCCCGGAGCTGGCGCCCGACACTTCCCCGACCCGGAACATGGCGATGACTGGCGGGTTCGCTTTGGCGGGCAGGCCGCGCCGCCTTGATTGCCGAGCGGAAACCAGTACCCATTGTTGCCCACAACGGGCGTTGGCCATGGCAACTGACCGGACAGCGAGATGAGACGCGTCGTCGTCACCGGCATGGGGATCGTCAGTCCGCTCGGCTGCGGGCTTGAGGAGACATGGCGCCGCCTGGTCGCCGGCGAGAGCGGTGCCAGCAAGGTCGACCGGTTCGACGTGTCGGACATCGCCTGCCAGATCGCCTGCATGGTGCCGTACGGCGACGGCAGCAACGGCACCTACAATCCCGACCAGTGGATGGAGCCGAAGGAGCAGCGCAAGGTCGACAAGTTCATCGTCTATGGCATGTGCGCGGCGACCCAGGCGCTGCAACACGCGGGATGGAAGCCGGCCACGCACGAAGACCAGTGCGCGACCGGCGTGCTGATCGGCTCCGGGATCGGCGGCGTCGAGGGCATCGCGGAGACCGCGATCGTGCTGAAGGAGCGGGGGCCACGCCGCGTCTCGCCGTTCTTCATTCCGGGCCGCATCATCAATCTGGCATCGGGCTATGTTTCGATCGAGCACGGGCTGAAGGGTCCGAACAGCTCGGTGGTGACGGCCTGCTCGACCGGATCGCACGCGATCGGCGACGCCGGCCGCATGATCGCGCTGGGCGACGCCGACGTGATGGTCGCGGGCGGCACGGAGTCTCCCGTGAACCGCATCTCGCTCGCGGGGTTCGCCGCGGTGCGGGCGCTTTCGACCGGGTTCAACGATCGGCCGACCCAGGCGTCACGCCCGTATGACAGGGACCGCGACGGCTTCGTGATGGGCGAGGGCGCCGGTGTCGTCGTGCTGGAGGAGCACGAGCACGCCAAGGCGCGCGGCGCCAATATCTACGCCGAGCTGATCGGCTACGGCCTGTCGGGCGACGCCCATCACATCACGGCGCCGACGCCGGACGGCGACGGCGCGTTCCGCTGCATGCAGGCGGCGGTGAAGCGCGCCGGCATCCAGCCGAGCGACATCGACTACATCAACGCGCACGGCACCTCGACGCCGCTCGGCGACGAGATCGAGGTCGGCGCCGTGCAGCGGCTGGTCGGCAACGCCGCGAGCAAGATCTCGATGTCGTCGACCAAGTCGTCGATCGGCCATCTGCTTGGCGCGGCCGGCGCGGTCGAGGCGATCTTCTCTATCATGGCGATGCGCGACAATGTGGCGCCGCCGACGCTCAACCTCGACAATCCGTCGGTCGAGACGCCGATTGATCTGGTCCCGCACAAGGCCCGGCAGCGCGACATCGACATGGTGCTGTCGAACTCGTTCGGCTTCGGCGGCACCAACGCCTCGCTGATCTTCCGGCGGTACGACGGCTAGCTTCGACGTCATCTCCACCCTTTCGCCATATTTGGTTTTCATTCCCAGCGTACTCTTCCTGTCCGGGGGCTAGCCAAACGGGGGAAACGCTGAAAAGCATGGGCAGGGCATGAGAAATCTGCGACCATGCCTGCGGGCACGTCTCTCATGAGCGGTTCAGTCGAATTGTCAGCCCATAGGGAACGTGCGCGCATGAATACGGGGGCAGGGCGGTGAACTCCCAGACTCCGCCTCCCGGCGGCAACGGGGCGGGCCGTCCGCCGCCGCCTGTCTTCGGTCAGCCGCCGACACCAGGCCAGCCGCAACGTCAGCCGTCGGCGTCCCCGCCGCCGGCGCGGCCCAATCCCGGCAATCCGTTCCAACCCGCGCCGGCTCAGCCGCAAGCCGCGCCGCCTGCCGCTGCGCCCCATCCCGCGCCGCCTCGGCCGCCCGCGCAGGCTGCTCCACCGCCACCACAGGCGCCGGCCTCCGCGCCGCCGCCGGCATCCCCGCGACCCGTTGCGCCGCCTCCGCAAGCCGCGCGCCCGCCGGCCAACCCCGCGCCGCAACCGAACGGCAATGGACGCGCCACTTCTGCTCCGTCTCCCTCGCCGCCGCTGCCACCCGACACCGGGCGCGCCGTCCCAGGCGCCGGCGATCCGTATCCGCCGATGCAGGCCGGAGCGTTGGACGCACCGCGCACCACGCCGCGCAGCGCGCGTGTCGCGCTTGAGCCCGATCGCATGCCGCCGCCGAAGAAGCGATCCAAGCGTGCGCGCAATCCGATCGTGATCGTCGGCAATCTGCTACTGACCTTGCTGTTCCTGGTGACGATCGGCGCCGGCGTCGTTTTCATGATCGGCAAGCAACGCTTCGAGGCGCCCGGACCGCTCGCGGCCGACAAGACCGTCAACATTCCGAAGGGCGGCGTCCGCGACGTTGCCGAACTGCTCGAGCGCGAGGGCGTGATCGACCAGCCCTACGTGTTCATGGCCGGTGCGCTGCTGTACAAGACGCGCGAGGATCTCAAGTACGGCGAGTATCAATTTACAAAGAATGCCAGCCTGCGCGACGTGGTCAACACGATCATCGACGGCAAGGTGGTGCAGCATGCCTTCACCATCGCCGAGGGTCTGACCTCGGATCAGATCGTGCAGCGCCTGCTCGACAACGACGTGCTGACCGGAAATATCCGCGACATCCCGCGCGAGGGCACGCTGCTGCCGGAGACCTACCGTTTCACCCGCGGCATGACGCGTGAGCAGATGATCCAGCGCATGCAGGCGCAGCAGCGCAAGCTCGTGCAGGAAATCTGGGACCGCAGGATGCCGGATCTGCCGATCCGCTCGGTGGAGCAGTTCGTCACACTGGCCTCGATCATCGAGAAGGAAACCGGCAAGCCGGAAGAGCGCACCCGAGTCTCGGCGGTGTTCGTCAACCGGCTCAAGCAGAAGATGAAGCTGCAGTCCGACCCGACCATCATCTACGGCCTGGTCGGCGGCAAGGGCACGCTCGGCCGCGGCATCCTGAAGAGCGAAATCGAGCAGCCGACGCCCTACAACACCTACGTCATTGACGGTTTGCCGCCGGGTCCGATCGCCAACCCAGGCCGCGCCTCGCTGGAAGCCGCCGCCAATCCGGCGCGGACCAAGGAGCTGTTCTTCGTCGCCGACGGCAGCGGCGGCCACGCCTTCGCCGACAATTACGAGCAGCACCAGAAGAACGTCGCCCGGCTGCGCGCGATCGAGCAGCAGGCGCAGCCCGCCGCCGCCGGCCGGGCGCCGCAGCAACGACCGGCAGCGGCCCGCCCGGCGACGCGGTAATTTTCCTTCCGCGCGGCTTGGGTTAAGTTCGCGTGGCTTTTCACGAACGGATTCGGAAAACGATGGCGCTGTCGAGCATGACCGGCTTCGCGCGAAGCCACGGCATCGCCGGCGCCTACGCATGGGCCTGGGAGCTCAAGTCGGTCAACGCCAAGGGGCTCGATCTCAAGCTCCGCTTGCCGTCCGGCTGGGACGCGGTCGAAGTGCCGGTGCGCAGCAGCGCCGCGCAGGCGCTGGCGCGCGGCTCGGTGTTCGCCAACCTGACGGTCAGCCGCGAGGGTATCGCGCCGGTTGCTCGCATCAACGAGCCGGTGCTTGCCGCGGTGCTGGCGACCCTCAAGGATCTCAGCGGCAAGGCCAACGCCTCGCCGCCGACGCTCGATGGCATCCTGTCCCTCAAGGGCGTGATGGACGTGACGGAGCCGGAGGAAAACGAGGACGAGCGCAAGGCCGCCGAGGCAGCCATCGTCGCGGGCTTTGCGCAGACCTTGAAAGGGCTCGAGCAGATGCGCCGCAGCGAGGGCACGGCGCTCGGCCGCGTGCTCGCGGACCGGCTTTCGGAAATCGCCGCGCTCGCATCGCGCGCCGAGGCGACGCCAGGCCGCAAGGCCGAGGCGGTCAAAGCGCGGCTCGCCGAACAGGTGGCAACGCTGCTCGAAGCATCGCAGCGGCTCGATCCGGACCGCCTGCACCAGGAGGCGATCCTGCTCGCCACCAAGGCCGACATCCGCGAGGAACTCGACCGGCTCGCGGCCCACGTCGCGCAGGCGCGCAAGCTGCTGGCCGACGGCGGGCCGGTCGGCCGCAAGCTCGATTTCCTTTCGCAGGAGCTCAACCGCGAATCGAATACCCTGTGCGCCAAGGCCAACGACGTCGAACTCACCAACATCGGCCTGGAGCTCAAGGCGGTGGTCGAGCAGTTCCGCGAGCAGGTGCAGAACCTGGAGTGACGATGGCGCGCGCTGCGAAAGGCAAGGCCGTCGCCCGGCGCGGCATGATGCTGGTGCTGTCGTCGCCATCGGGCGCCGGCAAGACCACGCTGTCACGCATGCTGCTGACTGAAGAACACAATATTATGCTGTCGATCTCGGTGACGACGCGGGCACGGCGGCCGGGCGAGGTTCACGGGCGGCACTACCATTTCATCGACCGCAAGAAGTTCGATCAGATGGTGAAGGCCGGTGAGTTGCTGGAATACGCCGAGGTGTTCGGCAATTTTTACGGAACACCGAGGCCGCCCGTCGAGAAGGCGCTCAAGCACGGGCGCGATGTGCTGTTCGACGTTGACTGGCAGGGCACCAAACAACTTCGCAAGCACGCCCGCGCGGACCTGGTGAGCGTGTTCATCCTGCCTCCGTCAAGCGGCGAGCTGGCGCGCCGTCTGCACACCCGCGCGCAGGACGACAAGAGAGTCATCCGGGCCCGAATGGCAAAAGCGGGCGACGAGATGAGCCACTGGGCGGAGTACGACTACGTCCTGATCAATCGGGATCTTGATCGGGCGTTCAACGATGTGCGTGCCATCCTGCACGCCGAGCGGCTCAAGCGCGAACGACAGCCCAGCCTGACCGCATTCGTGCGGGGCTTGCAGAAGAACATCTAGCGCGCGGCGGCAGCCCGTCCGTCAGGTGCTGCCCGGTGGTGCGAAGAAGCACTTGCGCTGGCCGCCCCAATCGCAGCGCCAAAAAGTTCCGGTCGGTAAGGGCGTCGCTTCGCTGAACGGAATTGTCTCGCTGGTGGCCTTCACCACATAACCGCCCGGCGTGATCTGGATATCGGCGGCGGCAAGCTCGACGCAGTCGCGCTCGCCGCAGCACAGTTCGCCGAGGCCGTTCTTGTAGCCGCCCTGCTGGATCCACGCCGCCGGCCCATGCGCATGAGCCAGCGTCAGCGAAAGCATTCCGATTGCTGTGACACCGAAGAGCACTGGACGCGTGACGCCACCGCTTTGTTGCAGTGTCATGACCCGCTCCTGTCGTCTCGGACCGAATCATGCTGCGGGGCGACACGTTAAGAATTCGTTAACCATGAAATATGCCGCAGGGGTTGGGACTTAGCGGTGCGCTGCCAACAGGCGGCGTCGTCAATCGGTCATGTAGAGAGCACGACTCGCCCGACCACGCGGCCGCCGCGCAGGTCGTCGAGCGCGGCCTGCGCCTCGCCGAGCGGGCGCTCGGCGATCGGCGGCGCTGAAATCTTGCCGGCGCGGGCGAGCGCCATCACTTCGTTGGTCTCATCGAGCGTGCCGGTCAGCGTGCCTTCGATGGTCATGGCCTTGAGCGGGAACATCGCAACCGGCGTGGCGAAATTGCCGCCGAGCAGGCCGGTAATCACGACCTTGCCGCCCTTGGCCAACGCGCCGCTGGCGAAGGCGAGCGATTTCTCGGAGCCGACGAAATCGACCGCGGCGAACACCCCACCGCCGGTGGACTTCACGATGGTCCGGCGGGCCTCCGGATCGGCCGGGTCGAACGCCGCGGCGGCGCCCGCCTTCAACGCGGCTTCGCGCTTGCCGGCGTCGATATCGGCGACGATCGGCGCGTGCGGAAACATCGCGCGTGCGATCGACAGGCCCATCATGCCGACGCCGCCCATGCCGACCAGCAACGCCGGTCCGCGCTTGGCGTGATCGGTGAGCCGCTTCAGCGCAGAGTATGCGGTAAGGCCGGAGCACATCAGCGCGCCGGCGAACGACGCCGACAGCGGCGCGTAGCCGATCAGGTAGCGGGGGTGCGGCACCAGCACATGCGAAGCGAAGCCGCCATCGGCCGAGATGCCGAGGTGGCGGTTGGTGGAGCACAAGTTCTCCTCGCCGGCGCGGCAGGCGGCGCAGATTCCACAGCCGATCCAGGGATAGACCGCGACCTTGGCGCCGGGCTTTGCGCCCGTGGCCTGCGGCCCGGCGCTCTCAATGGTGCCGGCGATCTCGTGGCCGAGCGTGAACGGCAGCGTACGCCCGGCGCGCACGTCGAGCTTTTTGCCGTCGCCGAGCAGGAAATAGCCGTCCTGCATGTGCAGGTCGGAATGGCAGACGCCGCAGCGGTCGAT
>Ga0190274_10002484_pt1 | contig 10854 bp, 9 predicted proteins | sample Popmic531T_FD_133002 | JGI IMG/M metagenome (GOLD analysis project Ga0190274, IMG submission 133002) | Populus adjacent soil microbial communities from riparian zone of Yellowstone River, Montana, USA - 531 T | ecosystem: Environmental > Terrestrial > Soil > Riparian zone | place: USA: Montana...
TAGGTGATCGTCGCGTCGCCCGAGGAATCGACGTAGCCGTTCGCCCGCACGCGCACGGCGCCGAAGCGCGTCGCGAAGTCGAGATGCCGCACGCGCCGCTCACCGAACGAGACGTCGGTGAGCACTGCGCCGAGCAGGGTCCGGACCCCGGCCGCGTCCACGCTCGTCTCCATCCAGCGCGCGAGCCGCACCTCGTCGTATTGGAACATCACCGTCGAGCTGTGCGACCGCGATAGCGAGCCCTCCGCGCCAAGGTCCGCGAGCAGGTCGTCGGCGATCCCGTGGGTGAGCTGATAAGGTTTCGGTCCGTGACTGTACAGACCGATGATCGTACCGATGATCGAGCCGACCGCTTGACCGCCGAGCGAAGGCGCTCCGTCGACGAGCACGACCCTGCAGCCTAGCTTCGCGGCTTCGAGCGCCGCGGCGACGCCGGAGATACCGGCGCCGAGCACGCAGATGTCGGCGTCGATCGTTTGCAACGCGCGCGTTGCGGTGCGGCGAACGGTTCGAGTTGGGATGGGTTCCGTCATCGCGACATCAGTGTAGCGCGAAGGCTCGGACGTAGGGATTCGGCGCGGCGAAGAGGTATCATGCAGGGCCGTTGGTTTCGGAGGCCAGGATGATCGAGCTCTTCACCGCTGCTACGCCGAACGGCTGGAAAGCCTCCATAACACTCGAGGAGCTCGGCCTCCCGTACACGCTGCGCAAGATTTCTTTCGACAAGAAAGAGCAGAAGGAGCCGTGGTACCTGGAGATCAATCCGAACGGCCGCATTCCCACGATAGTCGATCACGACAATGACGATTTCGCGGTGTTCGAGTCGGGCGCCCTGATGATCTATCTCGCCGAGAAGGCCGGAAAGCTCCTGCCGACGGACGTGAAGGGGCGCTCGCTCGTGATCCAATGGCTGATGTTCCAGATGGGCGGCATCGGTCCGATGATGGGCCAGGCCAATGTGTTCTATCGCTACGCGCCCGAGAAGCTGCCGTACGCGATCGAGCGTTATCAGCGAGAGTGCCGCCGCCTCTTCGAGGTGCTCGACAACCAGCTGAAGGATCACGAGTACGTCGCGGGCGAATACTCGATCGCCGACATCGCGAACTGGTCGTGGGTGCATAGCTACAAATGGTCCGGCCTGAGCATCGAAGGGCTCGATCACCTCGCGCGCTGGATCGACAAGGTGGGAGCGCGTCCGGCCATGAAGCGCGGCAAGGACATTCCCGAGCCCACCGACTTCGACGAAATGATCCGCAAGGCGGATCAGGCCGTCGCCAAAGCCCAGAAGATGCTCGTCTGATGAACGCGAAGGGACCGGTCCGGAAGGGCCTCGATCTCGACGCGCTCGTCGCGATCGACGTGCACGCGCACGCGGAAGTCTCGCTGCGCGATCCGCAACCGCCGACCGTCTTCCAGGAAGGCGCGAAGAAGTACTTCAAGCACGATCACGGCAGTGCGCCCACGATCCCCGAGATCGCGGCCTATTACCGCGAGCGCAAGATGGCGTGCGTGATTTTTTCCGTCGATGGCGAGCGCGCGCGCGGCATCAAGCCGGTGTCGAACGAGGAGGTCGCGGAGCTCGCGGCCGAGAACTCGGACGTGATGATCCCGTTCGCGAGCATCGATCCCGCGCGCGGCGCGGAAGGTGTGCGCGAGGCGCGCCGCTTGATCCAACACTACGGCGTCCGCGGCTTCAAGTTTCATCCGCAGTTCCAAGAGTTCTTTCCGAACGATCGATCTGCGTATCCGCTTTACGAGGCGATCGCGGAGGCCGAGCTGCCGGCGCTGTTCCACACGGGGCACTCGGGTATGGGCACGGGCCTACCCGGTGGCGGCGGGATCAGGCTCAAGTACGGCAATCCGATGGACGTCGACGACGTCGCGGTGGATTTTCCGACGATGCCGATCGTGCTCGCGCACCCGTCGTGGCCGTGGCAGGACGAGGCGTTGTCGATCTGTCTGCACAAGCCACAGGTCTACATCGATCTCTCGGGCTGGTCGCCGAAGTATTTTCCGCCGCAACTCGTGCAGCAGGCGAACACGCAGCTGAAGAAGAAAGTGCTGTTCGGTACCGACTATCCGTTGATCACACCGGACCGGTGGCTCGCAGACTTCGAGAAGATAGACATCCGTCAAGAAGTGCGCCCGCTGATTCTCAAGGAGAACGCGATCGATCTCCTCAAGCTTCGGGCTTGAACAAACTTTAGATCGCGGCGCGAACCTCGGCGCCATTTGGCTTGCTCGCGGTGCCTGCGGGGTTCTACACTCGATACGGTCTCGCGCGTGGGGATGGATCCGAGAAAACAACAGTCGGCAGGACAGCTGACAATGCGCAGACGGCCGCTGCACCCAATGGCGGCAGTAGATTCAGAGAGCGGGGAAATCATGAGCGTCGCGATCGCCACCCAACCAGCGCCCTCGGCGGGCGTTGCATCCTTCCTGCGCCGACCAGGCCGGCTCTTGATTGACGGCGAGTGGGTGGAATCCGAATCCGCTGTGCGCATTCCCGTGATCGACCCGGCGACGGGCGCGGAGATCGCGACGGTCGCTGACGCCACGAAGGCCGATGTCGACAAAGCCGTGGCCGCGGCGCGTGCGGCGTTCGAGAAAGGCGCGTGGTCGACCATGGCGCCGGCGGGCCGCGAGGCGCTGCTGTGGCGGCTCGCTGACCTGATCGACCGGAACGCGGAAGAGCTCGCAGAGCTCGAGAGTCTCGACAACGGTAAGACCAAGTTCATGGCGACCGTGGTCGACGTGCCGGGCGCCCGCAACTATTTCCGCTACATGGCCGGCTGGGCCACGAAGATCGAGGGCTCGACGATCGAGGTGTCGATCGGCGCCCCCGAGGGCGGCCGCGTCAACGCATACACGCGGCGCGAGCCCGTCGGCGTCGTCGCACAGATCATCCCGTGGAACTTCCCACTGGTGATGGCCGCGTGGAAGCTTGGGCCCGCGCTCGCGGCCGGCTGCACCTGCATTCTCAAGCCTGCCGAGCAGACGCCGCTCACGGCACTGCGGCTCGGCGAGCTCATCATCGAGGCGGGCTTCCCACCGGGAGTCGTCAACATTCTCACGGGCTACGGCGAGACGACCGGCGCCGCGCTCGTGAAGCACCCGGGCGTCGACAAAATCGCATTCACGGGCTCCACCGCGGTCGGCAAGCTCATCAACAAATCGGCTACCGATACTCTGAAGCGAGTATCGCTCGAGCTCGGCGGCAAATCGCCGGTCATCGTGCTGCCCGACGCGGATCCGAGCGCCGTGATCGGCGGCGCGGCCGGCGCGATCTTCTTCAATGCGGGGCAGGTGTGTGCGGCGGGCTCGCGGCTATACGTGCACCGCAAGATCTTCGACCAGGTCGTCGAGGGCGTCGGCGGTGCCGCGAACGGCATCCGGCTCGGCCCGGGCCTCGATCCGACCACGCAGATGGGGCCGCTCGTGTCGCGCGAGCAGCAAGAGCGCGTCATGGAGTACATCGAGTCGGGGCGAGCGCAGGGCGCGTCGATCGTTGCGGGCGGCGATTCGCCGTCGCATCCCGGCTATTACGTCAAGCCCACGGTGATCGCCGACGTGAAGCGCTCGATGCGCGTCGTCCAGGAAGAAATTTTCGGACCGGTGCTCGTTGCGCAGCGCTTCGACGACATCAACGAGGTCGCGGCGCTCGCGAACGACACGCAGTACGGGCTCAGCGCGAGCATCTGGTCGAACGATCTCACTGCGGTTCATCGGCTCGTGCCGAAGATCCGCGCCGGTACCGTGTGGGTGAACGGCCACGGTCCGGTCGACGCGAACATGCCGTTCGGCGGTTTCAAGAACTCCGGCCTCGGCCGCGAGCACGGACGCGTCGGTATCGAGATGTATACGGAGCTGAAATCCGTGTGCATGTTCGTCTGAGCGCGGTGACAAGGATATCAGGAGGATCGATGAGCTCTGTTCAGCCCGACATCAAAGAATCGCTTCGCCGCCGCGCCGAGAACGACGAAGGCGGCGGCACGCGCACCGTCGCGGCGCTGGTCCGGTCGCTCGCGGACCGCGGAGCCAAGCCCAAGGCCAAAGAGCAGGAAGTGCTCGACGTTGCAACCGAGTATTTCCTGAAGCACGGCTATCAGGGCGCGAGCATCAACGCGATGGCGCGGAGCTCCGGCATCTCGAAGGAGTCGATCTACCGCTACTTCAGCAGCAAGAAGCAGCTATTCGAGGCCGTGATCGGCCGCGAGCTCGTGGAGTACCAGAGCAGCCTCCGCCGGTTGTCGGCGACCAACCAGACGATGGATCTGCGCGAGGCGCTGATCACGATCGCCGAGACCGTGCTCGGCGTCGTCACCACGGATCGCACGATGGCGCTGCGCCGGCTCATCTTCGACGAAGCGCGCCGTTCCCCCGACGTCGGCCAGCACTACTACAAGATCGGCCCGGAGCGCGCGTTCGCCGCGTTCGAGGACATCTTCAAGTCGCACAAGACGCGCAGCGATTTCGATCCCGCCGTGTTGAGCGGCCATTTCATTGCGATGATTTCGTGGCGCGTGATGCTCGAGCGCGAGTGCGCCGTGCTCGCCGTGCCCACGGAACAAGAGATGCGCCGATGGGTGGAATCGGTCGTAGAGGATTTCATGAAGGCGTTCCTGCGACCCGAGTGAACGGGGCGCTCGGCAGGCGCGATTTTTTAGGCGGGGCGCTCGCAATGGGCGCATTGGGCGCGGCGGTCCCGCTACGGCTCGCACGCTCGCAGGCACGCGTGACGCAACCTACCGAGTTCGTGATCCGCAACGCGTACGTCCTCACGATGGACGGTGCGCTCGGCGACTTGCCGAACGCCGACGTGCACGTGCGCAACGGCGCGATCGCGGCCGTGGGCCGTGCGCTTCAAGCGCCGGGTGCCGAGCCGATCGACGGTGCCGGGATGCTCGTGCTGCCAGGCCTCGTCGAGACGCACTGGCATATCTGGGGCACGCTTCTCCGGAGCCTGTCCGGCGACCGGCAAGAGCACGGCTATTTCCCGACGTCGCGCACCGTCGGCACGTTCTATACCGCGAATGACATGTACGTTGCGGCGCGGCTCGCCGCGGCCGAGGCAGTCAATTCCGGGATCACGTTCGTGCACGATTGGTGTCACAACGTGCGCAGCCCCGAGTTCGCAGAAAGCGACCTGCGTGCGCTCGCCGAAGCTGGCATCCGCGCGCGGTTTTCCTACGGCTCGCCGACCGGTGCAAGCAACGACGCACCGATCGACCTCGCCGACCTCGCGCGCCTGCAGACCCGCTGGAAGGATTACGCGAACGGCGGGCTGCTCACGCTCGGGCTCGCGTGGCGCGGCGCGGCGAGCGAGGCGTCGCTGCGTGACCGCACTCGCGCCGTCGAGCTTGGGCTGCCGATCTCGGTGCACGCGAACAACTTCAAGACGAGCGCGGGCGGCATCGCGGCGCTCGCGAAGGCAAACCTTCTCGATTCGCGCACGCAGGTGATTCACGCGATCTGGTCGACGCCGGAGGAGATCCGCGCGCTCGCGGACAGCGGGTCGAGCGTGAGCGTCTCGCCGTACACGGAGCTGCGGATCGGCTTCGGTATGCCGATCGTGGCGGACTTCCGTGCGGCCGGCATCGAGGTGGGATTGTCCGTCGACACGCCCGCGCTGTCGGGCAACGCGGACATGTTCGCGATCATGAAGGCGATCCAGAACATCGAGAACGGCCGCGCGACGGACGAGTTCAAGATGACTGCGCGCCGCGCGCTCGAGCTCGGGACGATCGGCGGTGCCCGCTCCATGGGCCTCGGCGACAGCATCGGCTCGCTCGTGCCCGGCAAGCGCGCCGACTTGATCATGGTCAACACGCGCATGGTGAATCTCGCGGTGGTGAGCGAGCCCGCGCATCTGCTCGTCGAGGCCGCGCAGCCCGCGAACGTCGACACCGTGGTCGTCGACGGCAAGATACTCAAGCGCGGTGGGGCGCTCACGCAGGTCGACGTAGGCGCGATTGTCGACGAGGCTGCGGCGGCCTACGCGGCGCTGCACAAGCGGTCGGGGTGGACCTGGCCCGAAAGCCCGGGCTGACGCACGCCGCACTCTCTGCGCGCGTTCGCCCGCGGCGCGTACGAGTCTGTTGGCCCCGCATACTTCAACCCCGTTTTTCAGGGGTCTCGCGTTGCGTTTGGCGCCCGCGCGCGGCAGACGTGTCCCGGGGGACGCCAAGACGCCATCCCTGGGGCTCGGCGGCGCACATCCATGTGCGCCGACGCCCCCGGGACACATCTGCCGCGCGCAGGCACCAAACGCCCCAGCGCGACGGGTTGCCGGTTAGCGAATCGGTTAGCGGTTATTCGAGGACGGCGCGGAGTTGGTCGACGAGCCAGTCGAGCTCCGTGCGCTCGACGATGAGGGGTGGGGCGAGGCGAACGACCTGCGCGTGCGTGTCTTTCGCGAGCACGCCGCGCTCGAGCAGCGCTTCGCAGTACTTGCGCGCGGTGCCGGCGGCAGCGGCGATCTCGATGCCGATCAGTAGGCCGCGCCCGCGGATGTCGGCGATCTTCCCCTGGGGCAGCTTCGCGAGCGCTGTACGCAGATACGCGCCGAGCTCCGCCGCGCGCGCGGTGAGGTTTTCGTCCACGAGCACGTCGAGCGCGGCATCGCCGACGGCCGCCGCGAGCGGATTGCCGCCGAACGTGCTGCCGTGGTCGCCGGGCTTGAGCAGCGTCATGATCGCGCGGCTAGCGAGCACGGCCGACACCGGATAGACGCCGCCGCCGAGCGCCTTGCCGAGCACCAGTAGGTCGGGCTCCCCATTCGCTTCGTGCTGATAGGCGAACATCTTGCCCGTGCGCGCGAGGCCCGTCTGGATCTCGTCGAGCACGAACAGAACGTTGGCGTCGCGGCAGATCTTGCGCGCCGCGGCGAGGTAGCCGGCGGGTGGCACGATGATGCCGGCCTCCGCTTGAATCGGCTCGACGAGGAAGGCGACGGTGTTCGGTCCGATCGCGGCACGCAGCTGCTCGGCATCGCCGAAGTCGATTAGCTTGAAGCCCGCGGAGTAGGGCCCGAAGTCCTCGCGGTATTGCGCCTCTGACGAGAACCCGACGATCGTCGTCGTGCGGCCATGGAAGTTGTCGCGGCACACTACGATCTCGGCGCGGTCTTGCGGTACGCGCTTGACGCGGTAGCCCCACTTGCGCGCGAGCTTGATCGCGGTCTCCACGGCCTCTGCGCCAGTATTCATCGGCAGCGCCATATCGAGGTTCGCGAGCTTGCAGAGTTTCGCGAGGAACGGTCCCATCCGGTCGTTGTGCACCGCACGAGACGTGAGCGTGAGACGCCCGGCCTGCTCGATGAGGGCGCGCACGATGCGCGGATGTCGGTGGCCTTGGTTCAGCGACGAGTACGCGCTCACGCAGTCGAGGAACTTTCGTCCCGTCACATCCCAGGCCCAGACGCCCTCGGCGCGGCTGATCACGACGGGCAGCGGCGCGTAGTTCGGCGCGCTCACGCGCTCCGTCTGCGCGATGAGCGCGCGGCCGTCGTTGGTCGGGTGATTCTCCGGTGCGTCGTTCATGTGCTCGAGCTCAGAGGCTGTACTTTCCCGGAATGCCGCTCGCGCGATTCAGGATCTCTTCGCCGAATAGGCTCTCCACGAGCTCGACGCACAGCTCGGCGGTGCGATTGCCCTCGTCGAACGCGGGATTGAGCTCCATGATGTCGAGCGATCTCATCAGACCGGAGTCGTGGATCATTTCCATGCAGAGCTGCGCTTCGCGGTAAGTGGGGCCGCCGGGCACGGTGGAGGGCACTCCGGGGGCAATCGACGGATCGAGGAAGTCGACGTCGAAGCTGACGTGCAAGTGAGCGCCGGCTTTGCCCACGTACTCGAGCGCCCGTTCCATCACCGTTCTCATCCGGAGCTCGTCGATGCGCCGCATGTCGTAGACGACGAGGCCGCTCTGCACGACGAGACGCTTCTCGATCTCGTCGACGGAGCGGATCCCGATCTGCACGATCCGATCCGCCGGCAGCATCGGCGTGCGCGTCCCGAGGCTCGTGAGCTCCGCAGGCCCGTGCCCGCAGATCACGCCGACCGGCATACCATGCACGTTGCCCGACGGCGAGGACGACGAGACATTGAAGTCCGAGTGCGCGTCGAGCCAGAACATCGCGAGCGGTGTGTCGCGCTCTTCGCAGAATCGCGCCGCCGCCGCGACCGAGCCGATCGCGAGGCTGTGGTCCCCACCCATCAGAATCGGCAACTCGCCGGCCACGAGGCTCGCGTAGACCGCGTCGCGGGCATTGCGGCACCAAACGGCAACCTCTGCGAGGTGGCGGTAGCCGCCGACGCGCTGACCTTCGGGGTTGATCGGGCCGGTCACGTTGCCGCGATCGACCACGTTGCAGCCGAGCCGGCGCAGCGACTTGTCGAGCCCCGCGACGCGCAGAGCTTCCGGGCCCATTGAGGCGCCGCGGCGACCGGCGCCGACGTCCGTCGGCGCGCCGATCAGCGCGACGGTCGCGGAATTCGCGCTCAACGCAGGTCGCGCGCCTCCTTGCTCTTGTCGATGTCGCCGGGCTTGCGCAGCATCTTGTCGATCTCGTCGATGTGCGCCTCTTCCTGCTCGATCAGGTCGCGTGAGTATTCCTCGAGGGCCACGTTCTTGCCGGCGACGAGCGACAGCAGCTTCATATAGAGCCCGAGCGCCGCGTGCTCGGCTTGGAGCGTCTCGCGCAGGATCTCGCCGATGTCGTGCTCGTGCGTTTCGAGCAACGGCCCGATCGCGAGCGATGGATGGCCGCCGAGCCGTGTCACCATCTCGCCGGCTTTCTGCGCATGGGCGAGCGATTCCGTGGCTTCATCTTGGAACCACGAGACGATCGGGATGCGGCTGTAGCCGAAGATCATCATCGAGTAGTGTGTATAGCGGACGACGCCCGCGAGCTCGCACTCGAGGATCCTGTTCAACTGGTCGACGACTTCCTGGTTGTTTATGGCAGCCACGTGATTTCTCCTTCGTGAGCCCGGCGCGTCGCGCTGGGGTATTCGACGTCGCGAGGAGTTTGGCACGCGATCTGCGCGAAAGGAACTCGCGCGGCTCGCGAATGCAATCGCCGCCGCACCACGGGTTAGAATGGATTCCATTCGCAGTGAAGAACGAGCGCTCGATGGCGCGGTCCCTTCCCAAGATCATCCTGAAGAACGGGCGCGAGAAATCGCTGCTGCGCCGACACCCGTGGGTCTTTTCCGGCGCGATCGAGCGCGTGGACGGCGCCCCCGCGAGCGGCGATACCGTCGACATCGTCGACTCGGCTGGCAAGTTCGTCGCGCGCGCGGCGTTCTCACCGTCGTCGCAGATTCGCGCGCGCGTGTGGACATTCGACGCCGCCGAGCCGGTCGACGCGGCGTTTCTTCGCCGCCGCCTCGCGCGCGCTGTCGACTCGCGACGCAAGCTCGGAATGCTCGGTGCGGGAGCCGCATGCCGGCTCGTATTTGGAGAGTCGGACGGGCTGCCGGGCCTGATCGTCGACCGCTACGCTGACTTCGTCGTGTGCCAATTCCTCGCCGCCGGTGCCGAGCGTTGGCGTGAGGAGCTCGCGGATCTGTTGATGGAGATCAGCGCGCCGCGGGGCGTTTACGAGCGTTCCGAGGCGAGCGCGCGCCGCAAGGAAGGCCTCACGTCGCGACGCGGCACGCTGCGCGGCAGCGAGCCGCCGGCGGAGCTAGAGGTCGACGTCGGCGCGGCGCGTTGGATCGTCGACATCGTGAGCGGTCAAAAGACCGGTGCGTATCTCGATCAGCAGCGCAATCGCACCCGCGTCGCCGACTTCGCGGCCGGAGGTGAAGTGCTCGATGCGTTCTCGTACACCGGCGGTTTTGCAGTCGCGGCCCTGTTGCGCGGTGCGGCCTCCGCAACGCTCGTCGAATCTTCGGCAGAGGCGCTGCGGATCGCGGAGCGCGAAGCTGCTGCAAACGGCCTCACGGACCGGTGCAGGTTCGTCGCCGCGAGCGTGTTCGACGAGCTCCGCGAGCAGCGTGAGGCCGGCCGTCGCTATGACCTCGTCGTGCTCGATCCGCCGAAGTTCGTGCATTCCGCCGACCAGGTCAACGCGGGCAGCCGCGGCTACAAGGACGTCAACATGCTGGGGCTGCAGCTCGTGCGGTCGGGCGGGGTGCTCGCCACCTTCTCGTGCTCGGGTCACGTCGACGCTGCGTTGTTCCAAAAGATCGTCGCGGGTGCGGCGCTCGACGCGCGGCGCGACGCTCAGATCATCGAGCGGCTGTCGCAACCGGCCGACCACCCGATCGCGATCGAGTTTCCCGAGGCCGAGTACCTCAAGGGCCTGATCTTGCGCGTGCACTGAGCGATGCGCACCGATCCGCCGAGTCCGCGCGGCCAAGAGGGCGATTCAGGTCGGTGGCGTCACGACCATGTGTTCGGCCAGGACCGGCGCCGGCCGGGCGAGACCCGGACATTGATCGTGATCGTGATCACCGCGACGATGATGGTGGTCGAGGTTGCCGCGGGCGCCGCTTTCGGCTCGATGGCGCTGCTCGCGGACGGCCTTCACATGGCCTCGCACGCGGCCGCGCTCGGGATCAACGCCTTCGCGTACGTCTATGCGCGCCGCCACGCGCACGACGACTCTTTCAGCTTCGGCACGGGCAAGATCAACACGCTCGGTGGGTTCACGGGCGCCGTGCTGCTCGCGGGCTTCGCGTTGCTGATGGTGTCGGAGAGCGTCCAGCGCCTCGTGTCCCCCGTATCGATCGATTTCGACCGCGCGATCCTCGTCGCGATCCTCGGGCTGGTCGTCAACGGCGCGTCGATGCTGATCCTCGGGCGGGACCATCACGACCATCACGACCATCACGACCACCACGA
>Ga0190274_10002485_pt1 | contig 10854 bp, 10 predicted proteins | sample Popmic531T_FD_133002 | JGI IMG/M metagenome (GOLD analysis project Ga0190274, IMG submission 133002) | Populus adjacent soil microbial communities from riparian zone of Yellowstone River, Montana, USA - 531 T | ecosystem: Environmental > Terrestrial > Soil > Riparian zone | place: USA: Montana...
TCATTTGTAAATTAATACTGATTTGTATTTCGTACCGTCACTTGGTCACTTTTTTTGTTTCGTCATATTCTTCTTTTCTCACTTTCCTGAATAGCTCCTCCCATTTATCGAAGTCGCGGGTATAAACAATGCCGGCGCCGGTTTCCATAATCTGTCCTTCGAAAATTTCATCAAACTCGTTTTGCCTGAAACCTTTGAGTTTGTAACGTCCGTCTTCCGTGAGTTTGTATTCTATAAGGATGTCGCCTGCGAGATCACCGTAATTGTTCTGGGCTGTTCCTTCACCTTCCAAATTCAAACTGCCGCCTACCTGTACGCTTAACCTGTCATTGAATTGTTTCCTCAAACCAAGGCCAAGTTCAGTACGTCCCTGGCTTTGTCCGGATGAGTAATCGTCATAACTCTGCACATCAAAATCAAGTTCGATGCCGCTGATGTGTTGAGAACTCCACTGATTAAGTTGTTGCGTAAGGAAACGGCTGACGCTTTGCCTTGCAATCCCTTCTGCGCCGGTTCCTCCACCGCTTGCCAAAGGATCTTCCTGTACAAACCGGTTTAGCACGAGCAAAGCAAATACCTGTTTGTTAAGTTCACTTTCATCTTCATTGAGTTGCATAAGCCTGGCATTTACTACACCTCCCATTGCTCCGCGGTATTCGGGTGGAAGCAGGATCTCGAATGCAATGTCTGGTTTCAGCAACTGTCCTTTCAGCTTCAGCACAACTTCGAAAGGCAAACGCTGTTTGTATTGGTTGCGTTCGGCACTTTCAAGGTTTGATACCTGATTCGCAACAAGATCAATGGGAGAAGTACGAACAGTATATATCGCCCTCAGGTCAATGTCTGCATCCATGGGATCTCCACTCCAGGTAATCGTACTTCCTTTTTCAATTTTAAATTGTCTTTTAATGAGATCCTGCAGCGTAACCATATAGCTGCCGTCGTCAAGTTCATACCGTCCCGTAAGACTCATCTTCCCGCCTTGATCAAGTGTAAAGCTCAGCGCTGCATCACCTTTTACTACGAGCGAGTCACCGGTTGACGGATCAACAATGATCTTGAGCGTTGCATTTTTTTCTACCTGTATATCGGCGGAGATTTCAAGATTTCTGAATTTTGAAATGCGGCTTATTTTTTTTGTGTTTCTTAACATGACCGGATTCAGTCCTCCATGAGTGAACTCGACAACATTTTCGCCCCTGTCAGAAGTGAGCTGTGATTCGGGGATTGCTATTCCAAGGTTGCTGCCATCATCGAGTTTTATATCTGCATCGACTTTCAATGAAGACAACGTTCCTTCAAGTTTTATCCTGGCATCAATTACTGCAGTACCAAAATATGCATCCTCTTTTTTATTTGAGTTCAGGACGAGGAAGTGATCAGTCTCAATTCCCAAGTTGAGCAGGGGATTGGAAAGCTCTTCAAACGATATGGTGCCATTTATTTTTGCAGAGTGGTTTTTTCCGTCCCTGATTGTAAATGCATTAAACTTGAATTTGGAATTGGAGACTTCCACCGTCTCGTTCTGTAATGTAAGCGGGGTACTGAGCGCAGTTGGAGAGGTTGTTACATTTTCAAACGTAATTCGTCCGTTTAATTCAGGATTGGAAAAAGTACCGGCACATCTGAGATTGCCTGAAATTTTTCCCTTGGAATTTGCCAGCTGTCCAAAGGAAAATGCATCCACAGTTTTCATGTCAATGCTGCCGATGTCAATCTTAATGTCCAAGGCGCTCGCATCCGGTTTTGGAGAGATCGTTCCACTGGCAGAAAAATTATTTTCATTTCCCTGGATTTTTGCATCCAGCATGATTTGTTGAGCAGAAGAATTTTTTGCTGAAAGTTCCAGGTTACCAACCGGGTGTGTACGGATCTTTAAATCCGTCAATGTTAGCTGCGAGGTAAAGGCTCCATTTCCGGGAAGGGTGAAAACTCCATTCAGTGTTCCTTCTGCGAGTGCTGTATCTTTCTTGATCATGTTCGATACAGAGATGAGCTCAAAATCTTTGAACCGTATTTCCAAACCTGCACTGTCCTTGGACATGATCGCAAGTTGTTCACTCTCTTTTGCCAGGCTTACATTGATAAACGGCGGTTTATTTTTGGCAATTCTGATTTTGTTATCAGGAGGTACATTCCATTTGCTGCCTCCGAATTCAACGGTATTGCCAAGAACGAATTCATAAACTTCTTTGTCGGGAGAATTTACTTCTGCAGAAAATGCAAGTCTTTTTTCTGTGTCTTCTTTCCCGGCGATAAAGGAAAAAGCTGCCTTATTATTTTTTGCATCGGCTTTCAGTTCAATATTTTCAACCTGTTGACCTGCTGTGGATAGCTCAGCAATTTTCACAGTTCCGGTAAGGGCAGAAGAATCAGAGCTGATAAAGAGTGAAGCATCACGTAACAACGTTCCGTCATAATCCAGTCTCATCACTGATGCCTTCAGTTCCATGACATTTTTAGGGCCATCGAATTTTCCTTCAATAATTCCGGGTTCAAACTCCTGCAGTTTGGGAAGGAAAACTTCAGAGATGACAGGATGGTTCTGAATTTTTATTTCAAACGTAAAATTATTTTTTTCGACAGTGTTCCGCCCCGGCATCGAATCGTTGAGGGCGAAATACCTGTTGAAGTGGTTCACTATTTCAGCAGCAAGTTTTCCCGGCGCAATATTTCCTTTGAATGATGCTGAAACAATGGAACTTGCCAGGCTCATCTCGCTGTTCCCATTTTCATTTACACTGGCAAAGAGCAATGAATCGAGAGAATAGGTTTTGTTTTCTTTTATGATAGTAATATTGGTGATGCCGGCTGTGCCGTTCAGGCTGTCAATTGTATTTCCTTTTATATCCAGTTCAGCCCGCGCTGCAAGCCTGATGTCGTCCTTCAAAAAATTCAGCTTCTGAAAATTTGCTCCTTCCAGGTTAAGCGTAAACTTATATTCTTCTTCACCTTTTTTAAATCCTGCTGAACCGGAGAAATCAAAAACAAGGTTGGGGTCGTCTATATTTACAATTCCATCAAAACGTTGGTTGGCAAAATTGCCTTTGAGTTCCAGGTTTTGATATTCATAGCCGTTAAAACCTGCTGAGCTGACAACAAGATCAACAGATGCATCTGCAGTTTCTTTTGAATATCCCTTACCCTTTACCCTTGCTTCGAGTGAAACGGATCCGAATTGTTTTTCATTCCGCAGCATTTTTCCGGCATCGAAATCATCAACTGTAATTTCAGCTTCATAAGATTCTTGTGCACTTGATTTGACAACAGCATCCACATTCCCAAAGGAAGAATTCAATGCAAGGTCTGCATCGAAAGTTTTTATTGTTCCTTTAAAAGTTCCGGATATAGATAACTGCGCCGGCAATTCAATATTTTCGGGAATCGTGCCTTTGGGCAGATTACCATATAAATCAGAGGAAGTTGTCCGCGCTTGAAAACCGCTGATTGCAAATAAGGTTTTATTGATGTCGGGAAGACCTGTTATTCTTCCAGTTGCATGAATGACGGTTTGTCCTGATGAGACATCAAGATTTTTTAGAACGAGATCATCTACAGTTCCGCTTACCTTTCCTTTCAATAGTAAATGCGGTGAAGATTTCGACAGGAATGGCTGTTCTTTAAAATCCGGAGCGAACCAGTAAATTTCGCGGGGATCCACAACCATATTTGTGAACGAGGCATCGACTCCAATTTTACTGGGAGAATTTTCAAATGCTTTTAAAGAGGAATAGCGGCATGCAATGTCTGCACTGATCCGGGAGTTGTTTGTTTCAACAATTAAATTTTCAAGCTTAATTTCATTTTTAGTGAACAAAGCGTCAGCCTTAAATTTCTTCAGGATAAAACCTTCAGAAAAGGAAAATGAAAAATCATGTATTTCAGATTGTGATTTTGATTCTGAATAAATTGAATGGGACGCATCCAGGTTCAGGTTCACAATATGAATATGATTTGGGTCGAAAGTATTTTTTGGAATTGCTGTTCCCGCATCATAGGTTAAATTCGTTTGTTCCAGTCGCACTTTATTTAGTTCAACTGTAATTGGATTTGAAACAGTTTGGATAGTATCGGCAGATGTTTCCTTTTTCGCTGTTTGGAAAACAACAGAAGTTTTCGTGCTTTCAAAATTGCCGACCGAAACATGATTTTTATTTCCGGAAAAAATTCCATTCTTCATTTGAAGCTGAGCGGATACCAGCGAGATGTACTGGCTGTCAGGAATGCTCATGTATTTCACATTGATATTTTCCAGGTCAAGTTCATTCACTGCGATGGAAGGCAGAAGTCCGGATTTAATTTTGGAAGTGGTATCGTTCTTTAAAATTGTCAATGAAACATCTGCATTTGTAAAATCAATTTTGCTGATGATAAAATTTAAATTGGCCAGGTCCAGCTTTTCTGTTTCAACCTCGAGGTTTGCAAAGTCTGTTTTTGCATAAATGCCTGAATACTTGTCATCGAAAAGCAAATGAATTTGGGTAAGTTCAACAGACTTGATGGTAAATTGTGAGGAATCTTTTTTTTCACTCGCATTATTAATAGTGTCTTTCTTTTCAAACGCAATCAGGATAAAGCTGAAGTTGTAGAGGCTGTCACCTTCCTGCCGGCTGATATTGGCTTTGATTTCATCGAGTGATATTTTATTTACAACAATGTCGCCTTTTAAAAGTGCCAGCATATCCAAATCAGCTTTTATTTCTCCGGCATAAAGAAGTGTGTCCTTTGCCTGGTCATCGAGGAAAACATTCTTAAGAAAAAGGGATTTCGGAAATGAAATTCCGATCCGGCCGATGGTAATTGTGGAGTTGGTTTTTGAAGAGACCGCGGAAGTTATTTTACCGATCACATAATTCTGCACAGCGGATGTATTTAAAAGTAGTACAGCAATCAATAGCACGAATACAATTGTTGCTGTTGTCCAGCCGGCGATTTTTAAAAACTTCTTCATTTCAAAATAAGAACTCCCTTATGCCACCTGGGCTTTTGGTTCTTCTGATTTTTTCAGCACTTCTTTTTCAACTTCCTGCTTTTCCACGTAAACGGCATAATCATTCGGGACGATCTTTTTGCCAAAGGTATACGCAAATACTTTAGTGAATTCTGCACCAAAGTATAAGATCAATGCGGAATAGTATATCCAGAGTAATATGACAATCAGTGAACCGGCTGCTCCGTAAGTGCCGGCTATGCTGGAATTGCCAAGGTAAAGCCCGATGGCTGATTTTCCCAGCATGAATAACAGCGCCGTGAATGTAGAGCCAATCAATGCATCTTTCCAGTTTACTTTTCCATCAGGCAAAGTTTTGAAGATGATGGCGAACAAAACTGTGATCAGCGCAAAGAGAAATCCGATGTTGATGATATAGAACAGGTAAACCGAAAGGTGCGGGAAGTAGCCTTGTAATTTGTTGCTCAATGCATCCAGGAGTGCATTCAGGATCAGGGAAACAAGAAGAAGAAATCCCAATACGACAATCATAGAAAATGAGATCAACCTGTTCCGCATCAGTTTTATGAATCCCCGTTCAGGTTTGGCTTTGATTCCCCAAATGCGGTTGATGGAATCCTGGATCTCACCGAAAACACCGGACGCCCCAAAGATCAGTGTGATTACTCCTATAGTTGTAGCAAAAACAGTATCTCTCGAAAGTGCAGCGTTCCGGATCATTTCCTGGATTTGCAGTGCTGCATCTTTCCCCACGAGGTGAGTGATCTGTCCATAAATTTCCCCTCTTACTGCTTCCGCTCCGAAAAAAACTCCAGACACAGAAATGATAATGATAAGCAAGGGTGGAAGCGCAAAGATAGTATAATATGATAGTGATGCAGCCAGCTTAAAGTCACTGTCACTGAAGAATTCCATTCCGGATTTCTTCAACACCGGCCATAGGTTGACGATAAAATTCTTTTTCTTGGAGAGTGGCATTTTATTCCGATTCACAGAATCATGCCACGTAAAAAATGTAAACAAGATTTTAGTTCCCCGTTTACTTTTTCGGAGTGAAGATGGAAAGGAGGTTTTGCTTTTTAGGTTTTGCCAATGCAACACTCTCTAAAAAATCACATTCATTGGTGAACAAAAGCTTTTGCTCTTGATTTGTAATCACGAAATATGAGCGGGCGTTATTTTTATCAAAAGAATCCCACACTACATATTTCACATGTGAAGCATGCTTCTTCATGTATGCATGAATCTCATTGGGAATATAGTCAGGAGGAAGTTCCGATTCGGAAACTACTATATCACCCTTCCTGTTAAAAATCAAGACCTGCCTGTACCAATTTGTATACGTTACTTTGTAAAGGTCTTCCAGTAATCCCCATTCGGTTTTCCATTCCACGTAGCGTGCTGCCGGGTGGATGCGTTCGAATTCTTTAACAACATTTTGGGGGATTTGTGCGGTTGCCGTTACAGCCACCGACACAAGGACGAGTAGTAGTGCAGGTTTCATGGCTTGAGAGTTTCACCTTTTCCATAAAAAAATATACCATACAGCATAGCACTTCACCGGAACCCTTAGGCGATTCTCTTCTTTTGAGTGAAAATTACAAGCGATGCTCCTACAGCAACCAGGAAAATGCCTGTCCAGGGAGACCAATAGACCGGAGTTTTTTCTTCCTTATTAATTTCCACAGGTCCGATGTCCACAACCTTTTTATGTGTTACAACATTGAATCCTGTGATTACTGTCATCAGGATCCCTAAGGCAAGAATTACAATTGCAATTGTTCTCATTTTGGAATTTTTTGTTTCAATTGAAAAACACGTGCCCGTATTTATTTCTCATATTATTTGAAGGGATTACGAGTAACGAGGTGCTCAATGCAAATCAGTCATGGGGTATATACTGCCCATAAACAGGAATTATGATCCGGGTCTGGCTTAAGGTAAGGAGGGCAAGGTTTTTTTAATGTATTGGAAACTAAAATTCAAAATGAAAGCTCAGGAATTGGTCGAAAAGAAAAATCTCAACACAATGGTTGACTGCGTAAACTCGCTCGTACTTCAGGGGTTTAATGAAGATTTCAAGGCTCGTGAAGTTGGACTTGAATCGTTGTCAAGCCATACATTATATAAACCGGAAGAGGTCAGGATTCTAAACTTCTACAGGTTCGAAGGGGACAGTGATCCAGCCGATAACAGCATACTGTATGCGATTGAAACTTCTGACGGAAAACGCGGAACACTTGTGGATGCTTACGGTCCGTATGCTGACAGCAAGGTGACGAAGTTTATACACCAGGTAGAAGAAATTCAAAAGAAAACAGATCGAAAATCAACGTTATAAAAATAATTTTTATTGGCATGGATTTTTTCAATACCAATTAAAATTTAAATTAAACATTATGGAATCAAACAAAAAAGTTGTTGATGCGCTGAATAACCTGGTTCAAATTAATAACGACCGTATTGAAGGTTATGAAAGAGCCGCAAAAGAAACAGAAGATTCTGATCTCAAAGATCTTTTTAACCAGATGGCGAGCAAAAGTCATATGATGAAAAGCCAGCTGAGTTCAGAAGTTCTCAAGCGCAGCGGTAAGCCGACAGAAAGTACAACCACGTCAGGAAAAGCTTTCCGTGTATGGATGGATTTCAAAGCTGCTCTTACCGGTAAGAACAGGAAAGCAATTTTAAGTTCCTGCGAGTTTGGGGAAGATGCGGCACAGGATACGTATGAAGATGCCTTGAAAGATGGAAGTGAATTGCCAACAGAAATCGTAGACCTGATCAGCAATCAAAAATCTCAATTGCGTGAGGATCATGACAAGGTGAAAACGATGCGCGATACTGCAAAATAGAAAATTGTTATTTAGGCTTGAAGTTGTATAAGAGGCACCAGGTGGTGTCTCTTTTTTTAGGCCTGATTGGCAAGGATTGTAAATTAGTAAGATCTTTGCAAAACTTGAAACGTTCCCCGGTTTATGAATAAAAATATCTATGTTTTATTAGCAGGCTTTATTTTTCTACTTGTCGCTTGTGATAAGTTTGAGTACAATGTTTATGAGACCAACCGTGTGAAGAATGATCCTGCTGTTACAACTCAATATAACATTGACAGGCTCTTGCACCTTCCGTGGAAAGATACACTCAAAATTGTTTTTACAGGAGATACACAACGCTTCTATGATGATACAGAGGACTTGGTTGAAACAGTAAATGCAATGCCTGAAGTTGATGCAGTAATTATTACAGGTGACATAGCCGATTTCGGAGCTGCCTTCGAATATGAAGAGATCAATAAAGAACTGAAAAAGCTGAAAGTTCCATTCCTTACAGTGATCGGCAACCATGATTGTCTTGCAAATGGAATCCAGCTTTACCAGGATATCTATGGTCCGCTGAATTATTCTTTCACATGGAACGGTATCAGGTTCATCATGCACAACACGAACGGCCGTGAATTTAATTTCACCGGAAGTGTACCTGACATTGCCTGGATGCAGCAACAGCTCACTGATGAGGAGAATTATGAAAGCTGCATTTTTGTTTCACATGTACCTCCTTATAGTGAAGATTTTGACAACAACCTGGAAGAAGCTTATACAAAACTGATCAAGAATACAAAAAATACGCTCTTCAGTTCTAACGGACACCGACACGACTTCGCATTTAATCAGCCTTATGGAGATGGGATATGGTACTTAAATACAAGCAGCCCGACAAACAGGATATTCAGTGTGATGTCAATTACAAATACAAAAAATGGAAGGAAGGATACCAGGATTAGTTGTACCAATATTGCTTATTAGTATCGCAGTATTTGGAGGAACGGATTCAACTTCCGTTCGAAAAAATAAGCCGTGGTATATTCCTGATGGAGTGTCCATCGAATATGCCGGTGGGTTCGGTATGGTTTCTACAGGATTGCTTTACAACGGAAATGGAAGATCAGAATTGGGAATTACAGCCGGGTATGTACCGCATCAATACGGGAACATCTGGACAACTAATATTTTGTATTCGTATGATATCCTCCCTGTACGAATAAATAATTTTTGCGAACTCCATTTATTCAAAGCAGGAGTGTTTTTGAATTTCAACCATGGTCATAACATTTACCTTCAATGGCCTGAAAGGTACCCGGAGAATTATTACTGGTGGAACTCATCAATGCGGATCGGACCTTTTCTTGACACTGAATTGAAAATAAAACCTGCTAAAAGTGATTTATCCTATACGTTGTTTTTTCAGTGCCTGACAAATGATCTTTATCTATATACCTATTTCCCGAATACGAGGTTTATAAGATTTACAGACATTATTTATTTTGGTGCCGGGATTAAGATTCATGCTGGCCGAGCGTCCGCTATCCGTCATTAGAAATCCGGGAGAAGAATAAAAAACAAAAGCAGGAAAGAGATGATCTTCTTTCCTGCATTATTTCCTCCGGCTCAAAACCTACAGGGGTTTTCGGCCCTGAATTACGCGCAGCAATATTGCTACAATGGCAATCACCAGCAAAAGGTGGATAATTCCTCCTGCTGCATAACCGAGAAACCCGATTGCCCAAATGATAATAAGCACGACTGCGATGATGTAAAGTAAATTTCCCATAACGATAGAGTTTACTTCACCTAGAAAAATTCCATGCCATGCAGAACCTGTGGTGCCAATGCGTATTTTTTTCTCACTGCTTTATATGTAACAGCGTATTACAGAAGCATTTTGCTGATGGCATATTTTTCCTCCCCCAATTGCATAGATCAATGATTGTTTAACAGTTTAAATATTTAAAAAATGAAAAGGAACATTGCTTCAATAAAGAAAGTTTTTTTACCCACTTTCCTGTTTGCAGCTCTTCTTTTTTCATCCTGTTCGAAGAATGAATTAGATGACCTGCAAATTCCAACTGCCGATGCCGGTAAAACTGCCGGAACGAATACAACTACTGACATTGGGAATCCAACTCCAAGTATTCCTTTTGATGCCATGATTGGTATCACACATGGACCATGCATGGGTAGCTGTCCCAATTATACCGTTAAGCTGAGCAGCGACGGGAACGTAGAATATAACGGGATCAATAATGTTGCAATCAGGGGAATTGTGAGATATAATATCAGCCCTGATGTAGCGTATCAACTTGGAAGTATGATGGAGGAGGAGGGATTCTTCAATCTTGCTGACCAATATATTATAATCCCGGATGCGCAACGTTTTGAAACTTCGCTGGTGTGGAAAGGGAAGATAAAAAGTGTTGTTGATTGTGGTGTGAACGTACCCCCAAACCTGGTGTTGATGCGTCAGAAAGTTGAGCATGTATTGGATATCAATCGCTTTGTTGAAGGAAACGGAGTTTCGCAGGCTCCTCAAAATACGAAGTAGTTTAAAAAAGTAGTCTGTTTAACGACCCATCATTTTGCAATAAGCAGGATGATGGGTTTTTTATTTCTTGTCCTTAACCTCTTCTTTTTCTTTCTGGGTTTCTTCGACTTCTTTTTTCTGATCTTCCTTTTCTTTATTCTTCTTTTTATAATAACCGCGGAGGAAGAAACTGTGTTTGGCTGCTTCCATATTTTGGCTGAATCCTTCCGTACCTGACTTAAGATTGTCGATGGTTTGGGTAAGGTTGCCGGCAAATGCACTGTCTTGGATCAATCGCCCAAGCACGCCTTCACCGCTGTTTATTTTGAAAAAGATTTCTGCCAACTGCGCAGTAATGAATTCTGCGTTTTCGCCAGTTGCCTGCAGGCTGGTAAGAATGGCATCCGTTTCGACGGGTTCCATAGTTTTGATTTCATCATTCTCTTCAATGGATGACGATGCAAAAGTTCCCTGGGTGATATTGACTACCCTGTCACCCATCAACCCTTCAGTTCCGATGCTTGCATAAGAATCTTTTTTAATAA
>Ga0190274_10002486_pt1 | contig 10852 bp, 10 predicted proteins | sample Popmic531T_FD_133002 | JGI IMG/M metagenome (GOLD analysis project Ga0190274, IMG submission 133002) | Populus adjacent soil microbial communities from riparian zone of Yellowstone River, Montana, USA - 531 T | ecosystem: Environmental > Terrestrial > Soil > Riparian zone | place: USA: Montana...
CTGATCGACATGTATGACTCCACCGGGGACGACCACGCGCAGCTCGAGCGTTTCCTTCAGGTCCTCGAGAAACGCCGCGCCATCCTGCAGCAGCAGCGCGAAGACATCGAAGCAGTGCTGGGGGAGATCGACGCTTTCGAGAGGCAATGCCACGACCTCCTGGCGCGCAAGAAGGAAAAAGGACGGGGTGCTGGCGAGAGCAAGCATCAGTCGCTTATAAAGGCATGAAATCATTCATTTGTTGCGCAACAAGTTGCTGCGGTGCTTGCAACAATTTGCCCGATTGGCAATGTCGCGCAAAGACGCAGGCTCGGCACAGTTTTTGTGAATTAACCTGCTGATGTGCCTGGTATTTATTGCAGCATTTTGAAGTGTCATTGACGTTGACGTAAACGTCAATTAGAGTCAACAGGCTGGAGGTTTGGCAATGCCCGAATTGCAGGCGAAGAATCCCGAGTATGCGCAACGCGTGCAGGCCAGTTTTGACCGGCAGGGCGTGATGAAACTGCTGGGTGCGCGGGTGAGCCGGATTGCGCCCGGCGAATGCGAAATCCAGTTGCCTTTCCGCAGCGACCTGACCCAACAGCACGGCTACTTTCACGGCGGCATCATAGGTACCATCGCAGACTCCGCCGGGGGTTATGCCGCCTTCTCGCTGATGCCCGAGGATTCCAGCGTGCTGACGGTGGAATACAAGATGAACCTGCTAGCACCTGGCGACGGCGAAGTGCTGCTCGCGCGAGGCAGGGTGCTCAAGGCCGGCCGTTCGCTGGTGGTGACACAGGTGGATGCGTTCGTGATCAAGGGTGGACAGGAAACCCTGTGCGCCACGCTGCTGCAAACGTTGATGACCATGCACGGAAGAAAGGACCTCTGACAATGAACCGACCGGAGCCGCTCCCCATGGTTTCCTTTCCTTCGCTCAATTTCGATCTTGGCGAAGACGTCGAGATGCTACGTGACACGGTTCGCAACTTCGCGTCCCGAGAGATCGCCCCGCGCGCTGCCGCCATCGACCATGAGAACCTTTTCCCCATGGATCTCTGGCGCAAGTTCGGCGACCTTGGCCTGCTTGGCGTGACCGTCGAGGAGGAATACGGCGGCACCAGCATGGGCTACCTTGCCCACGTTGTCGCCATGGAGGAAGTCTCCCGCGCCTCCGCCTCGGTGGGCCTTTCCTACGGCGCGCACTCCAACCTTTGCGTGAACCAGATCCGCCGCAACGGCAGCGAAGCGCAACGGCGCAAGTACCTGCCGAAGCTGGTTTCCGGCGAGCACATTGGCGCCCTGGCGATGAGCGAACCGAATGCCGGCTCCGACGTCGTGAGCATGAAGCTGCGAGCCGAGAAAAAGGGCGACCGCTATGTCCTCAACGGCAACAAGATGTGGATCACCAACGGACCGGATGCGGACACGCTGGTGGTTTACGCCAAGACCGACCTCAATGCCGGCCCGAAAGGCATCACTGCCTTGCTGATCGAAAAAGGCTTCAAGGGTTTTTCCACCGCGCAGAAGCTCGACAAGCTCGGCATGCGCGGCTCCAACACCTGCGAACTGGTGTTCCGCGATTGCGAGGTACCCGCCGAGAACGTCCTGGGTGAAATCAATCGGGGTGTGCAGGTGCTGATGAGCGGGCTCGATTACGAGCGGGCCGTGCTGGCCGGCGGGCCGCTTGGCATCATGCAGGCCTGCATGGACGTGGTCATGCCCTACGTCCACCAGCGCGAGCAATTCGGCCAGGCGATCGGCGAATTCCAGCTGATGCAAGGCAAGGTCGCGGACATGTATACGACGATGAACGCGTGCAAAGCGTACGTGTATGCCGTCGCCAAAGCCTGCGACCGCGGGGAAACCACGCGCAAGGACGCCGCCGGCGCGATCCTCTATGCCGCGGAAAAAGCCACGTGGATGGCGGGCGAGGCGATCCAGGCACTCGGCGGCAATGGCTATATCAATGAATACGCGACAGGCCGGTTGTGGCGCGATGCCAAACTGTACGAGATCGGGGCAGGCACGTCTGAAATCCGCCGCATGCTGATCGGCCGCGAGCTGTTCAACGAAACCCGCTAGCAAATCGATGACGGTTGTCGAGACCCAGACCCACGAGGACCTCGCGTTCCTGATCGCGCAGGGGACGCTCGACGGTTTCAACCGGCACTACCGCCTGTTCCGCGAGACCAGCCGCTATGCCAAGTCGCTGTTCGAAGGCGGCCAGTGGGCGGAAATCCAGCGCATCTCGCGGGAACGCATCCAGTTCTACGACCGCCGCGTCACGGAGACCGTTGAGTACCTGCAGCGGCGCTTCAGTACCGAGCGGCTCCCGGACGCCATCTGGCGGCAGGTCAAGCTCCATTATGTCGGCCTGCTGACCAACCACCGGCAGCCGGAACTGGCGGAGAGTTTCTTCAATTCGGTGAGCTGCCGCATCCTGCATCGCAGTTACTATCACAACGATTTCCTGTTCGTGCGCCCGGCGCTCTCTACCGAACACATCGATTCCGATCCACCGACCTATAGAAGTTACTACCCGGCCAGGGATGGCCTGCGCGCCACCATCAGCCGCATCCTGCGCGATTTCGGGCTGCGCAATCCTTTCCGCGACCTGAATCGCGATACGCGATGGCTGCTGCGCGCGCTGCGCGAACACCTTCCGCGGCCCTTTGCGCTTGAAGCCAATCACCAGATCCAGGTCCTGTCTTCGCTGTTCTTCCGCAACAAGGGCGCCTACGCGATCGGCAGGATCATCAACGGCAGCCAGCAGTATCCGTTCGCGGTGGCGATCCTGCGCAACGACGATGGCAGCATATTCCTCGATACCGTGCTGCTGGATTTCGAAAGGCTGTCCATCCTGTTCGGCTTCAGCCGGGCTTATTTCATGGCGGACCTGGAAGTGCCGTCTGCTGGTGTCGATTTCCTGAAGAGCCTGCTGCCCAACAAGCCGGCGGCCGAGATCTACACCATGCTCGGCCTGCAGAAACACGGCAAGACGCTTTTCTACCGCGATTTCCTGCATCACCTCAGGCATTCCGGGGACCAGTTCGTCATTGCGCCGGGTATTCGCGGGCTGGTGATGCTGGTGTTCACGCTGCCTTCGTATCCCTACGTCTTCAAGATCATCAAGGACGTGATCTCGCCGCCGAAGGAAACGGACCGCCAGCAGGTGAAGGACAAGTACCTGCTGGTGAAATACCACGATCGGGTCGGACGCATGGCGGACACGCTGGAATACAAGGATGTGGCCCTGCCGAAGGACCGCTTTACGCCGGAACTGCTGGACGAGCTGCAGCGCCTTGCGCCCTCGGTGATCGAGCAAGACGGCGACTCGCTCGTGATCCATCATCTTTACATCGAGCGGCGCATGGTTCCCCTCAACATGTATCTCGATGGCGCCAGCGACGAGCAGGTGCGGCATGCGATCGGCGAATACGGCGATGCGATCCGCCAGCTTGCGGCAGCGAATATTTTCCCGGGTGACATGCTGTTCAAGAATTTCGGCGTGACCCGCTTCAACCGTGTGGTGTTCTACGACTACGACGAAATCGCCTACATGACCGATTGCGTGTTCCGGCGCATGCCGAAGGCGCGCACGCCGGAAGACGAAATGGCCGCCGAGCCCTGGTATCCGGTCGGTCCAGACGATGTGTTCCCCGAAGAGTTCGCGCCTTTCCTGCTAGGTGATCCGAAAGTGCGGGACGCTTTCCTGTCGCGTCACGCGGCACTGCTGGATGCTGACTTCTGGAACGCCGCGAAGCAGCGCATCGCATCCGGACATATCGAAGACGTGTTTCCCTATCCCGAAACCCTGCGGTTTCGCCACCGGTACGCGCAACGCGCGAACCGGCAACCCTCCGCGCACTGAAATACTGAGGAGATCGACATGAACAATGATCCCGTAGTTATCGTTTCCGTAGCCCGCACCCCGATGGGAGCAATGCAGGGCGAATTGAAGGACTTCGCGGCCCATCAGCTCGGTGCCGCGGCCATTCGCGCCGCCGTCGAGCGCGCCGGCATCAAGGCCGACCAGGTCCAGGAAGTCATCATGGGTTGCGTGCTTCCCGCCGGCCAGGGCCAGGCACCGGCGCGCCAGGCATCGCTCGGAGCGGGGCTGCCGCTTTCCGCCGGCTGCACCACGGTCAACAAGATGTGCGGCTCCGGCATGAAGGCGACCATGTTCGCCACCGACCTGCTCGCCGCCGGGACCAACGACATCATGGTGGCGGGGGGCATGGAGAGCATGACCAATTCCCCCTACCTGCTGCCCAAGGCGCGGACCGGCTATCGCATGGGCCACCAGCAAGTCCTCGATTCGATGTTCCTCGACGGACTCGAGGACGCGTACGACAAGGGGCGCCTGATGGGCACGTTCGCCGAGGATTGCGCGGGAAAGTATTCGTTCTCGCGCGAGGAGCAGGACAAGTTCGCGATCACCTCACTGGAACGGGCGCAGCAGGCCAACAAGGACGGGTCTTTCGCCTGGGAAACCGTGCCCATCGCCATCAAGGCCGGCAAGAACGAGCGCTTCATCGAGCATGACGAACAACCCTTCAAAGCCAATTTCGACAAGATCCCGTTGCTCAAGCCTGCTTTCAGGAAGGACGGCACCGTAACCGCTGCGAACTCCAGCTCGATTTCCGATGGCGGTGCGGCCCTGGTGCTGATGCGCCGCTCGATGGCTGACAAGCTGGGCGTGAAGCCTCTGGCAACCATCGCCGGACACTCGACGCACGCGCAGGAACCGGGCTGGTTTTCGACGGCGCCGGTGGGCGCGATACAGAAACTGTTCGACAAGACCGGCTGGAACGCGGGCACGGTCGACCTTTATGAAATCAACGAGGCCTTTGCGGTCGTAACCATGGCGGCGATGAAGGAACACAAGCTGCCGCACGAAAAAGTGAACGTGCATGGCGGCGCCTGCGCGCTTGGCCATCCGATCGGCGCCTCGGGTGCGCGCATCCTGGTTACGCTGATCGGCGCGCTGAGGAAGAATGGATTGAAGCGAGGCGTGGCCAGCCTGTGTATCGGCGGCGGCGAAGCCACGGCAATGGCAGTCGAGCTGGCATAACAACAACAATCGAGGAGATACGCATGGCAAACAAGAAAATAGGCTTTATCGGTGTCGGCATGATGGGCCACGGCATGGCGAAGAACCTGGCGCAGAAGGGCTTCCCGACCACCGTACTTGGACACAAGAATCGCGCGCCGGTCGAGGACCTGGTGAAGCTGGGCGCGAACGAAGCGAAGGACGTGACCGAACTGGTCAAGGCCAGCGAGATCATATTCATCTGCGTGACGGGCTCGCCGCAGGTGGAAGACCTCATCTACCGCAAGGGTGGCATCCTCGAAAGTTCGAGCGCCGGCCAGATTGTGGTGGACACCTCCACTGCGCAACCGGGTTCCACGCTGAAAATCGCGGCGGACCTCAAGGCAAAGGGCGTGCGCTTCGCCGATGCGCCGCTTGCCCGCACCCCGGTTGAAGCAGAGCAGGGCCGGCTCAATACGATGGTCGGTGCGGACGAGGCGACCTTCGGGGACATCGAACCCGCGCTCAAGGCGTTCTGCGAAAACATATTCCACATTGGCGAAGTCGGCGCCGGGCACAAGATCAAGCTCATCAACAACTGCGCCGCCATCGGGCAGATGAGCCTGATCGCCGAAGCATTGACAGCCTGCGCCAAGCTCGGTGTCGATCCGAAGAAATATTTCGCGCTGGTATCCACGGGTGCCGCCAATTCCGGGATATTCCAGATGCTGGCAGGCAAGGCGGTCGAGGGCGACTACTCCGGCATGAAGTTCGGCCTGGCCAATGCATTGAAGGACGTTCGCTACTACAACCAGATGGCCATGGAGTTCGGCGTATCCGGCGCAATGGCTACGGCGACTTTGCAGACTTTGACCCAGGCGGTGAACATGGGCTTCGGCGGGCCGGAACACCTGGTCGCTTCGCTGGTACCGGCGGTGGCCAAGATCAACAACACCCCGTTCCCGCCGCAGTAAGGAAGCCGCATGGCCAAAACCGTCCAGTTCTATTATGACTTCGCATCGCCTTACGGCTATCTGGCTTCGACGCAGATTGTCGGGCTTGCGGCAAAGCACGGCCGCACCGTCGAATGGAAACCGATGCTGCTGGGCGTGGCCTTCAAGACCACCGGTGGCATGCCTTTGCCGAGCGTGCCGCTGAAAGGTGATTACAGCCGCCATGACATGGTGCGTACCGCGCGCTTGATGGGAATCGAGCTGAAGATTCCAAGCAAATTCCCAATTTCGAGCCAGTCGCCGGCGCGCGTGATCTACTGGCTGGAGTCGCAAGGCGCGGCAAGGCAGGAAGAAGCGACGCGCGCGCTGTATCGCGCCTACATGGTCGAGGACAAGGACATTTCCAGTCCGGAAGTCACGGCTGACGTTGCCGCCTCCCTTGGCCATGACCGGCAGAAAATCCTGGAAGTCATCGCCGATCCGGCCATCAAGGAAAAGCTCAAACAGGAAACGGAAGCGGCGATCCAGCGCGGCGTGTTCGGTTCGCCGTTCATTTTTGTCGACGAGGAGCCGTTCTGGGGTTGCGACCGCCTGCCGCAAGTCGAGCGCTGGCTGCAGACCGGGGGCTGGTGATGGCGGAGTACGTTGTCTACGGCTTTGCGCAATCGGGAAATTCCTACAAGCCCGCGCTGTACCTGCAACTCGCCGGCGCGGACTGGGCGCCGCGCTTTGTCGATTTCTTCAATGGCGAGACGCGCACACCCGCTTATCGCCAGATCAACGTGATGGGGGAAGTGCCGGTGCTCGAGCACAGGGGCCAGCGGCTGTCGCAGTCCGGGGTCATCCTCGACTACCTCGTCGAACAGTTCGGCAAGTTCGGCTGGAACGACAATGCGGAACGGCGCGAGATCCTGCACTGGCTGCTGTGGGACAACCACAAGCTGACCAGCTATACCGCAACCTTCCGCTTCCTGAACAAGCTGGTGTCGAATCCGGATCCGGCCGTGCTGGGGGAATTCCGCAAGCGTTCCGAATCGAGCTGGAAAATCCTCGATACCCATCTTTCCGGGCGCAGCCACGTCGTCGGCGACCGGCTGACCATCGCGGATATTTCCATCTGCGGGTATCTGTTCTTCGACGAGGATCTGGGCGTGGACTGGGGCCAGTATCCCAACATCCGCGACTGGCTGGGACGCCTGCGCTCCGTTCCCGGCTGGAAGCATCCCTACGACCTGCTCCCCGGTCACCCCATCCCCGTCAAGGCCGCCTGAGAAAATGCCCGCCATCCAGAGCAAGATCAATCCGCGTTCCGCGGAATATGCGGCGAGCCGCGACGCCATGAGCGCGCTGGTTGCGGACCTGCGCGCCAAGGTCGAAGCCGTCAAGCAGGGCGGCGGCGACGCGGCCCGGGAGAAGCATCTGGCCCGCGGCAAGTTGCTGCCGCGCGAGCGCGTGCGCCGGCTGCTGGACATCGGTTCGCCTTTCCTCGAGTTCTCGCAGCTCGCGGCGTGGGAAATGTACGGCAACCAGGTGCCTGCCGCCGGCATCGTCACCGGCATCGGCCGGGTATCGGGGCGCGAATGCGTGATCGTTGCCAACGATGCGACGGTAAAGGGCGGGACCTATTTTCCAATGACGGTGAAAAAGCACCTGCGCGCCCAGGAAGTGGCGCAGCAGAACCGGCTGCCCTGCATTTACCTGGTCGACTCGGGCGGCGCCAACCTGCCGACCTGGGACGAGGTGTTTCCAGACCGGGAACACTTCGGCCGCATTTTCTACAACCAGGCCAACATGTCCGCTGCCGGCATTCCGCAGATTGCCTGCGTGATGGGTTACTGCACCGCGGGCGGAGCCTATGTTCCGGCGATGGCGGACGAAGCGATCATCGTCAGGAACCAGGGCACCATCTTCCTCGCCGGACCGCCCCTGGTGAAAGCCGCGACCGGTGAAGTGGTGAGCGCGGAAGAGCTGGGTGGCGCCGACGTGCACACCCGGGTCTCCGGCGTGGCGGATCATTACGCGCTCAATGACGAGCATGCCCTGGATCTTGCCCGCCGCATCGTCTCGCACCTCAACCTGAGGAAGGAAGTGGGGCTCGACATCCGCGAACCGCGGGCGCCGCTGCATGACGTCGCCGAAATGCACGGCATCGTGCCCACCGACGCGCGCAAGCCCTTCGACGTGCGCGAAGTCATCGCGCGCATCGTCGATGGCAGTGAACTCGATGAATTCAAGCCACTCTACGGCACGACCCTGGTGTGTGGCTTTGCCCACATCCACGGCTACCCGGTCGGCGTCGTGGCCAACAACGGCATCCTGTTTTCGGAGTCGGCCCTCAAGGGCACGCATTTCATCGAGCTTTGCTCGCAGCGCAAGATCCCGCTGGTATTCCTGCAGAACATCACCGGCTTCATGGTCGGCAAAAAATATGAGGCAGAGGGCATCGCCCGCAACGGAGCGAAAATGGTGACGGCGGTTTCCTGCGCCAAAGTGCCGAAGTTCACGGTGATCATCGGCGGCAGCTTCGGCGCCGGCAACTACGGCATGTGCGGCCGGGCCTACTCCCCGCGTTTCCTGTGGATGTGGCCCAACGCGCGCATCTCGGTGATGGGCGGCGAACAGGCGGCAAGCGTGCTGGCCCAGGTCAAGCGCGACGGCATCGAGAAGTCCGGCAAGTCCTGGAGCGGCGAAGAGGAGCAGGCGTTCAAGGCGCCCATCCTCGCGCAGTACGAAGTCCAGGGTCATCCCTATTACGCCAGCGCCCGGCTGTGGGACGACGGGGTCATCGATCCCGCGGACACCAGGATGGTTTTGGGCCTGGGCATTTCCGCGGCACTCAACGCACCGATCGAAGAAACGCGCTTCGGCGTGTTCAGGATGTAACCATGGACCCACACACGTCTCACCAAGGCATGGAATCGATCTACCTGACCGAAGAGCATCTCGCGTTGCGCGAGCAAGTGTCCCGCTTCGTCGCGAAGGAAGTCGAACCGCACGGCTCGAAATGGGAAGAGCAGGGCCATGTGCCGCGCGAAGTCCTGCGCAAGATGGGGAGTCTCGGCCTGTTCGGCATCACCTACCCGGTCGAGTATGGCGGCGCCGGCGCCGACGCACTGACTTCACTGGTGTTCGCCGATGCCTTGTCGCGCAGCACCTTCGGCGGTTTCATCGTGACCGTGCTGGTGCATACCGACATGGCTTCGCCGCATCTGGTCAACGCCGGGTCGAAAGCGCAGCTCGACAAATACCTGCCGGCGATCATCCGTGGCGAGAAAATCACGGCGGTGGCCGTCACCGAGCCGGATGCCGGCTCCGACGTCGCGGCAATCCGCACCCGCGCCCGGCGTGACGGTGATCACTGGGTGCTCAATGGCAGCAAGATGTTCATCACCAACGGGGTGCTCGCGGACATTTATTTCGTCGCGGCGCGCACGGATCCCGATGTGAAAGGCTCGCGCGGAATCTCCATTTTCATCCTGGAAAAAGGCATGCCGGGATTTCGCGTCGGCCGGGCTCTGAACAAGACGGGCTGGCTGTGTTCCGATACCGCAGAACTCGTGTTCGAGGATTGCCGCGTGCCGGAGGCGAATCTGCTGGGCGCCGAGAATGCCGGCTTCTATTCGATCATGAAGAATTTCCAGACGGAGCGCATCGCGGCCGGGGCGATTTGCGTGGGTCATTGCCTGACCGCGATAAGGCTGGCGGTGGAGCACGTGAAAACGCGCAAGGCCTTCGGCGGCGTCCTGTTCGACAAGCAGGTGATCCGGCAAAGGCTGGCAATGCTGGAGGCAAAGACCCATGCAGCGCGGCAGTTCCTTTACCACTGCGGGTGGCTGGTGACACAAGGCCGCGATTGCGTGCGCGAAGTGTCGATGCTGAAGGCACTGGCCGGGGAACTGGTCAACGAAGTGCTCTATACCTGCCAGCAGTTCCATGGCGGCATGGGCTACATGCGCGAGACCGCCATCGAGCGGCTGGCGCGCGACGCGCGCGTCCAGTCCATAGGCGGTGGAGCAACCGAAGTGATGCTCGAAGAAGTTGCCAAGCGCTTCGCCCCGGACTGAGAGGGACGGTCATGACCACGATCCAGGCACTGCAGACCGAAATCCAGCGGGGTGTTGCTACCGTCCGGATGAACCGCCCGGAGGTACACAACGCATTCGATGACATCCTGATTGCGGAACTGACGGCGGAATTGCGCCGGTTGGATCATGCGCAGGACGTACGGGTCATCGTGCTCGCTGCGAACGGCAAGAGTTTTTCGGCGGGTGCGGACCTGAACTGGATGAAGCGCATGGCGCAGTATTCCGAAGCCGAGAACCTGCGCGATGCCGTGGCGCTCGCCGGGCTCATGCGAACCCTGCATGGCGTGCACAAACCCACCGTTGCCAGGGTGCAAGGCGCGGCGTTCGGCGGGGGCGTTGGGCTGGTCGCCTGCTGCGACATCGCGATAGCCGCAGGCGAGGCCCTGTTTTCGCTATCGGAAGTCCGCCTCGGCATGATTCCGTCCGTCATCAGCCCGTATGTCGTGGCTGCGATCGGCGAGCGCGCCGCGCACCGGTATTTCCTGACTGCCGAGCGTTTCGGGGCTGAAGAAGCGAAGCGCATCGGCCTGGTCCATGAAGTGGTCACGGCGGACAAGCTCGACGAGGCGGTCGGCAACATGGTCGACCATCTGCTCAAAGGCGGCCCCAAGGCACTGGCCGCGGCGAAGAAGCTGATTGCCGACGTCAGCCGCCATCCGCTCGATGACGCGCTGACGGAGGAGACCGCGCGCCGCATCGCGGCCATCCGTGTCGGGGCCGAAGGCCGCGAGGGCATCGCCGCCTTCCTCGACAAGCGCAAGCCGGAATGGAGTTGAGCATGCAGCCTGGATCGA
>Ga0190274_10002487_pt1 | contig 10851 bp, 7 predicted proteins | sample Popmic531T_FD_133002 | JGI IMG/M metagenome (GOLD analysis project Ga0190274, IMG submission 133002) | Populus adjacent soil microbial communities from riparian zone of Yellowstone River, Montana, USA - 531 T | ecosystem: Environmental > Terrestrial > Soil > Riparian zone | place: USA: Montana...
CAACGGGTAAGCATCAACATAAAAAAATGATTAGGGAGTTGAGAATGGTTTCGGTTTCGGGTCCGGGATACAGTGATCGAAAAATGCATCCCGATTGTTTTATTCGCCTCAAAAATATTATTTATTTCGGTTCTGTCTTGCAAAGCCGGCCTTTAAATCACTGTACTTAAACTATTGATCTTGGTTATTCATAACGCAAGGAAATCCCCAAAATTATCTCCGGCGATTCATTTTACAATAAAAAAACCCCCTACAAATAAGTAAGGGGTTTTCCTATCAAACAAGCTTCGAAAAATTACTCTGCTTTGGGTTCATCAGCACCCTTTTCGCCTTCCTGCAGCTTAGCCTTAATTTCGGCCAGTGCGCCGAGGTCGCCCAGGGTTGCTTTTTCTACCTTACCCTGAATGGTTTTCACCGCTTTCTTGGTTTTGTCGGCTTCTACACGGGCTTCTTTTTTAGCCGCTTCTTTCTCTTCTACTTTCGACTGTTCCCAAATGCGGGTATGAGAAAGTACGATACGTTTTTCGTTGCGGTCGAACTCTATCACCATAAACTGAGCTGTTTCATCAGCCTGTACCGTCTTACCATCTTCCTTGTTCAGGTGACGGTTAGGAGCAAATCCCTCCAATCCATAAGGCAGCTGAACTACTGCGCCTTTGTCATCTTTACGGATAACAGTGGCTTCATGCAGCGTACCTACGGCGAAAGTATCCTGCAGGGCATTCCAGGGATCTTCTTCCAGTTGTTTATGACCTAATTGCAATTTGCGATTGTCTTTATCAATACCAAGGATTACTACATCGATATTGCTTCCTACTTTGGTATATTCAGAAGGATGACTGAAGCGCTTCAACCAGCTCAGGTCGCTGATATGAATCATTCCACCGATACCGGTAGCCAGTTCCACAAACACTCCGTACGGAGTGATGTTTTTCACCAGTCCTGTATGACGGCTTCCTTCAGGGAAACGAGTTTCAATGGTGCTCCAGGGATCTTCGCTCATTTGCTTAATGGATAAGCTCATTTTGCGATTTGCCTTATCCAGCGTTACGATCTTAGCCTCATGCTCATCACCCAGTTTAAAGAATTCTTTGGCGTTTACCGGAGTATTGGCCCAGGTGATTTCACTCACGTGTACCAATCCTTCTACACCTGGCATGATTTCGAGGAAAGCGCCGTAATCTTCAATATTCACCACTTTACCCTTAACTACAGAACCTTCGTTGATAGTCTCAGGAAGAATATCCCAAGGATGAGGAGTCAATTGTTTCAATCCAAGGCTGATACGTTTTTTCTCGTCGTCGAAATCCAGTACTACTACTTTCAGTTTCTGATCGAGTTTCAGCACTTCTGTAGGATGGCTGATACGTCCCCAACTGATATCGGTGATGTATAACAAGCCGTCCAATCCACCAAGATCCATGAATGCACCGAAGTCGGTAATGTTCTTGATAGAACCTTCCAACACCTGACCTCTTTCGAGTTTGCTCATGATCTCGGCACGTTGTGCTTCGATATCGCTTTCGATAAGTGCCTTATGGCTTACTACAGCGTTCTTAATTGCTTCGTTAATCTTAACAACTTTAAACTCCATGGTCTTACCTACAAACTGATCGTAATCAGTAACTGGTTTCACATCGATTTGTGATCCGGGTAAGAAAGTTTCCATTCCAAATACATCTACAATCAATCCACCCTTTGTTTTAGAAGTAACAGTACCGGTAATAACTTCACCAGTTTTGTGAACTTCTACAATGCGCTCCCATGCACGTGTGATACGCGCTTGTTTGCGGCTCAGGTTAAGGTGACCTTCGCGATCTTCCTTCTCAACTACCATTACTTCTACTTCATCACCCACTTTCAATCCCTGCAAGTCGCGGAATTCGTTGAAAGAAATCAGACCATCACTTTTAAAACCGATGTTTATTACAACATCTGTTTTGGTAAGGGCCACAACGGCACCTGTTACCAGTTCTCCATCAGTAACTGATTTAAAAGTTCCTTCATACACTACATCATACTTTGCTTTTTCATCTTTAGTGTAAGAAGTAACATTGCGTTTGTCGATGCTCCAATCAAAGTCATCGTGAGCAGTAGGTTGCTCGTACACAGGTGCAGTTTTTGTCGCTGTAGCTTCAACGGTGTCAGCCGCGGAAGACTCCTGTGCATCAGCGTTTAATTGTTTATTAATAAAAATCATGATAATACCCCGAGGGTTTTTTTATTCGGGGCAGCAAAGATATACCAAGATGGTGGTTTATCCTCTATCAGGAGAGACTTTTTTTAGCGGCAAGAAGAACAATATTTATTGAAAATCAATGCTTAGCGAATCAATTCTTAGCCGTCCTTGCCATCCGATAAAGGTATAATGAAAAGGAGTTGATGATTACCATTTTGCGATTCAATATGAGCCGTGGCATTGAGTTGGCTGATCCGGTCGGCGATCGCACTCCCTTTCAATATTCCAGCCACATCATAGTCGTTCAGGTGCTCGTCTTTAACCGACACTTTATACACGAGATCATTCCTTTCAATTCGTAAAAACAAATCAGCGTTTTTAACGGAAAAGTCGACCAGATTTTCAATAACCGCTTTAAACAAATACAAACTATGATACCTGGTTTGCATATCGAGATTGCTTTGATAAACCGAATTGTCAACTTTCAAAGTAAATCGTCCCTGCACTTCGTTATTCAAGCCATGTAAATATTCAGTAAATCTTCCGGTCGTTTTTCGCATATCATCGTTCGATGGTTCAATGCTCCAAAGCAGATCATTCATCGCCACAATCATATGCCTGCTTTTAGTTCTGATCTGATGGATGTATTCTTTCGATTTTTCAATTTCATAATCTGCTTTCATCCCAGCTATTTCACTCAGCAGGTTTATTTTATTAAGAGCCGTATTTACCTCCTCGTGTAAATTCACCGCGATGTTTGTACGCATATTTTGAATAAACTCCCTGCGTTTTATTCTTCGCCGATCGAGCCAGAATAAAAATCCCAATACCAATGCACCTATAATTGACCAGAACCACCACGATTTCCAGAAAGCTGTTTCCACATGGATATTTAATAACTCGATTGTTTCTCCGGCAATACCTTCTTCGTTTACTGCTTGTACTTTAAATATATAATCACCGGAAGGAAGATAGGGATAACTCACTTTCATGTCTGAGGTAGCCCTGCATCGATTGTCCAATCCCTCCATCATATACATCACTGTATAATATTTACTGAAATTCAGGGTAGTGAATTCGATGGTCAATGCCGATTGATCATATGGTAAGGAAATGGATTTCTCCTGGGTTGAATCGACCAAAACAGGGTTATCCAACGCTTTCATACCCGTTAATACTACATCCGGGACTTTAGTCGTATCAATCACCGCATCCGGATTAAACACTATAAAATCTCTGACAGTACCTACCACAATTCGACCATCTGGCAATATTGCCTCACTGGCAATTTCAATATTGCTGCTTTGCAATCCATTGACTTCGGTATAAATGATAGGTATTTTCTTTTCAAGATTCAATCGATATAAACCATTGAGCATCGCTAGCCAGATCCTTTTCTTCTTATCGACGATAATATTTATGATTCGTTCGGATGGAATACCATCTGAGACTGTGATATAGTGAAATTTGCCTGTATGTGTATTAAGAATGCTCAGACTGTTGCCGGATGCAACCAAAATAGTACTGTCGTTGTATTGAACAATATCATTGGCTACATTTAACAATAATCCATCATCTTTTCCTTTACTGTTCTGATAGTGATGAATCAATTGATTTGTTTTTCCATCTCTTTTATACAAACCATCCGTCATGGTGCCGATCCATAAATTTCCGGGCCAATCTTCGTACAATTTTGTAATAGGACCCAATTGACTGTCTACCAGATGAACGGATCCCACACTATCGCGCCAATTCCCCTGATCAAACTTATATAGATCGCCTTCATTATTTCCAACCCAGATATTTTTATTCCTGTCCTCTAGCAATTGGCGAATAGATTCTGATTTCGCGCCGGGAAGATAAAATTGATCAACTGTTTTTGTTAGAGGATGGTAGATCCTGATTTGTCCGTTACGCATACCCAACCAGAAATCGCCATTGCTTCGTTCAATCATTGAAACTACTTCGAGCGATTTATTAGCAGTGTCTAATGCCGTAAAACTATTTTCGATTGGTCTCCATTGACTATCGTATGAGAATATACCTTTTCCACGGGTACTTACCCAAATGGCCCCTTGCTTTGTTGGAAGTATGGATGTAACATGCTCCTCATATTCAGTAGTATCATTCACACGTCTGTTGCGCTGGTAACTAAAATACTGAAGTCCTTTATTGACCCGATACAATCCTTTATTGGAGTTGATCCAAATATTCCGTTCTTTATCTTCAAATAAATCGACTACATAATCGTATTCGATATCGTATTCACTGGCGGCTACGCTTTTGATATGAACAAACTGATTGGTATTCTTATCGAGATAACCAAGCATTCCCTGTCCGTAAATCCAAATCGACCCATCTTTGAGTTCGCGTATAGACCAGATCTCATAGTTGTTGTCTAATATTCGTTTTCTACTATTCCCAAAAACCTTCAGTGATTTTGTTTGCGGTTGAAAGTTATACAGAACAGGAACACTTCTAAATGGAATCCAGCTAATAAACCAGACGGAACCATTGGAAGCAACAAATGGATACCTCGTGTTTCTTATATGATCAATCATTGTGGTATCACCTTCCAGTGTGTTTGTCGGAACAGTTATTGATTTACCATCGTAATATAGAATTCCCTGCTTCGTTGTAATCCAGAACTTACCGGGCTCCTTGTCTTCAACGATATTATCCAATCGATAACCAGGGGGCAGCGACGGAAGAAATAGTTTCGAATTAAATGCCATTGCCTTTTCATCGAATACCAGTACATCGGCCAGGTCCGTGACTAATAATATTCTTCCGGACTTGTCCTCCATTATTTTCTTTACAATATTAATGGGAGGAGTGGTGGAGATTTTTTTAAAAGTAAATCGATTGGTATTGAAAATTCCGATTTCACCGCCAGAAATAAGCCAAAGCCTGTTTTTGCTATCAAAATAAAGTTTATTGAAATAATCACCAGGTATCGAAGTAGAATCACCGTGTTTATTGTGAAAAGTGAGAAAATTATGACCATCGAAACGTTGCAATCCATTTTCAGTGGCAAACCAAATGAAACCTTGCTTATCTTGTACCGATTGAAACACCGCCGTAGAGGCAAGACCTTGCTTTTTACCAAGTTTAGTAAAAATTAATTTTGATGGCAGTTGAGCTTCTGCCTGAAGCAGAAAGATCACTGCTGAAAAAGCGGCGATAATTATTCTTCTCAAAGTGTAGTGTTGACTCAGTAAATATAGCAATTCACCGGGCTGCCGCGTTCCAGTTCATACAAGCCTTTTGCCGGTTGATACTGCATTTCTAACAGTTCAACGGGTCCCATAAATAGTTTTCCGGATATTACTCTTTTACGCGAGAAAAACTCAAACTCTTAACCATCCAGTTGGGCAACGGTTTTTCGGGATTTCGTTTGCGAAGATCGAGATACCATCCTATTTTCTTTAGAATGGGAACACGGTGTGTTTCTACATACTCGATCAATGTACCATCCGGATCTTCATTGTAAGCGAAATGTCCGGCAGCCTCTCCCATATCAAAACTATTACTGCTGTCTATTGTAAGCGGTGCTCCGTTAGCATTACATATTTCCTCATGCGCTTTGAAACCATTAATATCAAAGCATACATGTATATATCCAAGATCACCCCAGTAGCGGTTATCATAAATCTTTACCGGCTTGCGGTCCGTTACCTGTATTAATTCGATGGTAGTAGGTCCCAATAATTTGCTGAATGCGCCTTCCAACTTTCTACTATGAGATAATAGTACTCTCTTGAAATGATGCTCTCCACCTGGTACTCCCTTCAAATCGTCGTAATGACCTTCTCCAGAATATAGTTTTATATCATAACCCAATACCTTTTCGTAAAACGGTAATGATTTCTCAATGGAAGAAACGCCAATAGTAACTCCGGAAACAGATCCGGTTAGATTATCATTTTGAGTAAACCAATAGTCATCTTTTACTACTTCGAAAATATTTCCATATGGATCTCTTAAAAAGAAATGATCGCGACCAGTTGGTACTGCTGTGGGAGTTGTGAGCAATTCCACTCCATTTTGCTTATAGAACGCATAAGATTTAGCAACATCTTTAGTTTTTATTTTAACCGCGTAAATTCCCAAGTCGCCTAATTGTATAGGAATAGCAGAAGCTACTGGTGTTCTACTGGTATATTGCCATATTTCAAACCCACCACCGCTTTGCATATTTAATGCGAGAATCGCCAAACGATCATGAGCTTGCTGACCTGTATAGGGTTTCATTAAACTGGCGGTAGCGGCGTCCTTAAACACAACGATATCGGTACCAAACATTTTCCTATACCAGCGAAATGCTTCTTCGGCGTTAGATACGCCTATACCTACCTGTTGAATGCCAGAGATGATACGCTTCATTTTAAGATGATTTTTTTCTAGAACCAAAAATCCTGAGCCGTGATACGTGAATCGTGAGTAGCCTCCGCGATATATGGCAACTTTCGTATTTCAGAGTGCCCCTCACGATTCACGTCTCACGATTCACGTTTCCATTTCGCGAAAATAATGCAGTCATTCAATCCCCGCAATTGTTTTTGCTGCGATAAATCCGCTTGTCCACGCATGCTGAAAATTAAATCCACCAGTGATTCCGTCCACATCAACAATTTCACCGGCGAAGAACAGGTTTGGGATTTTCTTGCTCATCATTGAATCAGCACTTACTTCATTGAGTTTAATACCACCGGCTGTTACAAATTCTTCCTTAAAGGTGGTTTTGCCCGTTATACTGCTTTCGTATTGGCACAGATTCCGTATAAGCTTGTTCTGTTCTTTAGCCGGAAGGTCGGCCCATCTTGTGTCTGGCTTAATTCCAGATTGAAAGAGCAAAAACTCCCAAAGCCTGGCAGGAAGTCCAAAATTATTTTTGCTATTGATTTTTTGAGAGGCAATTTCAAAACGCTGTTCCTGAAATTTTTCCCGTAAGGATTGCTCGTTATATTCAGATACCCAATTAACCAATACTGAAAATTTCCATTGCCGGCCGGCCAACTCCCGGGCACCCCAGGCACTGAGGCGTAATATCACCGGACCACTCATCCCCCAATGTGTAATCAGCAATGGACCTTGCTCCTGCAGTTTCGTTCCGATGACCTTTACGGTTGCGTTTTCCACAACGACTCCCATCAATTCGGTGATAGGATGACCGGGCATATTAAATGTAAACAAAGAAGGAACGGGTTCTTCGATAGAATGTCCGAGTTCTTTTATCCATTCGAATTGACTAGATTTTGGATAGCCACCACAAGCGATACAAACAAAATCAGCTTTTACTATTTCCCCATTGGAAAAACTGATATGAAATTGTGAGTTTTCCATTGCCAGTTTCTGTACATCACGGTTCAAGACGATCTCAATTTTATATTTATTGACTTCCCGCAACAAACAATCAATAATAGTTTGGGAAGAATTACTTACTGGAAACATCCGTCCATCCGGTTCTGTTTTCAACTCTACTCCTCTCTCCGAAAACCATTTGATAGTATCCGTCGTAAAAAACTGGTGAAAGGCCTTCTTTAAAAATTGGGCGCCCCGTGGGTATCTACGGATCATCTCATCCATTTCAAAACAGGCATGAGTAACATTGCAACGACCACCTCCGCTAACTTTTACCTTCGATAATAGTTTTCCGGTCTTTTCTACAATCAGTACATCCAATTGCGGATTCAAACGGGCAGCGTTTATGGCACAAAAAAAACCTGCCGCTCCTCCCCCGATAATTAGCAGTTTCTTTCGTGATTTTATTTTATCTTCCATCCTCGTGCATATCTAATTAATTGAATCCTCAGTAATCACTGAACCGTAAAACTAATAGTATTTGGTCTATACTTTTTTAAAATACTGTGTCCGGTTATCGTTTTTTATTTTTTTCCGGAAGGTAATATTTAATAAACCCGCGTTGCTTAAATCCAAGGGGCCATTACTACTGGCATTTAATCATCCTAATTCATTTTTAGACGCGATCGTATTGGATATCTTTTTTGATCAGCCTATTTGGTCATTGGCACGGGGAGATGCATTCAAAGGCAAGGCCATCAGTTGGATACTTAACGCGGTGCGCATCATGCCTGTTTATCGAACCAGTGAAGGAGTTGAAAATTTATCTGAGAATTATAAAACCTTTGATGCTTGTATTGATATCTTCAAAAAAAATGGATTGGTGCAGATATTCAGTGAAGGAAAATGCGTAAACGAATGGCATTTGCGTCCCCTGAAAAAAGGAACCGCCCGACTTGCCACTAAAGCATGGGAGGAAAATATTCCATTGCGGATATTACCTCTGGGCATCAACTATAGTTCATTTGAACGCTTTGGTAAAAATGTCTTCGTCAATTTCGGCGAATTCTTCGATGCAAAAGATATAGATCTCAGCGCTTCTGATGGAGCCCGAAACCAGGAATTCAATAGCAAGCTGCAAGCGCAACTGCAGCAATTGGTTTATGAAATAAAGAAAGAAGACAAAGCGAAACAACGAGAGCTATTGGAAATAAAGCCTTCCGTACTAAAAAAGATTCTTTTATTCATTCCTGCTATCATTGGATTTATAGTAAATGCTCCCTTGTATTTATTAATACGAAATTTCGTTAAGAAAAAAGCTGGTGGCACCGGTCACTATGATTCCGTAATGATGGGGTTGTTATTAATAACCTACCCGATGTACTTATTGTTGATTGTTCTGATCACCTACCTGATTGCTAAAACAGCGCTGGTGTGGTGGTTGTTATTGATTATTCCATTTACTGCGTGGAGTTATGTGCAGTTGAAAGAGCAGTTGGATGATTGAGATGAGCGAATGGCGAATTTGTGGATGGCGAATGGCGAATGCATTAATGAAATCTTCATAATAAAAAAGTAACTCCCCGAAAATCGAGGAGTTACTTTTTTTGAATTTTGTCGCATCAAATGAATTCGCCATCCGCCATTCGCCATTTATTCTAATAGTAGTCCGACTTCAGATTCACATTTGCTTTTTCTGCTTTCTCAATTTCCTCAAACGATGAAAGTATATCCGCCTTATTTTTTCGCACGCAAATCGTATGTTCGTAATGGGCTGAAGCTTTTCCATCTTTTGTGCGAACGGTCCAACCATCATCATCATACCATACTTCCTTCACGCCAAGGTTCACCATTGGTTCTATCGCGATTACCATTCCTTCTTGCATCTTGGGACCGCTTCCGCGTTTACCAAAATTCGGCACTTGCGGATCTTCGTGCAAACTTTTACCAAGTCCATGTCCAACCAGTTCTCGTACTACTCCATATTTATGCTGCTTCTCGCAATAATCCTGCACTGCAAAGGAGATATCGCCGATCCGATTACCGGCAATTGCCTTCTCTATTCCCAGCTTCAATGATTCCTTGGTGACACTCATCAGCTTTAATACATCTTCTTTTACATCTCCAATAGCGAATGTATAAGCACTGTCGCCATGATAGTTATTCTTATATACTCCGATATCGACTGATATAATATCTCCATCCTCCAATTCGCGCCCATTGGGAAAACCATGCACTACCGCATCGTTCACTGAAATACAGGATGCAAAAGGATATCCTTTGAAATTTTTGAAAGAAGGGGTAGCTCCGTTATCGCGGATGAATTCTTCTGCGATAAGGTCGAGTTTACCAGTTGTAATTCCCGGCTTAAGTAATTTTGTTACTTCGGCAAGCGCCTTACCAAGCAGCAATGCGCTCTGCCGAATCAATTCAATCTCCGCTTCTGTTTTATAATAAATCATTTACTGCTTTTTGTTACTATAATAACCAAAACACTTGCTTCTTGTTCATTAAAAAAACCTGACAATGCATGGATCGCAGTTGTCAGGTCTATAGAAAATATTATTCTTTTACATTACAAAGATACCGGAGAAGAAGATGTTTGTCTTCCTTGTATCCGTCCACTCTTCATCAAACCATCGTACTGACGCATGAGCAACTGTGTTTCGATTTGCTGAAGCGTGTCAAGCACAACTCCTACCATAATCAGCAATGACGTACCTCCAAAAAATGAAGAGAAGGATTGCTGTACACCGAAACGCTGCGCGAAACCTGGTAAGATACCAACGAGGGCTAATAATACGGCTCCCGGCAAGGTGATCTTATCCATTACCGAACCAATATAGTCAGCTGTTGGCTGACCAGGTTTTACACCCGGAATAAAACCATTATTCCGTTTCAGGTCGTCGGCTATCTGCTTGGGATTGAAAATTAATGCTGTGTACAGGAATGTAAAACCAATTACCATTACTCCATAAATCAGCATGTACCATGCATTGCTATGATCGTTGAATATTTTTGCAAGACCTTGTGTTGAATCGAAGTTCTGTAATAAGGTAGGCAGGAACATAATCGCCTGCGCGAAGATGATCGGCATAACACCCGCGCTGTTTACTTTAATTGGAAGAAACTGGCGCGCCCCACCGAATTGACGATTACCAACAATCTGCTTGGCGTATTGAACCGGGATTTTACGTACCCCCTGGATGAGGATAATAAGTCCCATGATAATAGCGACAAGTATCGCGATTTCAATAACAAACAATAATAATCCACCGCCACCGGGATACTTCGTTGAAACAGAAGTAAACTCCTGTACCAATGATTCTGGTAAACGGGCGAGAATACCCACCATGATGATAACGGAA
>Ga0190274_10002488_pt1 | contig 10851 bp, 11 predicted proteins | sample Popmic531T_FD_133002 | JGI IMG/M metagenome (GOLD analysis project Ga0190274, IMG submission 133002) | Populus adjacent soil microbial communities from riparian zone of Yellowstone River, Montana, USA - 531 T | ecosystem: Environmental > Terrestrial > Soil > Riparian zone | place: USA: Montana...
ATGCAGTACCTCTACAACGACGGCTCGTCGTTCGTCTTCATGGACGTCTCCGACTACGAGCAGATCGAGATCGCGCCCGAGATCGTCGGCGGCGCCGCCAACTTCCTCCTGGAGAACCAGGAGGCCGTCGTGGCCACCAACGAGGGCCGCGTCCTCTTCATCGAGCTCCCGGCGTCGGTCGAGCTCGTCGTGACCTTCACCGAGCCCGGTCTGGCCGGCGACTCGGCCACCGGTCGCACCAAGCCGGCGACCCTCGAGACCGGCCACGAGATCCAGGTGCCGCTCTTCATCAACCAGGGCGAGAAGGTCAAGGTCGACACCCGCGACTCGTCGTACATGGGCCGTGTGAAGGGCTGATGTCGGCTCGCTCCAAGGCCCGCAAGCGCGCGCTGGACGTCCTCTTCGCCTCCGACGTACGCGGCGAGTCCGCGACGACGGCGCTCGAGACCGCGATCTCGGACGGCGAGGGACCGACCAACGACTACACCGCCGTGCTGGTGCGTGGGGTGGAGGAGCGCCGCGGCCACATCGACGAGGTGCTGGCGCAGTACGCCGAGGGCTGGACCCTCCAGCGGATGCCGGCCGTCGACCGCAACGTGCTGCGGCTGGGCGTCTGGGAGCTGCTGTACGCCGACGACGTGCCCGACAGCGTCGCGATCAGCGAGGCGATGGCCCTGGTCACCGACCTGTCGACCGACGAGTCGCCGCAGTTCGTGAACGGCGTGCTCGGCGCGGTGCAGCGCAACAAGTCCTCGCTGGTCTGAGGGCGCGCACCTCGCCGTACGGCGGGGGTGGGCAGCCGAAACCTTCGGACACGCCGTTGCTGCAACGGCGTGTCGGCAGGTTTCCCCGGGCGCCCGGGGAAACCCGCCGCCGCTTGACGCCTCCGGAATGCTGGGGACATGACTGAGCACGAGGTGGACCTGGTCGTCATCGGCACCGGACCCGGGGGCGAGGCCCTCGCCACCGGCGCCGCGAAGGCGGGGCTCAAGGTCGTCGCCGTCGACAAGCACCTGGTCGGTGGCGAGTGCCCCTACTACGGCTGCATCCCGACCAAGATGATGGTGCGGGGCGGCGACGTGGTCGCCGAGGTGCGCCGGGCGGCCGAGGTCGCGGGCGAGGCCACGATCACGCCGGTCTGGGACGTCGTGCACCGGCGGATCGACGAGCAGGCCACGACGCACTGGGACGTCACGATCGCGGTCGACCGGCTGAAGGACGCGGGTGCGACCGTGCACCACGGGGTCGGCCGGCTGGCTGGGCCGGGGCGAGTCGAGGTGACGACCGCCGACGGCGACGTCGTCACGTATGCCACCAACCGGGGTGTGGTGCTCAACCCCGGCACCCGACCGGCCGTGCCGCCGGTCGAGGGGCTCGCGGACACGCCGTACTGGACCAACCGCGACGCGGTGCAGGTCGCCGAGCTGCCGTCCTCGCTGGTCGTCGTGGGCGGCGGGCCGATCGGCTGCGAGCTGGCGCAGGTGTTCGCCCGGTTCGGCGTCCGCGTCACCATCGTCCAGCACGGACCCCGCCTGCTGCCGGCCAACGAGCCCGAGGCGGCGGCCCTGCTCGCCGAGATCTTCGCCCGCGAGGGCATCCGGGTGCTCACCGACGTCGAGCTGCGGCGCGCGTCGTACGCCGACGGGGCGTTCACGCTCGCCCTCGATACGGGGGAGGAGTTGGTCGTCGACAAGGTGCTCGTCGCGGCCGGGCGGACCCCGAATCTCGACGACCTCGGCCTGGACACCGTCGGCCTGGACCCGCACGCCCGGACGCTTCCGACCGACGAGTGGCTGCGCGTCCAGGACGGGTCTCCGCAGAATCGACTCTGGGCGATCGGCGACGTGACCGGCAGGGGTGCGTTCACCCACGTGTCGATGTACCAGTCGGCGGTCGCCCTGCGCGACATCCTCGGCCAGGCGGGGGCGCCGGCCCGCTACCACGCCGTGCCGCACGCCACCTTCACCGACCCGGAGGTCGGCGGCGTCGGCATGAGCGAGCAGCAGGCCCGCGACGCCGGGCTGAGGGTGCGCACCGGTTCCACGAAGCTGGAGCAGTCGTCGCGCGGTTTCACCCACGGCCCCGGTGGGCACGGGCTGATCAAGGTCGTCGAGGACGCCGACCGCGGGATCCTGGTCGGTGCGACCGCGATGGGGCCGGCGGGCGGCGAGATCCTCGGCTTCCTGGCCGTCGCGGTGCACGCGGAGGTCCCGGTCGACACCCTCAGGACGATGATCTATGCCTACCCGACCTTCCACCGTGCCATCGAGTCCGCGCTCGCCGATCTCTCCTGACAGCGACTGGGTCGACTGGGTCGCGCGGGCCGGCCTCGTCGCGTACGGCGTCGTCTACATCCTGATCGGTTGGCTGGCCCTCCAGTTGGCGTTCGGCGACCGTTCCGGCGCGCCGTCCAGCTCGGGGGCCTTGCGCGAGCTCGCGCAGCAGCCCTTCGGCGGCATCCTGATCTGGATCGTCTCGATCGGGATGTTCCTGCTCGCCGTCTGGCAGCTGATCGAGGCCGTCGTCGGGCACCGGGACGAGGACGGCAAGAAGCGCGTCGCCAAGCGTCTCGCCTCGGCCGGCAAGGCGGCCGTCTACGTCGTCATCGGCGTCAGCGGCGTGAAGATCGCCGTCGGCAGAGGCTCCTCCGGCAAGGGCGAGGAGACCTACACCGCCAAGCTGATGAACCTGCCGGCCGGCCAGGTGCTCGTCGTGGCGCTCGGCCTGGCCATCATCGGCTTCGGCGTCTTCCAGCTCTACCGAGCCTGGACCGAGAAGTTCGTCGAGAAGCTCGACCACGAGGGCCGCAGCGGCAAGAGCGGCACGGCGTACATCGCGTTTGGCAAGGCGGGCTACACCGCCCGGGGGGTCGCCTTCGCGATCGTCGGCGGGCTCTTCTGCTACGCCGGCATCACCCACGACGCGAAGAAGTCCGGCGGCCTCGACCAGGCGCTCTTCGAGGTGCTCGACCAGCCGTTCGGGCCGCTCCTGCTCGGCCTGATCGCGATCGGCCTGGTCTGCTTCGGGCTCTTCACCCTGGCCCGGGCGCGGCACTTGTCGCGATGAGCGCGACCGTCGACGTCGTCGTGCTCGGCCTCGGCGCGGGTGGGGAGTACGCCGCGCGCAAGCTGGCCGAGGCCGGGCTGAGCGTGGTCGGGGTCGAGCGGGACCTGGTCGGCGGCGAGTGCCCGTTCTACGGCTGCACGCCGTCGAAGCTGATGATCCACTCCGCGCACGAAGGTCAGGACCTCGCCCGCGCGGCGTCTCGGATCCGCGAGGCCAACCACGACTGGCACGACGACTCGCACGCCGGGCCGCTCGAGGAGGCCGGGGTGCGGATCGTGCGCGGTCACGGACGGCTCGCCGGGCCGGGTCGGGTCGAGGTCGACGGCACGACGTACGACGCTCGGCTCGGCGTCGTGCTCGACACCGGCACCGAGCCGGCGGTCCCGCCGATCGATGGGCTCGCCGGCACGCCGTACTGGACCAACCGGGAGGTGATGCGCGTCCGGGAGGCGCCGGCGTCGCTGGTGGTGCTCGGCGGCGGACCGATCGGGTGCGAGCTGGCGCAGGCGTTCGCACGGTTCGGGAGCAGGGTGACACTGGTGGAGGCCGAGGAGCGGCTGCTCGGTCCGGAGGAACCCGAGGCGGCCGAGGTCGTCACCCGGATACTGCGTGCCGAGGGCGTCGACGTGCGGGTGGGCGCGGAGCTCACTCGGGTGGCGCACGACGGGGGCTTCGTCCTGGAGGTGGGTGGGGACACGCTGAGCGCGGACCATCTGCTGGTCGCCGTCGGTCGCAAGCCGAACCTGGACGACATCGGCCTCGAGACCGTCGGGCTCTCGCCGGACGCCGAGCACCTCGAGACCGACGAGCGACTGCGGGCGGGCGAGCGGCTCTGGGCGGTGGGTGACGTCACCGGCAAGGGCGCGTTCACGCACGTGTCGCTCTACCAGGCGAAGGTCGTGGTGGCAGATCTTCTCGGCGTCGATCGTCCCGGCGTCGATCGTCCCGGTGTGGATCGTCCTGGTGTAGATCGTCCCGTAGCGGACTATCGGGCAGTCAGCCGGGTGACCTTCACCGACCCGGAGGTCGGCGCGGTCGGGCTCACCGAGTCCCGGGCCCGCGAGGCCGGCATCCGCGTCGCCGTCGGCCACGCGCAGATCGAGCGGGCCGCCCGAGGCTGGATCAACGAGGCCCAGGGGATCGTCAAGGTGGTGGCCGACGCCGACCGGGGAGTCCTGGTCGGCGGCACGGTCGTGGCGCCGTACGGCGGCGAGGTGCTGGGTCTGCTGACCGCGGCCGTGCACGCGGAGATCCCGGTCGAGACGCTGCGCAGGATGCACTACGCCTACCCCACGTTCCACCGGGCGATCGCCGCCGCGCTGGGTGATCTCGGCTCGGGTGACTCCGACGGACGCGTGTGACGCTGGGGGATTGTGGGAAGGACCTGCGTGAGCCGGGACGGACCCGGCTCTGAGGGAGGGACCGATGTCGCAGGAAGCATGGAGCTCCGGGGGCTCGCGACACGACGCCGACGACACCAGCGACCGGCTCTACACACCCGAGGACTTCGCCGCCTACGCGGCGCGCAGGGAGACCCGCGACGGCGGCGCAGGCGGGCGCGAGCCGGTCTCGTACGGCGACCCGCTCACCGATCCGCTCCCGGGTGCCGAGCCCGTCGTCGAGGCGCCCGCACCGGCGCCGACGGCCCCCTCGACCCCGCCGCCGGCGTACCGGCCCTCCACGCCGCCGCCAGCGGCCCCGCCAGCCCCGCCAGCGGCCCCGCCAGCGGCCTCGCCAGCGGCACCGCCACCGGCCCAGCGGCCGCCTGCCGACCCGCCGGTCGTGGCTCCCGCAGCGGAGGAGCCGGAGGGTGACCTGCGGCGGTTCATGTCCGCCACCGACTTCCTCGACCGCCGCGACGCCGAGCAGGAGCACGGTCCGGCGACCTGGGGCTGGCGCGGCACGGTACGCCGTTGGAGCGGCGGCCTGATCACGCCCCGGATGGGTGCGGACGAGCTCGCCTACGAGCACGACCGGACGACGATCCAGCGCGACTTCGACGGTCCCCGCACGATCGCGTTCATCAACCCGAAGGGTGGCGCCGCGAAGACGACCGGCGTGCTCGCGGCCGGCTTCACCTTCGGCACCGTCCGTGGCGGTGGCGTGGTTGCGTGGGACAACAACGAGACCCGCGGCACCCTCGGGATCCGGGGCACCCGCAGCACCCACCGCAACACCACCCGCGAGCTGCTGGAGGACCTGGAGCGGTTCACCGACGTCTACCAGTCGCGGATCGGTGACCTCGGTGCGTTCGTGCGGTCCCAGGGCGACGCCCACTTCGACGTGCTCGCGTCCGACGAGCGCCCCGACGTGACCGGCACGATCCGGGCCTCCGACTTCGACTCGGTGCACAAGCTCCTGGAGCGCTTCTACCGGGTGATCCTGATCGACACCGGCAACAACATGCGGGCCGAGAACTGGCTCGCCGCCGCCGGTGCCGCGGACCTGCTGGTGGTCACCTCGACCGTGCGCGAGGACACCGGCTACAGCGGTCTCTGGATGCTGGACGCGCTGCAGGACGCCGGCTACCAGGACCTCAAGCACAAGACCGTGACGGTGCTCTCCGATCCGTCGGCCACCGTCGACGCCAAGCTGGCGAGCGACCTCGTCGACGTCTATCAGCAGCGCACCAGGGCGGTCTACCGCGTCCCGTACGACCCGGCGCTGGTCGCCGGCTCCGTCGTGCCCTACGCCCAGCTCTCCGAGAACACCCGGATGCAGTGGCTCAAGGCGTGCGCCGGCATGGCGGCCGCCCTCTGACCGCTCGACCCGCTCCTCCCGGCCGCTCGACCCGGCCCGGGGGAGCGGGTCGGCGTCATTTCCTTGTCCACAGGCGCGGGTTTCCCCGGCTGACCGGGGAAACCCGCACGACACGCCGGGCCGACGCGGCGTGTCGTGCGGGTTTCGGCTGACAAGTGGTGCCGTGGTGGTGGAAGTGACCACAGCTACCAGCAGGTTCAGCTCTTGGCGGCACCCCAGCCGTGCCACTTCTCGACCACCAGCCAGCAGCTGGTACGCGGGCTCTCCCGGTCCGGGTACGGGTTGCCGCCGTAGTGCGTGCTCAGCCGGTCGATGTCGACCAGGCCCTCGTCCGCGGTCAGCCCCTCGACCCGGCCGATCAGCGACACGTGGGTGTACCAGTTCCCCTCGTCGAGGACGGTCAGGGTGACCCGCGGGTCCCGGCGCAGGTGCTTGAGGCGGACCCGGGTGTCGTCCATGTTGAGGAGCACCCGGTCGTCGTCCTCCAGCAGGTACCAGGTCGCGACCGAGATCGGCTGGCCGTCGGAGCGCAGCGTGGTCACCACCGCCGGATTGGGCTTGGTGAGCAGTGCGCGTACGTCGTCGGGGAACGGCAGTTCGGGCATGGATCCTCCTGTGGTGGGTCGTCGGGCTTCCTCGATCGTGTACCCAGGCGTCCCCGCGCCGCACCCTGCGGATTGGTCACCAACCGCAGATTTCTGGGTCTCCGGCGTGCGGTCTGTGACCAATCGGCGCTCGTTGGCCGGACCCCGGCGGCTGGCGATCGGCCTTCCGCCTTTCGGTTCCTGGTGACTGGTGGAGGGGCCGCCGCCGGTGCGGAAGTACACGCGGTTTGGTCACCAACCGCAGATTTCAGGCCCTCCGGCGTGCGGTTCGTGACCAATCGGTGGCCGATTCTGCGCGGGTCGGACTGCCCGAAGGCATGGATCCACGCAGGAGCGGGTTACGAACACTGAACAGCCCGAGAGGAGCAACCAGATGCATGCAGTCGTCTACCGCGAGACCGGTCCGTCGTCGGTGCTGGAGGTCGTCGAGCGCGACCTGCCCGAGCCGGGTCCGGGTGAGGTGCGGGTCCGGGTGGTCCGTTCCGGGGTGAACCCGACCGATTGGAAGTTCCGCGCCGGGATGATGGCCGGTCACGACGAGGTGGTGCCCGGACAGGACGGCGCAGGCGTGGTCGACGCCGTCGGGCCTGACGTGGAGGAGTACGCCGTCGGCGACCGGGTCTGGCTGGTGCTGGCGCAGCACGGCCGGCCCTACGGGACCGCCGCGGAGTACACGGTTCAGCCCGTCGGGCGGGTGGCGCCGCTGGACGGCGGCGCGTCGTACGATCTCGGCGCGAGCCTGGGCGTGCCGGCGGTGACGGCGCACCGCGCCTTGACCGCTGCCGAGGACGGACCGCACCGGCTCGGGCCGGGCACGCTGGCCGGACGGGTCGTGCTGGTGGCCGGGGGAGCGGGAGCGGTCGGCAACGCCGCGATCCAGCTCGCCCGCTGGTCCGGGGCCACCGTGGTGACCACGGTGAGCAGCGAGGAGAAGGCGGCGCTCGCCCGGGCCGCCGGCGCGGACCACGTCGTGAACTACCGCCAGACCGACGCGACGAGCGACATCCGGGCGGTCGCACCCGACGGCGTCGACATCGCGGTCGAGGTCGCACCGGCCCAGAACATCGGCATCGACCTCGACGTCGTGAAGGTGCACGGGCTGGTCTCGATCTACGCCAACAACGGCGGCGACGAGCTGACGATGCCGCTCCGGGCGGCGTTCGGGAAGAACCTGCGCTTCCAGTTCCTCATCCTCTACACCCTCCACGACCACCTGGTGCGGGCCGCCGTCGAGGACGTCAACGCGGCCGTCGCGGCCGGCGCCCTGCGCGTCGGCGAGGACGCCGGCGTGCCGCTGCACCACTACCCGCTCGATCAGACCGCCGCGGCCCAGGACGCCGTCGAGGGTGGAGCGGTCGGCAAGGTCCTGATCGATGTGACGGACGGCTGACCAGGGGCGTGGTTGAGTTGGTCCATGGCCAAACCGTTGTGGGTCGTCGCAGGTGTCGTGCTCGTGCTCCTCGGACTCCTGTGGACCCTGCAGGGGATCGACGTCATCGAGGGCAGCTCGATGAGCGGTACGACGACGTGGTCGATCATCGGGCCGATCGTGCTGCTCGTCGGGGCGTTCGTCATGTCGGTCGGCATCCGTGGGCGCAGACCCTGACGGCGCCCCGGTCGGGCGCCGGGTGGTGCTCGGGCTGCTCGGCCTGGGCGCGCTCGGCGTCGTCACCGGCAGCCGGATCCAGGGCGGGCTGAGCGAGCTGCTCGCCCCGGTCCAGCTGCGTGACCCGACCGGGTTCACGTCGCTGGTCCCGCTCGGCAACACCTGGCGCTACTACTCGGTGACGGGGTCGGTCGCGCCGCGCGACGCGACGTCGTACGCGCTGAAGGTCTCGGGGTTGGTCGACCGCCCGGCGACGTACCGGCTGGCCGACCTCGAGGCGATGCCGCAGCTGTCGTTCACCGACGACTTCCACTGCGTCACCGGCTGGCACGTGCCCGACGTCCCGTGGACCGGCGTACGGCTCGCCGGCCTGCTGGACGCGGCGGCACCGACGGCCGAGGCGGTCGGCGTACGGTTCCACTCCTTCGACGGCACCTACTCGGTGAACATGACGCTGGACCAGGCGCGGGCCGACGACGTGATCATCGCGCTGCGCATGTACGGCGACCCGGTGACCCACAACCACGGGGGGCCGGTGCGGATCTACTCGGGCTCGATGTACGGCTACAAGAGCACCAAGTGGCTGTCCGAGATCGAGGTGACGCCGAACAACGACCCGGGCTACTGGGAGGACCGCGGCTACCCGCTGGACGGGTTCATCGGTGAGTGAGTCTCTCGGGTCATTCGCGAGGTTCGCCCCCGCCGAGCGCCTGGTGCATCGGCTGGTGGGGCTGCTGATGGGCGTGTGCCTGGTGACCGCGGCCATCCTCTACAACGGCTCGATCATGATGGCGGTCGGCCACCGGCACCTCGTCGAGACGATCCACGTGTGGAGCGGGCTCGCGCTGCCGGTCCCGATGGTCGCCGGCGCCCTGTCGGCGGCCTACCGCGCCGACGTACGACGGCTCAACCGGTTCACCCCCGCCGACTGGCGGTGGTTGCGCAGCCGCACCCGGCGCGACGGCACCATCGCCGTCGGCAAGTTCAACGCCGGCCAGAAGATCAACGCCTGGCTGGTCGCCGGCTCGACCGGCGTGCTGCTCGGCACCGGCGCCGTCATGTACTGGACCGGGCTGGTCCGGCTGTCCTGGCGCTCCGGTGCGACGTTCGTGCACGACTGGTTCGCGCTCGGGCTGGGGCTGCTGGTGATCGGGCACATCGTCTACGCCATCCGGGACCCGGAGGCGCGCCGGGGGATGCGCACCGGGCGGGTCGCGCGGCACTGGGCGCGGGCCGAGCACGGCGCCTGGGCCGAGGAGATGGACGGGTGAGTGCCCCGGCACATGTAACGCGGTGTTATGGCGTCTGTGAACCCGTTACAACAGGGTCACCAGATCCCATAACACCGCGTTACATGCGATCGCGGCTTGCGGCGACCGCCATCGAACCGACACCGTCCACCCCCTGAGAATCGCGTGGTCCCGGTTCGCCGGGTGGTCCGAGACGCGGGTAGGGTGCCTCTCGATCGACATCCTTTAACGAGCCGTCCCGTGAGGCGGAGAAGGAGGTCTCAGCACTGGTGTGTGCTCAGCCTGCCCCCGAAGAATCCTCCGAAGGCCGCGTGGTCCTCGACGCCCGTGACATCACCCGGGCCCTGACTCGGATCTCGCACGAGATCCTCGAGCGCAACCGCGGGGCGGGAGACCTGGTGCTGCTGGGCATCCCCAGCCGCGGCGTGCCCCTGGCCCGCCGGATCGCGGAGCGGATGGCCGCCGTCGAGGGGTACGACGTGCCCGTCGGCTCGCTCGACGTGACGATGTACCGCGACGACCTGCGGATGAAGCCGGCCCGGGCGCTGCTGCCCACGCAGATCCCGGCCGGCGGCATCGACGGCAAGGTCGTCGTGCTGGTCGACGACGTGCTCTTCTCCGGCCGCACGATCCGCGCGGCGCTCGACGCGCTCAACGACATCGGCCGCCCCAAGGCGGTGCGCCTCGCGGTGCTGGTCGACCGCGGCCACCGCGAGCTGCCGATCCGTGCCGACTTCGTCGGCAAGAACCTCCCCACGTCGCTGGTCGAGCGGGTCAAGGTCACCCTCGCCGGTGTCGACGAGACCGACGCCGTGACCATCCAGGGGGTGGTGGGCTCGTGAAGCGGCACCTGCTGAGCGCGGCCGACCTGAGCCGGGACGACGCCGAGCTGGTCCTCACGACCGCTGACGAGATGCGGTCCCTCGCGGACCGGCCGATCAAGAAGCTGCCCGCGCTGCGCGGGCGCACCGTGGTCAACCTCTTCTTCGAGGACTCGACCCGCACCCGGATCTCCTTCGAGGCCGCGGCCAAGAGGCTCAGCGCGGACGTCATCAACTTCTCCGCGAAGGGGTCGAGCCTGTCGAAGGGCGAGAGCCTGAAGGACACGGCGCTCACGCTGGAGGCGATGGGCGCGGACGCGGTCGTCGTACGCCACGGTTCGAGCGGAGCCCCGCACCTGCTGGCGCACTCCGGCTGGGTCCGCTCCAGCGTCGTGAACGCCGGAGACGGCACCCACGAGCACCCGACGCAGGCGCTGCTGGACGCCTTCACGATGTGGAAGCACCTCGGTGAGTCGAAGCCCGGCGGCCTGGAGGGTCGCAAGGTCGCGATCGTCGGCGACGTCCTGCACAGCCGCGTCGCCCGCTCCAACGCGCTGCTGCTGCAGACCCTCGGCGCCGAGGTCACCCTGGTCGCGCCGCCGACCCTGCTGCCGGTCGGGATCGAGGGCTGGCCCGTCGAGACGTCGTACGACCTCGACAGCGTGCTGCCCAAGGCCGACGCGGTGATGATGCTGCGGGTCCAGCGGGAGCGGATGCACGGCGGGTTCTTCCCGACCGCGCGG
>Ga0190274_10002489_pt1 | contig 10851 bp, 11 predicted proteins | sample Popmic531T_FD_133002 | JGI IMG/M metagenome (GOLD analysis project Ga0190274, IMG submission 133002) | Populus adjacent soil microbial communities from riparian zone of Yellowstone River, Montana, USA - 531 T | ecosystem: Environmental > Terrestrial > Soil > Riparian zone | place: USA: Montana...
ATCGCCCAGACCGCTGCCGGTCAGGTTATCCTGGCGCTGAAGGTCCGGCTGCCCCGCTTGTGGGATCAGGAAGGTCAGCCGGTCGCTGCGATAGACATAGGGAATCTTGGTCTCTACCTCAAAATTCCGTGTCACGCCGTAACGCGCCGTCAAAGCGGGCGAGACAAGATCGCGGTCGGCATCCGATGCCTCAATGATACCGATGAGCACCGTGTCCTGCAGTGAGACGCCGCGGAATGTCAGCTGATTGTTCGATGTATGGACATACTGGACGGATGGCTCGATGACAAGGTGCCCTTTAGGTGTCAGAACGCCACCGACATCGGGAATGACGGCCACCTGTGGACGCTGCTCCTGTTCAGGTGCCTGCCCCACGGGTTTGTCCGGTACCGAGCCGTTACTGGGGGCTGCGCCGCCGGCAGCCGGTGCCGTCGCGGCATTCTGATTGGTCGGCGTCGCCGGGCCGGCTCCGCGAATCTCCTGCAGGCTCATGGGGCTGAGCGTGCTCAATTTTTGCTGCTGTTCGTCGATGACCCGTTGTTGACCGCTGATGATATTCTGCTGTTCCTGAACTGCCTTCTCCAGCGCCTCTAGACGCTTCTCAATATCCGATGTCGTGTCGGCAAGGCAGGTTGTCGTCAGTAAGGCTTGAGAAGCACAAACAAAACCGAGAACGCTAAGTCGATGTTGCATAATCCCCCCCTGAAGACCGGTTGTCTCCGTGTCTCTCTCATGCTGCGCATACCCAACCTATTTCCCGTAACCCGTTCTTGTTTTTGCCGGCCGATAACCGGTGCCGTTCGGCGGTCGTCATCCGATTTAGGCGGATCGGACCGCCGATATCATCCAATTGCCAATCAATGAGTTAGAATTGGATTGGTCATTCCAGCTTGCATGGCGCGAATAGTGGAAATACCGTTCATCAATGCGCCATTCAATTGCGTGAAGTTGTTGATCGTCAGATTGGCCTCGACGGTCTGCGTGATCTGCCGCCCCATCGCGTTATTCGCCAGCAGTGCATGTGTGCCGCCCGCAGTGATGTTATTCAATGTCACCGACGTACCATTTTGATTTTTGATAATGACACCAGCCGAATCGCTTGAGCCGCTGACGCTAATGCCTGTCCCGGCCAGCATTTGAGACGGGTCGCCGCTAAAGGAAGATGCCAGGGCCGGATCCTTGATATCTGTGACATGGCTGAGCGATCCGTTCGGATTCATCGTATAGGTCGTCTCCGCGACGAGAGTACCGTCCACTGACAAGTGAACGACAGCGCCGAAATCAAAATCAACGCCGGCGACATTGATGCCACCGCGCAGCTTCCTCAGTTCGTTGTCGTTCAACCGTTTCAGGTCCGCGCCATAAATGGTCGCGTTATCCGTAGGGGCTGCAAAGGCAGCTGCGGTACCGCTAAAAAAGACCAACGCCGCAAGCGCCGAAAAACTCAAATACCCCAATGTCTTGCCAAAGCAGGGCATTGCCGCTTCATGTTTGACGGATGACATTGTAATCCTCCATCTAGAAAACGTCTACGCTTCCGCCGCCGGGCAGAGCCAGGTTATATACCCGCAAGCCACCGTCACCGATTGCGGCGCGTAACGGCGATTTGGGACGTCCCCTCCACTCGTTATCGTTATTGAAGTGTTGCTTCCCAACCGTATCCGCGCTGTGAATGGCAAAAATGATGCCGTCCTTCCAATACGACTCGAATTCGCTCACTGGCATGGTCTTCAGGCCGCGTGCCGGGTCCCCGATCAGGACATGACCATCGCGTACACCTTTGATGACAACGAAGTGCTTGTAGTTCTGCCATTCAATGAGGACGATCACGGGGATGCCCACCCGGGCGATTTTATCGAGAGAGACGCGAAAGCCATCGGCGTCATATCCGATCGATTGCAGATACTGCTTCATTTCGAAAAGTGAAAAACCCTCGCGATTGATTTTTGTTTTATCGCCCATCTCGTACATTGCCGAGAAGATTTCCCGCTCTGTCGTCGGTCGTTCGAAGTGATAGGTCAGGATGGTTGCCAGCGCAGCGGAACCGCAGGAATAGTCATATTGCTGGCGGACCACCGTCCGGAACGGAATGTCGCGATAACTGACGGCGCGCACATGAACGGTACCGTCGACGCCGGAATTCAGAACGACATTCTTTACGGCCGTGTCCTGGGCTGCCGCCGGCCAGGACAAGGACGCGGTCAATGCCAAGGTTGCGCAGAATATCAGGGGGGATAGCAAAGAGCGCTGCCGCGATATCTTTCCGTCAATCGACAGTCCGAATGACAATGCGTTTGCCGTAAACATAATATTGTCGCTGCCTCCCCACTGCCGCCCAATGCGAAACTAATGAAGCACTACATTGAGCGTCATGACGCCTTGAACATTGGCCATTGGCGCCGTGTTCATCACCACATTCGTCATGCCACTTGCGTTCGATAGGGCGCCAGGGCTGACATTGATCGCGCCTGCGGTGGAATTACCTGTGATCGTGTTGTTCTGATTCGTTGCGGTGGTGTTTTGCTCCGACGCGGCCGTCAGGATCGTATTGTTCGAATTGTCAGCCTCGCCACCTCGGACAACGGATAGTTCGCTCACCGAAACCGAGTTTCCAAAGGACTCGCCGGCCTGAGCAGCGGCGCCACAAGCAAGAAGACTCGCGATACCGACTGTAACGACGATAGCGACTTTCGCGCTGGATCCTATCGCCGAGCCTATGAACGTCATGGTATGCCTCTCGAAAAAGAGGAAGAAGCCGGCGAGACGCTACCAACCGTTCCACAACACATCCTGGCCCTTGGGGGGATGCCATTGGATGCCGTAGCGCGGATTTTCCAGGTAGCATGGTCGGATCGATCTTTCGAACTATCCGACTTCAGTTGACAGGCGGTCGAAACCTCTCAACAGCCCACCGGCGCTTCCGTTGAGTCCCTTCAATACCAGCGTTGCCGGTTCAATTGCCGACGTTGACTGTACCGAGGGCCGACAACGAGACGCCCTGTTGTACGACGCTGCCGTTGCCGCTATTTGCCGAGACCACAGAAACACCGGATGTCGTGCTGGCGCCGGAGACTGTAGCGGAACCTGAATTCACCGAGGCGTTGCCGTAGGATTCAACGCCATTTCCCCAGGAACTTGCTTCGAGATCCTGATAGGAAATTGCGTTCTGGTTGGTGTTGTAAGATTCGCTGACGGCATCGCCGTAAAATGTCGATGCGTAGCTGTCGACATAGTTGGAGGCATCATACGAGAAGATGTTTTCCGGGTTCGCCCAGGCACCACCCGCTCCCGTCATACTGACGGCCAGGACGGCCGCGCCGATCAAAAGTCTCTTCGTCATCGTCTTTCTCCTGAATGGATTTGAAAATCACCGCTTTGCGACATCGCCTGGTCCTTCGGGTAGATCAGTTCTCTGTCGCAAAGCGATGTTCACTTTTAACCATCACGCATCCTCGAAGAGGACAGCTGTCGGCTTAATTGCCAACATTGACGGTGCCGAGCGCCGCCAGTGACACGCCTTGCTGGACGACGCTGCCATTGCCGCTATTCGCCGAGACGACCGAGACACCGGAGGTCGTGCTGCCGCCCGAGACGGTTGCCGAACCGGAGTTCAGCTGCGCGCTCTTGGCGCCATAGACACCGTTGCCATAGGAGGTGGCATCCAGCTCTTGATAGGAAATCGCGTTCTGGTTGGTGTTGAATGATTCGCTGGTCGCATTGCCGCGCGGATCGTGATAGCTGGGTCCGCAATTGGTATGGCAGGTATTCGTCGACAGAATCGGGCCGCCGCCGCCGACAGTGGCGGTGCTGATCACGGTATTGCTGCCACCTTCGGAAAAAATATTCTCCGGATTGGCCCAGGCCGCCGTCGCGCCCAGCACACTCAGTGCCAGAACTGACGCTCCGATAAGAATTCTCTTTGTCATACTAGGTCTCCTCCTGATTTGTATTCATTCGCTGGCGGGTTCTGCCGAAGATTTGGCTTCGGAAGGCCCGGCCATGTTTCTCACTGCACGTTGACCGTACCCAGCGCTGCCAATGACACACCCTGCTGCACGACGCTGCCATTGCCGCTATTCGCCGAAACCGCCGAAATGCCAGAGGTGGTGTTGCCGCCAGAGACGGTTGCGCTGCCGGAGTTCACGGAGCCGCCGCCGTAATAGCCGCCGTAGACTTCGTTGCCGTCCGAGTAAGCGTAGAGATCCTGGTATGAAATCGAGTTCTGATTAGTATTGAAGGATTCGCTGAGCGCGTTTCCGATCACGGTATAGGCCGTGCTATAGACGCAGTTCTCGCCGTAATCCGAAAAAATGTTTTCCGGATTGGCCCATGCCCCGCTCGCACCCAGCATGCTGAATGCAAGAACAGATGCCCCGATTAAGATCTTCTTTGTCATCATTAATTTACCTCCTGAGTTGTTATGCCGGAGCGACTCCGTCCGGCAGCTTCGATCATTTGCCATCTTAAAAAGCCAGATGGCCGCCCGATCGCGCGGGCAAAGACCCACCCCCGCCGCCACGTATCGTGGCGGCGTTGCAGAAATGCCTTTTCTTGTAGTACCGGTCTGCCGGTTTAGTTGCCGACGTTGACGGTGCCGAGCGCAGACAGGGAAACTCCCTGCTGGACAACGCTACCATTGCCGCTATTGGCGGAGATGACCGAGACGCCCGAGGTCGTGTTACCGCCTGAGACGGTCGCACTGCCGGAATTCAGGTTGGCATCGTAATAATAGGACGAGACGCTGTTGCCATAGGAGGTGGCGGACATCGTCTGATAGGAGATCGCATTCTGGTTCGTATTGTAGGATTCGCTGGTCGCATCGCCATAAACGGTGGCGGCATAGCTATCCACGTAGTTATAGCCGTCATATGAAAAAATATTTTCTGGATTGGCCGAAGCCGCCGTGGCACCCAGCACGCTCAGTGCAAGCACCGACGCGCCGATCAAGAGTTTCCTCGTCATCGTCATATTCCTCCTAGTGTGAATGTCCGATGCGATAACGGCGGAGGATATGATTATATCTGCTATCTTGAGCGGAACTGATTACAGCTCGACCACACGCTCATTCCCCGCATCGCGCCATCGCATGGCGCTTCCATAATCTCTGTCTGGCAGTTTTGGTCGGCCAGTTTTTTATTGAACGTTAACAGTCCCGAGCGCCGATAGAGAGACGCCCTGTTGGACAACGCTGCCATTCCCGCTATTCGCTGAAACGACCGAGATGCCAGAGGTGGTGCTGGCGCCGGAAACCTCGGCATTGCCGGAGGTTAAGGACGCTGTTCCATAATAGCCGGCGGAGACATAGTTGCCGCTGGATGAGGCATAGAGATCTTGATAGGAGATCGAATTCTGGTTGGTGTTATACGACTCGCTTATTGCGTCACCAGTCCAGGTCTCAGCTGTGCTGTAGACCTCATTGGTGCCATAGTCTGACCAGATGTTCTCCGGGTTCGCCCATGCGGTCGTCGCGCTAAGCGCGCTTAATGCAACGACTGACGCCCCGACTAAGAGTTTTCTCGTCATCATGCTTCTCCTCGTCGTGTAGCGATGCCGACATTCGGCACTGTGATTAACTATCCAATCAGGCGTACTGATCGCAGTTCAATCACGCACTGATGGAACCATCAATCAAACAGAGGCGTCATCACTCAAACCTATGAGGCAACAAAAATTTCCTTTAAGCCGGCAAAAGGAACACAATATTTCGACTTAAAGATTTCCTCGATATGTCATTTCGTGTTCATCTTCATTGCGAGAAGCCATAAGTCAGATCAAATTCAGAAGTAATTTTCTCATGTTGGCAGAAAGGAGGTGCGACATTTCAACGATCGCGCTGTGCGAAACGATGGCAATGGGTGAGGCGGATCATCGGTGGGCTGATTGAAAGAGGGGAATGGCCGCCACCGCCGGGCTTTAAGCATTACATTCGAAAGGGAGGTAAGGATGAATCACTCAGGCTTTATCATTGGTCTCTGTTGCATGACTGCTCTGGCCGCGGCAAGTCCGGTGCAGGCACAGACGCCCGATGCTTTCACCGCCTATCAGCACAAGGATTACGCGGCGGCCTATCAGGGATTTCAGCAATTGGCCGCCCAAGGAAATCTGAATGCAATGAATGATCTTGGGATGATGTACATGAATGGGCAGGGCGTTAAACAAGATTACGCTGCTGCCAGTGATTGGTTTAAAAAAGCGGCGGAAAAGGGACATACCCATGCCATTACCAATCTCGGAACACTTTACGAGATGGGGCAGGGCGTGACGCAGAGCTATGACCAGGCGGCTCAGCTGTATCGTATCGCGGCTAATTACGGCGTTTCTGCCGCGCAATATAATTTGGCTGCCTTATACGAGGCTGGTCATGGCGTGCCCAAGGACCAGATGCAAGCCTATGTCTGGTACGGTCTGGCTGCCCAAGGGGGCAGCAAGAAGGCCGAGACTGAAAAGGAGCGGCTTCGGGCGACGCTTGATCCCAAATTGCTGGGTCCAGCGGACGCCTATATCAAGACTTGGAAACCAAGACAAAGTTAGGCTGTTTCGTTGCGAGCCTGAAATGAGGGGGCCTCTTTTCAGGCTTGCGGCGCCCGGATCGCGACGAGGGCGCGCAGCAGCAGGTGTACAAGGTCGGCCTGCCGTTCGACACCGGTCTTCTCGAAAATATGCCGGAGATGGGTCCGTACGGTGTTGAGGCTGATGTCCAGCTGAACGGCGACATCATCGAGATGCGTGCCATTGGCGATCAATGACGCCACCTTAGCTTCCGACGCAGTCAGGCGAAACAGCCGACAAAGCGCCTGAACATCGATGTGAATCTTCTGATCCGGATTGATGATAAAGAAAACGGTATGCAGACTGTCCCGGCTGTCTGCCAGGATATCCCAGGTCAGCAAGAAATAATGCTGATCGCCATGTTGCGGCGGCAAAGCCACCACCTGCGGTATTTTTCCGTCTCCGTCGATTGAGCGTCCGGCTTTCCCCTTGGACAGAATATATGTCTGCATGTGGCGCAGCAGAAACCGGGCATCGTTAATCGACCGGCGTGCGCTTTCGTTCATTGATAAGCATGTCGCTTGCTCGTCGAAGAAAATGATGCCGACCGGCAGCCGATCCAGAACGCTTACGGCAGTATTGACGCCGGCGGATAATCGCTTGATCAATTGGTGCAGATGAAGACTGCGGGCCACATGCGGCAGGAACGGCTGTATCTCCAGTTCATCCAACAGAGAGAAGACAGATTCGTCGCGTCGAGCGATGACAAGATATGACAGCATGCCATCCTGTTGACTGCACAATCCAATCAGAGCCTGTGTAAAGCCGAGTTCTCGCAGCAGACAGGGTTGTTCGATGGTGATCGTGAGCACGCAAGGCGCTTCCAGCGTCGTTAGATGCTGCAGGACGCCGACCGGTAAGGTCGATCGCGTCGGCCCCGTGCCGCCGATGCTCGCGTTCCGCGATATCACACCTTCTATCGGAAATGACCGTTCAGCCCCAGCTTCCTGCAAATGCACGGCATGCAATGTATCTCCGTCATCGCCGGATACGTACGTCCCGATTCCGGCGGCGGAACCATGTAGGAGTGGGGTTACGTTGTGCAGGAATCGCATCCAATTTTGCGGCGCTCCGGTCACATCATAGAGGTTGCTGAGTAAATCCGCGCTGCTCTCAGCGGTCGATGCTAGAAAGCTACGCTCCGTGCCTTGATTCCTCAGCGCTTCTATCAGGTCACGCCTAAACAACATGCTACGCATGTTTCACCCCCAACTTGGACGATTGCACCCGTCTGAGCTCAACTTAATCGAGTCCCCTCGTCATCCCTGAACTAGAACTTGAACTCAACTCCATAGTCCCCAAGGTAGGTGCTCTTCGACCTATGGTATAATCACATTTATAGCGTTTTCTTGTTAAATTTGAAATAGGAAGCCATCCCGCAGGTACCACATATGCGACCTTAAGCCCGGAAAGAGGCGGACTTTCGGAATATCTCGGTCTGAGGGGGAACCGCTTCCAGGGTGCCAGCGGGGATTTTCTTCAGCTTCAAGCTGTCGGGTCTTATTTAGATATACTATCGTAATACGTGTCTACAGCCGAACCTAGGATATGTACCTGCTGGTAAATGTCGTCCAGCATTGGTGGTATGCAGTTTATTGTGTGACCAATGGGGTTGATCGCCTACATCTCGTTATATGAGACCGCAGACGATTTGTAATTCTCACACTTGAGTATCATGATTTTAGGGCTTTTCTAATCTATTTCAGCGGCCTCGGCGGGGCCTCGTCAGGTGCAAACAGAAGTGGCATCACGGTCGTGTGTCCTGGGTATAAAAGGCTGTTTGTTGCAGATTCTTTTCTTCATTTCTGCGTCTTTTGACCGCTGTTAAGGCATTTTTTTGGACTTTTCCATCTTCGATACGGCTTTGGAAGACGTGGCAAATAAGGTCTTGGTCCTATATCTGTCCAGTCCTTGCGAAAACTGAATCAGCAATCCAATGGAACTTAAGCGCGGCCGGGACAAGATTCGGCGCAAATGAAGAGCGATCAGTGGAGCGCTACCTTCATTGCGATGCGCGGACAGCCCCCCGTGCGGACAACCCCCTGTGCGGACAACCCCAGCATCGTGCAGCGGATGAATCGTGTGCCGGGCAAGGTACATCACAGAGGATGTCGCTATTCCATGTCGGTCTTCTGGGACGGACGGTTATCGCACACGGATGTACCGTGCTGTATCAAACCCAAGCGGAATAAGTGCTGAAACCACGCTTGCGGATTTGCCCGGCGATCACTAGCCGCTGGATTTCCGACGTGCCTTCCCAAATACGATCGACCCGGATATCACGGTAAAGGCGCTCGACGGGATTTTCGCGCATGTAGCCCCGGCCGCCGAGAATTTGCAGCGCCTTGTCGATAACCCGGCCCGCCATTTCGGAGCAATGCAGTTTTAGGGCGCTGGCATGAGCATGAACCAGTTTGCGATCGAGTTTGCGATCGACTTCCCAGGCGACGCGATAGACCATGGTCTTGGCCGCAAAGATCTCTACAGCCATATCGGCCAGCATGAATTCGATTGCCTGGAAATCGCGGATCTGCTTGCCGAACTGAATCCGCTGACTGGCATAGTCATTGGCGATTTCGGCGGCCCGGACTGCGGCTCCCAATGCATGCGACGCGATCTGTAATCGGGCCTCGACGAACCAGTCTTTAGTCAATTCAAAACCTTGGCCGACCTCGCCCAGCATTTTGTCTGCATCGATCTGCACATTCTCAAAACGCAACTCGGCGTGATCGAAAGCGAAGTTATGCATGAATTTCGGCGACCGCAAATGGGTCATGCCGGTCGCAGGTTTGTCCACCAGGAATAAAGTTGGTTTATCCGGATCCCCGTCGACATGTGCGTGCACAATGATGAAATCGGAAGCATTGTAGGAAGTAACAAACCATTTCTCGCCGGAGAGATGCCAGCGACCGTCTTTCAGAACCGCCGTCATTTCCACCTGTCTCGGATCGGAGCCGGCGTTAGGCTCGGTGATTGCAAAGCAACCGCGCCGTTCACCATGGCAAGATGGCTGCAGGTAGTTTTGCTTTTGTGCCGACGTACCGAATTTCAGACTGACCGGGGGACGCCAGACGCAACTCCAGAGGCCATTGGTGACGCGACCGAGCTGCTCTTCGATGACGGTCTGCTCCAGCATCGTCAGACCGAGACCGCCATTTTCCTTGCTGTGATTGATTCCAGCCAGTCCCCAATCCCGTACGGCCTGGCGCACGGCTGGTCGCCTGTCCATCGGCAATTCCCCATGCTCGTCCGCAATGAGCTCAAGTGGGATGAGAACCTGATCGCAGAATGCGCGTCCCTTCGCGGCAAGTTCTTTTTCCCGCGGCGATAAATCGAGATCCATGCAAAATTCCTTTAATCAAAAGATCGTCGTCGGCGGTCGCATCGACGCATGTCGTGCTGGATAGCGGACGAAGACGACATGCTTTGCGGTTCTCGGGACCAGCACGAAAACGGAAAAGCATGCAGTTGCTATAGCAGTACCCCCAACGCCTGCCTCTCGGGCGGCCGTCATTGGTTAGGTAACGTAATTCTTTGCCTGGCCTGCTGACACGGCGCTTAATTGTCAGCAGGATATGATTTCAGGGAATGCAGCGATTTCCAGGGCCGGTTGTTCGCCGTCGTTCCCGGAATCAAGCGATGAGCCGGATCAAGCGATGGGCCGGGTGTATATGCTGCACCGCACATTGGTTCGCTGCGCTTGGCTTCTATTTGGCCGCCCATGGCGTTTCGGGGGCTTCTCGGGAACCATTGCGCTCCTTTCTTTTTAATCCTAGGTCAGGGTCGTCCGGTCAGATTTCCCTGAGTCCGTATTGCTGAAGACTCGCGGCTTTTGTCGCGGGAGCCGGTATCGCACCAAGGCCACCGGTGCGCATACCCATATGGAGGTGCATTGATGAAAGCAGGTCTCATTCTATCGGCCGCGATGATTGTGAGCGTGCCGGTTCTCGCTTTTGCTCCCTTGTCTGCCGATGCACAGACGTCAGCGACGCAGCCCCTGACGAGTCATGGCATGTCGACGGAACCGAAGACTTTTCCGCCAAAATCAGATTGTGACGTCCTTGATGAGGCCGCGCGTTCTGCCTGCGAAACACGTCGCAGCCAAGCGGCAAATAGCGGCAGCAATCTGAATGGGACGATGGGTCAGCAGACGCTGAGCGGCTCCAGTGCCGGTACTCCCGCCAATACAATGGGCAGCGGTGGAACCAGCGGCCTGGGCAGCAGCAATACGCTTGGCAACAGTCCTGGCACGACTGGAAATGGGAGCGGCCTTGCCAATCCGAATGCCGTCGGCAATCCGAA
>Ga0190274_10002490_pt1 | contig 10850 bp, 10 predicted proteins | sample Popmic531T_FD_133002 | JGI IMG/M metagenome (GOLD analysis project Ga0190274, IMG submission 133002) | Populus adjacent soil microbial communities from riparian zone of Yellowstone River, Montana, USA - 531 T | ecosystem: Environmental > Terrestrial > Soil > Riparian zone | place: USA: Montana...
CCTGCCCGCGTGGCAGTCGTATCAGCGCCAGACGCGCTTCCGCGGAACCCTGCGCGGCCGCCCACTTTCGCTGATCGAATCGGTCCGGCAGGATCGCCGCCGCGGCCTCACGATGTTCGACGAAGAATTCATCGTCGGCCGCGGGCCGACCGCCGCCCGTCACACCTTCACATTGACGTTTCGTACGCTGCCGATGGACCAGCTGCTCCCACGCCTCGAGGCCGCAGGCCTGAGTATCGCAGCCGTATCGGGCAGCTATCGCGGCGGCGCCTGGCGCCCGGACTCGGACGTCTGGTTGGTGACAGCTACGAAGAGTCAGAAACGACCTCGGGAGTCGTTTTCGGGCAAAAAGGAAACTTGAGTTGCCCTTTCGAGAGTGTCAACTCAGGTTTCCCATCCGAGCGAAAACGACTCCCGAGGTGGTTTTACGTCCGTGCCTGGCCTTCTTCCATCAGTGCCGCAAATGCCTCCGCATCGTTGTTCTGTACCGCGGATTGCACGCGGGCGATCGCGGCGGACAGGCGGGTGAGTGCCTGCGCGGAGTTCGGGTTGCGCGCCTGAATCTCGAAGTACACGTCGGGGCTTTCGCGCACCACGTTGGACGAGAGTGACCGCAGCGCGCCCAGCGTGGTGCTCCGCAGCGGTGTGGGCTGCTCGGGCAGCGCGAGCGCAAACGCGATCGCGGTGGCGTGCGCCAGCGTCAGCACGTCCGCCATCTGCCGGTCGTGTTCGTCCAGCGGCAGATGCACCACGCGGGCGGTGGTCGTGGAGAACAGGCGCTCCACTTCACGCTGCGCGTGCAGATCGCCCGTATCGCAGATCACCACGTCACAGTCCCGGAGCAGCACCACGGACGGGCCGAACATGGGATGCAACGACGCGACACTCGCTCCTGCCTGCTGCAGTCGTCGGATCGAGCCAACGAGCGGCGTCTTGATGCTGGCGATGTCGGCAATGACGCCGCTCGGTGGGTGGGCGGCCCACTCGTCGTAGAGCGCCGCTGTGGCGACTGGCGGGGCAGCGCTGATCACGAGATCGGCAGACGACAGGGCCTGCCGCGCCCACGCGTTTTCTTCGTCCGAGGCCCGCACATCCAGCGTGCCGGTGGAGTACCCCTGGTCGGCAAGAAACTGCACGAACCAGCGGCCCATCCGGCCCTCGCCGCCAACCACCACTGCCGTTTTGCCTGCGCCGACAGACGCGCGCCGGACGCTGTCGCGGTCCTGGGCGCTGACCGAGGCGCGGACGAGCGACACGACGATCGATTCGGCGACCGCACCGTCGAGGCCGACCTCGGCCGCGGCCGCCCGCGCCCGATCGAGCACGGCCCGCTCCTGCGCGTAGTCCACGATCGGCCGCTGCGCTTCGCGCTTCAGCTGCCCGGCCGCCCGCGCCAGCGCAATCCGTTCTGCAGCCCGCGTCAGAATCTCGCGGTCCAGGTCGCCAATGCGATCCCTCAGAATTTCCAGTTTTCCCATATCTTTCTCCGTGCCCTCCGCGTTCGCGATCGTCCCCGTCGTTTCCGCCTTCGCTCTCTAAGCTCCGGCGGACAAGCCCGATCGTTCTCGTCGTTGCGGTAGAATGCTGAGTCCGCCAAGCGGGTTCCAAGGAGCGAGGTCGCAATGTCAGGCCATTCCAAGTGGCACACCATCAAGCACAAGAAGGGCGCCGCCGACGCCAAGCGCGGCAAGGTTTTCACGCGCATCATTAAGGAATTGACGGTCGCGGCCCGTAATGGAGGCGGCGACCCGGACATGAATCCCCGGCTGCGCTCCATCATCGCCGATGCCAAGCAGGTCAACATGCCTGCCGACAATATCAAGCGGGCGATTCGCCGCGGCACGGGTGAGGAAGAGGGCGTCAGCTACGACGAAGTGACCTACGAGGGCTACGGCCCCGGGGGCGTCGCGGTCCTGATCGAAGCGCTCACGGACAACAAGAACCGGACGGTCGGCGAAATCCGGCACACCTTCACCAAGTGGGGCGGCAAGCTCGGCGAGCCCAACACGGTAGCCCGCATGTTCCAGAAGAAGAGCCTGGTCGTGGTCGACAAGGCGCACGCGGTAGAGGACACGCTGATGAGCGCGGTGCTCGACGCCGGTGCCGACGATATGAAGGATGACGGCAGCGCGTGGGAGATCCTCTCCGCTCCCGAGATCCATCATGCGGTCGTGGACGCGGTGAAGGCGCTCAGTATCGAGCCGATGTCCGCCGCAGTCTCGATGCTGCCCACCGACTACGTGAAGCTCGAAAGCAAGCCCGCGCAGCAGATGTTGAAGCTCGTGGAAGCCCTCGAAGACAACGACGACACCAAGGCCGTCTGGGCGAACTTCGACATCGAAGAGCAGGAGATCGAGGCCTCACTGGCGTGAAGTACGACCGAGCGTTAGCGAGCGCGTGGTGAAGAACGAGCGAGCGGTAGCGAGCGAGTCACGCGAACGGAGTGGGGCGTCCGGGGTCCCCGCGAGTGAGCGCGTAGGGGGGGCCGCGGGGGCGAAGCCCCCCGGAACCAAATGAGAGTCTTTGGGATCGATCCCGGGTCCCTGCGCACCGGCTACGGATGCATCGAGACCGACGGCCGGCGCCATCGCCTGATTGTCTGCGGCGCCATTCGCGCCACCGACCGTACCTCGCTTCCCGCACGGCTCCAGCAGATTCACGACGAGCTGCGCCGTCTGATCGACGCCACCAGTCCGGATTGCGTCGCTATTGAAAACCTGTTTCACGCACGGAACGTGCGCAGCGCTCTCACCCTGGGCCATGCGCGCGGCGTGGCTGTGCTGGCGGCCGTGCACGGCGGCCGCACGGTGATCGAATACACCCCTGCCGAGATCAAGGCGTCGGTGGCCGGCTACGGCCGCGCGGAAAAGACGCAGATCCAGCACATGGTGAAAACGCTGCTCGGTCTGGACACCGCGCCCGAACCGCACGACGCCGCTGACGCGCTGGCCGTGGCCCTGTGCCACGCGCATCATGGCGGCACCCTGGCCCAGCTCGCCGGTGCGGCAACCCGCGGGCCGCGCAGCCTGCGAAGCTGGCGGCACGTCACCGCGGACCAGCTGGCGCGCCGGCGGCTGCAGTGATCGCATACCTCTCGGGCGCCCTGCTCGAAAAGCACCTGCAGCGTCTGATCGTTGATGTGAACGGCGTCGGTTACGACGTGCTGGTGCCGCTGTCGACGATGTACGTCATCGGGGAGCCCGGCACCAAAGTGGCGCTCCGCATCTACACGCACGTGCGCGAAGACGCGCTGCAGCTGTTCGGATTCGCCACGCCGCTGGAACAGGCGTTGTTCGAGCGCCTGATTTCCGTGAGCGGCATCGGCCCGAAACTCGCCCTGGCCGTGCTCTCCGGCATCGAGCCCGCGGAACTCACGCGCGCGATTCGTTCGTCGGACATCGCCAGGCTCACGCGCATCCCGGGCGTCGGCAAGAAAACCGCCGAGCGGCTCGTGGTGGAGCTGAAGGATCGACTTCCGAAGTCCGACACCGTGGAGCCCGTGACTGCCGGCGGCGAGGGCGACGACGTGCGCGACGACCTGCTGTCGGCGCTCGAGAACCTCGGTTATCCACCGAGCTCGGTGGAGAAGACGGTGGACAAACTGCTGCGGTCGGCGGAAGATCGCACCTTCGAGCCGCTGCTGCGCGCGACGCTCAAATTGTTGATGGGACGCTAGTTATCGAAGCCGCCGACTGATGACCGACCCCAGGCTGATCAACGCATCCCCCGCGGACGACGACGCACAGTACGAGGCGGGCCTGCGCCCGCGCATGCTCGCCGACTACATCGGCCAGCAGCGCGTGCGGGACAACCTCGACGTGTCGATCGCCGCCGCGCGCCAGCGGGGGGAAGCGCTTGACCACGTGCTCCTTTCTGGCCCGCCGGGTCTCGGGAAAACCACGCTCGCCTACATCATCGGCAACGAGATGGGCGTGCCGGTGAAAGCGACGTCAGGTCCCGTGCTCGAACGCCCCGGCGATCTGGCGGCGATCCTCTCGCAGCTCCAGCCTCGTGAAGTGCTCTTCATCGATGAAATCCACCGCATGAACCCGACGATCGAGGAGTTCCTCTATCCCGCGATGGAGGACTTCACGGTGGACGTGATGATTGGTTCGGGCCCGGGCGCCCGTTCGCACAAGTTGCCCATCGAGCCCTTCACGCTGATTGGCGCAACGACCCGCGCGGGACTGCTGACCGCGCCGCTGCGGTCCCGCTTCGGCATCGTCCATCGGCTCGATTTCTATGGCGAGACCGACCTCACGGAAATCGTGACCCGGTCCGCCCGCATTCTGTCCGTGGAAATCGCACCCGAGGCGGCGCGGGAAATCGCCCGGCGGTCGCGCGGCACACCGCGTATTGCGAACCGTCTGCTGCGGCGCGTGCGCGACTTCGCGCAGGTCCGCGCGGACGGCGTGATTACGCCGTCCGTGTGTCATGACGCGCTGGAGCTGCTCGAAGTGGATCAGCACGGCTTCGACGAGGCCGATCGGCGCCTGCTTCGGACGATCATCGACAAGTTCGGCGGCGGCCCGGTGGGCCTGAACAGCATTGCCGTGGCGATTGGCGAAGAAAAGGACGCGATCGAGGACGTGTACGAGCCGTTCCTGATTCAGGTGGGCTTCATCGATCGCACTGCGCGGGGCCGGGTGGCCACGGCGCGGGCCTACGAGTATTTCGGCCTCACGGCCCCGGGAAAGGAACGCTTGTGGTGACTGCCGTACGACCGGTGAAGATCTCGGGCCTCGCGGCCTATGTGCCGCCGCGCGTGTTGACGAACGCCGACCTCGAGAAACTGGTCGCCACCAGCGATGAGTGGATCCTGCAGCGCACCGGCATCCGCGAGCGCCACATGGCGGAAAAAGGCGAGGGCACGTCGGATCTGGCAAAGCCGGCCGCGCTCGAAGCCATTCGCGAGGCCGGCCTCACCCCGGCCGACATCGGCTTCATCGTGGTCGGAACCACGACGCCGGACACGATCTTTCCAAGCACCGCGTGCACGCTGCAGGCGAAGATCGGCGCGGTGAACGCGTGGGGCTTCGACCTGGGCGCCGCGTGCTCCGGGTTCACGTACTCGATGAGCGTGGCCTACCAGATGGTGGCCACCGGCAGCTGCAACCACGCGCTGGTCATCGGCGGTGACGTGATGTCGAGCATCATCGATTACACCGACCGCGCCACGTGCGTGCTGTTCGGCGACGGCGCGGGCGCCGCGGTGTTGTCGCCCGCCGCGCCGGGCGAGCCCTCGATCATCGACTTCTGCAACATCACCGACGGCACCGGCGGACCTTCGCTGCAGATGCCGGCCGGCGGCAGCAGGATGCCGGCCTCGCACGAGACGGTGGACCAGCGACTGCATTACGTGAAGCAGGACGGGAGCGCCGTGTTCAAGTTCGCGGTGCGGATGACGGAAGAGATCTCGATGCGCATTCTCGAGCGCAACAACCTGACGGGCGCCGACCTCGACTTGTTCGTATCGCACCAGGCCAACCGCCGCATCATCGACGCCGCCGCCACGCGGCTCGGCCTCGGCCCGGACAAGGTCGTGATCAACCTGGAACGCTACGGCAACACCACCGCCGGCACCATCCCGCTCGCGCTCGCCGACGCGCGGCGCGATGGCAGACTCAAGAAGGGCGACCTCGTGCTGCTCGCCTCAGTCGGCGCGGGATTTACGGTCGGATCGATGCTGTTGCGATGGAGCCTCGGCGACGGCAAGAATTGACAAATTGACGGATTGACAGATTGACGCATTGAAAGCGAGTCAATGCATCAATCTGCCAATGTTCCGCTCATCAATGCGTCAATCTGCCAATTGGTAAATCCGTCAATACACGGATCTATTTCACCGGAATCATCAAATGCGCGTACGGCGTTCCCGGGAACATGACGTACGGCGCCTTCGTGTTCGTTGCCGTCGTCGGGTAGCCCGCGAACATGTCGCCGATGTTGAGCACCATCATGTGCGGGCCCGTGTCCACCCACTTGCCGCCGGCGGCTGGCTTCGTCGCAAATGGATCGGTGTTGCTCGCATCCGATCCGCCCATCAGCATGTAGCCGATGCCCATCTTGCCCTTGGGCGGCGGCGCCTTCGTCATCCAGGCGTGCGCCCAGTCCATGCCGTTCTTGTCGAGGCACATCGGATCGGTGCCGGGTGATGTCGGCAGGTCCGGCATGCAGGTCCAGCCATTGGTGCCTTGGCGAATGACCGCCATCTCGCCGTTCACGATGGTGGCGTCTTTGGCGATCTCGACAGGAGCCGCGGCCATAGCGCTCTTGATCAGCGCGGCATTGTCGGGGGCCGGCGCGGCCTTGGGCGCCGGGGGTTTGGCGGTACCGGTTTGCGAGTAAGCGATCGTGCCCGCGGTCAGAAAAGCAGCCGCGAAACACAGGGACAGCAACCTGTATGACATGGGCAACCTCCAGTTAGGGACGAATCGTCGATATTTCAGGGGAATACTACGTCCGTTTCAGCCCCGATAGATCCTCACCGCATGCCGCTCGACAAACTGCACGGTTGCCGGCCCGGACCTGGCGACCGGCGCCGCAGGGTCGGTCGTGTCCAGCACGTGTTCCCAGGCGCCGCCGCCTGGAACCGGAGGCAGGGTGATCGAGACCGCCTGCTCCGAGGCGTTCAGAAACACGTAGAGGCTGTCGCCGACGATGGGCTGGCCCTCGTGGTCGAGCTCGCCGATGCGCGTGCCGTCCAGCAGCATGCCGACGGACAGGCGCGACGCGTCGGCCCAGTCGGCATCAGCCATTTCTGCGCCATCGGAACGAAGCCAGAGCACATCCGCCCCGCCGGCCTTGCGCCCGTCGAGGAACGTGCGCCGCCGCAGCACGGCGCTCGTGGTCCGCACCGCCACGAGCCGTTCCAGGAATTCTAGGAAGTCATGGTCCGCATCGGGCGCAGGCCAGGGTGTCCAGGTGAGCGGCGAGTCGTGGCAGTAGGCGTTGTTGTTGCCGAGCTGGCTGCGTCCCAGTTCGTCGCCGCCGGAGATCATCGGCACACCCTGCGAAACGATCAATGTCACCAGCAGATTGCGCCGCTGGCGCCTGCGCAGCTCCGCCACGGCCGGGTCGATCGACGGGCCCTCCGCCCCGCAGTTGAAGCTGAGGTTGTTGGACTCTCCGTCTCGATTCTCTTCGCCGTTCGCTTCGTTGTGCTTCGCCGTGTAGCTCACCAGATCGGCCAGGGTGAACCCGTCGTGCGCCGTCACGAAGTTCACGCTCGCGTGCGGCTGCCTTCCCGAGGAGCTGTACAGGTCGCTGCTGCCGGCAAGCCGCGTCGCCAGCTCCGGCAGGGTGCCGTGGTCTCCGCGCCAGAAGCGCCGCACGGCGTCGCGGTATTTGCCGTTCCATTCCGTCCACCCGGGAGGGAAGTTGCCCACCTGGTAACCGCCCTCGCCGACGTCCCACGGCTCGGCGATGAGCTTCACGCGCGAGATCACGGGATCCTGCTGGATGACATCGAAGAACGACGACAGCCGATCGACCGCGTGCAGCTCGCGCGCGAGCGCGGAGGCGAGGTCGAAGCGAAAGCCGTCCACGCGCATGTCCTCGACCCAGTAGCGCAGGCTGTCCATCATCAGCTGCAGCACGTGCGGCGACTGCATGTTCAGCGTGTTGCCGGTGCCGGTGAAGTCTTCGTAGCGCGACGGCCGGCCCGGCTGCAGCCGGTAATAGCTCGTGTTGTCGATGCCGCGGAACGACAGCGTCGGTCCGCAGTGATTTCCTTCGGCCGTGTGGTTGTACACGACGTCCAGGATCACTTCGAGACCCGCGGCGTGCAGCGCGCGGACCATCGTCTTGAATTCCGTGGCGGCGTCCACCGGATTCTGCGACACGGCGAACCGCGTATCCGGCGCGAAGTAGCCGATCGTGTTGTACCCCCAGTAGTTAGTGAGCCCGCGCTCGACGAGTGCGTGCTCGTCCACGTGCGCGTGCACCGGCATCAGCTCGACGGAAGTGACGCCCATGCCGCGCAGGTGCTGAATCGCGGCCGGCGACGCCAGGCCCAGATACGTGCCGCGCAGTTCTTTGGGCACCGCGGGATTCAGTGCGGTGAAGCCCTTGACGTGCGCCTCGTAGATCACCGTCTGGTGCCACGGAATGCGCGGCCGCCGATCGAGCTTCCAGTCGAAGCCGTCCTCGGTCACCACGGCCAGGGGCGCGTAGGGCGCGCTGTCATCGGTGGTGGGCGCGCCGTCGCCTTCGGAATCTGCGGCAAATGCAAACACGCTGGGGTGCCACGACAGGGGGCGGCCGATCGCGCGCGCGTACGGATCGAGCAGCACTTTGGCCGGATTGAAGCGGAGCCCGCGTGCCGGATCCCACGGGCCGTAGACGCGATATCCGTACAGTTGCCCGGGCCTGAGGTCGGGCAGATAGCCGTGCCACACGCGGTCGGTGCGTTCGGTCAGCGGTACGCACGCGCGTTCCGACGTCGCCGATGCGTCGTCGAACAGACAAAGGTGCACGGCTGTGGCGTGTTCGGAGAACAGCGCGAAGTTCACGCCGCCGGCCGGCTCACCCATCCACGTGGCGCCGAGCGGATACGGCGTGCCTGGCCAGAGTCGCATGCGGGCGTCATTGTACTCGCGCGATTTCGCGACACCGGCCCCGACCGGCGATGATGGTGCGCTCGTATGCTCGTGTCGGACTTCGACTTCGAACTCCCCGAACACTTGATCGCGCAGGAACCGCGTCCGCGCGGCGGTGCGCGCCTCCTGGTGGTCGACCGCCCCCGCCGCACGTGGCACGAGACGACGATCTCGGCGCTGCCCGCATTGCTCACGGCCGGGGATGTGGTGGTGGCCAACGACACGCGCGTGTTTCCCGCACGGCTGATCGGCCGCCGCGATCCGAGCGGTGGGGCAGTGGAGTGTTTTCTGCTCGAGCGCGAGAACGGCACCGACTGGCAGGCGCTCGTGCACCCGGGTCAGAAGCTGAAGCCCGGCACGCACATGCGGTTCGAAGATGACGCGCGCGCGCCGGGGGTGCGTATCCGCGCCGAAGTGCGTGAACGCCGGTTCTTCGGCCGGCGGCTGGTGCGGCTCGAGTGCGAAGGCGCCGCGGATCTCGACGCCGCCGTCGATGCCCTGGGACACATGCCCCTGCCGCCCTACATCAAACGTGAGGACACGGACGCCGATCGCACGCGCTATCAGACGGTGTTCGCGCGCGATCGCGGTTCGGTCGCCGCGCCGACGGCCGGGCTGCACTTCGCCCCGGAAACGATCGAGGCGCTTCGCGCGCGCGGCATTGGATGGAGCCCCATCACCCTTCACGTGGGCTACGGCACGTTCAAGCCGGTGCGCGTAGACCGGGTTGAGGATCACACGGTCGATCCGGAACGGTATGACGTGCCGCCTGGTGCAGCAGGCGCGATCGCGGGCGCCCGCCAGGCCGGCAGGCGTGTTGTGGCGGTCGGGACCACAACCACGCGTGCGCTCGAATCCGCGACGGTGGCAAATGGCGTGGTCCGCGCCGGCGCCGGCGTGGCGAACATCTTTATCTACCCGGGCTTCGAGTTCAGAGTGGTCGATGCGCTGCTCACGAACTTCCACCTGCCGAAGTCATCGCTCTTCATGCTGGTGTCTGCATTTGCCGGCCGCGATTTCATGCTCGACGCCTACAGGCACGCCGTGAAGGAGGGGTTCCACTTCTACAGCTACGGCGACGCCATGTTGATACTATGAGCCGCGTGAAATTCGGATACGACGCGTTCGATCTCACTGGAGTACGAACGTATCCCCTCGCCGATCGGCCCAGCAAAGTCCGCACCGAACAATTCGCCAGCGCCTGGGATCCATCCACCGGCCTCGCCGGCTGGATCGATGCGCTGCCCGATCTGCTGGCTGCCGCGGACTTCCGCGCGGTGGCCGCCGCCATCCGTCAGGCGCATGGCGCACAGCGGGGAATCGTGTGGGGTCTGGGCGCGCACGTCATCAAGGTCGGCCTCGGTCCCGTGCTCATCGATCTGATGGAGCGCGGGTTCATCTCGGCGCTTGCGGTGAACGGCGCGGGCCTCATCCACGACTTCGAGGTCGCGCTGTCGGGCGCCACGTCCGAGGAGGTCGAGGCGGTGCTCGGCACCGGACAGTTCGGCATGGCGGTAGAGACGGGCACGCAACTCAACGCGGCGATCACCAGCGGCGCGGCTGCGAAGCTGGGACTCGGCCAGGCCGTGTGTGCGCATCTCGCGAGCGCGTCGCCGCGATTCGCGTCGCGCAGCGTGCTGTGCGCGGCGGCCCGCCTCGGGATTCCGGTGACCGTGCACGTGGGCATCGGCACGGACATCATTCATATGCACCCGGACGCATCGGGCGCCGCGATCGGGGCCACCAGCCTTCAGGACTTCAAGTTCTTCACGTCATTCGTGGCGAAGCTCGAGGGCGGCGTGTACCTGAACTGCGGCTCGGCAGTGATGCTGCCCGAAGTATTTCTGAAGGCCGTGGCCCTGGTGCGGAATCGCGGCATCTCGCTCGCCGGTTTGACCACAGTGAACTTCGATTTCGTCCGCATGTATCGGCCGGAGACGAACGTCGTTCGCCGCCCCGTCGCCGGCATCGGCAAGGGCTACTCGATCACGGGCCACCACGAACTGATGCTGCCGCTGCTGGCGGCGGCACTGAAGTCGGGGTCAGACCGGGGTCAGACCGGGGTCAGACCAGGGTCAGACCAGGGTCAGACCTAGCTCTGACCCCGCTCTGGCACCGGTCTGACCCCGGTCTGACCCTGGTCTGACCCCGGTCTCAATGTAGAATCGTCGTTTACGCCGGTGTAGCTCAGTTGGTTAGAGCATGCGGCTCATATCCGCAGGGTCCGGGGTTCAAGTCCCTGCACCGGCA
>Ga0190274_10002491_pt1 | contig 10850 bp, 11 predicted proteins | sample Popmic531T_FD_133002 | JGI IMG/M metagenome (GOLD analysis project Ga0190274, IMG submission 133002) | Populus adjacent soil microbial communities from riparian zone of Yellowstone River, Montana, USA - 531 T | ecosystem: Environmental > Terrestrial > Soil > Riparian zone | place: USA: Montana...
GCGGCCTGGCCATCGAGACCGACGATGTGACCGGACTGGCCAAAAAAGTGGCTGCTGTCCGGCTTGGCGCGCGACTGGAGGAGGCCTTGCCGCGCTTCTGGCTCCAGCCGTAACCCCGGCCCACTAGGTCAAAGGCTGGTCAGCGGCACGAATGGGCGCCGCCATGCGGACCGTGGGTGGAATTGTTTCGAACGGCAAGCCGGGGGCGATCCGGCATTGGGCAGGCGCGATCCTGTCGGCGGCCTTTGTGACGCTGGCCATCAGCGCACCCGCTTCGGCCCAGATCGCGAGCGACGAATTCGTCGCCGAGCGCACTTTCTTTCGCACCAATATCGACGGCAAGTCGGTCCGGCTCGAGGGCCTGGTTCTGAAGCGCGCCGACCTCACCGGCAAGCTCCCGATCGCGCTCATCACCCACGGCAAGTCCGCCAATCTCACTGACATGCTGGAAAGCAAGGCCGCCGACTATGCCGGCTCCGCGCGCGACCTCGCGCGCCGTGGCTGGCTCTCGGTGGTGGTGATGCGCCGCGGCTTCGGACAGTCGGACGGTCCGATGCCGGTTGAGATGACCTGCGACACCGCTTCCTTCGCCAACCGCTTCGCCGCCGATGCCGACGACCTGCAGGGCGCGATGGATATCATCGTGAAGCGGCCCGATGCCGACCCGGATCGCGCGATCGCGATCGGCGTTTCCGCCGGCGGTGCCGCCGCGATGGCTTATGCTGCCCGCAACCCGAAAAATCTTCGCGGTGTGATCAACGTCTCCGGTGGTCTGGCCATGCCGGCTTGTCCGAAGGAAGACGTGCTGGTCAACTCGTTCAAGGATTTCGGCGCCACCAGCCGCGTGCCCACACTTTGGGTCTACGCCAAGAATGACAGCCTGTTCGCACCTGCCGTGGTCGAGCGCATGCAGTCCTCCTATCTCGACGGCGGCGGCGACGTGAAGCTTGTCATGTTCGACAAGCATGGCAATGACGGTCACTCGATTTTCATCGACGCCTCTGGCCGCCTGAAATGGCTGATGGAGATGGACGGCTTCCTGCGCTTCCACGAATTGCCGACTGCGCGCCGCGACAGCGTGCCGGAGTTGCTGAAGCTCCTGAAGCTTACAGACAGCAACCGCGGCTTCCTCGAAAATTATCTGGCCGCGCCAACCTACAAGGCGATGGCGCAGACTGCGGACGGCAAGTCGCACGCGACCCAGTATGGTGCGCAGTCGCTGGAAATCGCCCGCAAGGCCGTGCTCGAATATTGCCAGGAGCAGTTCAAAGCCACCGAGCCCTGCAGGATCGTGATGGAAAACGACTCCTGGATTGGCCCGCAAGCGATCGGAAGCGTCGAGCGCAAGGTCGACAGTCCTTTGACGCGCTAGGTTCGCCGCAGCAAATCCCCGATCCACGAATTTCGCCGGCCTGCGGCAGCGCACGGCCGGCGAAATCGTTTTGGCCCGTCACACAATTGACGCGCCGCTTGCCTTCAACTGATAAGGACAAGCTTTGCCAGGGATTGGACACATGACCGGTATTTTTCAGACGAACCGCCGCTCGCTGATCTTGGGCGCTTCTGCGCTGGCCGCGTTCGCGGCTTTGCCCGCAGCTCAAGCGAATGCGAAAGCGCCGATGCAGAATGCGCTGGCGCCGGCCTTCTACCGCTTCAAGCTCGGAGGCTTCGAGGCGACCGTGATTTCGGATGGGCCGCTGTCGCTCGGCGCGCCACAGGACGGCATCTTCGCGGGCGTCACCAAGGCGGATTTCGTCAACCTGCTGAACGACAATTATCTGCCGTCGAACCAGATCGAGATGGAGCAGAACACGCTCTTGATCAACACCGGCGACAAGCTCGTTCTGTTTGATACCGGCGACGGCGGCTCGAAAATGTTCGGTCCGAAAAGCGGACGTCAGGTCGCCAATCTGAAAGCCGCCGGCATCGATCCGAAGGACATCGACGCGGTGATCCTCACTCATGCGCATCCGGATCATTGCTGGGGTCTGTTTGCTTCCGGCGCACCCGTTTTTCCGAATGCGCAGATCTACATGACACAGGCGGATTTCGATTTCTGGACCGACGAGGCCAAGCTCAAGATCGATGCGATGCGGGGCTTCATCGAGGGCACGCGCGCGCAATTGCTGCCGAACCGCAACCGCATCGTGTGGGTGAAGGATGGTCAGGAAGTAATCCCGGGTATCCAAGCGATGTCGGCGCCGGGCCATACCGTCGGCCACACCGTTTTCGTCATCACCTCCGAGGGCAAGACGCTGCTGAACAGCGGCGACATCGCACATCATCACCTGATCTCGACCCAGATGCCGCGCGCGGCCTTCACTTACGACACCGACGGCGCCCAAGGCGTCGCCAGCCGCCTGAAAGTGTTCGACATGTTGGCGTCGCAGCGCATGCCGCTCGTATCCTATCATTTCCCATGGCCGGGGCTCGGCTATATCGGCAAGCAGGGCGACGCTTACCGCTATTTCCCGGCACCGCTGCAGACGGCGCTATAACAACGCGGTTGCGCCAAAAGGGTTGAGCAAGTCACGGCGGCCGTCCTATAACGCCGCCGCACCAACCGATTTGCGGCTGAAGGTCATGGCAGGTCATTCCCAATTCAAGAACATCATGCACCGCAAGGGGCGCCAGGATAAGGTGCGCTCCAAGCTGTTCTCCAAGCTCGGCCGGGAAATCACGGTTGCGGCCAAGATGGGCATGCCGGACCCCAACTTTAATCCGCGCCTGCGCGCGGCGATCATCGCCGCCCGCGCCGAGAACATGCCCAAGGACAATATCGAGCGCGCCATCAAGAAGAGCCAGGGCGGCGATTCGGAGAATTACGACGAGGTGCGCTACGAGGGCTACGGGCCCGGCGGTGTCGCCGTCATCATCGAGGTGCTGACCGACAATCGTAACCGCACCGCGGGCGATGTGCGTGCCGCCTTCACCAAGAACGGCGGCAACATGGCGGAAACCGGCGCGGTCTCCTTCATGTTCGATCGCGTCGGCGTCGTTGAATTCAATGCCGATGTCGCGAGCGCGGATACCGTGCTTGAAGCCGCGATCGACGCCGGCGCCGAGGACGTCGTGTCCAGCGAGAATGGCCACGAGATTTACACGGCGCCCGATTCACTCGCCGAAGTGTCGAAGGCGCTGGAAGCGAAATTCGGCGAGCCGCGCAAGTCGGCGCTCGTGTGGAAGCCGCAGAACACGCTCGCGGTCAACGACGAGCAGGGCGAGAAGTTGCTTCGCATGATCGAGACGCTGGAAGAAAGCGACGACGTGCAGAATGTCTTTGCGAATTTCGAGGTGTCGGATTCTCTGATGTCGAAGATGAGCGCGTGACGCTCGTGCGCGGTTTGGGCCGGTGATCCGCCCGCCGCTGGAAAGGCCGCTCTGGCCGCTGCGAAATCCATTGCCGGATTTTGCGCTTGTCCATGTATCGAATGCGATCGTGGCATTTCTGTTCGCCGCGTCTGCGCCGGTTGCGATCATCCTTTCGGTCGGCACGCGAGCGGGTCTGAGCGAGGCCGAACTTTCATCCTGGTTGTTTGCCTCCTTCCTGATCAACGGAATCGTCACCCTCGTTTTCACGTTTCTCTACCGGCAGCCGCTGGTATTCTTCTGGACGATCCCCGGGGTAGTGCTGGTGGGGCCCGCGCTTGCGCATCTCAGTCTCCGGGAGGTGATGGGCGCCTCCTTCATTGCGGGCGTGCTTCTGCTGCTGCTCGGACTTTCGGGCCTGGTGCGGCGTGCCATGCAGGCGATTGCGATGCCGATCGTGATGGGCATGGTGGCGGGAGTGTTCCTGCGGTTCGCGATCGAACTGGTGCAGGCATTCCGCGCCGATGTCTGGATCGCTTCGAGCATGACCATTGTCTTCGTCGTGCTCACCATTGTGCCGCGGCTTGCGAAAATCCTGCCTCCGCTGATCGGTGCGCTGATCGCGGGCGCAATCGTCGTATGGTTCACGGGCAGCTTCAATCCGCCGTCCGGCGCATTGTTTTCGCTGGCGCAGCCCGATCTGCATATGCCGCAATTCTCGTGGTCGGCAATGGTCGAACTGGTCATCCCGCTCGCGATCACGGTGCTGGTGGTGCAGAATTCGCAAGGGATCGCGGTGCTGACCGCGAGCGGACATCAGCCGCCGATCAATGCGATCACGGCCGGTTGCGGGGTGGGCTCGATCTTCACCTCCTTGTTCGGCGCGGTGCCGACCTGTCTGACCGGTCCGGTCAACGCCATCCTCGCAAGCTCGGGCAAGCTGAATGAGCAATATACCGGCGCGATTCTGATCGGGTTTCTCGGCATCCTGTTCGGCCTGATCGCACCATTCTTCACGCGCGTGATGCTCGCGACGCCACCGGCCTTTATCGCAACACTCGCCGGGCTCGCGCTGCTCCGCGTATTGCAGACGGCGTTTCAGGTATCGTTCCGGGACAAGTTCAGCTTCGGCGCGCTGATCTGTTTTGTGGTGACGGTGGCCGATGTCCCGATCTTCCGGATCGGCGCGCCGTTCTGGGGCCTCGTGTTCGGCTTGGCCGCGTCCTACCTGCTGGAGCGGAGCGATCTGAAGGACGATGAGGCGCAGAAAATCGCCGCGCGGGATCTAGCGAAATAGCTCGTCGAATAGCGGCAGGCTTATCAACGCCGACAGCGCGAAGATCGCGTAGGCGATGCGCCGATAGCTATGCTCGGACGATCCCTTGAACAGCAGCGCACCGACTGCCATCGAAACGATGAAGACCGGTCCGAGCAGCAGCGAAAGCACCAGCACGTCGGCGGTGAACAAACCGCGCAGGTAGTAGATGACGAAGGATGCGAGCGCGAGCAGCACGAAATATACCATCAGGTTGGCGCGGATGGTGGCGGCGCTGTTCGGCCCGCCGAGCCAATAGATGATCGCGGCCGGACCGGAAATCTGCACCGCGCCCGCGCCGATGCCGGCGACAAGTCCGACGCCGACCGAGACCGGCACGCGCGGTTCTACGTGATAGCGCCAGCCGGACATCATCACGGCAAGCAGGCTGAGCACCAGGATCGCGATGCCCCAGCGCAGCGTGACTGGCTCGAAATATTGCAGCGCCAGCACGCCGAGCGGAATGGTGGCGATGGCTGCGAGCGATACCGGCGCGACCTCGCGCCAGTTGCAGCGGCGGGTCTCGCCTACGGTGAAAGGCATGCTCGCGACGGAGTCCGTGATCAGCAGCGTCACCGCGGCGATCCGAGGCTCGTAGACTGCCGCCATCAGCGGCACATAGATCAGCGCCGAGCCGAAGCCCGAAAATCCGCGCAACACTCCCGACAGGCAGGCGACGGCGACCGCCACCGGAAAGCGCGGATCGGTGACGAGGCTCAAAAGCAATGACGTGAAGGAAAAATCTGTCACGGAAAGGTCCGGCCGGCGGGACGCCTCCCTTAGCAGGGCGTGCCGATAGCGGCGAGCGCAGGCGGCGCGGACCATCCATGCGGCGGCCGTGCTATCACAGGAACGTCATGCAGCGACCGATTCGCAGACCGATCCGGATTTTGGGCATCGATCCCGGCCTCCGCCGCACCGGCTGGGGCGTGATTGCCTGCGAGGGCAACCGTCTGATCTTTGTGGCCTGCGGTTCCGTCGAGACACAGGATCGCGCCTCTTTGGGGGTGCGGCTGGTTGAAATCCATGACGGTCTGTCGAAAGTGGTCGAGGAATTTTCGCCCGACGAGGCGGCTGTGGAATCAACTTTCGTCAATCGCGACGGTGCGGCCACGCTGAAACTCGGCCAGGCGCGGGGCATTGCCATGCTGATCCCGGCACGCGCCGGACTGAGCGTCGCCGAATACGCGCCGAACCTCGTGAAGAAAACCATCGTCGGCGCAGGCCATGCCGAAAAGGCGCAGATCCGCATGATGCTTGGCGTGCTGCTGCCAAAGGCCACGCCGAATAGCGAGGACGCGGCCGATGCGTTGGCCATCGCAATCACCCACGCGCATCATCGGGCTCGTGCGTCGCTTCGGATCGTCGCGGGCTGAATTCGGCTTTCAGGGCTTTTCTCTAAAGCCGTAAAGATCGGCATCGACATCCGGATGCCCGGTGAGTGCACCGGTGATCACATCCGCGGCGATGCGCGAATAGGTGATGCCGTTGCCGCCATAGCCGAGCGCTACCCAGCAATGCGGCATTCCCGGCACCGGCGCGATGGTCGGCAGCCCGGTAGAGCTTTGTCCGAAGGAGCCGGCCCAGGCGAAATCAATCCGGGGCGAGATATTTGGAAGCAGCTTCACAAGCTTGCGCTGCAGCGTCTTGGTCTTGCGCGCCAGCATTCCGTCGCGCCTTTCCTCGTCGACGAATTCTTCGTCCTCGCCGCCGCAGATGATGCGGCCTTCCGGGGTCGTGCGCATGTAAAGATAGGGATCGGACGCCTCCCAGATCGTGCATTCCTCCGGCCACAGACGCCTGGGCTGTTTCACGGTGGCTATGGCAAAGGTCGAAATGATCTTGTGGCCGCGCATCGGCACGCTTTTCGGGAATTCATAGCCGGTGGCGAATACGAGATGTCGGCATTCGATGGTGTGGCCGTCCTCGGTCACGGCGGTTGCGCCGCGCGCGCGGCATTGCACGTCCTCGACCCTGACCGGTGCGAAGATTCGTGCGCCTTTGTTCACGGCGCTTGCAAGCAACGCATGCGCGGCCTTGCGCGGGTCGATCACGAGATTGCCGAAGCCGAGAATCGCGGCGGACCGCGAGATGCCGAAGCGATCCTTCAGTTCGCTTCGTGACAACAGGCGGTCCGCCAATCCGGCCGCGCGTCTTACAGCGTGTTCGCGTACGAGGCCGTCGGCATCCAGCACGTCGCCGGCGAGATAAAGCCCGTCGCGGCGGGCGATATCGGGCACCCTTAATTCGCGCAGGCGGGCATCGAGCGCCTCGACTGCGAGCCTTGACCGACGCCAGGCGCGGATCGCGTCGGCCTTGCCGATTTTGCGCGACAGATGTGAAAGCGGCGTGTCGATTTCGTATTGCACGAGCGCGGTGGAGGCGACCGTCGAGCCCTTGACCGGATCATGCCGCCGGTCGGCCACCACGACGCGAAGGCCGGCCTGCGTCAGCGCATCCGCGATCATCGCGCCGGTGATGCCGGCGCCGATGATCAGCACGTCGGTGTTGATATCTTTTACGAGCCTTGCATGGCGTACTTTTGCCGCGCGGCGTCCTTCCCAGACCGAACGTCCGGTGCGCAGATTCCGTTTTGTGGTGACCATGCCCGCCTGATGTCGAAACAGGGCTTAACGCGGAGGCGCGGGATTTGTTCAGGTTTTTTCGGTCGCGCGCTTGAGAAAGGCGCAAATCTCGTCGACGCGCGGGCCCATCGCGGCGATCCAACCCATCAGGTTGACGCAGGCATGAACGGTGCCGGGCCAGAGATGGTATTCGAAGGACGCGCTGGCGAGCTTCAGCTTTTCCACGAGCCTTTCGGTATCGTCGCGCAGCGGGTCGAATTCCGCGGCGGTGATGTGCAGCGGCGGCAGCCCCTTCAAATTTGCCAATAACGGCGCCGCCAGCGGATTGCTGCGGTCTGCCTTGTTCGCCAGATAATGATTCCAGTACCAGGCCATTTCCGCCGCACTGATGAGATATGCGCCGCCGCCATAAGCCTTTTCGGAATCGGAATTCAGATCGGGCGCGTAGCAGCCATAGATGCAGGCTGCGCCGCGCACCGGCGAATTGCCTCCGTCGCGGAGCGCAATAGTCGAAGCGAGCGCGAGATTGGCGCCGGCAGAATCGCCCGCAATCGCGATACGCTTCGGATCGATGCCCCAGGTCGCGCCCTGCGTTGCCGCCCAGCGGATGGCGGCGATGCAATCATCCAGCGGCACCGGAAACGGATGCTCAGGCGCCAGCGCGTAATCCACGCTGACGACACGCATCCCGGAACGCTTCGCCAATTGGCGCGCCACGCCATCATAAATATCGATGTCGCAGACAACGAAACCTCCGCCGTGCAGAAAAACGATGGTGGGCGCGGGAGCCGGTGTCCCGGGATCGTAAAGCCGGATGCGGATATTGCCGCTCGCCGCGGCGATCCATCGCTCCTCGATATGCGGGAGTGCGGGCGCTCCGGCCGACACATAGAAAGGGAGCAGCCGATCGATCAGTTCGCGCGCACTCGCAGGTGTGCGCTGAAAGATCGGCACCTCGTTGGCAGCCCCGGTGTAGATACGATCCAGCACGGCCGCCACCTGAGGGTCGAGCTTCGACCACGGCTCGCGGAAAATCGCCAATGAGTCGGTCATGAATCCTTCCTGAGAGGGCAGCCGAAATCATGCTTAAATGGACGGCGACGATTCGCCTGAAAAACCAATGATTGGCAAGCTCAAAGGCATCATCGATTCCTACGGCGAGGATTACATCATCCTCGACGTGCAGGGCGTCGGCTATCAGGTGCATTGCTCGGCGCGCACGCTGCAGGTGCTGCCGGCGGCCGGAGAGCCCGCCGCTCTCGCGATCGAGACGCATGTGCGCGAGGACCAGATCCGGCTGTTCGGCTTCACTAGCGATCTGGAGCGCGAATGGTTCCGGCTGTTGCAGACCGTGCAGGGCGTCGGCGTCAAGGTCGCGCTTGCAGTGCTGAGCACGCTAAAGCCCTCCGATCTCGCCAACGCGATTGCGCTGCGTGACAAGGCCGCGATTTCGCGCACGCCCGGTGTCGGCGCCAAGGTTGCCGAACGCATTGTCACCGAATTGAAGGACAAGGCTCCGGCCTTTGCCGATGTCGATCCGGCTTTGGTGCGGCTCTCGGGCGCAGTCGACGAAGACCGTGCGCCGCAGCCGATCCGCGACGCGGTTTCCGCGCTGGTCAATCTCGGCTATGGCCAGCCGCAGGCCGCCGCCGCAATTGCCGCCGCCGCGCGCGAAGCTGGCGAGGGCGCCGACACGGCGAGGCTGATCCGGTTAGGACTGAAGGAATTGGCGCGTTAGGGTGCTCTCACCTATATGTTGGATGAGTGCTCGACCAAAATCCGCCACTGCAAACGAAGCAAGTAATGAAGTTGTCAGACAGGGATAACGAATTGATCGCAGCCGCGAGCGAGGCCATCAGCAAGCGGTATCGCAACGACTGGCAGGAAGTCGGCGCGGCTTTGCGCACGCGTGACGGACGCGTCGTGACCGGGGTGAATATCGATGCCTATCTCGGCCGCATGGCAGTGTGCGCGGAGGCGATTGCGATCGGGCGCTCGATCACCGAGGCCGGTGACAATGGCATCGAAAGCATCGTCGCGGTTCGTCATCCAAGGCCGCACGAGGCGGATCAGAGCATCAAGGTGGTGTCGCCCTGCGGCTCCTGTCGCGAACTGATCCACGATTACGATCCGAAGGCGCAGGTCATCGTGCCGAACGGGCCTACGCCATCGGTGGTGTCGATCGGCGACTTGTTGCCGAACAAATATTCGCGGGGGAACGAGTGAGCGCCCAGCGGCTGTGGTGCCAATAGCTGCCGAACAGAAGGAGGACCCAGGTGGCCGGTGTCCCATCCGTCAGCGAGAGCCGGAAACAGCGGAGCTTATGGCCTCGGCTTTTTGGTCTGGTTCTCGTCTTTGTCATATTCGGTCCTCCGATTGGAGGATTGGTTTTCTTTGCGTTGGAAAGTCTCGTGGAATTGCCAATCTCCAAACTCGGGTGGACGATTTTCTCAGCCCTTGCTTTTGTTCCTTTCACCTATGAGATAGGCGTCTTACCAGCCGCCGCAGCAGGATGCTTGATCGCGTTGGCCTATAGTCAGTTCTCGCGCGTGGGCTTGGTGATGGCGCTGGCCGTTGGTGCTTTGGTTGGCCTAGGATTCATGATGGTGAACGGCAGCGACTCCGTTCCGCTGCCTGGCGATCTCGGGCACCGGACAATGCCGGCTCATTCGGGCGTTCTTCTGTTGGCTAACGTGATTCCAACTCTCGCGCTCTGGTGGGTGACGCGATACTGGTTTGGCGCGGTGCCGCAATCCGAAGGGAAAGCATGACCAACGCGCGCCTCGTCTCCGCTGACCGCCGCGAGGACGACGCCGCGGAAAGCTCACTGCGTCCGCAAAAGCTTGCCGAATTCATTGGCCAGGAAAAGGCGCGCGGCAATCTCGACGTGTTCATCAAGGCCGCGCGGGCGCGGCAAGAAGCACTCGATCATGTGCTGTTCGTGGGCCCTCCCGGCCTTGGCAAGACCACGCTGGCGCAGATCGTGGCGCGCGAACTCGGGGTGAATTTCCGCGCGACCTCGGGTCCGGTGATTTCCAAGGCCGGCGATCTCGCCGCACTTCTCACCAATCTCGAAGAGCGCGACGTCCTGTTCATCGATGAAATCCACCGGCTCAATCCGCAAGTCGAGGAAATCCTTTATCCCGCGATGGAAGATTTCCAGCTCGACCTGATCATCGGCGAAGGTCCGGCCGCGCGTTCGGTGAAGATCGAGCTCGCGAAATTCACGCTGGTCGGCGCCACCACGCGCGCGGGCCTGCTCACCAATCCGCTGCGCGACCGTTTCGGCATTCCGGTGCGGCTCGATTTCTATAATGAAGGCGAACTCGAGCAGATCGTGACGCGCGGCGCCCGCGTTCTTGGTGTCGCCATCACCAAGGACGGCGCGAACGAGATCGCGCGCCGCTCGCGCGGCACGCCTCGCATCGCGGGGCGGCTGCTGCGCCGGCTCCGCGACTTCGCTGATGTCGCCGGCGACAAATCGATCGACCGCGCGGTCGCCGACAAGGCGCTAGGCGCGCTCGAAGTCGATGCCGCCGGACTCGACGCGATGGACCGGCGCTATCTGTCGGTTATTGCGCTGAATTACGGCGGCGGCCCGGTCGGGGTCGAAACCATTGCGGCGGCGCTCTCGGAGCCGC
>Ga0190274_10002492_pt1 | contig 10849 bp, 10 predicted proteins | sample Popmic531T_FD_133002 | JGI IMG/M metagenome (GOLD analysis project Ga0190274, IMG submission 133002) | Populus adjacent soil microbial communities from riparian zone of Yellowstone River, Montana, USA - 531 T | ecosystem: Environmental > Terrestrial > Soil > Riparian zone | place: USA: Montana...
CTGGGACCCCGGGCGGCGGCCGAGCTCGCGGGTGTCGAGCACGAGCGGCGCTCTCGGGTCCAGGCTGCTCAGGTTTCTACTTCCGGTTCAGGCACAAACAGATCAGCGAGAAGCGTACCGGTCCGTTGCGGAAGGGACCAATCAGCCGGCTCACCGCTGGGCTCACCTCTCGGCTCACCTCTCGGCTCACCTCTCGGCTCACCTCTCGGCGAGGCGGGCGACCAGCCGGGCGTGCACGGAGTCCGGGACCAGCCCGGAGACGTCACCGCCGAGCGAGGCGACCTCCTTGACCAGGCTGGAGGACACGTAGCCCAGAGACGCGTTGGTCGGGATGAAGACGGTCTCCACACCGGTCAGGTGGGCGTTCATCTGGGCCATCGGCAGCTCGAACTCGTAGTCGTTGCCGCCCCGGAGGCCCTTGACGATCGCCTGGGCGCCGAGGTCACGACAGAAGTCGACGATCAGGCCGGTGAAGCCCATCACGGTCACGTTCGGAAGCTCGGCACACACCGTGCGCAGCATCTCGAGCCGCTCCTCGGGGTCGAAGAGGCGTGACTTGGACGGGTTGGTCCCGGTCGCGACGACGAGCTCGTCGAAGAGCACGGCGGCCCGCCGGAAGATGTCGAGATGGCCGTTCGTGACCGGGTCGAACGAACCGGGGCACACGGCGCGCGTCATGGCGTGGAGGCTACCGCTTCCCGGCATCGGATTCGGCGTACCAGAGGGTCGTCTCGCCGTACCGCTTGGCGCGGGCGTCGGTGAAGCCGTCCGGCCACGTCGGCTCGGGGCTGCGCGCCGACCGCTCGACCACGACCAGCGCGCCGGGCACCAGCCAGCCGTGCTCCACGAGCAGGGCGAGGTCGGTCGCGACGTCCTCGTCGCTCAGCGGGTACGGCGGGTCGGAGAACACCACGTCGTACGGCGCGCTGGGCGTCTTGCGGAGCGTGGCGGCGACCGAGCCGGCGACGACCGTCGCCTTCGGGAACCCGATCGTCCGGGCGTTCTCGGTGATCAGCGCGGCGGTCCGACGGTCCTGCTCGACCAGGGTGACGACCCCGGCGCCGCGCGACCAGCCTTCGAGCCCGACGGCCCCCGACCCGGCGTACAGGTCCAGGAACCGGAGCCCGTGCAGCGAGCCGCACCAGGACTCGACGGCCGAGAACAGCGCCTCGCGCACCCGGTCGCTGGTCGGCCGCGTGGTGCCACCTCGTGGTGTCGCGAGGCGGCGGCCACCGGCGCTGCCTCCGATGATCCGCGTCAACTTTTCTCCATGAAGTCGGACTGCACGGACTCCTCGAGACGGGAGACCGCGACCGCGAGGTCGGGCGCGTGGGCCAGGTCGGCGTCGGCGTCGAGCAGGCCGACTGCGGCCTCCCGCGCCTGCACGATCGTCTTCTCGTCACGAAGCACGCGCAGATTCTGCAGCCCCGAGCGGTACCCCGACTGGGATTTGCCCAGAACGTCTCCCTCGCGACGCTGCTCGAGGTCGACCCGGCTCAGCTCGAAGCCGTCCGTGGTGGCGGCGACGGCGTCCAACCGGTCGCGCGCCGGACTACCCGACTCGGCGCGCGAGACCAGCAGGCACAGCCCCGGGTGACCGCCCCGGCCGACCCGGCCGCGCAGCTGGTGGAGCTGGGAGACACCGAACCGCTCCGCGTCGATGAGCACCATCGCGGTCGCGTTGGCCACGTCGACGCCGACCTCGATCACCGTCGTGGCCACGAGCACGTCGACGTCGCCCGCGGCGTACGCGCGCATCACGCGGTCCTTGTCCTCGGGCGGCATCTTGCCGTGCAGCTTCTCGACCCGCAGGCCGGCCAGCGGCCCCGCCGAGACCTGGGCGGCGACCTCCTCGACGGCGGCTAGACCACCCGCGGGCTTCTCGGGCGTGACCGGGTCGCCGTCCTCGTCGAGCTCGAGCTGGTCGCTCTCCCCCTGCTCCTGCTCGTCGCCGGTGATGCGCGGGCAAACGACGTACGCCTGGTGGCCCTTGTCGACCTCCTCGCGCACCCGCTCCCACACCCGGCCGAACCAGGTGGGGTGCTCGGCAAGAGGTACGACGTTGGTCTGGATCGGTGCCCGGCCGGCCGGCAGCTCGGTGAGCGTGGAGACCTCGAGGTCGCCGAAGACGGTCATCGCGACCGTGCGCGGGATCGGGGTCGCGGTCATCACGAGCACGTGCGGAGGTGTGCCGGCCTTGTCGGTGAGGGCGGCCCGCTGCTCGACGCCGAAGCGGTGCTGCTCGTCGACGACGACGAGGCCGAGGTCGTCGAAGATCACCTTGTCCTCGAGCAGGGCGTGGGTGCCGATGACGATGCCCGCCTCCCCCGTCGCGATCCGTGACATCGGCGCGGTGCGCTGCACCTTGGTCATCGAGCCGGTGAGCAGCTCGACGTTCGTGGCGTCCGCGGCACCGCCGAGCATGCCGCCGGAGGCGAGGTCGCCGAGCATCGCGGTGATCGAGCGGTGGTGCTGCTGGGCCAGGACCTCGGTCGGCGCCAGCAGGGCGGCCTGACCTCCGGAGTCGACCACGCGGAGCATCGCGCGGAGCGCGACGAGGGTCTTGCCGGAGCCGACCTCGCCCTGCAGCAGGCGGTTCATCGGGTGGCCCTCGGCCAGGTCGGCGTCGATCTGCGCGCCGACCTCGATCTGGCCCGCCGTGAGCTCGAACGGCAGACGCTGGTCGAACGCCGACAGCAGCGTGCCCTGACCACCGGTGCGGGCCTGGGCACCGAGCTCGCGTACGGCGCGTCGCCGGCGGGCCAGGACGAGCTGGGTGACCAGGGCCTCCTCGAAGCGGAACCGGCGCTGTGCGACGGTGATCTCGCCGTACGAGCCGGGCGCGTGGACCAGCTGGAGGGCGGTGCGGGCGTCCAGCAGGTCGTACTCGGTGCGGGTGACCTCGGGCAGCAGGTCGGGCACCTCGGCGACCACCGAGAGCGCGAACGCGATCGCGCGCTGGAGGTCCCACGAGTCGATGCCCTTGGTGAGCGGGTAGATCGGGTAGAAGGCGCGCAGCGTCTCCAGCGAGAGCTCGGCCGTGTCCTCGCCGCCGTCACCGAAGAGCACCAGCTGCGGGTTGGTGAGCTGCCACTCGTCGCGGAACCGGCCGACCTTCCCGAGGAAGATGCCGCGCCGTCCTTCCTTGAGCCGGGTGGTGTTCCACTCGGCGACGCCCTTGGACTTCGCGAAGAAGGACATCCGCAGTCGCGGGCCGTCGGTGTGCACGACCGTGTCGACGCGGTACGCCGGGCGGCCCGTGCGCTTGTCCTTGTAGGTGCGGATGTCCGGCCTGCCCAGCTGCCCGGACACCGTGAGCATCTCGCCCTCGTGCAGCTGCTCGACCTTGGTCAGCTCGCCGGTCTTCACGTAGCGGCGCGGGAAGTGGTGCAGCAGGTCGCCGACCGTGCGCAGCCCGAGCCGCTCGACGATAGCGTCGCGCTTCTTCTTCTGGTCGCCGAGGACGGTGGCGACCGGCGAGTCGAGGGTGATCATGGGCGTGCCTTCTGGGTCATTCGGCCTGGTCACTCGGCCTGGCTCATTCGGCGGACATCAGCAGCGGGTAGCGCGGCTGACCTCCGTCGTACACCACGACGTCGACAGCGGGGTGGTGCTCCTCGACGTACGCCGCGCACCGAGTCGCCAGCGCGCCGTCGGTGTCGTCCTCGCCGCCGACGATCGTGACCAGCTCGCCGCCACCGCCGAGCAGCCGGTCGAGCACCTCGGTCGCGACCGCGAAGAGGTCGTGCCCCACGACCGCGAAGTCGCCGGCGATCACACCCAGCACGTCGCCCGGCTCACACGGCCCGGCCATCGTCATGGCCTGCTTCGCGGCGATGGTGACCGCGCCCTGGCGGGCGTGCCTGGCGGTCGCGGTCATCTCGAGCACGTCCTGGTCGAAGGCGCGCCCGGGCTCGTGCACCGCGATCGCCGCCAGGCCGGTCACCTGGGCGTGGGTCGGTATCACCGCGACCCGGATGGTCTCGCCGAGGTCCGCCTCCGCCGTACGAGCGGCGATCTCGGCGACCCGCACGGAGTCGGCGTCGTTGGGCAGCACGACCACCTCGGCGGCGCCGCAGTCCGTGATCGCCGCCAGCACCTGACCGGTCGACGGTCGCAGCCCGGAGCCGCCGCTGACGACCACCGCGCCGGCCTCCTCGAACAGTGCGGCAAGGCCCGGGCCCGCGGCGACCGCGATCACGCGGCGCCCCGAGCGCTGCGGAGCGCTCGCCCGGTGCTCGGCGACCTGCTCGGCGAAGTGGGTGACCCGGACCCGGTGTGGCCGGCCGGCCTCGATGCCGGCCTCGATCGCGGCGCCGACGTCGTCGACGTGGACATGGACGTTCCACAGGCCGTCCCCACCCACGACCACCAGGGAGTCGCCGAGCCCGGCGAGGGTCTCGCGCAGCGTGGGGATGCCGGCGTCCTCGGCGTCGAGGAGGTACATCACCTCGTACGAGGGTCCGTCGGGCGACAGGTCGCCCTGCGTCGCCGGGATCGGCACCGGGATCTGCCGGGTGCCGAGCGGCGCGGTCACCGGCACCGGGCGGCGACCGGTCAGCACGGTCTCCGCGGCGTCGAGGATGACGCTCAGTCCGCGACCTCCGGCGTCGACGACACCGGCGTCGCGGAGCACCGGCAGCAGGTCCGGCGTACGAGCCAACGCCTCACGCGCCGCAGCGGCCGCCGCGACGAACACGTCCCGTGCGCGGGCGCTCGGTGCCCCGGCGGCCCGCGCGGCCGCCTCCCCCGCGGCCCGGCTCACGGTGAGGATCGTGCCCTCCACGGGAGTGCCGACGGCGGCATAGCTCGCGTCGGCGGCGTTGACGAGGGCGTCCGCCATCACGGCCGCGGTCTCTTCGTCGGGAGCGGCCTGGGCGATCCGTCGCGCGATGGCCCGCAGCATCTCGCTCAGGATCACGCCCGAGTTGCCGCGCGCCCCGAGCAGGGCGCCCCGCCCGAAGGCCTCGAGCGCCGTACCGAGGTCGACCTCGGGGTCCTGCGCCGTGAGGGAGCGGACGGCGTCGCGCGCTGCCGAGACGGTGAGGTACATGTTCGTGCCGGTGTCGCCGTCCGGCACCGGATAGACGTTCAGCGCGTCGATCTCCTCGCGGGCTCCGGCGAGGGCATCCGTGGCGACGTCGACGAAGCGCAGCACCACGGCGAGGTTGATCCGACCCTCGATCGGTACTTCCATCATCGCGTCCTCGATCGTGGAGAATGTCCGGCAGGGGCTCGGGAGATGAGTGCCACAGGCTAGTGGCTCTCGCACGATTTTCGCCTCGGCTCCCGGTCGGATACTCTTGTTCGGTTGCCCGTTCGCGGGCCCCACTTTCTCAACACCAGCTCTCAAGACCATCGATTCGTTCAGGAGTACCAGTGGCTGCCGTCTGCGACATCTGCGCCAAGAAGCCGGGCTTCGGCAACAACCGGCCGTGGTCGCGCAAGATCACCAAGCGCCGCTTCGACCCCAACATCCAGCGTGTCCGGGCCACCGTCAACGGCACCCCGAAGCGTCTCAACGTGTGCACCGGCTGCCTCAAGGCCGGCAAGGTCTCGCGCTGATCTAGCTCTTTCGAGAGGCCCCGACCGTTCGCGGTCGGGGCCTTTCGCATGCCCTGGGCCGCTGTCGGTTTCACCGGTGCACCGGTGAAACCGTCACTTCTCAGCCGCTGCAACGCCTGAGAAGTGACGCACCAGGCCGAGAAGTGGGTCAGAAGTGAACCCAGCCGGTCGGCCCGTCGTACGGCGCGCCGTCGACCGTGACGCCGGCACCCTCACCCACGGCGCCGATGACCGCCCAGCCCTCCGGCACGGCGGCGAGGTCCGGGAACGTCGCCAGCAGGGCGTGGTCGTCCCCTCCCCCGAGGATGAACTGGACCGGGTCGGCACCGAGTGCGGCGCCGACGGCGTGCAGTGGCTCCGGGACGTCGAACGCCGAGGCGTGGACGTCGATCGCGACACCGGAGTCGTCGGCGAGGTGCCCGGCCTCGGCGAGCAGCCCGTCGGAGACGTCGATCAGGGCGGTGGCGCCGGCCTGGGCGGCGATCCGCCCGGCGTCGTACGGCGGCTCCGGGCGCCGGTAGGCCTCGACCAGCACCCGTGGCGAGCGGAAGCCGCGGCCCAGCACCGCGAGGCCACCCGCGGCCCAGCCCTGGCGGCCACAGAGGGCCAGCACGTCGCCGGCCCGGGCGCCCGAGCGCAGCACCGGAGCCTCGGTGCAGGCGCCGAGCACGGTCACGGCGATCACGACCTGGTCGGCGCGGGTCAGGTCGCCGCCGACCACGCTGGCGCCGACCAGTGCGCACTCGTCGGCGAAGCCGCGGGCGAAGTCCAACGCCCACTGCACCGGCAGGTCGGCCGGGGCGGCGAGCCCGACGGTCAGCGAGGTCGCTCGACCACCCATCGCGTTGATGTCGGACAGGTTCTGGGCGGCGGCCCGGTGCCCGACGTCCTCGGCGGAGGCCCAGTCCCGGCGGAAGTGGCGGCCCTCGACCATGAGGTCCGTCGACACCACCACGTGCCCGGAGCGGACTCGGAGGACCGCGGCGTCGTCGCCCGGACCGACCAGCACGTGCTCGCCCTGCGGGAACTGGTCGACGAGCGCCGAGATCAGTCCGAACTCCCCGGCATCGGCAAGCGTGGCGTCGGCTGGGAACGGGGAGGGAGCGGCCATGGCCCCATCCCACCAGATGCCGGATCCGCTCGACCGGCGGTCACCTATCGACACGCGCGTACCGCGCGGTAGGTTGGCCCCGCACGTTAGCCAGCAACCCCAGGGAGAGCTCGATGGTCGTCCAGGCGTACATCCTGATCCAGACCGATGTCGGCAAGGCCGCTGAGGTCGCAACTGCCATTGCCCAGGTCAAGGGCGTGACCCTCGCCGAGGACGTCACCGGGCCGTACGACGTGATCGTGCGCGCCGAGGCCCGCAACGTCGACGAGCTCGGCAAGCTGGTCGTCTCCAAGGTGCAGAACCTCGACGGCATCACGCGCACGCTGACCTGTCCGGTCGTGCACATCTGAGTGTCCGGCCCCGTTCGCTCCCGACGCCCCGTGTCCCGTAGGACCCGGGGCGTCGTCGCGTGCGCAGTCGTGCTCGTGATCGGCGCGGCAGTGCTCTTGTGGGTGCTCCGGGACGGCCCGCCCGAGATCGAGCAACCTGACCTGCCCGCCGCACAGGACGCCGCCTGCCGGGCTCTCGTCAAGGACCTCCCCGACACCCTGGTCGGCGAGCAGTCGGTCGAAGTGGTCGGCGCGACGGCGTACGGCGCCGCGTGGGGCCACCCGGCGATCGTGCTGACCTGCGGCGTGGACCCTGTCGACATCAGCGCCGTGCCGCAGTGCGTCGAGGCCGACGGCGTCGGGTGGCTGGTGTCGGACGAGGACGCCGTGGGCGACCGGGACGCGACCTTCACAGCCGACGGCTACCAGCCCCGGGTGCGGGTCGAGATCCCCGACGACTACCTGCCGGAGCAGGGCGCCAACGTGCTGACCGAGCTGGCCGCGCCGCTGAAGGAGCACCTGACGAAGAAGGTGCCCTGCCTGCGGGTGGAGGACCCGTAGCGCTCAGCGCAGGCCGGTGTCGCGGGCCAGCGCCAGCCCGATCAGCCGGTCGACGAGCGTCGGGTAGTCGACGCCGGAGGCGGCCCACATCCGCGGGTACATCGAGGTCGGCGTGAAGCCCGGCATCGTGTTGATCTCGTTGACGACGAGGCCGCCGTCGGGCAGCAGGAAGAAGTCCACCCGCGCGAGGCCTTCGCACCCGACGGCCTCGAAGGCGCGCACCGAGAGCTCCTGGATCCGGGCCACGGTCTCTGCCGGGAGGTCGGCCGGTACGTCGAGCTCGGTGTGCTCCTCCGGCAGGTACTTGGCCGCGAAGTCGTAGAACTCGTGGTCGCCGGTGATCCGGATCTCCGCAGGCACGGAGGTCTCCGGCGCACCGTCGAGCGCGTCGAGCACCCCGCACTCGATCTCACGGGCATCCACGGCGGCGGCCTCGACCAGCACCTTCGGGTCGTAGCGGACGGCCTCGACGATCGCGGCCTCGAGCTCGCCGGCGTCGTGCACCTTGGAGATGCCGAAGCTGGAACCGCCCCGAGCCGGCTTCACGAACTGCGGGTAGCCGATCCGGTCGGCGCGCTCGCGGCAGGCGGCCTGATCCCGCTCCCACTCCCCCGCGGTGACCGTGACCGACGGGAGCAACGGCAACCCGGCGGCCGCGAGCACGACCTTCATGTAGGCCTTGTCCATGCTGACCGCGGACGCGAGGACGCCGGCGCCGACGTAGCGCACCCCGGCCATCTCGAGCATCCCCTGGATCGTGCCGTCCTCACCCCACGGACCGTGCAGCAGCGGGAACACCACGTCGACCTCACCGAACGTGCGCGGCGGCTGCGCCGGCTCGGTGACGACCAGACCGGTCGAGGTCGCCTCGGGCGCCAGCGCGATGCTCGCGCGATCGCCGTCGACGGCGGGGAGCCGGTCCGGGCCCTCGATCCGCAGCCGTTCGGGGTCCCCGGACTCCAGCACCCAGCGGCCGTCGGTCGCGATGCCGATCGGCACGACGTCGTACTGCTCGGGGTCGATGGCAGTGAGCACGCTGCCGGCGGTCACGCACGAGATGGCATGCTCGCTCGACCTGCCGCCGAAGACGACGGCGACGCGGGGTTTGCGTCCTGGATGGGCAGGGCCTGCGCTGGGCTCGTTCATCGGGACGACCCTATCCGCCGGGTGTGCCTCGCAAGTCGGCGCCGTCGCGAGCGGGGTTTCGCGCCGCATCTGGCAAGGCGGAGGCGCGAAGGTGGGACGGAGTCCCTCCGAGTCGCCGACAACGCCGCCAGATCGGATGCGAAAGCCCGCGCAGCCGGCGCTTCCGACTTGCGAGGCGCGCCCTAGGGTTGTCGCCATGACCGCGGACTCGCCCAGCCTCAGGCCCGCCACCATCGCCGTCACAGCCGGGCGACCGACCCACGAGCCGGACCAACCGCTCAACGAGCCGATCGTGATGGCGTCGACGTACGTCGCGGGCGGCGACCTGGAGTACGGCCGCTACGGCAACCCGACCTGGACGGCTCTCGAGGACACCCTCGGCGCGCTCGAGGGCGGGCGCTGCCTCACCTTCGCCTCCGGCCTGGCGGCGGTGGCGACCGTGCTCGACCTGGTCGGCCACGACGGCACCGTCGTGGCGCCGGCGCACTCCTACACCGGCACGCTGCTCCAGCTCGCCGACCTCGAGGCCCGCGGCCGGATCAAGACCAGGCTGGTCGACATCACCGACACCGAGGCCGTGGCCGCCGCGTGCGACGACGCGGCGCTGGTGTGGTTCGAGTCGCCCACCAACCCGGCCCTCGAGATCGCCGACATCCCCGCGATCGCGGCCGCGGCGCACGAGGCGGGGGCGTACGTCGTGGTCGACAACACGTTCGCGACTCCCCTGCTCCAGCGGCCCCTGGCGCTCGGCGCCGACATCGTCGTGCACTCGGCGACCAAGTACATCGCCGGCCACAGCGACGTCCAGATGGGCGCGATCATGACGGCGAACGACGAGCTGTACGGCGTGCTCAAGGGCCGGCGCGACCTGCTCGGGTCCGTGCCGGGCACGTTCGAGGCCTGGCTGACCCTCCGCGGCGTACGCACCCTGCACCTGCGGGTCGAGCGGGCCCAGGCGAACGCACTCGAGCTCACCCGGAGGCTGGGCGAGCACCCGGCCGTCAGCGAGGTCCGCTACCCGGGCTTCGGCGGGATCATCTCGATCGTGCTGGCCGGCGGAGCACCGGCGGCCGACCTGCTGACCCACACGACGAAGCTCTGGATCCACGCCACCTCGCTGGGCGGCGTCGAGTCCACGCTGGAGCGTCGCCGGCGCTGGAAGGCCGAGCCGGCCACGATCCCGGACGGCCTGGTGCGGCTATCCGTCGGCATCGAGGACGTCGAGGACCTCTGGAACGACCTCGAGTCGGCGCTCGACGGATTGGTCTGAGCCGACCCGCTAGTCGGTTTCGGCCTTCGTGTCGCGGGCGATGAACGCGTCCATCATCTGCTCGGCCGTCATCCGGCCGTCCACGAGCGCGTCGACGTGGTGGGCGATCGGGGCGTCCACTCCGGTGCGCTCGGCGAGGGCGAGCAGCGACGAGCAGGACTTCGCGCCCTCGGCGACCTGACGGGTCGAGGCGTAGATCTCGGCGGTGGTCATGCCCTGCCCCAGCTTCTCCCCGAACGTCCGGTTGCGCGACAGCGGCGAGGAGCAGGTGGCGACGAGGTCGCCGAGGCCGGCCAGGCCCATCAGGGTCAGCGGGTTCGCGCCGAGCGCCATCGCGAGGCGCGCGGTCTCCGCCAGGCCGCGGGTGATCAGCGAGGCGGTGGTGTTGTCGCCGAAGCCGAGGCCGACTGCCATGCCGACCGACAGCGCGACGACGTTCTTGTAGGCGCCGCCGAGCTCGCAGCCGAGCACGTCGACGCTGGTGTACGGGCGGAACGCCGGCGAGTGGCACCGCGCCTGCAGCATCTTCGCGACGTCCTCGTCCTCGCACGCCACGACCGACGCCGCCGGCTCCCGGCGGGCGATCTCCTTGGCGAGGTTGGGGCCGCTGATGACCGCGATCCGCTCCGGCCCGGCCTCGGTGATCTCGGCGATCACCTGGCTCATCCGCTCGAGCGTGCCGAGCTCGACACCCTTCATCAGCGACACGTACGTCGCACCGGCCTCGACGTACGGCGCCCACTGGGTGAGGTTCTCGCGCAGGGACTGCGACGGCGTCGCGAGCACCACGACGTCGGCGCCGTGGAGGGCCTTCTCGACGTCGTGGGTCGCCTGGATCGCGGGCGGCAGCTCGACGCCGGGCAGGTA
>Ga0190274_10002493_pt1 | contig 10847 bp, 8 predicted proteins | sample Popmic531T_FD_133002 | JGI IMG/M metagenome (GOLD analysis project Ga0190274, IMG submission 133002) | Populus adjacent soil microbial communities from riparian zone of Yellowstone River, Montana, USA - 531 T | ecosystem: Environmental > Terrestrial > Soil > Riparian zone | place: USA: Montana...
CACCGCGATCTGAAGCCCCAGAACATCATGCTCGGCGAGTTCGGCGAGGTGTACGTGATGGACTGGGGGCTTTTTCAATGGAGCCGTCTCGTCGCGGAAGCGCAGCGGACGACGGAGCCACCTTCGTCCCCCGGATCGGCACCCGCGTCGGCTCCCCGGTCCACCCCGCCAGCGCCAGTTTCGTCGGAAGATCCGGTCGTGCGTTACGAGCGCGATTCGTTCGTCCGCAAGCAATACCTCGGCTCGGGGGACGGCGTTTTCGCCGGCACGCTGCCGTACATGAGCCCGGAGCAGGCCCGCGCGCAGGCGCTCGACCCGCGCAGCGACGTCTACGCGCTCGGTGCGGTTCTTTACGAGATCTTGATCGGCATGCCGCCGCTCGAACCGAGTCCCACCGAATCGGTTTCCCACTTTCTGACGCGGGTGCGCAGCGAACGGCGCCTTCTGCCGAGCGAGCGTTATCGGTTTCTTCCGCGGGATCGGCGCATGCCATGGGAGGTGCCGCCGCCGCTCGACGCCATCTGCGCGCGCGCGCTGGCGGTGGAGCGCGAGCAGCGTTACCCCGACGCAACGGCGCTGGTCACCGAGCTCGCCGCCTACCTCGACGGGCGACTCGAGCGCGAAGTCCGAGCCAAGGCGGCGCTAGCAGCGGCGCAGCGTGCCCAGGCCGCCATCGCCGAGCTGGCCGAAGTACGGTCCACGTTGCAGGCGCTGACCGAGGAGATCGCCCGTCTCGAGCGCGAGGTTTCGGCCTGGGACGACGGGCCGCGCAAGCAACACCTGCAACGAACGACGCGCGGAATGGAAGCGCTTCGCGCCAAAGAAGCGGCGCACTTTTCGGAGGCGGTGCGAGGCCTCGAAGAGGCGCTCGCGCATCAGCCGAACGACGCGGAGGTTCGCCGCGAGCTCGCCGAGCTCTATTTGGGTCGGTACCAAACGGCGCTGGCCCAGCATGACGAACCATCGCGGCTGTATTTCGAAAGTCTGGTTCGCCAGCACGACGCCGACGGCAGTCTCTCGGCGCGGCTCGACGCTCCGGGCTCGGTGCTCGTCGAGGCGAAAGTCGAGGCGCGGATTCGGCGCTACATCGAGCGCGATTTTCGCCTCGTAGCCGACGAACCCCTGGCCGAGGGTGCGGCCTGCATTTCTTTGGACGATCTCGAAGCGGGCAGCTACGTGGTCGAAGCCGGTGACGTGCGTTTTCCGATCGTCGTCGAAGCGGGGAGCCATCTACACGTCGTGGTCCCCACGTTTCCGCACGACGAGCGATTCGTCGCGGTCCCGGAGGGACCTTTCCGCTGCGGCGGCGACGATTTGGCACCCGGGTCGCTTCCGCCGAAAGTCCTCGAGCTGCCCTCGTTCGCGATTCGTCGATTTCCCGTCACCAATCGCGAGTACCTGGCTTGGCTCTTGGCGCTCCCCGACGCGGATCGCGCGCGGCATGTGCCGCGCCGTTCGCCCGACGGCGGGTGGTTCATGGATCCGTGCGAACTCGTCTTGCCTGCGGGCGATCCGCTATTTCACCCGGACGCACCGGTGGTGGCCATCAGCTACGACGATGCGCGCCGCTTTTCGGCCGATCACGGCTGGCGTTTGCCGACCGAGCTCGAATGGGAAAAGGCCGCCCGCGGCGTCGACGGGCGCGTTTTTCCGTGGGGGAACCGCTTCGACGCGACGTTTTGCAAAATGCGCGATTCCCGCGCCGACGGGCCCTATCCCGAGCCGGTCGGCGCTTTCGCGGCCGATGAATCGCCGTACGGTGTGAGAGACATGGCCGGAGGCTCGCGCGATTGGACCTCGTCGACCTTGGGCGGCGAGATGCGCGTCGTGCGTGGCGGCGCGTGGAACGTGACGTCGCTCTTCTGCCGTCTCGGTTTTCGATTCGCTTACCTGCCGCACGACGTCTACACCAACGTCGGCGTGAGGCCGGCCCGGGATTTTACCTAACCCAACGATCTCGCTCGCACCAGGAGGCCGCGCCCGGCGAAGCCTACGAGGCCGTCGAGACCGTCGACGTACGCCTCTTCGATGAAGTCGATGTTGCGAATGCGCCACAGCATTTCGGCATGATTCCACGCGGCCGAGCGGGCTTCGGCGAGGCTCCAATTGGCGACGATGGTGTCGATCTGTCCCAGCAGTTGATCGAGCTCCGCCAACATGCCCTCGAGAAACCAGGCGCGCACCGTCTTCTCGACCTCCTCCAAGATGGGATTGAGCCGGTCGTAGTCGCGTTTGTGCGGAGAATCGTCTTTGATGGAAAGTCCCATCTCTTCGCCCACGCGCACGAGGGCGACCATGAGATCGCGGTTGATGTGCGCATTCATGCCCGCTAGCGCGAACTGGATGGGAGCGATTCCGGACTCGGCGTTGCCGTCGAACAAGGGGGACCACGCCTTCGGCACCGTTTCCGGATCGCGCAGAAACTTCTGCAAGGCATCGAAATAGAGATTGGCGAAGACGACATCGAGACGCCCTATGAAGTCTGGATTTTCGAAGGTGCCGTCCGCGAGCGCTATCGCGACGCGCTCGGTGACGCGGTGATACAGTTTGTTGAACCAAAAAACGCCGTCTTTTGGCACGAGCGCATCGTCGATGGTCGACATCAACGCGATCACGTTCTCGATCGAAGCAGCGGGCACGGCACCGAGCACGGACGAGAGGGTGGCTAGGGGCATCGTCGATTCGTATCGCAATCCGTATTCGGCCGCGAGGTGTTCCTGGCGCGACACGGAGAAGCGCGGCTATCGCTTCAACACTTTGAGCTTGTCGCGGTGGCGCATTTGGCTGGCGTTATAGTCGTCCTGAGTGAGCCCGAGCGCCGTCGCGGTGAGGCGCAACACATTGGTTTCAGGGACCGTGATCACGTTGTCCGCTGCCGCTAAATCGACGAGGGTGTCGAGCACCTGCAGCCGGAAATCCCGGTCGACCACCGCCAGCAATTCGCGCGCGTAAAACGGCGCTTCGATGGTGGAGATCTCGACGATATGGACGCGTAGGGCTGCACACACCGCATCGACGCCCGCAGGCGTCAGCGCTTCGACCCGCTCGAGCTCCTGGCGAATGCGCTGCTCTTCCTCGAGCGCGAAGTGGCGGTCGGCGTAAGCCACCGTTCCCAAAAGCCCGGCGAGGGCGACGACGATGCGAACCGTCTCCTCGTCCGTGCCGACCAGGTTGGCGCGGACGACGCCCGCGAACCCTTTCGAGCCTTGCGGAGGCGAGGCCGCTACTTTTTCGATGAGCCAGCGCAGCATGAGACGAATTCTAGTTCCTCACGGCCGTGCGCGCCCCCGCACCGCCGATTTTAGTTCTTGCTGGCTGTAGCGCGCTCGAGCGCCGCCGCCAGCTCGGCGCGATGGAACGGCTTGGAGAGAAAGCCTTCGCATTCGGGAACTGATCCCCCCAACCTATCGCCGTGCGGGTAGCCGCTGCAAGCTACGATGGGCACCGTCGGATCGAGATCTTTCATCTGTCGAATGGCGTCCGAGCCGGAAAGCTCGGGCATGACGAGATCGCACAGCACGGCAGTGAGCTCGTGGTGTCGCTCGGTAAAGACGCGGACCCCCTCCGCGCCGTCCTTGGCTACGACGACCTCGTAGCCGAGGCTTTTGATCAGCTGGACACCGACTTTGCGCAGCAGCGGTTCGTCGTCCACGAGCAAGATGATGCCCGCGCCAGGGCGCGTCTCCGCCGCGCGGGCCAGCACGCTCGGCGAACGCTTGGAAAGCGGAAAATAGAGATCGAACGCGGTTCCCCGTCCTAGCTCGCTCGACACCGTGACGGCTCCGCCGTGCTCGACGACGGTGCCGTAGACGGCCGCCAGGCCGAGCCCGGTGCCATGGCCGACGGGCTTGGTGGTGAAAAATGGCTCGAACACCTTGGTGAGGTGCGCCTCGGCGATGCCGTTGCCCGTATCGCTTACGCGGAGGCGGAGATAGCTGCCGGGGGCGAGGTCGAAAGGGAGTGCTGCGCAAGCGGCTTCGTCGAGCTCGCAATTGGCGGTGGCGATGGTGAGGACGCCACCCTCCGGCATCGCGTCGCGGGCATTGATCCCCAAATTGAGCAGCGCATTCTGGAGCTGGCTTCCGTCTCCCATGACGACCATCTGCTTGGCGGCGAGGTCGAGCTTCAGTTTCACCCGGCGATCGATGCTGCGCTCCAACAACGTGGCCGCGTCGCGCACGACGTCGTGGAAGTCGAGCGGCGCCGCCGAGAGCTTGCCCTTGCGCGAAAAGGAAAGGAGTTTGCGGGTGAGCTCCGCGGCGCGCTCCGATGCCATGACGATGAGATCGCACAGCTCGCGCTGCTCGGCGGGGTTCGAACGCAGCATGACCTGTTCGGCCGAAGCCATGATGGCGGTCAGCATGTTGTTGAAGTCGTGCGCTACCCCGCCGGCGAGCTGCCCGATCGCTTCCATCTTTTGCGATTGGCGGAGCGACGCTTCGAGCTCGCGCCGCCGTGTGACGTCGGCGCCGAGGCCCGCGATTCTCCACGGCTGACCATCGGGGGTGAGGACGGGGAAGGTGCGCTCTTCGATCCATCGCACGCGTTCGTCGACGATGACGCGGTACTCGTGGATCTGCGCAATGCTGGGGGCGACACCGTAGAACGCGGCGCGAATGCCTTCTCGGTCCTCGGGGTGAATGTGCTCGAACCAGCGCTCGGCATCGGAGACCACGGCGGCGGCGGAGGTTCCGTACGTTCGCGACCACGCTGGACTCGCGTACACCATCCTTTTCTCGCGGACATCGTAGAGCCAGAAAGCCTCGGCGATGTTATCGGCCAGCTGTCGAAAGCGCTGCTCGCTCTCGCGCAGTGACGTTTCGGCGCGCAACCGTTCGCGCTCGGCGCGCGATGCACGGAGCGCACGACTGACGGTGAGTGGAAGGTCGCGGTACATCTCCGGCGACTTGACGACGTAGTCGAGCGCGCCCCCTTTGATGGCGGCGACGGCGCGCTGCTCGTCGCCCTGACTCGTCATGATGACGAGCGGAATGCCGTCGTCCAAGAGCTCGATGGCCGTACCGTCGGGCAGCCGCAGATCGCAGACGACGACGTCGGGCGATTGCCCTTTGAGCCACGCGCGCGCTTCGCCCAAGGTTTCGACCAACGAAAATTCGCTGACGCTCTTCTCTAGCGCGCGACGGGCCAGCTCCGCATGGGCGGGGTCGTCCTCGACGAGCAGGATGGAGGTCCCGCTCTCCATGTCAATGCTCCGCCATGGGAAGCGCGTTCCACTGGAGCCAATAGGAGCCGACCGCCTTCATGAGCTCGTCGAGGGCGGGAAAGTCGTCGGGTTTCACGAGGTAGCTGTTGGCACATTGCGCATAGGCACGATGAACGTCGCTGTCGCTGGAGCTGGTGGTGAGGACCACCACCGGAATGTCGGAGAGGCGTGGATTGGTTTTGACCGTGCGCAGAACCTCGAGTCCGTCGACTTTGGGAAGACGCAGATCGAGGAGAATGAGCCCCGGACGATCGACGTCGTCGGTGTCGACTCGCCCGAGATAGTCGAGCGCCGCTGCACCGTCCTCGATGTGGAGAATGCTGCTCCCGAACGTGTGACGCTGAAGACTGCGCTGGACGAGCTCGGCGTGATCCAGATCGTCCTCCACGTAGAGAACGAGTCGATTGATCTTGTTCATGTCCCCCTCCATTGACGTGCACGCTGCGCAGCATCCCCCCGGGGAAGCCGAAAGACGAACGTGCTACCGTGACATCCGTCGGATTCGACGGCGATGCTGCCGCGGTGAAATTCGACGATTCGCTTGGCCAGCGCGAGCCCCACTCCGGTTCCTTCCGAGCGGGGGTCGAGCTTTTCGAACAAGTTGAAAATGCGCTGCGCGTAGCGGGGATCGACACCGATGCCGTTGTCGCGAACGAAGCAGACGGCGTAGTCCGGGTCGGGTCGAACGCCGATTTCGATGCGGGGATCGCTGCGAGCGCCGATGTATTTGACGGCGTTCTCCAGCAAGTTCTGCACGACTTGGACGAGGCGCACCTTGTCGCCGCAGACCACGGGAAATTCGGGCGCGATGTCGACCTTGACGCCGCGCTCGGTGAGGGGGCCCGACACGAGCTCGACCGCGTCGTTCACGATGTCGCCGAGTGATACTTCGACGGCGGTGTCGGCCACTCGCCCCACCCGGGAAAGGGCCACCAGGTCGTCGAGGAGGCGCATCATCTTGCGCGCGGCCGACCCGATGCGCCCGACGTCGCCCTGCACACGGTTGACATCGCCGTCTGCGAGGTCTCGCTCCAAGAGACCGAGAAAGCCGTTGATCGTGACGAGGGGGCTTTTCAGGTCGTGCGATACGGTATGGGTAAATTGCTCCATCTCCGCGTTCTTGGCGGAGAGCTCGGCGATGAGACGTTCGCGTTCGGCGGCCGCTTCTTTCTGCTTGGTGATGTCGCGTACCGCGCTGACGCGCATCGTTTTGCCGCCGATCTGCACGAGACGAGGACGAATCTCGACGGGAAATACCGACCCGTCGCCGCGAATCGCCATGTGCTCGTAGGGCTCGGTGCTGCCCGTTTTGATGCGCTCCGTCACCATCGCCAACGATTCGGGCGCCACGTAATTAGCGACGTAGGTGCCGATCAACTCCTCCCGTTTGCAACCGAACATGCTCGCAAACTGATCGTTGATGTCGACGATGCGTCCATGCTCGCTAAAGCCGAGCCCCTCGAACGTCGCTTCGGAAAGGACGCGGAAGCGATCTTCGCTCGCGGCCAGCGCTTGCTGGGCGCGCTTCTCCTCGGAGATATCGCGAAAGGTGGCCAGCATGCACGATTGGCCGTCGAGCTCCATCGGGCGGATCGAGACCACGCCTTCGAGCTCCGCGCCGTCCTTGCGGCGTAGGCGCATCTCGCGGTTGTCGACCTTTCCGTCGCGCTTGAACGCCTGTACGAGGGCGCGACGGTCGTCGAGATCTAGCCAGACTCCCAGCTCGACGGTGGTCTTGTGCAGCGCTTCGTGGCGAGTCCAGCCGAACATCGCTTCGAAACGCCGGTTGACCTCCATGATCTTCCCGTCATCGGCGCGCGTGACGGCCATGACGTCAGGCGATAGCTCGAAGATGCGAGTGAATCGCTCTTCGCTCGCCTTCTGCGCCGCCTCGGCGCGCCGCTGCTCGGTCACGTTCAAGGCAAGAATTAGCGCATAAACGATGTCGCCGGCGTCGTCCCGAATTGGTAGGTAGTGGTAAAGGTAGAAGCGATCGCCGAAAGGTATCTCGGCCGAGAACAGCTCCCCGCCTAGCACACGTCGGACATTGCCCTCGACGAGCTTCACGAAATCGGGCGGCAGCACCTCGTAGATGGTGCGCCCCTCCATGCCCTCCTTGGAAAAGCCGGTGGCCTTCAGTTCGGGGCCGTCGACGAGCACGAAGCGCATGTCGCGGTCGCACAAAATGATCGCGCTATTGGGAAGATTTCTGACGAGCAGGCGGTAGCGCGCCTCGGCAAGACGAAGGCTGTCGAGCGACGCGCGCAGCAGAGATACGTCGCGCGCCACCACGACCACACGAGGCTCCCCTGCCAAGCTCGAACGTGTGACGCGCATCTCGCTCCAGAACGGCACCCCGTTGCGGCGGCGCGAGCGCCACTCGAAGCGCACCTTGCCATGACGAAGCGCGTCATGGAGCCATTGTCCGAGGCGTTCGCGATCGTAACCTTGCTCGTTCGCCGAGAGAGCGTCGATCGAAAGACGGGTCAGATCGGCGGCTTCGTAGCCGAAGAGTGTGCACGCGCCTGCGTTGCAATCGACGATGTCGCCCGTCGCCGCATCGCAAAGAAAAACGCCATCTTCGACGCTATCGACGAGCTCACGCTGGCGGAGCGCCTGGGCGTGCAGCGCGGTCTCCCTGTCGCCCCAATGGCGCGTACTGCCCTCCAACCCCGACATAGGCGCACGCTATCACGAAGGCGATACGGTCTTCTACCCACAGACCCGGGTGTGTTTGGGTGTTCTCTTGGTCAATTTTCGTCGGCGAGGCGCGTCGGCATCGGTCGCCCGTGCGGCTGCTCTCCGCAATGCGATTTGGCAATGCCGTCATCACGGCGCGACTTCGCATACGTCGCGGCAGGCGTCATGGAAAGCACATGTCAGCGCAATGGCCGCCGAAATCGCGACGTCGTAAGCACCCTTGATCTGCTGCGCAATCTGCGCGGCTCAATCAAGCTCACGCGAAATTGATCGCCTTGCGCCCTTCTGAAAACGCAACCCGACACGTACGCACAATCATGGATGAACTTTGCACCGGCGCGGTTCGCGACACGTCTCGATCTCGTTGCGCAACCTGGCACGAGTCGCTTGGCGCGGCGACACAGTCGCTACACGCGGAAAAGGGTCTCGAGATCGCTCGACTCGGCGTCGGCGGGGTAGACGACGTCTCCGCCGTCCTTGGAAATCGCGACTGGCGACGTATCGAAACAAGCTATGGCCCAAATGCCCCAGCCAATTCCGAGGCTAGTGTTTCGTCGAGAGTGACGGGCCCGAGCTCGTTTGCAAGGTCGTCACTCGTATACCTTCATCAATTTCAAAACCTCGGCCCGAAAATCGACGTGTTGGCGGCGTGCTTGGCTGAGATTGACGACAAGCTTGGGTCGGCCCGACACGAGATCGAATCCGAGGACGATACCGGCCGGCACGTAGTCGGCCATACACGCCACGGTGAGCAGCTTGAGCTCACCCAGCGCGTCGCGAATGGCGGGGATCTCTCCCGAGAAACCGGGCGTCAAATAGACGATGGCCGCATTACGCGTTCGACAAGTCTCGGCGAGCGATGGTGCATCGCCGTAGCTCGCAATCTCTTCGTCGTGCGTTCGGCCGCCCACGCTCGGCACCGAACCGAGGGCGCTCCTCATGTCCGTCGCCGTCAGCCTGGAATCCGAATTGCCTGGGTCGACGACGATGAGGACGCGCGCCTGTTCACCCGACCGCGCTTCGAAGTTGCGATCGTAACTCGCCACTTTCGCGAGGAGCTCGGCTTGTAGACGAATGGGAACATTGGGAGCCTCAGCGCGAACCCGCCCGTGTACCAGCGCACCGGCCGCTCCGAGAAGGACGGCGCGACGGCCAAAGGTGGCAGGTTCTGCTGCTCTCGACATGGGAACCGCGGGCGAATCGACCGACTCCCAAGGCGACCAAATCGCGCATGGGCCTAGCCAACGAACATCGCAGGTCTCGCCGCGGAAGTGAAGGACGCTTCACAGTGGGCGCTGCGGCCCGCACACCCACAGCGGTCCCCGAACTCATGGGGTCGATTTCGTACTGTCTTGCGCGTCGGATTCCTCAAAGCGAAGGGCCGACGTCGAAGCCCAGCAACTTGGCCGCCTTGTTCATCTCTTGGACGACCGAACCTTCCTTCGCGGGATCGACCGCTTTTTGCACCGCCGAAAAGAGCTTGCCGAACGGCGTCGCCAAGTCTTGCGGCGTGGGATGGATCGAGCTCCATGTCGGCGGAGGCTGCGGAATCGCCTCGCCTGGGGTTTCATCGTAGACCGTGCGCAGCTGGCCCAACCCGGACCTGATGTTTTGGTCGGTGGCGCTACCGCTCTTGGAGACGATCCAGGGCTGGAACACGTCGTAGATTTTGACGGTGCCTTCGAGATTGGCGTGGAGGTCGGCGAGCGTGCGGTTCGCGTAGCGGGACTTTTCCTCCGGCGTCGCCGCCTTCCTCAATTTCTCGCCCTGCTCGTTCATGAGCAGAATGAGCCCCGCGTAGGCCCCGCCGAGGTCGATCTTCACCGGCCGCCACGCGCTTTCGAGGCCGGCGATGTCGCTGACCAGGCGCGCGCAGAGTTTGTTCTTGAAGTCGGACGCTTCCGTTTCGTGGGCTGGAAATCGCGCCGGTTCGTAGCCGGGAAGCTTGCTCTCGAAATCGACGACGTACGACGGGATAGCGTCAGCGTAGAGGATGCGCTCGATGGCGTGTTGACCGGTCACCCCTTCACCGTCGAATGCGTTGTCGTCTCCCTTCTCTCCGAGCTCGGCCAGGTAGTCGTCGTAACGCGCGGCGGTGGCGAAGTCCGTTGCCGGAAAGAGCGGCGCGATGGCGCCCTCGATGTGCTCGTAGGCGACGCGAACTCGCTTCCACGCTTCTTTCATGTCGGCGATGGCCGCGGCGTCTTGCGTCGTGTCCCAGCCGCGGCCCGACGTCACCGGCGCGAAATTGGCGAGATCGGTCGCAGCTTTTTTCCAATCGGCGATCTCGAGCGCGAGTGAGTCGTGCATGCGCTTCGTGACTTCGGCGCGAAAGGGGGCGTCGGCGTCCACGTCGGCGCTCGATGAGCATCCCGAAGCAGTGACACCGGCAAGGAGCACGACCCCCAGATGAACCGGCCGCCGCATTAGAGCGCGCTCACGAAATCGATGAGCTCGCGGCGATCGGCATCGCTGAACTTTTGAAAGAGACGAAGCGAACGTCCGGCCTCGGAACCGCTCCCGCCATGAAGCTCGATCGCTTCTTCGATGGAACCGGCGCGTCCGTCGTGCAGGTAGGTGCGCATGAAGCGAAGGCCGATGAGCGGCGGGGTCTTCCATTCGCGCCAGTTGGCATCGCCGTCGGCCATCCCATCGGCCAGCTCGCGCCCCATGTCGTGCAAGAGCAAGTCGGTGTAGATCGGCGCATCGATCGAACGAAGCTGCGCGATGGGGTAGTCGGCGCGGGTGCGCATCGAGGCCTCGCTCCAGCGGCGCGTTCGCGGTTGTCGTGGCGACGAGCGCGCCCCAGAGCCTGCCCGCGACGGTCACGGGCGCCGCGACCGCGGCTCGGTACCCCGCCTCGCGTAGCGTCTCCGCAAGTCGGCCCTGCGCCTCGTCGTAGCTCTCCAAGCGCTGAGCCGTG
>Ga0190274_10002495_pt1 | contig 10843 bp, 10 predicted proteins | sample Popmic531T_FD_133002 | JGI IMG/M metagenome (GOLD analysis project Ga0190274, IMG submission 133002) | Populus adjacent soil microbial communities from riparian zone of Yellowstone River, Montana, USA - 531 T | ecosystem: Environmental > Terrestrial > Soil > Riparian zone | place: USA: Montana...
CACATACATCATCGACACGATCGGCGAGATCGGCGGCCACTTCGGCGCCAACCTCGGCACCTGCGAGCTCGCGGTCGCCCTGCACAGCCTGCTCGACTCCCCGCGCGACAAGATCCTCTGGGACGTCGGCCACCAGTCCTACCCGCACAAGGTCCTGACCGGCCGCCGCGACCAGCTGCCGACGATCCGCCAGTACGAGGGCCTGGCTCCGTTCTGCTCGATCGAGGAGTCCGCGCACGACATCATGGGCGCCGGCCACGCCTCGACCTCGATCGGCTACGGGGTCGGGTTGAAGGAGGCGATGCGCAAGGGGATCGGCGAGGACGGGAAGGTCGCCGCCGTGATCGGCGACGGCGCCCTCACCGGCGGCGTCGCCTACGAGGCGATGCTCGCGGCCGGCGGCCTGCAGACGCCGATGGTGATCGTCCTCAACGACAACGGCATGTCGATCTCGCCCAACGTCGGCGCGCTCTCGCGCTACTTCAACCGGATCCGCCTCAACCCGCGCCTCTACCACGCCCGCGAGGGGGTCGAGGACCGGCTGACCAAGCTGCCGCTCGGCCTCGGCCGCCGGATCGAGCGCCTCGGCCCGGAGATCAAGTCGGCGATCAAGGCCTACTGGGCGCCTGGCCTCTTCTTCGAGGAGCTCGACATCGCCTACATGGGCGTGATCGACGGCCACGACGTCCACGCCCTGCGCGAGGCGCTGAAGGAGGCCTTCGAAGCCGACCGCCCCGTCGTCGTCCACATCCACACCGTCAAGGGCAAGGGCTTCCTCCCAGCCGAAGAGGGCGGCCTGGAGAGCATGGAGAAATGGCACGCCGCCAAGCCCAACTCCATAGTCAACGGCCAGCCAGCCGACGGACAAAAGCCCGCCGACGGGCCGATAAGTCGAGCCCACGACGACAAATCGGCCCATCGGCCGGTGGTGCCGGTGACGGAAACCAATTCGCCGGAGGGGATGGAGCGGTTGGAGAAGCCGCCGGCCGCAGGGGCGCCGCCGCAGTACACGCAGGTCTTCGCCGCGGCGATGGTCGCCGAGGCCGCGGCCGACCCGCGGGTGATCGGGATCACCGCGGCGATGGCGGGGGGGACCGGGCTGCAGAAGCTCGCCGACGAGGCACCCGAGCAGTACTACGACGTCGGCATCGCCGAGCAGAACGCGGTCCTGCTGGCCTCGGGTTTGGCGCTGCAGGGGGCGAAGCCGGTCTGCGCGATCTACTCGACCTTCCTCCAGCGCGCCTACGACCAGATCATCCACGACGTCTGCCTGCAGAAGCTGGACGTGACCTTCGCGATGGACCGGGCGGGCCTGGTCGGCGACGACGGCCCGACCCACCACGGTGCCTTCGACGTCTCCTACTTCCGCCCGATCCCCAACGTCGTCGTGATGGCCCCGCGCGACGAGGCGATGCTGGTCCACATGCTCCACACCGCCGTCGCCCACGACGGGCCGGCGGCGCTGCGCTACCCGCGCGGGGCGGGGGAGGGGGCGACGCTGCCGAAGAAGCCGCAGCTGATCCCGATCGGGAGCGGCGAGGTCCTGGCCGAGGGCGAGCGGGTGGCGCTGCTCGGCTACGGCTACGGCGTCGCCGTCGCGCGCGAGGCGGCGGCGATCCTGGCCGACCATGGCCTCACGGCGACCGTCGCCGACGCCCGCTTCGCCAAGCCGATCGACGGCGAGCTGGCGGAGCGGCTCGCTCGCGAGCACGACCTGCTGGTGACGATCGAGGAGAACGTGCTGCCGGGCGGCTTCGGCTCGGCCGTGCTCGAGCATCTCGAGGACGCCTTTTCCGAGGACCCGGGGGAGCGGGCGCGGGTACTCCGCGTCGGACTCCCGGACCGCTACGTCACCCACGGCAAGCCGGCGCTGCTGCGCGCTGAGGCAGGCCTGACCGGGGAGTCGGTCGCAGAGCGCGTGTTGGCCGCGCTGCCTTCGGCGCAGCCTGTCTTGGGCTAATTACGCCTGTTTTTACATCTCATTAATTTTGACGATTGATCCAATTGGCGCAATCGACTAGCCTGCTCCAATCTCTCCGGTGATGGCGGAGGTTGCAACGGCCGTCAGGCCACGCTTCTGGGGATCGCCATAGGGGAGGAGAGATGAGTATCTCTGTATGTGTGGGCCCGTTGGGGGAATCGGGCCACTCGCGACCGGCCGCCTAGCGCGGCCGTCGTCGCGTGGGGTGGCAACTGGGCCTCGTCAACGTGCTCGCGCACCGCGGACTGCGATGGCGGCCCTGACGGCCGTTTTGCCCGCACGGACCGGGGTAGCCTGTTCGCATGAAGCTCCTCTTCGCCCCGATCGGCATCGGCGCCGGCCTCCTAGCCGGCTTCGCGGCTCAGAAGGCCTTCGAGCGCCTCTGGGCCGCGATCGACGACGAGGACCCGCCCGAGCCCGACCACCGCGAGGTGCCTGTCCTGAAACTGGTCGCGGCGCTGGCCTTAGAGGGCGCGATCTTCCGCCTCGCCAAAGGCCTCACCGACCGCGGCGCCCGCTCGGGCTTTGCCGCCGTGACCGGCAGCTGGCCCGGCGAGCAGAGCGCGGACACCTGAAGTCCGCGACTTCCTGTTCGTAGCCTGCCGTGATGAGCTCGGGAAAGTCTGCCTGAGCGAATAGGGTTTTGCTGATTAGGCGGGAGACCTCATCGCCGAAGGGCGGTATTCCGCACCTCTGAGCACGAGAAGGAGACAAGTACAGATGAAGCAGCTCCGCAGCACGTTCACCTACGCAAACGTGGTGGCGACGATCGCGTTATTCCTGGCGGTCAGTGGCGGCGTCGTCTACGCGGCCTCGACTCTGGGCAAGAACTCGGTCAAGTCGAAGAACATCGCCGCCAAGGCGATCAAGGCCCGAAATCTCGCCAGCAACGCGGTCAAGGCCAAGAGTCTCGCGGCCAACGCTGTCACCACGGCGAAGGTCAAGAACGAAGCAATCACGGGCGGCAAGGTGAAGAAAGCGACCATCGGCCGGACCGACCTCGCCGCCGGCACCCTTGCCGGCCTGCAGGTTGCCGAAGTCGGCGCGGCCTCGGTACCGGGCTTGACCACCCGAGTACCCGGCGGCACGCCTGTACCGCTTTCCGGGACCACGACCTTCACTCCGGTCGCAGGCAAATCGTATGAGCTGTTGACGGAACTCAGGGGTACTCCCACCGACGCGGATGGCGCGGGCGAAGAACCATGCAATGGATTCGTCTCGGTCCTGGTCAACGGGGTGCCCGTGACCGGTGCCGGCATTTGGGCCGACACCAGCGGGACTCCGCCGTTCAATTACGAACCGGTCGGAAGCGGCTCCACCGCGATCGGCCTGCAGACGGCAGGCCAGGTGCAGACGCTCTCGGCGATCGCTTTCGGGAGCACCGGTTGCAGCGCGGCCACCACCGGCTCACTGCGAGCCGTGGTCATCGAACTGGGCTAGCGGCAAGAGGGTTCGGCAGCGGCGACGTTCTGTCGCTGCCGAACCCCGGCCCCGTTCACTCGACTGTCAGGTCCGCTTGGAGCTCTTGACCCGGGGCCTTATGAGGTTTGCGTCGTCGGACTGCGGCCGAGCAGTCGCATCGCCAGACCGCTGAGCAGATAGCCGATCGCGGTCGCCAGGAGGACGAACTTGCAGGCGGCGAAGATCGTCGCCAGGAGGGGAAACGCGGCGCCGGCCTCCGCGAGGGTCAACAGCAGGCAGATGTTCTCGACCGCGTCGAACGCGGCCGCGAGGGCACCGAAGGAGACGACAACCGCGCCGATCGCGGCAAGGCGTCGCCAGCCCCGCTTCCCGGCGAGATCCAGAACCGCGGCGAGGGCGAGCGTGAGGAAGGTTCCGTAGGCGAGCAGGAAGCCGAAGTCGATCCAGAGCGACTGGCGAGCCGCGTCCTGGCCGTCCGTGCCCCATTCGGAGAGGATCTCGTCCGCCCGATCCTGGCCGCCCGTCAGCTCAAAGGGGACCATCCCCGGGCCGCCGGTGTCCTTCATGCGCTCCTCGGCGGGTGCCATCGCCAAGAGCAGGACCACAGTTGCGATCCCCGATGCGATCAGTCCCCGCCGGCGCGTCACGCCGGGATCATCTCGCATGCCTCCAAACCGGCGGGACAAACCTCTCCGGGACTAGCCAGGGATGTCGATCCAGCGCACGATCAGCCCATCGCGCACTTCGTGAAACGCCGGCGCAGCCGGGGGCGGGTCGCCGGATAGGAGCGCGATCACCTCGCCCGGCCCGTGCAGGTGCTCCTCCAGCGCGGTCGTCCAGTGGACGTCCGGATCGAGCAGCCGCTCCAGCCGAGGCCAATCGCGGCGCTCGATCGCGGTCAGCACGTCGCTAACCGCGGGTACCTGATCCGCCACGGTCAGTTGTCTCCAGATCTCCGGTCATGGTCGAACGCGGGGTCATCACAACAGAAAACGCCCCGCCGGGGAGGCGGGGCGCTTCTGGGGTTACTACAGGGAGGAGAGGAGCGGCGCTGGCCGCATTCCAATGCGGAATTCGCTTGCTCAAGCGGAAAGGAAACCGCAGAGGACCGCTGGAAACCGCTCGGCCGACAGCCGGACTGGCGCATTACTGGCGCATTGGCTCGCTGGCCGAGGCCGCTGTTCGGGCCGCAATTTGCAGATTGGTGTGTCCTTCTTAGGTACTGATGTGCTTAAGCTCCCCCGCCATGTGGATTCCCGTCGATCTTCAGCAACTCAAAGATGCCGTGGAGAGCGGTGCGCTGGAGGAGAAGCACGACTTTGATGCGAAGAGGCAGCTACCGAGCAGCAACAAGGAGCTGGCAAAGGACATTGCGGCCATGACGACGGACGGCGGCCTCCTCGCATACGGAGTCGCGGAGGACGCCAATGGACACCCCCGCGTGTTGGAGCCCATCGAGCTATCGGGCGCGGCGGAGCGGATTGACCAGGTAGCTCAGCACTCCATATCCGGCACTCCCAAGATCGAATTTATACATCTGCGTATCCCAGAGGACGAGGGAAGCGGATACCTGATCGTCGTAGTGCCAGCTTCGCCAGAAGCGCCGCATCAGGTGACGGTGGACAATGATCGGCGGTTCTACGGTCGCAATGACACCGGCAACCGGCGACTCACCGAGGAGGAAATAGCACGCCTCTATGAGCGTAGATACAGACAAGGCGTCGATCGGGAGGAGCTGTTACGGGAGTGCATTGAGCGGTCTCCGTTCGGCTTGCCCGACGCAGAGCACGGCTTTCTTCAGGCATTCGTTCAACCTGTTCCACCCGACGACAATCTCTGGACCCAAGCGGTGGCCGCCCGCTCCAACGAGGAGATACTCCTCAAAGATCTCCGTGATGCCGTCGCCTCGGTCGCCGGTTCGGCGAGGTGGGGAGGAGGGAGCATTGGCTCGGCGATCAACTGGACGCGTCGCGGTGCCGACGCGTGGAGTCTGGATACCGCTTCGACCTACGGCGAAAGCAATGATCCGGCGATAGCGGCCCGCGCTGACCTGAGCATGGATGGCAAGGGGTATTTGTTCTATGGAGGAGCCGCCGATACGCGAGAGTCGAAGCTGATCGTCTATGAGCGGGGGATTGCCATAAATCTGGCTCAATTCTTCGGATTAGCTGGTGCCCTCTATCACGCCGGGGGGCTATACGGTCCCGTTGACGTTGGCATGGCAATCACGGGACTTGGCGGAGCTATTTCGTCCTATACGTTCGGAGATCGCTTCTTCAGGGGGTCTCCCTATGGCGAGGAGATTGCTTCACGTACTGAAAGGTCCAACACGAGGGATCTGCACGAACACCCGCAGGACGTTTCCCAGAAACTGCTGAGTCGCTTCTTTAGCGCAACTCTCGGCCGCGAGTTCAACCCCCTATTGGAGGACTGAACCGGCCTCGCCGTCTGACGTGCCCCGGATTGCTCTCATCTCACCCTGACCTACCCGCAGAAACAGCGCCCGGGAGGGCGCAGTCAAGGGTGCCTGCGCCCGACCCCCGCAGGGGGTTGACGGCCGCACTCGCGGTGCTTCGATCAGCGGTAGAGGAGGAGGAGGAAAAAGTTCTTTCCGCGCCTATTCATCATCAGCGGGAGTCTCGGGTGGCATCACGCCATCCTCCGGAGCAGCCTCAAGGCGACCGGTCTTTTCCCAGTGGCTCGCATTGCGAAAGGCCTGGTTCCCCTGGGTCTCCCGCTCGGCGAAAGCACTTCGATTCTCTGGAGCAAACTCGTCAATGACGAGGGATACGGACTGGCCGAAAGCCCAGAACGCCGCATGCAGAGAGTACTTCAGCCACTCTTTGGTGCTGCCGAAATGCCATTCAAAACTCTCTCGGTTGTTGTCATCCTCGTGGACGGTCGGGGCGCCAAGACGACCCAACGAGAAGGCAGACGGATGGAGCACTTCGTTCATGAACTTGTGGACCCAGTCGTGCCAGAACAAGAGCGACTTCTGATCCTCTGGCTCCCAATATTCCTTCACGCTCTTGACACGATCGTCAAGGCCGGAGATCCCGGTCCAGCTACCTGAACCCAATCGTCCGAAGAGGAGCCGAAGTTCTTTGCGTTCCTCATTACTCATCTTGACCGATGGCGGCTTGCGCCCATCGAACCACCTCGCGTACTTACGCTGAGTGTCCGCGCGCAGCAGACGGCTGTAGAGGTCGTGCTGATGGAGCCGCTGGACGGCAAGGTCTCGGTTCATCGACACCCAATGCGCGTCAATCATGTCCTCGAATAACGACCGATTGAGCATCAGACCCTGCTCGCCGAAGCCGCGTTCACCGAGGCATCGCACTATGGCCTCATAGGTACGAGCCGACCGAGCGAAGATCGACACCAGAATCAGCGCTGCGCCGTCCTTGTCCTTCCCCGCCGTCCAGTCTTCGATGTTCTCGAACACCCACTCCAGCAACGACCGGCAGGTGCCGATGCGAAGTCGATCCGGGGCCTTTGGGTCGAGTGGCGTTTGCTCGGTTTCCATCTCGCGCAGCGTGTCATCCGCGTCGGATGAGCGGCCCTTCGATTGCGTGTCCGAGTCCGACTGGCTCCCCCACTTCGCGACGGTGTCCCTCTTCCCGCGACTCGCGTTCGGCGGCGGGCCGCAAGGTTCTCCGACGCGCGATCAGCTCCTCGGTCGGCAGGCCGGAGAAGCGCGAGCGCAGGGCTTCGTCGTGGGCGGCGAGCTGGGCGCGGTCGCGCTTAGCAGCTTCGGCGATGTGGGGGCCCTCGCGTAGGTGGGGAGAGCGGGGCGAGATCTCCTCGCGGTAGACCTGGATCTCCGGGGTCGCGTAGAGGTACGTCTCCTCGCGGCTGCGCGAGGCGGCGACGTAGAGCTCCTGCTTGTCCATCGAGGGGTCGGCCATTACGAAGGCGCGATCGACAGTGCTCCCCTGCGCCGAGTAGGTCGTGACGGCGTAGGCGTGTTCGAGCCGGCCGATGGCGGAACTGGTAGACGCGGTGGCTTCTCAAGCCACTGTGCCAATGGCACGTCTGGGTTCGAATCCCAGTCGGCTCAGGGGCAAGCCAATCCTTCGACGCGTATGCGTCGCTAGGAGACCAAGGGGAGTAGTTCAAGCGCCTCGGCGTGTCGAGGCCGCATCGTGCCGAAGTGTCGGTGATCGAGGGTGGCGAGCTTCGGCTCTCCCAGGCGCTCGGTAACGGCCAGTACGGCGCAGTCGACAAAGCCGACTTTCAAGTCCGCGTAGGTCCGAAGCAGATCAACCGCGCGCTCGTAGTCGCTGGCCGTCAAATCCTCGACCTGGAAGGCTCCACGGCGCACCTGATCGAGGACGGCAATGAAGGCTTGCTCTCCGGCGAAGCGGCCGAGGAAGTGATCGACCTCGACAAGGACCGGGGAGGGGATGACCCGTCGCTCCTGCGACCCTTCGATCAGAGCGGCGCAAGCGCTGTGAGCTTCGTCGCTTCGATCAAATGCCCCGACGAGGACGCCGGTGTCAAAGATCAGCGAAATGGCGGCGGCTCGTACACGTCGCGGCTGGCCAGCTCGCTCAGATCGCCGCGCCCGGACTCGAACATGCCGATGCAAGTGACCGGCGGCTGCTCGCCATCCGCCGGACCAAGCTCATGCTCAAGGGCTTGGCGGACGAGCTGGGGGACGGCTACGCCACGCTCGTCGGCGACCCGGCGGGCACGCTCCAGCAACTCGGCGTCGACTTCAACGGTTTTTGACGGCGATGCTGCCATGCAGCGCATTCTACCGCCAGTCCCGCTGGCATCCCGTTGCAGCGTGGTCCCTGTGCCATTAGGTGCAGAACCGGGGCGGGACTGGCGCATTTACTGGCGCATTGCCGGTCTCAGCGGGTCTGAGTGAGCCGCTATCCGCTGGCGACGGCCCGCGCATTTGGCTTGCTAGAGCCCCGCACAACAGAAAACGCCCCACCGGGGAGGCGGGGCGCTTCTGGGGTTACTACAGGGAGGAGAGATATGTATCTCTATATATGTGGATCTGTGGGAGGTGGGTGAGCCCTGTTTGTGCCGTGGGCGCCATTGTGGGAAGCAATGGGGCCATATGTACGGCGCGGGACTCGACCTAAAAGATTTGGTGCTTCCTACGTCGGCACCTCCACTTGATTCCTTGAGCAGCGTACGAACATACGTGCGGTTTGTGTGTGAGGCCGATCACAGAGATGCTTGAACGGTCTCGATCTGTCTCCCGATCACGGTCGCATACCCGCATAAGGCCTCGATAAACAGCTGGATTGGGGGCTCGCTGTAGCGTTCCGGGCGTGAAGAAAGCCCGGATAGACGCGGTTTTGGCGGAGCAGGGGCTGTTTCCGTCGCGTTCGGCCGCCGCCGGCGCGGTGCGGGCCGGCGAAGTCCGGGTCGGCGCCGACGGCCCGATCGCCCTGCGGCCGAGCCAGCTGGTCGAGCCGGAGGCGACGCTGCTCGTGGACGCCGGCCCGCGCTACGTCTCCCGCGGCGGCATCAAGCTGGACAACGCGCTGGATGCCCTCGGCCTCGATGTCTCCGGTCGCGACTGCCTCGACGTCGGCGCCTCCACCGGCGGCTTCAGCGACTGCCTGTTGCAGCGAGGGGCGCCGCGGGTGGCGGCGGTCGACGTCGCCTACGGACAGCTCGATCTGCGCCTGCGCGAAGATCCGCGGGTGACCGTGATCGAGCGCCTCAACGGCCGCGAGATGCTGCCCGCCGATCTGCCCTTCGCGCCGGCACTGGCGACCGTCGACGTCTCCTTCATCTCCCTGACCAAGATCCTGCCGGCGGTGGCCCGCTGCCTGGCCCCCGGCGGCGAGACGCTGGCGATGGTCAAGCCGCAGTTCGAGCTTGGCCGCGAGCGGGTCGGCCGCGGCGTCGTCCGCGACGCCGGCGACCGCCGCGAGGCGATCCTCGTCGTCGCCCACGCCGCCCGCGACCTCGGCCTGCCGGTGCGCGGCCTCGCCTCCTCGGGGCTGCCGGGCCCCAAGGGCAACCGCGAGACCTTCGTCTGGTGCGGCGGCGACGGCCCGCCGGTCGAGGACCTGGAGGGGGCGGTCGCCGCAGTCGTCGAGGTGGACCGGTGAAGACGGCCGCCCTGATCACCCACTCGCACCCTCCGGCCGCCACCGAAGCGGTCGCGGTCGCGGTTCGCGCCGCCCGCGACGCCGGCTGGCGCCTGGTCGCGACTGCGGAGGAGCTCGGCAAGCACGGCGACGCGGCCGCGGGGATCGAGGTCGTCGCCAGCGACAAGCCGCGACCCGACATCTGCCTGGTCCTCGGCGGCGACGGCTCGATCCTGCACGCGCTGCGCCGCTTCGCCCACACCGGCGTGCCCGTCTTCGGCGTCAACTTTGGCACCGTCGGCTTCCTCGCCGCGGTCGAGCGCGAGGACGCCGAAGCGGGGATTCGGCGCGTCCTCGCCGGTGAGATCGAGACGGTCGAGCTGCCGGGGCTCGAGGTCATGCTCGACGGCGCCGCCGGGGTCGGCCTCAACGACGTCACCCTGACCCGCCGCCCGCACGAGCGGGTCGCCGAGCTGAGCTACCGGATCGCCGGCGAGGAGGTCGGCCATGTGCGCTGCGACGGCCTCGTCGCCGCCACGCCGGTCGGCTCCACCGGCTATAACCTCGCCAACCAGGGCCCGATCCTCGCCTGGGGCGTGAAGGGGTACGCGGTCAGCTACATCTCGCCGCATTCGCTCACCGCCCGCGCCCTGGTCGTCGCCCCCGGAGACGTCCTCCACGTCGGCAACGCCGCCGGTCGCGAGCCGGTCGAAGTCGCGGTCGACGGCGTCCACCTCGCGAACCTCGATGCCGGCGCGGCGCTCGAGGTCCGCTTCGTCGAGGCGGTCGGACGCCTCGCGCAGCTGCCGGGCACGAGTTTCTACCAACGGATACGGGAGAAGTTCGGCCACTTAGCAGTCTGAAGCGCCCCGGCCGAAGGAGGCCGTTCTTTAGGGTTGCCCGCCATGGAGCGCAAATGGTGGACTCTTGTCCTCGTCTCGATCGCGACGTTCATGCTGCTGCTCGACGTCACCGTCGTCAACGTCGCCCTGCCCGACATCCAGCGGGAACTCAATGCCAGCCTCTCCAGCCTGCAGTGGGTCGTCGACGCCTATTCGCTGACGCTCGCGGCCTTTCTGCTCACCGCCGGCTCGCTCGGCGACCGGCTCGGTCGCCGCCGCGTCTTCACGATCGGCTTCGGGATCTTCACCTTCGCCTCGTTCCTCTGCGGCATCGCCGAGGACCCGACCCTGCTCAACCTGGCGCGCGGGCTGCAGGGTGTTGGCGGGGCGGGGATGTTCGCCACCTCCCTGGCCCTGATCGGCCAGGAGTTCCACGGCAAGGACCGGGCGACCGCGTTCGGCGTCTGGGGGGCGACCGTCGGCGGCGCCGTCGCGGTCGGGCCGCTGGTCGGCGGCGTCGTCACCGAGACCCTCGG
>Ga0190274_10002496_pt1 | contig 10842 bp, 12 predicted proteins | sample Popmic531T_FD_133002 | JGI IMG/M metagenome (GOLD analysis project Ga0190274, IMG submission 133002) | Populus adjacent soil microbial communities from riparian zone of Yellowstone River, Montana, USA - 531 T | ecosystem: Environmental > Terrestrial > Soil > Riparian zone | place: USA: Montana...
CAGGTGCCCCGTGGGCCACAAGAGCTTCAAACTAAAACAATCACCCTTAACAAAGTCGCGTTCAACCAAAGCTTGAGCGGCGCGATTGGACCAAAAGTGATGGGCTATCAATACGTGCTCATTAAGGATGGGCAACTTGTCACCGAAAAAGCCGGCGGTCTCGCGCAAACGGCTAAGGACAATGGTCCGTTGAATATGACCACGAAGACACCACTCAATATCGGTAGTCTTCAGAAATTCGTCACCGGCACAGCTCTCATTAACATGATGGAGAATCCGACCAAGTGGTCACCAGGTCAAAATAAGAACTTGAAGAATCGATTAGATAGCCCGATCTGGGGACAGTTTCCCAGCATCTGGGTGGATCTCATTCCGGGAACGACCGTTCAGTGTCCACAGATCAGGTGCATCAAGTATCGACAACTTCTGCAACACCGATCTGGGTTCAATGACGAAAAGGCTTCGAACCGTAACGTCCTTGGCTTCCTTGGAGACGGCGATGGTTTTCTGGCTTCACAGTATGACAAGCGCCAGTATTCGAATATCAACTTCGTTATGACCGGTTATCTCCTACCGTTATACGAGCGCGACTATTGGAAAAACGAACTCACGGCTCAGGCTCAGGCTGCGCACGCTTCGACACTATCTTCCAGGGACCAGTACGTTCGGAATCAGCTCGGCGCCCGTTATGACCAGATTCTCCACGAAAGAATCTTCGACAAGATGACCCCGAAAATAAATCCCACCTGTAACGGCGCAAACAAGGTGGCAGCCACTGCAGCCTACGGTTATCAAACGAAGAACGACGCTAACAAAGGGATCATTACCAGCCAAATCGATAATAAGGGACATTGTAGTGGTGAAGGTGGTTATTACTGGTCGGCCAGAGACTTCGCCAACTATGTGGCCCACTTCAGCGTTTCCAATTTGATCGTTTCGGATGCTGCGCGCGACTCGATGTTCACCGAAGGAATGCCACGCGATGATCGTCTGGTATGGACGTCCGGAACCAGCGACGATTGGATGAAGACAAACTTCAAGATGCCCGTGATAGTTTCGTCGAACGGCATCGTCGGGGGGAGTCGAACGGTGCTGATCCGTCTACCACAAAATCATTACCTCATCCTGTTCACAAATTCCGAAGACATGTCTGCCGGTGATCTCTACAACGCCGGAGTGGCGGCATTCAAAGCGGGCATGGAACACAACTTTAACTAGCCATGGGCACGACCTGCCTCTGTGGTGATGCTTGTGGGCTTCATCACAGAGGCACGGCGGCTTTGGTAGTGCTCCGTTAGTGTGTTGCTAACGAAGGGACTGAATTGTAGGGGTGGCACTCCGTGGCCACCCCTCTTCAGGTACCTCAACTTTCGTGGGAACTCGCAACCTTAACGAGGGGGTGGCCACGGAGTGCCACCCCTACAATGGTTTTCACACGGTCGGAGTTTCTCGAGTTATTTCGTGAGGTTTCGTGGATCTGATTTCTCCGTCAGGAACCACTGCCTTCGTTTCGAGTACAGTGCTCACTTGGAGAGTCCCAAGTTCGCGACGACCTCTTGCAGAGAAATGCTTGGAGTGTCGTGTTCTTCCTTCTTTGCGGCCCGCAGTTCGCTAAGATCGTCCGCATCGGCTAGAGCTTCCTCGATCGCCAGAAACTCTTCGTATGTCAAAACGACAAACTGCTTCTTGCCATCCTTCTCAATTATTTCCGGGTGCAGCTCAATCATGAAGGTCTTCCTCTGAAGAGTAGGCGTCCTTTCGATGTCTTACGCGATAGATTACCACTTTAGTCCCCTCCACTTCGAACAAAACCCGATAGCTGCCAACCCTAAGCCGATACTCAGGCGTAAAGTGCGTTAGACGTTTGACGCTTCCCGCTAGATCATTCTTGAGTGCATCGATCTTATCGATGATGCGACGCGCCTCGGCGATATCAATCCCTTTGAGGTCTTTGAGCGCTCTCGGCTTGAATTCGATCTGATAACTCATTCCTTCGTCACCAACCACTGAGCAGACTAGTGCAGTTGCGCCGCTTGCTCAATGGTGACGTTCTTACTGACCGGACAATGGTCTAGCTGGAAGTCTTGCATCTCATTCCCGACCAGAAGCTCCTTTTAACCAATTTTCCCGCTCAGTAACTCAGGCCCCCAGCTTCCCAGTCCGCGTTAACGGACGACTGAAAATAGCCACCGATTCATCGGTGCGCTATTGTCATTCGTCTGCTTGGGCGGACTGGTCGGAATTGTTCGAGGCATTTTCGTGAGGATTCGTGGATCGTAATTTCCATCAGAGTAAGCTGCCGCGTTGAATTGCCGATCTTGAGAGCCCACGCGTGCCGGTCTCGTTCAAACCGTGGCTTCAGCCAGGTGATCCACCCTTGCTAGAACTCTTGCATTCCATTAGCGTCGCCGTCGCAACCGCGCACTTTCCTGTGATAAGCGTGACGCTGCTAGAATAGTGGCTGCTGAAAGCATTCCGAGGAGTGGGGATACATGTCCACAGATGGAGATCTGGTCGTGAACAAAAGAACAGCTGAATGGAGGAATTATGACTCTGACTCTTGAAGCTACGTTCGATGGTAAGGTCTTGCGGCCTGACAAGCCTCTCAATCTCGAACCTAACACGCGCGTGACAGTCACCATCGAGACGCCCGAAAAGCCCCGGAACGCGCGCGGCAGCCTGCGGGAATTGTTCGGAGCTGTCGACCTCGGACAGCCGATCGGAATTGATAACGAAGGTATTGATGCCGACCTTGCTCGCGAATACGCCAACACTCACGAGGATGACTGTTAAATGTTGCTCGATACTTCAGGATTGCTTTCCCTGATGGACAAACGGGAACCGCAACACGAGAAGGCCGTCGAACTGTATGACACCGCGACTATAAGGCTCACTCACAATTACATTCTTGCTGAGTTGGTTGCTCTGGGCAATTCCCGCCGCGTCTCCAGGCAGGTGGTATTGGAGTTCAGTGAGCGTCTGCTCAATGACGACGAAGTCGAGAGCCTGTGGATCGACGAACAACGTCATCGAGAAGCGCTTGCGCTACTGAACAATCGCCAAGATAAGACCCATTCACTCTGCGACGCTGTCAGTTTCGTCTTGATGCGCAACCGGGGCGAAACCGAAGCGCTCACCACGGATCACCATTTCGAACAGGAAGGACTGGTTCGTTTGCTTGTTCCGTAGACCGAGACATGACGAACCACGATCTTGAACTCCCCGCCTGCCCTGTCAACCCCTGAACTTCTGAACTGTGACCTCTGTCTTCCCAGTTCGCTCGCGGTGTCCGACTCCGCTTGAGCGGACGGGTCGGAACTGTTCCGAGTTATTTCGTGAGGTTTCGTGGATCGTCTGATTTTTCCGTTCATCACTGTCACTCCGCCCTCGAAGCGAAAGCACCGTTATTGACCAAACAACCCCTGATTAGTGTATAAGTTTGCTCGACTCACTTATTCATGACCATGATCAAACTCGGCAGAAACGATCCGTGCTCTTGCGGCAGCGGGAAGAAGTACAAGAAGTGCTGTTTGCCTTCAAATGAAGGAGCCGACGCTGAGTATCGGCGGCTGCGACAGGTCGAGTCCGGTTTGATTCCTCGGCTGCTGGAACACGCTCTGGTTACCTTTGGCAAAGACTCCATTCTCGAGGCCTGGGATGAATTCAACGACGATGGCTTTAGTTACCAGGACAGCCTCGACGTGGATGACGACTCTTATGTAGGGTTTGATCCTTCGGATCCAATGAACATGGTTTTCATGCCGTGGTTTCTGTTTAGTCGGACAACCTTCACAAAATCCGATGACGGCGAGTCGATACCTGAAGACACCACTGTGGCCGAGTCGTTCATGTTCGCTCACCGGAGTCGTCTCACCCTGGAGGAAGTGTTGTTGCTTTCGTCCGCTAACCGCTGTCGATTTACGTTTTGCGAAATCCGCGAAGTCAGGCCCGGCATTGGGATGAAACAATTCGATCTGCTGCGCCGGTTGGAATTTGAAGTGATCGAACATGAGGCATCTCATTCACTAAGGAAAGGCGACATCATCTATTGCGCCACCACCCGGACGGGTCAGGTCACTTCCAATCTGGCCACCGCTCCTTATCCATTGCGTCCCACGACCAAGAGAGACATCCTCGACTTGCGCGATTGGATTCTGGATAACAGCGGAGTCGGCCAGCTAACCGGTGAAATTCTCGATGACTTCGCAGCGGATATACGAACGCTGTATCTGGATATCGTTGGCGAGATGCTGAACCCTAATCCCGACATTAGAAACACCGATAACGATCCGATGGTGCCGCAGAAACTTTACTTCCAGATAAACTCGGCTGAGCAGGCTTTCCATGCTCTCAACGATTTAGCTGAAGGCGTTGACGAAAACGATTTGCTGGCGGATGCCAAATTGGAGAACGGAGCCCTGCGAAGCGTTGAGATTCCCTGGTTTGGTGGGAATACAAGAGCGAGAAAGCGGCTAGCGGGGCCGGTATTGCTTGGCAATATTAAGATCGAAGATCGGGAAATGATAATAGACGTCAACTCGGATGAGCGCGCCGAACTGATCAGCGAACTGGTTAAGGAAAGACTTGGCGATGATGCTGAGTATCAAACGACGGTGACCGATCCTCTTCCGTCTCTCGATTCTTTGAAGGCACAGCTTGCGGCCGCGGCAGCTAAACATGAAGACGCGGTTGAAAAGGTCTCTTCGTCTCTCGACGATCTATCCCCGGAACTAATGGCGAGTCTTGCAGAGCAGAGCAGGCAGCATTGGGAGTTTTGGTTTGACGATCCTATTCCTGTCCTCGGTGACTTGACCCCGCGCGAGGCGGCAAAAACCGAGCGCGGCCGCGATCTCCTGGAAAGCCTCCTGCTCGAATATGAACGCCGCGACGAGAACGCGCCCGAAAACATCTTCTCCACGGACATCGCCGCCCTCCGCCGCGAATTGGGCCTGGAGTAGGACAGACATTCCTGTCTGTCACCCTCGCACAGAAGGCCCTCCGCCTGCGATTCGTGCCTATCAGCTCGGCTATCAGTCATTACTCATCACTCCCGGCTCATCACTTCCTATTGAGCGCCTTCCCAGTCCGTGTTAACGGACGAATGAATAATAGCCCACCGATTCATCAGTGAGATCACCGACGGCATTGAAGAGGTAGTCCGTGCAGCGGAAGCCTGACCGGCCGATGCCAAACCCCGGACCCATTCAGTCGTCCGCTTCACGGACTACGGTTTTGTTTTCTTCTTGATCCCACCGATGAATCGGTGGGCCATTGTCATTCGTCCCCTGCGGACTGAACAATACTCCCAATACAAGAACCCTTGCATCAGTCAGCGTTCAAGGATATAAGCCTCTCGTTCCTTGCGCGCTCATTCACCCTCTAACCCCAATGGGAGTGCCTTGCCATGAAGCTCCGCTTATTTCTGTTCCAGGTTATCTTTGTTTGCAGTCTGTCATTTTCTCTTAACGCTCAAACGCCGAGGTACGCACGCGTCATCTCGGCAAACGCGAACCTGCGCGACGCACCTTCAATTACCAGCGTGAGTGAAGAGGAAATTGCCGAGGGTACCCTGGTAAAAGTGTTGGACGAGAAACTTCCCTGGTATGTCGTTCGGGTCGTGAATCGTGTGGGCTGGCTGCACGGCAATGCCATCGAATTCATCAGTATTCAAGACTCAACCTCTGAGCCCAAAACTCAGCAGATGGTTGCGCCAAAGCAAAGTTCATCCCTACCGCGTGCTCAGCCTCGCGAAAGCCTTCCCGTCACACCCAGGGCAACAGCAGGAGGTCACGTCGAGCCGACGACGGAACGAGGCTATATCCGCGGACCGCGCGGTGGCTGCTACTACATTAGTGGTTCAGGTCGGAAGGTTTATGTGGATCGTGGCTTATGTAACTAACGCTCCCGGAAACTGTGAAAACTTGCGTGGAATGAAGAGCCCTGGAGGAGGGCATCATGTGTCCAAAACGTTACAAGAACACTCAACTAGCTCGACAGCACACTCGCTGTTTCGTCCTCATGTGGCTAGACCACCGGATGTCGCCTACCACGCTGGATCCGTGCGGTGCGGCTGGTCCGGTTGTAGTCAATCATCTCTTAACCTTTACTGCTGCTTCGCAAACGCGTCCGAAAGCGACGAACCTTTTCCAGATTTCCGCAGTCCTCCATGCAACACCATTGGCGGCTCCTATTTCGGCTGGCATCTTCAAAAGCCAGCCGCACTCTTCACCGCCACACTGACGTAGACGTGACAAGTCTCCTTTACTCAGTAACTCAGCCGCTGAATGCGCAATCGCCCACAGCATCCGATCGAGCGCGGAGTCACTGCTAACCCACTCCCACATGAACCCATTCTCAGCGTGAGTCAGACTTTCATGACTGCGGGCTTCCAGTAATTCATCGTTCAGGGTCTTAAGGTCAAGGCCCTGCGGCGGGCGTCCTGTCATGGTTGCCTTGAAGATGCGATGGAGTGCTTCCCGCAATGCCATAGCACGGGCAAACACCGCCCTTGCTCCGGCCATCTTTCGCTTGCTTTCCTGAATCAAGCGGGCGGCCTTTGCCGCTGGGACAATGCCCGCATGTTGACTCCACCGCACCAGATCATTTTGACGGCCACCCGGCGCGCCCCAGTTGTGTCACGATGACCAAAAACTCCATTTTGAATTAAAAATTCAATCATCACGTGGATCGTCTGCGATATATCACTGTTACTCAAGGTGATGCATATCGAGCGGTGGAGGGGAGAAAATGAAGCGATTGATGCGATGCGCGCTGGTGATAGTTGCGGTTAGCGTAGCAACTGAAGCGCAGAATAGTGGGCCAGAAACCAATCTCGGCTCACCGGCCCCGAAGCTCGACTCTCTCGGGGATAAAATCCGCGCACTAACATCAACGACCGCGAACGACTCCTGGCAACTAAACAATCTGAACCATCACGCTGACAATCGCGGCAGCCACTTTACTGTTTGTCTTGAAAGCTCGTGGTCTACGAGTTTGTTAAAGCCCTGCCGACGTGAACTGCCCGAGGTACGGTTCCGCGACCCCCGGCCAACGCTCCCGACGCCAGCTGTTAACCAAACCCTCACGAATGATAAGAGCTTTGACTGGTCGAGTGCGATTAAACAATGTCTCATCTTTCTGGGCCTGCAGCACGGCTTCGCAATGACTCAACCTAAAACTCGCCGAGAATTAAAGGGACCCTTCTTTAAAGACTATGTTCGCTCCGTTAAGTCACTGCACGGCTGGGATGATGGCGGAAAGTTTTTTACAAACTACATTGCCCACCCGATGGGGGGCTCACTGGTCGGCTTCATTCAAGTTCAGAACGACCCAAAGGGTTCGGGCCTGCGATTTCGTGAATCCAATGCTTATTGGCGGAGCAGGCTGAAGGCTCTCGCCTGGTCGGCAGCCTGGAGTACACAGTTTGAAATCGGTCCAATCAGCCAGGCATCTCTTGGTAATGTCGGCCTCCACGGCAAGCAGACCTATGTCGATCTGGTGGTAACGCCAATTGCCGGCATAGGACTGCTGGTCCTGGAAGATGCTTTGGATAAGCACCTGGTTCAGCGGATTGAATTAAATACGACCAGCCTCTACGTAAAGATTGCCGGCCGCATGCTCTTCAACCCAACGCGCAGCTTTGCAAATATTTTGCGGTTCAAGAAGCCATGGTATCGCGATCAGGGCTTACGCTGAGAAACGATTTCTGAGGGCACGTCGTTACATCTAACTCGATAGCAGAATCTTAACGGGTACGCCGAAGCATGAGACTGATCAGTGGATCCTGGTCAGCTTACTGTTTGGCATGGTCAACGTCAGAGTGGTTCCGATTCTTATGTCGCTGGTGACGGAAACGCTGCCACCATGAGCCTCAATTCGTTTTTCGCTCCAGCGGAGCGAGATGTTTAGAGATCTCGATAACCCGCGCTCCAGCGGAGCGCAATGTTCCGACAATGGTGCGTAGGGACCGACTTATGTTTCGCTCCGCCGGAGCGAGGAAAACTCTTTTTGAGGTCGCGCGTTCTATAAACATCTCGCCCCCAATGGGGCGAAGAGCCAACAACGATTCATTGCACTTCCAAGTTGAATCCGTGACTTCGAAGTGCCACCCAGGAACAACTTAATCGGCTTTGAGTGTGATGAGGTCGGGAAGACTTTGCGCAACTGACAAATCGAGCTTTTGAGGTCAAAACGTTCTGACCCTCATTCTGGATTCGGCGACCGCAGCTCTAAGTTTGGGCAGTTCGTTTGAAAAGCAAAGTGTGAATCAGTCCAATCGATGCAGCCAGCCATCCGGCGAGTGCGAGGTAAATGAAGTAGCGAGGAATGATGAGTAGCAGTGGAAAGTTTAGAGCCTTTGCCAGTTGAAAGGTGCAGACGGTGTACATTCCGAGTGGAAAGACCATGCCCCAATACTGTGGGTCGTAACGAAGGGGAAAGCGTTTGTAAACGTGACGCCAGAATCCAAGGATCAACAATAGTGGAATCCACCAGGTTCCGGACGCCCAAAAGAATAACGTGAATCCTTTCAGGAAAGGCACGAGCTCATTCAGCAGCGGCCAGCCTGGTGCAGCGATGATCAATCGCGCGCCCGCGAGTGTGGTGATAGCGACAGCTCCCATATTGATCCAATACGGTGGCGTAAGCTGAAGGGTGGTGACGTTGACGAAGGTGAAGCGATAAAAAATCAAAGTGATAAGTGGCAGATAGAGCATGCAGCCGAGCAAGAACATGCAGAGCGTGAAAAAAAGAACCGGCTCGCGGTAATCCCCATAACGACCAAGCAACAGCGTTCCCAGCACTGAGATCGATTGCGTCGCTACCACCACCAGTAACCATCCGCCATTCAAACCCGCCTCAATCGAAGGTTTGTTTTCGCGCACAGTCATCGCGGTAAAAAACGTGTACATGATTACTGCCCAAAGGATTAAGCCAAGAATCCAAAAGGCCACCGCGAATCGATAACCATCGAGCACGATCAGTATTTGGCTGCCGAGCACGCATGTTCCGGCGACGACCGTAAAGAATCCCGGGCCACGAACGTGATCATTAATGTCGGCCTTAATGCGTGAGAAAAAGAAAAACAGGCGCACGAGTAGCAATACCCACAAAACGACGTAGGCGATTACGTTGATAACAAGTAGCGCAACCGCGATCGTGCGCATGTCGAGAAAGAAACATGCGATCGAGATGATTCCGGTCGCCATTACCAGCGCAAAGTAACCGGGAAAAAGATCAGCGGAGGCGCGGAGTAGCGGGTTGGCCGGATTATTTCTGAGGCTGGTCATTCAAGGGCGATTATCGTCTGCGAGTTCCTGGTCGCAGTGTTTGCAATTAAGTTCAAAACCGAGGCGTGAGGCGCGGCCCTCTCCGGTCAATACCCATTCACGACTAGTCAGCGGTGGATCATGTCTTAGATGTTGGCGATGGCCGCATTCCAAAATTGCTCGCCAGTGATCCTCGTCGTCTTTATCGAATCCTGCGATCTTCTGCTTCATTAGTTCGGTTCGCGCACATAGCCTGTGCTTGTCTTTCTGCGTGAGGTAGGCCGCCACCATTTAATAATTGACAGAGTGATCACAAAACAAATTCCAGACGCGATGACCAGAGGCAACAAAACTGAGTAGTGGCGAGCGAGCGCTGCGTCAACCGTGGCCGCGAGTATCCAGAGCTGCGCGATATTGATCATGACGAGCATGATTAGCCGTGCCTGCCAAACTGCGGCGTGACCAGCGTTCGATCTGTCTTTAGATGTCTGCATGTTCTTTTGACGACGTTGTTCGGCCAATTGCATAGACTTGTCCGTCACGCACCTCAAGCTCAATGGTCTCCAAAGGACGCGGTGGAGGGCCGTATAAAACGTTTCCGGTCTTCGCGTCGAACGCGCCTTCGTGGCATGGACATTCCAGCCGCTGATGCTCGCGCGCGTAATAAACCGGACACGCGAGGTGCGTACATTTCTGTCCGTACGCGTGGTACGCGCCGTCCGCCGTGCGAACCAGGATCGCGGAGTCACCGGCCGCCGGATAGTTGAAGTTTAAGCTCTGGTTGGGAGCGAGACTCTCAGCGCCGTTAATCTGGATCGCAGCAAATGATTCCGACTTTCGTGCATCAAGGGCGGCCTTGGCCGCGAACCCGCCGGCGCCCAGAAACAGCGCCGCTGAAGTGAAGCCCAGAAAATTACAGAACTCGCGACGCGTAACCTGCGCTTCTTCCTCGCGTTCATACGGGAACTCGGCCTGGTATGGAGCGGTGGCTGTGCGAACATCGTTTTCATCGCTCAACACCCGCTTGATTGTTTCATTAAGGTTATTCATGACTCTTCAAATCGATGGTTTCTCGATCCAGTCGATATAGATCCCGGTACCCACCCGCTCACGAGATTGTGTGAAAACCTCGTTTCGCGGCTATGCCGCCCGATGTGCGGAAGGGCTGTGCCCTTCAGGGAAGTCCTAATGCCATTCGGGGCTATGCCCCAGTAAACAGGGGCGGAGCCCCGGAAGAGGGAAGGTGCAGTGTCCGGTGGGGCATAGCCACCACCGCACATCAGGCGGCATAGCCGCGAACCGAGGTTTTCACACACCCGCTCACGCAGGTTGTTCTGACTGATTCCTCGACGTCAGAATTCATTGCTCTTGTCCGACTCTTCAACTTGCGTATCGATCCATGATTCCGTGGGCCAGGATTCGACGGTGGGCGTTTCCCCTTCAGCCCTTGTCAGCATCCCCTCAAAAACACCACAGCCGTCCACGTTCACTTCGTCAGCGTCTGTGGGAAGCATTAGATAGACTTTCGTTTCGACCTTCTGATTTCCAAACACATGCACGTTCACCGGCTTGGTGC
>Ga0190274_10002497_pt1 | contig 10839 bp, 6 predicted proteins | sample Popmic531T_FD_133002 | JGI IMG/M metagenome (GOLD analysis project Ga0190274, IMG submission 133002) | Populus adjacent soil microbial communities from riparian zone of Yellowstone River, Montana, USA - 531 T | ecosystem: Environmental > Terrestrial > Soil > Riparian zone | place: USA: Montana...
TACGAGATCTCTATGCGCCATTCGTCCGAACCGGAAGTCCGGTGCAGGTGGTTAACATACGAACCGCGGAAATGCTGAAATACGCGGCCAATGCGTTTCTGGCGGCACGAATCTCCTTCATGAACGAGATTGCCAACCTTTGCGAAATCGTGGGTGCTGATGTGGATATGGTACGTAAAGGCCTGGCCTCAGATTCGCGTATCGGTCCTGCCTTTCTCTTCCCGGGAGTAGGTTACGGCGGCAGTTGCTTCCCAAAAGACACGCGAGCTCTGATCGAGACGGGTCGGGAGCACGGGTACGGCATGAAGATTCTGGAGGCGGTGCACTCCGTGAATGTGGGGCAGTCCACGCGTTTCGTCGAACGGATTTCCCGGCACTTCAAGGGTGACCTCCGGGGTAAACGATTCGGCGTTTGGGGGCTGTCCTTCAAGCCAAAAACGAACGATATGCGAGACGCACCGGCCATCACAATCATCGAAAAAGTCCTCGAACAGGGAGCAACCATTGCGGCATATGACCCCGAAGCGATGGACGAGGCGCGGCGGATTTTTGGGTCGCGAATTCAGCTCTGTGGGAACAACTATGCATGCCTGGAGGGCACCGATGCCCTTCTTTTAATCACCGAGTGGCAAGCTTTCCGGAATCCTAATTTTGAACGCATGAAAAGCTCAATGCGGCAGCCCGTCATTTTCGACGGACGAAATATCTATGACCCGGCACACCTGCGGGAGCTGGGATTCATCTACTACGGAGTGGGAAGAGAATGAGCGATAACCACCTGCGCGTCGTCGTCACCGGAGGATCCGGTTTCGTGGGAAGCCACCTTTGCGACAGGCTTCTGGAGCGTGGCTACGAGATTCTGTGCCTCGACAACCTGTTGACGGGAAGCACAGACAACATTGCACATCTCCTGGGTAATCCACGATTCAAGTTTTCCCGCCACGACGTGACGGAATACATTTACGTAGAGGGTCCGGTCCATGCCGTGCTCCACTTTGCGTCACCCGCTTCACCAGTGGACTACCTCGAAAAGCCCATTCAGACGCTGAAGGTCGGTTCCCTTGGAACCCACAAGGCGCTCGGACTCGCCAAGGCAAAGAAGGCGCGATTTCTGCTTGCCAGCACGTCAGAAGTTTATGGCGATCCAAAGGTCAACCCGCAGCCCGAACATTACTGGGGTAACGTGAACCCGATTGGTCCGCGCGGTGTTTATGACGAAGCCAAACGATTTGCGGAAGCTATGACGCTGGCATACCGGCGTTATCATCGCGTGGACGCGCGGATTGTCCGGATCTTCAACACCTACGGTCCTCGCATGCGGCCGAACGACGGGAGAGTGGTTTCAAACTTCATCGTTCAGGCGCTGCGGCAACAGCCGCTGACGCTGTATGGCGATGGATCTCAAACGCGAAGCTTCTGTTTTGTGTCGGATCTGGTGCGCGGCATTATCGCCCTGATGGAGTTGGAAAATTCCGCCGAAGCCGACATGCCGTTCAACATTGGCAACCCTGAGGAACGAACCGTTGCGGACCTGTCGCGCAAGGTTCTGGCACTCACCGGAAGCAGTAGCCCCATCGTGATAAAGGATCTTCCGACGGACGATCCGCAACTCCGCTGCCCCGATATCCGGCGAGCTCAATCGATTCTTCGCTGGCAGCCGGAAGTATCCATTGATCAGGGGTTGAAGATGACGATCGAGTATTTCAGAAAGATTGAGGCTTCATGAATCTTCTCAATGCAAGCTCAGGACAATCGGAGGCTAGCCGGTGACCTCTACTCAGCCTCTCGTCTCCATCCTTATCCCGGCCTATAATTGCCAGGACTGGATCGCAGACACTCTGCGTTCCGCGTCAGCCCAAACCTGGCCCCACAAGGAAATTATCGTCGTTGACGATGGATCCACCGATCAAACCCTTGCGGTCGCCCAGCGATTCGCCTCCAGGGACATAACCGTCGTCACTCAGAAGAACCAGGGGGCGGCGGCGGCCCGCAACAAAGCATTTTCTCTTTCCCGGGGTGAATATATCCAATGGCTGGACGCCGATGATTTTCTATCGGCCACCAAAATTGCCCGCCAGATGACCGCTATGTCAGAAAGCCCGGACAAGCTCCGATTGCTCTCCTCCGGCTGGGCTCACTTTCTTTACCGTCCCAGGTTAGCGGCGTTCAAACCAACTTCGCTTTGGTGCGACCTGACACAGGCAGAATGGCTGATACGCAAGATGGCGGAGAACCTGCACATGCAAACCGCCACATGGTTGGTAAGCCGAGAACTCACCGAAAAGGCGGGCCCCTGGGATACACGTCTTCTGGGAGATGACGATGGTGAGTATTTTTGCCGTGTGCTGCTCGCAAGCAATGGAGTGAGGTTCGTGCCGGGCCCGAGCGTCTATTATCGTGCCGCGGGGACCGGCAGCCTCAGTTACATCGCTGCTTCCAGACGGAAAGTCGAGGCGCATTTCCTCTCGATGAAAATGCACATAGATTACCTCCACTCGGTCGAACGCAGCAGGCGGGCGAACGAGGCCTGCGTCCGGTATTTGAACAACTGGGCGATCTATTTCTATCCGGAACACATTGACGTTTTCGAACAGATGAGAGACTTGGCGGAGAGCCTTGGAGGCAAATTGGACGTGCCCGCTCTGTCATGGAAATACGCCTGGATCAGAAGTCTGTTCGGCTGGAAGGCTGCCAAACGTTTCCAAATCATGGCTCCCGCTCTCAGGTGGAACCTGACCAGGAGGTTCGATAAATTCATGGCACAGCGCGAAGGCCCGATTGCGGTCGAAAAACTACCATAGTACTTTTCGCTTTAAGAGTAGGAGAGTCGGTCGTGCCTCATTTTAGATTCTTGCAGCTCGTTACACGAATTCTGACTGTGGCAATCTTGATCTTGCGGGTTTCCACGCCGGGCCACGCTGCGACGACACTCAACGCTGCAACATGCGCGCAAAGCGATGTGCTCACCCAGGTCAATTTGGCAGCCGACGGAGACACTGTCGCCCTGCCGTCGTGCGCAGGGGGAGTTACTTGGTTAACTACTCTGGCGATATCGAAGGCGATTACGCTTCAGGGGGCAACCTGTACCCTGGACTCCAGTGCAAAACCGACAAACTGCGGCACAGTCATCATTGACGGTGTTGCTAGCGGGGGTTACCTGATTAACTGGACACTTGTCGCGAACAAGGTCTCGCGAATGTCGAATATCGAGGTGAGGGATGGAGGCGTCCGGCCTTCCGGAACGCCCCCGATTCTGTTCCAAGGTTTGGCAACAGGAGCAGCACAAGACAACCGGCGATTTCGCCTGGACCACTGCAGATTTCTGCTGTTGCGTGGTTTCGCTCCCTGGGTCTTTGCGGCATGGGGTGTGATAGATCACAACCATTTCGGCCTGCTTCCCGGAGCCATCGGAATTTATTTCTACGAGGGGGCCGCTTACGCTTACTCCGACGCTCGATGGGCGGCGCCGACCGCTTTCGGATCAGAGAACTTCCTTGTCATTGAGGACAATACGTTCTCTCGCACAGGCAACCACTACGCAGCAACCGACGCTTATGGCGGAGCTCGAATGGTTGTTCGGAACAATCTGTTTATTAACTCATGGGTAGAGGCACACGGCACCGAAAGCGCTGCGCGGGCCAGAGGAACGCGGGCGCTCGAGGTCTATCGCAATACATTTACGGGAAACAATTCTGGGGCCATTATGGTCAATCAGAGATCGGGGCCGTCGCTGATCTTCGGCAACATTGCGACCAATTTCCATGGTGGCACTCCAGCCGCTGCGGCCTTGAATAATGAACGGGTCCTGGGTAACTTCGCCCCCTACGACGTGGCTGATGGCACCAGCCGCTGGGATGCCAATGCCCCGGGGAATCCGCAGGCGACCTTCACAGCTACCAGCGGAGCCAATGCCAGCGTAACTGTCGCCGGGGCAGCCTGGACGGCGAACCAATGGCGGGGCTATTCCATCCACAAAGTTGCCTGCGTTACCACGTTTACCAGCACACCTCCCTATCCCACTTGCGGCGCGATCGTAGCATCGAATAACGCGACCACTCTGAGCCTCGCTCTATTCAACAGCAATACTGCCCTAGGTTTTTCGGCCGGTGACCAGTTTCAGTTGAACCTCGTGTCGCACGTCGTGGATGGACCGTGCAGATCGGGGGGCACACTTTTGGTAGCCAAGACCATTCCTATTTTGACATCGGCTGGAACCACGGCCACGGCCACACTCACTAATCACGGCTATTCGGTGGGCGATTATGTCGGGATCTCGGATGCATCCCCCTTGGAGTATCGCGGTACGTATGTCATTACAGCGACGACCGCCAACACGTTTTCGTACACGCTACCAAGGGCCACGACTTCTCCCGCACGAGCATCTTCCGGGCTCGCTACGAAGTTGCCCGCCAGCGGGAATGATCAAATCACCGATCCCTGTTATCAGTGGCTCAATACGGAAAGTGGCGGCAATCTTGCCTTTGCTACCGGTCCTTACTCTCGACAAATCAGGCCAAACGAGCAATACTACGACTACACGCCGAGCTTCAATGGAACCGCAGGCGTGGGTTCCGGGCTGGGCGCAAGCAAGCCCAGAACGTGTACAACGGGGGTCGGCTATTGGGCAACCGATGAAGGCGAGTGGGACAGTATTCAATCCGGCCCGGACGGCAGGCTCTACAAATGCACTTCCACCGACACGTGGACCGTCTCGTACACACCCTACACTTATCCACACCCTTTGACTCGGTAAGTCTCTTCAATTGAAGAGCGTCCTCTCCAGTAATCCACCACTTCACCACATTTCAAATTCGCCTTTACTGCCTTTTCTCCAAACCCCGTAATCCTGCCCACCATCACAGGTCATCAAGGACTTCAGGCTGATGTAGTCTATCGCTGTATTAAGAACGAAGAGCCTTGTGGGCTAGTTGACCACGTCGTTGGTTTGCAGCCCGCCAACAAACTCAGGAAGCGATTCCTTAGAAAACCTTTGACCTCGGATGCCTCTAAAGGATACTTGGCCCGCCGTCGATGAGTACGGTGGTTTGCGCAAATAGTAAGACATTCCGTACTTTCCGAATGCGCTGGTTTTGACGTGTGTTCGATTTGAGAAGGAGACTGCTCGTGCTTCACTTTAAGTCCTTACGCTTCATCATGCGAATTCTGCCTGCAGCGATCTTGATCCTGTGGGTTTCCACGACCGGCCATGCTGCAACGACACTCAACGCGGCGACATGCGCTCTAAACGATGTGCTCACCCAAGTCAATTTGGCGGTCGACGGTGACACTGTCGCACTGCCTTCTTGCTCAGGAGGAGTCACCTGGACATCTACTCTATTGATATCGAAGGCGATTACGCTGCAGGGGGCAACCTGTACACTGGACTCCACTGCAAGACCGACAAGCTGCGGCACAGTCATCATTGACGCTGTTGCGAGCGGCGGCTACCTGATTAGCTGGACACTTGTTGCGAACCAAGTATCGAGAATGTCGAATATCGAGGTGAGAGATGGAGGCGTTCGGCCTTCCGGAACCCCGCCGATCTTATTTCAGGGTCAGGCGACAGGGGGAGTACAAGACGGTCGACGATTCCGTCTGGACCATTGCAGATTTCTGCTGCTGCGTGGTTTCGCTCCTTGGGTCTATGCCGCATGGGGGGTGCTGGATCATAACTATTTCGATCTGCTTCCTGGTGGCATCGGAACATATTTCTACGAGCCCGCCGCCTACGCCTACTCCGATGCTCAATGGACAGAGCCTACAGCTTTCGGATCAGACAAGTTTCTTGTCATCGAGGATAATACCTACACTCGCACAGGCAACCACTATGCGGCAACCGACGCTTACGGTGGAGCTCGAATGGTTGTGCGGAACAACCTGTTTATTAACTCATGGGTGGAGGCGCACGGTACCGAAAGCGCGGCGCGAGCCAGAGGAACGAGAGCTCTCGAGATCTATGGCAATACGTTTACTGGAAATAATAGTGGAGCTATTATTGTCAATCAACGATCGGGACCGTCGATAGTGTTTAACAACACTGCGACCAACTTCCATGGTGGCACTCCAGCAGCCGCGGCCTTGAACAACGAACGCGTCCTCGGTAACTTCGCCCCCTATGACGTCGCTGATGGCACCAGCCGCTGGGATATCAACGATTCGGGAAATCCCAAGGCAACCTTCACAGCTACCAGCGGAACCAATTCCAGCGTAACGGTTACTGGGGCAGCCTGGACGACGGACCAATGGAGGGGCTATACTGTTCACAAGGTCGGATGCGTAGTCCGCTTTCCGAGTTCACCTCCTAATCCCACTTGCGGCGCGCTCGTATCATCAAACACTGCGACCACACTGAATCTTTCCCTATTCAACGGCAATACTGCCCTCGGCTTTTCAGCCGGTGAGCAATTCCAATTAAATCTCGTGTCTCACGTCGTGGATGGACCGTGCAGGTCCGGGGGATCCCTTCTGGTCGCCAAGAACATTCCTACATTGGTATCGGTTGGGACGACGGCCACTGCCACAGTCACGAATCACGGCTACTCGGTGGGCGATTATGTCGCAATCTCGGATGCATCCCCCCTGGAGTATCGCGGTACATATGTCATTACAGCGACGACCCCCACCACATTTTCGTACACGCTGGCAGGCGCCACGACCTCGCCCGCAGCAGTAGGGTCAGCATGGGCGACGAAGCTGCCCCCAGGCGGGAACGATCAGGTCACCGATCCCTGTTATCAGTGGCTCAACAGGGAAAGCGGGAATAATATTTCCTTTCGGGCCGGCCTCTACGGCCACCAAATCAGGCCCAACGAGCACTACTACGATTACACGCCGAGTTTCAATGGAACCGCCGGCATGGGTTCCGGGTTGGGCGCGAGCAAACCCGGAACATGTACCGCAGGCGTCGGTTATTGGGCGACGGATGAAGGCGAGTGGGACAGTACTCATAACGGCCCCGACGGCAATCTGTACACCTGTACTGCCCCCAACACGTGGGCAGTTACATATACGCCCTACACCTATCCGCATCCGTTGACTGCGAGCGCGCCAACGCTCCTGAACGCGAGCCCCATTGCTGGAACGCCGGGGGCGGCCAACCTCCTGGTCAGCCTCACAGGCCAGGCAACGAACTTCGTCAATGGAACAACAGCAAGTTTCGGCGCAGGCATCACGGTAAATAGCGTGACCGTATCGAGCGCGACAAATGCCACTGCGAACATCTCGATTGCCGGCGGAGCCACCGTGGGAGTGCGGAACGTCACTGTGACGACGGGAGCCGAGGTCGTTACCGCTACTAACGCGTTCGTCGTTCTTGGAGTGCCTACACTGACGACGCTCGCTCCGAATTCAGGCGCGCAAGGGACGACAGTGCCGGTAACCCTGACTGGAACGCTGTTCGTACCCGGATAGACGGTGACAGTTAGCGGAACCGGCGTGACGGCGTCCACGGTGTCACTCACCAGCGTGACATCCATGACTGCGACATTCACAATCAGCGCGGGAGCTGCAGCGGGAGCGAGGAACGTCACTGTGACGACCGCGGGCGGGACCACGGGAGCGGTGGCGTTTACGGTCACCGGAACGACGGATACGATCAGCCCGACGCCTGGAAACTCCGGAACACTGACTTCGGCAGGAGTGTCTGCCACAGCGCTCACGTTGAATTGGACTAAAGCCAGCGACAACGTTTCCGCGCAGTCGGCCCTTCAATATGAGGTCAGGCGCTCGACGAGTAACAACATCAGCACCGTCGCAAACGCAGAGGCCAACGGCATCGTCGCTAAACCCTACACGACAGATATTGCGTCCGCGAATGTCACAGGGTTGACGTCCAGCACTTCCTATTATTTCACCGTCATCGTCAAAGATGCTGCGGGCAACAAAGCCGTATATGGTGTGGCAAACGCCACGACCCAAACTATGAGCGACCTTAGTCCGCCGACAGTGACGATCGTCGTCCCTTACGATGGCGACATCGTGAAGGGTCCCGCGGTCTCCATATTTGCGAGCGCGACCGACGACGTTGCAGTCCGATCCGTATGGTTCACGCTGGACGGGGCGCCGCTGGGTGCAACGTTGACGTCGCCTCCTTACACCATCACCTGGAATACGACGCTGGTCCCTGATGGACCGCACACCCTCGCGGCAAACGCGGAAGATACTTTCGGGCGGAGGGCGACGCCACACAGTATCGACCTCCGAGTCGGCAACCTGACAACCACCTATGCGATCCCGGCCGGCGGAGGACAATCTTTCACCGTCAACGGCTCATCGGACCCGGAGTCCAGTGTCGCGCACGCACGCATTGTGGGCGACACCAACTCGCCGACGGGAGTCGCCATCATCGACTATCAGACCGGAGGCACGGGAACACCAGCACTAGCTGCGGAGGCCGAAAACAACAGCGTGCTGCTTTCCCAGGCCGGCGCGGCCGCTATCGTTGAAACCCGTTCGGGAATGTTTCACGTGGATATCGGACCCACGATAAACACGGGTGTAGCAATTGCAAATGAATCGTCGTCGCTAGCTACGATCAATTATTCCCTTACGGATGCCCAGGGAACCACTGTCAAACAGGGCACGCTGGCGTTATCCGCGAGCAAACAGGTGTCGGGATTCCTGAATGCGCCGCCTTACAACGCTCCCATGGGGTTCACCGGAACCTTTAGTTTCACATCGGACGTCCCGATCGCAGTAATCGCCACGCGAAACTTCACGAACGAGCGCAATGAATTCCTGTTTTCAACCCAGCCTGTTGCGACCACGGTGCCAACGGTCGATCCCCTGCTTCCGATGTTCGCTGACGGAGGAGGATGGAAGACGCGGATCATCCTGACCAACGAATCCTCGAGCCCCATGGCGGGTAACCTGGAGTTTTTTGGACAAGGATCACCGACCGCAGCCGCCACTCCGCTGACGCTCACCGTTAACGGCCAAACTGGCGTTATCTTTCCGTATTCGATCCCACCCCACTCTATGGCCCGTTTGGATACACAGGGTTTGACTTCCGACGCGACCACTTCTGGATCGGTACGGATAACTTCGACGGTTCTCAACCCGCTTGGCACGAACTCTCCCAACGCCTTCGCGATTCTCTCCTACAAGACCAACAACGTGACCGTCACCGAAAGCAGCGTCTTTGCCGTCCCGACGGGAAGCAATTTCCAGATGTTCGTGGAAGCGGTGGCGGGCAAAGAGAAGATTACCAGCGGTATCGCGGTCGCGAATGCCTCCGCAACGGAGACTTCTGTCCTCCTGGAACTGACAAAGCTGGACGGCACGTCAGCAGGAGACCCTCAAACTTTTTCCTTAGCTGGGAAGGGTCAAATCTCCAAGTTCATCGACGAGTTTTTTCCTACGTTACCGGGCAACTTCAGGGGCATCCTTAGAATAACTTCGACGGCGCCGATCGGAGTTGTGGATCTGCGGGGCCGGTATAACAGCAGGGATGAATTCCTCGTAACAACTATGCCACCAGTCAATCAAAGTGTGCCGGTAGGAGGAGCTATCGTGTTCCCTCACCTCGTGAGCGGCGGTGGGTACACCAGCCAAATCATTCTCTTTGGCCAGCCGGCGGGATCCGCGGTAGGCGGACTCTCCTTTACTTCAACCAACGGAACGCGGATTGAAGGAGCGGCCCCCACCACTCCGTGATTCGTTGTGAGTTCGTCGATCCGCTCCTGGAACCTCGCTGGAATCAATGGATTCTCGAGGTTCCGGGAGCGACATTCTTTCACTCCTCCCAGTGGGCCCGCGTCCTAACCCAATCGTATAACTATCCTCTGCATTACGCAGTGATGCGCGATGCAAACGATCGAATCTGTGGTGTTCTACCGGTGGCGGAGGTTCGCAGCTGGTTGACGGGACGCCGGGGCGTCTGCCTGCCGTTCTCTGACGAATGTGCGCCCTTGGCCGCAGAACCAGCCTTACTTGAACCTCTCGTACAGTCCTTAAAGGATCTGGGCCGCCAGCGCCGGTGGGACTATCTGGAATTGAGGGGCGGGTCCGAAGCCGTGCGCGGCGCCACTCAAACCGATGAGTTTTGGACTCATAGAATTCCGCTCGAAGCGAGCGAAGACCTTCAGTTTCGCCGACTGAAGGAGTCTCACCAAAGAAACATCCGCAAGGCCCAACGCGGAGCCGTCGAAATCCACCACCTGAAAACCACCGACGCCATCGAGGCATACTATGCCTTGCATTGCCTGACGCGGCAGCGTCACGGCCTTCCTCCCCAACCGTTTCGATTCTTTCAAATGATTTACAAAAACGTGATCGAGCCTGGTAGTGGCTTTGTAGCCCTGGCTCGTTCCGGCGGGCAATGGATTGCAGGCGCCGTGTACTTCGAATTTGCCTCAAAAGCGCTCTATAAGTTCGGCGCTTCCGACCCGGCCTTCCAACATCTGCGCGCCAACAATCTCTTGATGTGGGAAACCATTCTCCTTTTCCGCTCCCGCGGATTTCAGGAACTCTCATTAGGACGAACGGATCTACACAGCGACGGCCTTTTGCAGTTCAAACGAGGATGGGGCGGTGAGGAAACGGCAGTGCGCTACCATCGAATGGCACTGTGTAAGCCCCTGAGACAGAAAAAAGTGGTCACCTCCGGGCTCGGAGCCAAGGGGAGCCTGATGAAAAAACTGCCAATCGGTGTCCTCCGCGGGATTGGGGCTCTGCTGTATCGACACTTAGGCTGAGTCACCCGTCTTCTCCCTCTCTCATCCCCTTATTCCCGTCATTCCTCGTACGTCACGCTGGGAGCTTGTGGCGTAGTCAACTTTCTCTGGCATCGGACTTGCCCTAATCGCGACTGAGAAGGCTATAATCCCCAGCGCGCGCCGA
>Ga0190274_10002498_pt1 | contig 10839 bp, 9 predicted proteins | sample Popmic531T_FD_133002 | JGI IMG/M metagenome (GOLD analysis project Ga0190274, IMG submission 133002) | Populus adjacent soil microbial communities from riparian zone of Yellowstone River, Montana, USA - 531 T | ecosystem: Environmental > Terrestrial > Soil > Riparian zone | place: USA: Montana...
ATTGGGACGGCGATGCCTGGACCGAGGACCGCGCGCCGGACCTTCCCTCGACCCCGCGCGAGGAGGCGACGCCTCACCCAACCGTTTCCGGGTGGACCGACGAAAACGGCAGGTTGACCGCCCAAGGGCGATACGGGCTGGGAGTCGGGCTCGCTGCGGTGGGCGCAATCATCGCCATCGTCGGGGTCTTCCTGCCCCTGGCCGACACCGAATCCTCGTTGCACATCGCAAAGAACTCACTGATCCAGCATTGGGAAGGCCCGGTCGTGATCTGCGTCGCTTTGGTCGGGTTCTTGTCCGCGCTGCATCCAAGGACCAGGCCCCTCGCGTTCCTGGCTGGAGGGGCGCTTGTGGTTCTGGCCGTTGTTGCCGGAACGAACCTGCCGATCGAATACCGAAACGAATTCTCGCGTGCCGTTGCCGGCGACGCATCGCCTGGAGCTGGGATTTGGACTGTCGGAGCAGGCGGCGCCATCCTCGCGCTGTCGGCTCTGTTCGGCGATTGGGGAGCTCTCACGGGAAGTCGCGATGCGGAGGACGGCTCAGGGCGGAGTCGGATGGCCCGCTTCGAAGAAGTTATGAGCGGCCGAGAAGTACTCGACGAGACGCCGGACAACTTCGCTTCCGGCCCTTCGGATGAGGTGCCCGCAGAGGAGCCAGAGCCTCCCTCCTCTCGACCCAAGGGACGGCGAATGCGTCGCTTCGAAGAAATTATGAGCGGCAGGCCGATTCCCGATTCCGAGGCGGAAGCAGGGTCCGAGCCTGACGACCCTGAGCAGTGAGAGCCACTCGTGACTGAGAGGATGATTGCGTGGCTCGTTTCGTAGATCCCGGTCGCTCTCGGGAGAGCATTGACAGCGTCGTCGGACTGTGGAAGGAGCGCTGTCTCCTGGCCGATGGGTCGCTCCTCTTCGAGGATCGCGCCGTCTGGTCGCTCGCCAACCTTCAGGATTTCCGCCAGCGCTTTCTCGCCGAAGCGATTTACGGGACCGGCGAGAACTTCGAAGAAAAGCTCGAAAAGCAACTCGAGGATGCGTCGTCGGACCTGCGCTGGTTGGCGGCTGAGCTTCTGATCGTCCACTTCCTCTTTGCCTACGTCGCGATCGGTGCCGAGGCAAAGATCAAGATCGTCCGCGACGCGGCCGGGAGTGCCTGGACCGAGGAACCACCTGGCTGGCCGTTGGTAGAGGCAGCGATGCACGAGGGGATCGGCAACCCTGGCAGCGGCTACAACATCCGTCGCGACATCCAGGTCTCCTACCTACTCGACTTCACGATCCGCTGGAAGGCGCTGACCGCCGAGCAGCAGCACGCCAAGCTGGAGGACCCGTGGGCGCTGCGCGATTTCGCCGACGATGCGAGCGAGGACGTCTCGGTGCGCGAGATGCGCCACATCCTTCTCCATCTTCTGCGGCCCGAGGAGTTCGAGCGGATCTCCAGCGGCGCCCACAAGCAGCAGATCGTGGACGCCTTTAGCCGTGAGTTCCTCGATGGCCCCGATGGCCCCGAGGAGCGCGACGAGCAGCTCCTGCATATCCGCGAAGCACTCCAAGGCCTCGACGCCCAGCCCGACCTCGCCGGCGACGTGATCGACTTCTACTACCCGCCCTTGCGTGACATCTGGAACCCCGAAACGGACGGCGACGAGGGCGCGAGCGACCTCAGCCTTCTCCTCCACAAGAAGCACCTCGTCTTCTACGGCCCGCCCGGAACGAGCAAGACTCATCGCACGAGGGCGCTTGCCGAGTCGCTGATCCGGCGCGCAGCGCTGGAAAAGTGGGGTGCAAGACAGTTCTTCGCCGAGCAGGACCAGCTCTCGGGGTTGATCGAGGAGAACATCGAATGGGTCCAGCTTCACCCCGGTTACGGATACGAGGAGTTCGTCCGCGGCCTTCGCCTCGACGGCGAGCGGACGGTCTACGCACCAGGGCTCCTGATGCGCCTGGTCGAGCGCATGAGGGCGCGTGGGGATGACGCTCTCCCCGTCGTACTTGTGCTCGATGAGATCAACCGCACCGACCTCAGCCGCATGTTCGGCGAGGCGTTCAGCCTGCTGGAGAACCGGGGCAGCTCGGCCGTCCTGCCGGGAATCAATGCTGGCGAGGAGCCAGTCGAGCTAAGCCTTCCCGACGACCTCTACGTGATCGGGACGATGAACCTGATCGACCAGTCTGTCGAGCAGATGGACTTCGCCCTGCGCCGCCGCTTCTTCTGGCGGCCATGCGGTTTCGAGCGCGGGCCGATCGTCGACGTGAACCGCGAACGCTGGCCGAAGTACGCGCCGTCGAAATACGGCTGGGATCGAGTCGCCGAGGACATCGACCGGCTCGCCGATCGTGCCGAGGAGCTGAACCGGGAGATCGCCGCGTCGAGCCATCTCGGCCCGCAGTACGCCCTCGGTCACACCTACTACTTCGACGCGTCCTACCTTGCGGGTACCTGGCTGAAGGGCCGCAAACAGCTACGCGGAGGGGTGCTCTGGAAGAAACCCGGTCGCCCGCAGCAGCCACTCATCGACCTTTGGTCTCTCTCGATTGAGCCTGTGTTGGGTCAGTACTTGGAGGGAATCGACCCCACCACCGCCCGCGAGGAGATCGAGCGCCTGCGCGGCGTGCTTTTCGACGCCGAGGGAAGTTGACGCTTCCTCCTCTGTCGCTGACGGACCTCTCGCCCCATAAGGCGGTCGATCCCGATGAGGACGCCTGGCTGACCCGTCTCGCCGGACATCTGGCCGACCACGATCACACGCTGCGACTCAGCAGACGGCGGCGGCAGGACGACGAGGACGACGCGGCCCTCAGCCGTGGCGCCGATGGCCGCTGGTGGACCGGGCGCTTCATCGGCGAGATCAACTTCGAGGGGCGCGAGCTTCAGATCGCCCCACGGCTGGGCATCGACGTGATCGGCGTTTGGCTGGCTCGGGCGCTCAACCTTTCTGTCATACCGAAGGCGGCGACGCAGGCCGCCAAAGGCCCTTTGATCGCCCAACTGGTCGATCGGATGTGGTCGGCAGCGCTTGCCGAAGCGGGCCGGCACGGACCGCCTCGCTTCCGCCGCGTCGAAACCGACCAGGGCCTCTACCTGCGTGGACGACTAGATGTTCCGGGCACCATCCGACTCCGCGCTGCACGAGTCCCGAAGGTCGCTTCGCGCACCGAGAGGCGAAGCGTCGAGAATCCCGTCAGCAGGGCAATCGTTCTGGCGGATCGAACTTTGGGTTCTCTCCTCGGGCATGAGAAGCCGTGGCGGCCCGAGCTGGCCGAGGAACTGCTGATGCAGCTCCGCGCGGCGGTAGGAGCCAACCCGCCCCTTCCCAAGACGCGTGAGATGCAGCGCGTGCGCTACGCGCCGATTACGCGAAGCTTCGAGCCGGTGGCCCGCCTCTCCCTTGAGATTGCACGTCGCCGCGGAACCCTCACGTCGGGCAGCAGCAACGACACCAGCGGAGTCCTGATCGACGTCGCCGAGCTTTGGGAGCTGTTCCTTCTCCACTGTGCGCGCCGGGCGTTCGGCGACAGTCAAGTGGAGCACGGGACGGGAGCATCGGAGACGGCTTTTCTTCTCACCTCGGCCGCCGATCCCTCAATCCGCATCGGTCGCCTCAAGCCTGACCTGCTGATTTCTGATCGCCGAGGGCACGAGCGCACGGTCCTTGATGCCAAGTACAAGCGCCTTCGTTCTTCGGCTGAGCGTCCGCATGGCGTCGACCGCGGCGATCTCTACCAGCTCGCCGCTTACATGTCCGGTCACGAGGTTTCGCTGGGAGCGTTGGCTTACCCTCCTGCGCCCGACGATCAGGCCACCGGCGCCGATCTCGGTCCCTGGCGGCTTGCGTCAGGACAGATTGTGGAGTTCTTGCGGCTGCCGTCCACTGAAGCGGAGTGCATTGAGCAACTCCACTCCTTCGTCTTCAATCGGACGGACAAGACCTAGCGGTATTCCGTTCCGCCTTCGCTGCCTTCGCAGCGTTCTTCGGCAGCTTCGCGTCGGCTCTGGACTTCTTCTTCCTTCGCCCAGCCTTCTTCTTCGATTTCGAGTTCGACTTCCCACGCGCGGGAAGACGCCCTGATCCTTTCCTGCGTTTCCGCTTCGATCGCTTTGATTTCGGCTTCTTCCTTTGCTTCGGCCCGTTCGTCGCAGGCGTAGATCGCTTGTTCGCGTTCTTCCCGTTCGACGGCTTCGGCTTCCGCAAGTTCCCGTTCGGCAGCTTCCGCTTCTTCTCCGGCTTCGAGCGCAACGCTGTACTCGTGCTGCCACGGACCCATCACGCCGCCCTGCGTGAACTGCGTCCAGCCTTCATGGGCGAGCTGCCCGCAAATCGTCGTCGCCTCAGTCGTCAGCGATTCAGGGTTGACCTCGACCATCGCCGTGCCCTGTTCGCCCTTTGGAGCGTCGAAGCCGCAGACGATTTCCGGCGAGGTCTGAGGCGGCTCCGGCAAACCCACGCGCCAGTAGCGACCTTCGCCTGAGAGCTTGGCCGCGAGACCGTCGCAACCTTCGTCCGCTTCCTTCTGAGTGACCTTCCCGCGCACCGTAAGGACCGTGCTGCCGTCCGAGTCCGACACCGAGCAGTTAAGGGCGACGTTGGCCGGTTCACTGCCTCCGCTGACGGCAAGGATCACGATTACGGCAATGACTACCCCAGCGAGCATGGCCGTCCCGCTCCAAGCGGTGATTGGTCTGCGGCGATACAGGTCAGGGACCCGACCAACCATGCCTTGCTTGGGGTCTCGGCTAGTCATAGCTCTCAGGCTCCGGGCCGAAAGCCCGGTGCATGAAGTCCCGTAGCTCCGGCGCTTCCCATTCCGCCGTAGTGTCGCGATGCTGATCCAGTGCGCGGCGGTTCACCTCAAGCGCACGCTGGGCTTTCTCGACCGACGGGTCATCCTCGCCACCCGCCTCGGCGATTTCGGTCAGAGCCTCTATCGCTCGGGCGTACTGGCGGTCCAGGAAGCGTCGCTCGCTCGGAAGCGTCAAGTCTTGAGAAAACTTGCCGACCTCCTGACACTCCCGAATCACCCGAAGCAGCACATTCTCAGCATCAGCGACGGGTAGCCGCGTCAACCGATCCATGATCTGCCGCACGTCCTTCGGTGGCTGAGGAAACGTGTCAACCCAGACCCACGCCCGCTTGCGTCTCCCGAACATGGCGGGAGCCTAGCTCGACTCCGAACATTCCCAAACATCCATCGGAGATCCAGGTCGTCCGCTGCTGCCGTCTCTCTTGTGGTGCGTGACTGCCTCGGGCGGCTAGCTTCGTCGGAATGGGGTATCCGGTCAGTTGCCCCGGAATAGACTCCGGATGAGGCTGCCAGAACGCCTGCTCTCATGCGAGAGCAGTTGTGTCAGGATCGCCGCATGGCAGATGAATCGGTCGCGGACCGACTCCGCGGATTCGGCGTGAAGGGCATCCTCGTGCAGATGGCCGAACGTGGGCAGATTCTTGAGCTGAAGTGCGAGATGCCGCAGTGCTATCACCCCAACGGACGCGACAAGTTCGAATCGCTCGCGACGGAGCGCAGGTTGTGGGCGCCCTCGCGCGACCACTACCCGATCCTCAGTTCGGCCGGTGGAAAGCTGCGTGCCGACAACGTTCGGTTGTCCCATATCGAGTGCAATCAGCGTGACCACACGCGGCGGAAGCAGATCGGGGCACTGCTTCTTGCAGGCGAATCACTGGAAGACATCGCCGACACGCTGAACCGCAAGAAGACCCCGGCGTTTCACGGAACGAAACGATGGACGGCGGCCATGGTGCGCGAGGCCTACGTGTCCTAGTCCGGGTTCCGCTTCGCGCGAAAAGCAGAAGTGGATGAGGGCATTCAGGGGCCGCTAACCGGATACCCCATTTCGTCGGAAGCGGTAGCCAGTGACGAGCCGCAGGCGTTCCGCGCGTTCCTCCGCCTCGACGCGCTCGGTGGCGATCCGCAGCGGCACCGTCTCCTCGGAGGCCCAGGCGCTTCGCCGCTCCTCGCTCGGCTCGGCCGCTCCCCGTAGCGGTACCTCATCAGCCGCTTGCGTCCTTGGGGCCGCCGTCCCCTTCATCGCTCGACTCCCTCCGCGTCGCGGCCTTCGCGCAGCCTTCGCAGCTCCTCGTCTTCATACCAGGGCCGCAGCTTGATCTTCGCCGGTGGCAGGTGCCCGTAGACGAGCAGGCCGGTGCCGGGGCTGCGCTCGCGGACCACGTTGGCCGGAGCCAGCTCGCGGTAGGTGTCGCCCTCGGTCTCCGAGCGCCGCCCTTTCTCGCCGGTGCTCCGCGAGCGCTGCTCGAACTTCTTGGCGCCGAGCAGGCGGGAGACGTAGTTGAGGGTCTCGGGATCGGAGATCCCGCTGCCGAACACCTTGGCGCGGTGGTTGTTGAGGATGGTCGATGCTCTGCGCCCGTAGCGAGAGCTGACCTGGGCCATGTCGTGAAAGACGCTCAGCAGCTGCACCCCCTGTCCGGCGCCGGTCGAGGCGATCTCCGCCAGGTTCGGGATCGGCGCGATGTTCGCGCACTCGTCCAACAGCAGCAGGAGAGGCGGGTCGAGCGGCTTGCCGGTCGTGGCGACGGTCTCATAGACGACGGCGAGCAGCTCCTGCACGAGCATCGAGAAGACCGTCCGCAGGCGCTCCTGCTCGTGCAGCGGCGCGCAGAGGTAGAGCGTGTTGGCGCGGCCGTCGAGCAGGGCGGTCGGGCTGTAGTCGGCGCCCTTCGTCTCCTCCGCGACGCGCGGGTCGGCGAAGGCGCCGACGATCATCTCGGCGGTCGTGTAGACGGAGCTGCGCTGGCGCTCCTCACGGTTCTGCGTCGCCTGCCAGGCGCGCAGCGCCGCCGGCTCGCCCGCCTCGTTCAGCAGCTCCTCGATGCGGGCGTCATTGGCATCGGGCCCTTCGTCCAGCCAGCGCACGACCGACTCCATCGTGTGACCGCTGGAGGCGGCGGCAAAGAGCAGCGGCGCCAGCAGCTTTTCCGCCGTCGCGTACCAGAAGTCGGCGTCCTGCAAGCCGCCCGAGTCGGTGCGGGCTGCGGCCGAGAGCCAGTGGGCGACGCGCCGCGCTCCGCGCCAGGTCCCGGCACCCCACAACGGCGTCGCCCGCGAGGGCTCAAATCCAGTGACCAACGCCGGGTCGAAGACCATCACCCTGCCGAGCCCGCGCCGACGGGCAACGGTGTCGATCAGCAGGTCGCTCTTGATGCTGGTCGCCAGGACCGGCCCTTGCCACTCCAGCAGGGCGGGGATCGCCAGCCCCGTTGACTTGTGGCTGTCGGTCGGCGCGAAGGCGATCACCGACTGCCGCTCCTGGGCGGCGAGCAGCGCTCGCCCGCTCCAGCCGAGCGTCAGCCGCTTCCGCTGCGGCGCAGGCACCCTCAGCGGCGCCAGGTCGCGGCGGCTCGCCCAGCGAGCGCTCGGCGCTCGTGGCCGACCCCAACCGAGGGCGGGCAGCTCGTCGAGATCGAAGAAGCGTCGCCCGGCGATGAGGGCCCCGCCGAGGGCGGCCAAGACCAAGACCGCGCTCACGTAGAAGCCCGGCGCCCCCGGCAGCGAGGCGCGCGCCCCGCGCGGCCACGCCGCCCGCGGGTCGCCCAGGTGCGAGGGCAGGCTCAGCGCCGTCGTCACCAGTTCGCTCACGCCGATCGAGGTCCAGCCCCCACCGAAAGCCAGCCCGGCGAGGGCGCCGATCAGCCAGATCGTCGCCAGCAGCACCGCAGCGATGGCGGCGAGGCCGAAGTAGAGCTGGCGCTCCTCGCCGCTCACGCTGCCTCGCGGCGCTCGACCATGCGCCAGTCGGTGTAAACGACCTCGCGCTCTACCTGCGAGACCCGGTGCTGCACGAGGAAGGAACGCCGCCCGACCATCCACAGCGCCTCGCCGAGGCGCAGCGTCGTCGTCAGCTCCGCCTCGGTTCGGCTCAGCCCCAGCCGAGAGCGCAGTAGCTCTTGCTGGTCGTGGGGCTGGCGGTAGATGACCTTCGTGTCGGCGTCGCCGATCAGCCCCTCGGCGATCCGCGCCTCGCGCGAGCCGGCATCGCCGGAGGCGCCGAGGTCGGTGAGGCGGTGGACGACGACGATGTTCTGCACGCCGAGGGCGCGGCAGAGCTTGAAGCTGGCCTGGAGCCACTCGGCGACGCCGATGTGGCTGGTCACGCGCCAGCCCTCCTCGACCACCGAGATCAGCTTCGGACTCTCGCGGCCCTCCTGCTCAGCGGCCTGCTTTCGCTCCAAGAGGATCGACTGCTGCCAGGCCGAGCAGCAGGTCATCAGGATTCCCAGCGCCGCCGAGTCGCGGACGGCGCTCAGGTCGAGCACGACCAGGGGCGCGTCGAGGTCGAGGCCCTCGCTGGTTGGCCCGTCGAACATGCCGCGCAGGTCGCCCGCGCAGAGGCGCTGGAGGGCCAGCGCCGAGGAGCGATTCGCCTCGGCGAAGTCCTCGCGGCTCGTCGCCGAGACGCCCTGCACCATCGCCTCGCGGGGATGGAGCAGCGCGTCGACCATCATCGGCAGGGTCGGCTCGGCGGCGCCCGATTCCTCGTCCACAATCTCCAGCGCCACGCGCAGCCCGGCGTCCTCCTCCGGGCTCAGCTCGCGTCGGAGCGCCGCCTGCGCCACCGATCGCAACAGGCTCAGCGGTCCCTCGCGGCCACCCCGCGGGCTGAGCGGATTGAGCCGCACCCCGCCACCCGGCGCGAGGGTGATCGGCTGCACGCCGAGCGCCCTCGCCAGCGGCCAATACTCGCCCTTCACGTCGAGCACCCACGCCTGTCGGCCGAAGACGGCCTGGCGGTAGATGTAGGTCTTGACGAGGCTCGACTTGCGCGAGGAGAGGCCGCCGAGCATCAGCATGTTCGGACCCGGCAGGTGCGCCGGGTAGAGCACCCACGGGTCATACATCCAGGCGCCGCCGTAGGCGTCGCGGCCGATGTAGGCGCCGGGCGCCCCGAGGCCGCCCTGACCGAGGAAGGGATAGACCGACTGGAAGTGGGCGGTCGTGCCGCCGTGGCCCGGCCGCTCTGCGGCCCGCCGTCTCACCGCAGCCCCCGGCAGAGCGGCAGGGTGAAGGGAAAGCCGGTGTCCTGCTCGCCGTAGAGGCGTTGCAGGCCGAGCCGCGCGAGCTGCGCCGCGTGCTCGACCTCTGACTCGGCTCGCTCCAATTCCTCCGGTGATCGCGCCGAGGTCCGCACGTAGCCCGCCCAGCGCATCTCCGCGTGGCCGTCGGCGAGATCCTCCTCCCGGCGCGAGGCCGCCTGCTGGCGGCGGCGGATTCGCGCCGTGGACATGAAGCCCTGGCGGTTGCGGTTGATTTCCTCCGCGACCTCGGCGGTCTGCGCCGCCTCGGCGCGGCGCATCGCCAGCGAGTAGGGGACCGGCTCGATCGTCACCGCCACCGTCCGCAGCGCGCTCGTCTGCATCAAGAGCGGCGCCATGAACATCGGCCCGACGTCCGAGCGCGGCCACGAGGCGATCCAGTAGGTCGCGTGGAAGGCGGAGTCGGTGCGGTAGGTCGACCAGCTCGCCTCATCGGCCAGCGGTCCCATCAGCGCCGGCTCGACCCCCTCGCGCCCGTCCTGCCCCAGGGTCGCGCGGGCGCGCGCCTGGCGGCCGAACGGGTCGAAGGCGTCGCGGATCAGCGCCGCGTACTGGCGCGGGCGCAAGAGGCCCGAGACCGAGACCTCGGCGATCGTCAGCCGCTCCGCGAGGCTCTCCGCCTCTCGCAGCAGCAGCTCGCAGGCCGCCTCGACCCCGCCGCCGAGTCGGCGCAGCTCGCGGGCGCCGCGCCGTTGGTCGATCTGCAAGGCGATCAGGACCTCGTGCTCGGTCGTCTGCGGCGCAGCCGACTCGACCAGCTCGATGTAGGAGCGGACCACCTCGGAGTCGAGCGGCACGGCGCGGTCGCGCTGGGCCTGGAAGTGGGCCGCCAACTCGTCGCCCTGGCCGGGGACCGTCTGCTCAAGCCACTGGAGGCGGCGGATCGGGCTGCCGTCGCGGGCGCAGCTCGCCAGCACCGCGCCCCAGGCATCGAGCGCTCGCTCCTGCTCAGCGCCGTCGCGCATCGCAAAGGCTCCCGCTCGCACCGCCAACGCCGCCGTGAAGGTGCCGTCGCGTCGGTCGGAGATGACGCCGACCTGCTCGGAGCCGTAGGGCACGGCAAGCAGCTCGACCCCCGCCAGCTCCGGCGGCAGCGAGGTCTCGTGCTCGCCCTCGGCCTCGCTGCCGAGGCGGGTGCCCCCGCTCGGCGCGGTCGAGCGGTGGCCGCGTTCGGCGCGCTTTAGCCGCCGTGCCCAGCGCCCCAGCACCGGCGCCCACTCCTCCGCCGTGCGGCCCTCGAAGGGCACGCAGATCGCGGCGACCGCGATGCACAGCGCCAGCACCCCGACGATCAGGCCGACGATGCTCCGCATCGCATACAGCGCCCCCAGCCCGGTCAGCGCCCCGGCGGTGACGATCGCCACCTGGCCCGCTCGCAGCGGGCCGACCACGGCGCGCTGCTCGAGGGGACCGAAGCGGTAGCGCCGCGCGCTCACGACTTCGTTCCTTTCTCGGGCTTCGCGCTGGGCGGCTCGGGCGCCGGTCGCGGCGGTTTCTCGTCGCCGCCCGGCGCACCGCCCCCTTCAGCCTCGCGGCGCGGCGCACCGCCGCCCGTCTCGGCCGGCTCCTCGACCGGCGCGGCACCCGCGCCCGTCGAGCTGCCCGCCTGCTGGGCGACCCCCGTTCCCTGTAGGCGCTGAGCGGCGGCTTTGGTGCCTGCGATCGCTGCGGCGGGCACCGCAGCGGCCGCGCCAGCACCCGCGGCGGCTCCGCCAGCCGCTGCCTCGCCGCCAGCGGCGCCCCCTGCCTCGCCCCCACCGCCGCCCGCTCCC
>Ga0190274_10002499_pt1 | contig 10838 bp, 8 predicted proteins | sample Popmic531T_FD_133002 | JGI IMG/M metagenome (GOLD analysis project Ga0190274, IMG submission 133002) | Populus adjacent soil microbial communities from riparian zone of Yellowstone River, Montana, USA - 531 T | ecosystem: Environmental > Terrestrial > Soil > Riparian zone | place: USA: Montana...
AAGGCAATTTTTCACCTACCCTACCCGTTTAGAAAATAAATCCAATCAAAACAGCTGTTGAACATTATTAAATTTGGTTTGGCCCATGCAGCAGTTCCTCAGAAATAGGCTCATTAGATTCGCATCATTGCCGGTAACCATTACCGCTATTTTTGCTTTCTATTCATTTGCACCGTCTTACGGAGTAGTTCCTCGTTCTCATTTCGTTGATTTAGCTATCGGAAGCGCAGCGGCTGGAATAAACGCAGCTTCCTATTCTACTATAAATAACCCTTCCACTGCAACCGGCAAATCTTCTGTTGTATATGCCTCTTTCGCTGACAGTAAAAAATATGTATACGATAGTCTGCAGTTAGAATCCGTGGGATTATCCAGGAAAGTGTTTGAAATGGCATTGCATGGGATGGAAAAATTAATAAAGAATAAAAAAGTCCAAAGCAATATTCTTTCCATTGCCGATTTCAGTAAGCCAAGTATTGATAAACGTCTTTTTGTAATTGACCTGGAAAATGATCAATTACTTTTTTATACCTGGGTCGCGCATGGCCGTAATTCCGGAACGGAATGGGCAAATTCTTTCTCTAATAAACCTCGTTCCAAAAAAAGCAGTCTTGGCTTTTATGTTACCGGTCAACCCTACCAGGGGAGCAACGGATATTCGTTGAAATTGATTGGCCTTGAACAGGGATTCAATAATAACGCATTTCAACGTGCGATCGTTTTACACGGAGCTGATTATGTAAATACAGATTATATCAGCAGCCAGGGATATATTGGTCGAAGCCAGGGCTGCCCCGCAGTCACTACTGAAATAAGTGAGCCGTTGATCAATACTATTAAAGAAGGATCCTGCTTGTTTATTTATCATCCTTCGTCATTATACATCAAGCGTTCAACCTTACTGCGCTAGTTTATTCACATTCGTTTTTTTACTGGTAATAAAAAACATAGTTTACCAGTCATTGGCTGTCTATCTTTGCCCCTTAATTTTTTATATGCTTAAGGTTGGTGTATTCGGTGTTGGTCACCTGGGTAAATTTCATCTCAATAATTGGAGGGATATAAAGGACGTGGAACTCGTAGGCTTTTACGACCCTAATGATAGTTCGGCTCAGGAAGTAAGCGATAAATTCCAGCTGGCCCGTTTTGTGGAAGCTGGCACATTGATGGATACAGTAGATGCGGTTGATATTGTTGCTCCCACTAATTTTCATTTTGATCTGTGTAAGCTGGCAATTCGGAAAGGCAAGCATGTGTTTGTAGAAAAGCCGCTTGCGAATACGATGGATGAGGCAAGGGAATTGGTAAAGCTGGTAAAAGAATCCAATATCAAATTCCAGGTAGGTCATGTAGAACGTTTCAATCCGGCCTTTTTATCGGTAAAAGATGTTTCACTCAATCCTATGTTTATTGAGGTGCATCGCCTTGCAGAATTTAATCCAAGAGGAACTGAAGTGAGTGTTATACTGGACCTCATGATTCACGATATCGATATCATTTTAAGTATTGTCAAAAGCGAGGTGAAAACAATTTCAGCGAGTGGCGTAGCAGTTATGACCGATACGCCCGATATCGCGAATGTCCGCATCGAATTCAACAATGGCTGTGTTGCCAATCTGACGTCGAGCCGGATTTCCATGAAAAAAATGCGCAAGATGCGCCTGTTTCAGAAAGACGCTTATATCGGCATGGATTTCCTAAATAAAAAAACGGAGATCATTAAATTGAAAACGCCGCAGGATGTTGATGCTTTCTCTTTTGATCTGGAAACTCCAAATGGCAAGCGCACCATTGCCATTGCCAACCCAATGGTTCCTGAAGTAAACGCTATTAAAATGGAACTGGAAAAATTCCGCGATGCCATTAACAACAATACTCCTGCCATTGTTAGCGAAGTTGATGGATTCCGTGCAATGGATGTAGCACATCAGATACTTCAAAAAATAAAAAACAATAGTATCATTGCCTGATAATTACATGGCAAGCACCAAACGCATTCATAGCAGCTGGTATGTATTCAGCGATTACCTTGCAGCAATATTGGCATGGATGGTACTTTATTTCACCCGCCGGTACCTGCTTGAAGAGGTCCTTACCGTTGAACGCAGAATTTACCTCAACGATCGCTTCTGGTGGGGCATCAGCCTGATTCCTTTGTTCTGGCTGATCTTTTATACAATTATTGGTTCTTATCGCTGGCTCTATGCGAAATCACGACTGAATGAATTCACCCTCACCCTGGTTACCAGTATTATTGGATGTACCATTATTTTCTTTTTGATTGTTATCAATGACCCGCAACGGCAATACACTTATTATTATAAAGCATTCTTCATATTCCTCGCCGCTCAATTTATTTTTACCTGGTTCGGAAGATGGGTTATTCTCAGCCGGGTGAAGCGACAACTCGATAGCGGATCCGTTCGATTCAATACCCTTTTGGTGGGTGGTAATTCCATTGCCTCTACTATTTATAAAGACACCGGCGAAGGGCTAAAACGTGCAGGCTATCATTATACTGGTTTTATTGCCGGTAATGGACATACTAATGGAATTAAAGAATACCTGCCACAATTTGGAGAACTTTCCAACCTCGAACAAATAGTAATTGATAAAAATATTCGACTCGTTGTAATTGCGCTTGATAAAAAAGAAAAAGAACAGGTAGAAAAAATCATCAATCGCCTCAGCGAACAAGATGTTGAAATAAAAATAGTAGCCGATACACTGGACATTCTCTCCGGTTCAGTAAAAACCAGTAATGTATTCGGGGCCGTTTTATCGGATATTAAAACCGGTTTAATGCCCGACTGGCAACAAAACATTAAGCAGGTAATTGACGTAGTATTGGCATTGCTGGGATTGATTGTTTTATCTCCATTATTAATATATACCGCGATTCGCGTACGACTTTCATCTGCTGGCCCTATTATTTACTCACAAGAACGCATGGGTTATAAAGGACGAATTTTCTCCATTTATAAATTCCGTTCAATGATTAAAGATGCCGAGCCGAACGGACCGCGTCTTTCTTCGGAAAAAGATCCACGGATCACTGCCTGGGGACGCACCATGCGTAAATGGCGACTCGACGAACTTCCTCAACTTTGGAATATATTAAAAGGGGAAATGAGCCTGGTTGGACCCAGACCTGAAAGAGAACACTACATACAACTTATAAGACAGCAGACTCCCTATTACAATTACCTGCTCAAAGTAAAACCTGGTATTACCTCCTGGGGAATGGTACAGTATGGTTATGCCGAAAATGTAGACGAAATGATCGAACGAATGAAATACGATCTCATCTATATTGAAAACATTTCATTGGCGCTCGATCTTAAGATCATGCTCCACACACTGCGGATCATTTTCATGGGCAAAGGCAGGTAAAGCTGTTAAATTTAACAGAAGCAGCCGTTCTGTTTTCAAAGAAGCCCAAAACTTACTATTTTCATTCTACCTAAAAATCGCACATGCCCAGATCCGCTATCGCAGTCTTTATATGCTGTTTACTATCCGTCTTTTCACAGGCTCAGGCCTATTGGCAACAAGAAGTGAACTATTCTACACAGGTAGCTTTGAACGATCGGCAACATAGTTTGAACGGAAAAACATCCATTGAATATATTAACCATTCTCCCGATACTATTTCTTTTATCTGGTTTCATATCTGGCCCAACGCTTACCGCAACGATCAAACTGCCTTAGCTATACAACTGAAAAACGATAAAGGGAATAAGAAAAATTCTAAAAACAGGGAAGCTGGATGGATTGATAGTTTGAATTTTACCATTGAAGGAAAAACAGTAACTACGGAACCTCATCCCGAACATATCGATATCATAAAAGTTATTTTGCCCCAGCCATTATTGCCGGAACAAAAAACTACTATCAGTACTCCTTTTTATGTGAAGCTACCTTCTTACTATTCCCGTTCAGGTCATGACGGGCAGCAGTACATGATTTGTCAATGGTATCCCAAACCGGCGGTATATGATAAAAAAGGATGGCATGCCATTCCTTACCTTGACCAGGGTGAGTTTTATAGTGAGTTCGGTTCCTTCAAAGTAGATATTACGGTTCCTTCGGAATATGTAATTGGCGCTACCGGCACGTTACAGAATAAAGAAGAATATGAAAAGTATAAATCTATCGGAAGCGCGAATTACATAAACCGGGAGAAAGGTCCGGTGCGATCTTATGCCACTGATAAACCGGGTCAGTTGAAAACACTTACTTATTCGGCTGAAAACGTTCACGACTTTGCCTGGTTTGCCGATAAAGATTTCGTGATTCAGTATGATACATTGCAATTGCCATCTGGCAAAATAATGGAAGCATTCACTTTTTATCAGCCAAACGGAAACAAGGAATGGAGGAACAGTATCAGTTTTGTAGAAGATGCTGTTACTAACTATTCAAATTGGATCGGCGAATATCCTTACCCTGTTGCACAGGCGGTAGAAGGACCCAGGAATCAATCAAGCGGAGGAATGGAATACCCGATGATAACACTTATCACCAGTCCGGGTGCCGATAAAGAGAGCCTCGATGGGGTAATAACCCATGAAGTAGGGCATAACTGGTTTTACGGTATCCTTGGTAGTAACGAACGTGACCAACCCTGGATGGATGAGGGGCTCAATACCTACTACGAATTCCGTTATGAAGCAATCAAATACCGGAGTAATGGAGCTTTTGGAGAATATCTCCCGAAAAATTTTAAAGATTTATCGGTAAGTGATTTCCAAGCCCGAATTTATTCTGCGCTCAATAATCTTCCCGCCCAAACACCAATTTTCAGTTCTTCCACAGACTTTTCCAATAAAGAAGAGTATGGATACGTTGTATATATAAAAACCGCCGTTTGGTTTTACATCGTTGAAAATTCGATCGGGCAGGATAAACTCGACAAGGGCATGCAGGGGTATTTTGAAAAATGGAAATTCAAACATCCATCCCCCGAAGATCTACAAGAGGCGCTGGAGAAATCCAGCGGTATAGATTTAAGTCGGTGGTTCGACCTGTTATATAAAGTCGGGCGCTTTAATTAGTTGAACCGTCTCTGTTTGCCGTCGATTCAAACGTTAATGGAACCCGGTAAAAAACCAGTGTTAAAGATTACTACTAGTAGCAATCTCGTTATTTTTGAAAAAATTTCCTGTTGAAAAATCTGATCGTACTGCTTTCCTGCCTGGTATTTACCACAACTGCTTTTAGCCAGCAAACTTACTGGCAACAGCAATTGCATTATACCATTGAGGTAAGTCTGAATGATACAGCACACAGCTTCAACGGTTTTCTAAAACTCCGGTACGGCAATCATTCGCCCGACAGCTTATCTTTTATTTGGTTTCATCTTTGGCCCAATGCCTACAAAAACGACCGTACGGCTTTTAGTGAACAATTATTGGAGAACGGAAGAACGGATTTTTATTTTTCTAACAAAGAAAAACGAGGTTATATCAACCGGCTTGATTTCAGAGTGAATAACATCACCCTTCGCACAGAAGATCATCCTTTATATATTGATGTGATTAAAGTAATTCTTCAAAAGCCATTGGCACCGGGGGAAGAAATAGAGATAACCACCCCTTTTCATGTAAAGCTTCCATATAATTTTTCCCGCGGTGGTCATGTAGATCAATCTTACCAGGCTACTCAATGGTATCCAAAGCCTGCGGTATATGATCAGAAAGGATGGCATCCCATGCCTTATCTTGACCAGGGCGAATTTTACAGTGAGTTTGGTAGTTATGACGTTCGTATCAGTTTACCGGAAAATTATGTGGTTGCTGCTACGGGTGACCTGCAGAATGAAGAAGAAAAGAAATGGTTGAAAGAAAGAGGCGATCCTCCACCAGCATGGCAAAAGCCAGTTAAGAAATTCGTTGCACCAAAACCCAAAAAACCGGGGGAATCAACGAGTACAGAAATCAAATCGTCGGATAAGTACAAAACATTGCGCTATCTCCAAGACAATGTGCATGATTTTGCCTGGTTCGCCGATAAATATTTTGGGGTTAACTATGACACAATTCAATTATCGTCCGGACGAATCATAGATGCATATAGTTTTTATTCACATTCGGGGGCAGCTACGTGGAAGAATAGTATTGCAATGATCAAGGATGCTGTTCGATTTCGATCTCAACTAATCGGTGAATATCCTTTTAATGTTGTAAGCGCGGTTGAAGCAAAAATGGGTTTTACGGGTGGAATGGAATACCCCACCATAACCAGCATCTCTCCCACCAAAGACGAAAAAAATCTGGATATAACCATTGAGCATGAAGTGGGTCATAACTGGTTTTATGGAATACTTGCGAGTAATGAACGTCAACATCCCTGGCTCGATGAGGGCCTCAATTCCTATTACGATAACCGTTACAAAGAATGGAAATACCCTGAAAAAGAAAATGACGAAACTAAATTTCCCGAAAACAGGATGCCGGAAAACGAGGGTTTATTTCTGAATAACGCGCTCGCAAAAGAAAAAAAGGACCAGCCGATAGAAACTCCTTCGGCAGATTTCACTTCATTGAATTATGGGCTGGTGGCTTATTCCAAAACTGCCTGGTGGCTGGAGCAAATGGAAAAATCTATTGGTCGTGATCGTTTTGATTCCTGCATGAAAAAATATTATGCTCAATGGAAATTCAAACATCCGCAGCCGGAGGATTTTTTGGCTGTGATGCAGAACAATTCGGGGAAAGATCTATCCGAATTCAGGCATGCGTTAACAGAATCGGGAAGAATTCTGCCTTCCGAACCTGGCCCGAAGAAAATAAAACCAACTTTTCTTTTCAACTACAGGAATACGCATAAAATCTCTTATTTAAACTTCTTACCGGCAATTGGAGGTAACAAGTATGATGGATTTATGCTGGGAGCAGCGATACATAATTTTAAGTGGCCGGCAGAGAATTTTCAATTTGTCGTGATTCCGTTATATGCTACGGCCAGCAAACAATTGAATGGCACTGGTGGAGCGTCTTATTCCTGGCGCCCGGATGGAAAAATTCAAAAGATACAGGCAGGCATAGGTTTTTCACGATTCTCTTCCTTAAAAGGTATAGACAGCAATGGGATAAAAATAACAGGAGGCTTTAGTAAACTCACTCCCTCACTCCGACTGACATTTAAAAATAAATCGGCCCGCAGTAGCATTGAAAAATGGATCGAATGGAAAACATTCCTGATTGGAGAAACTGCATTTGATTATGAATTGAAATCTACGGATTCATCTTATTATCCCACAAAAGGTATTACACAAAACCGATATGTCAATCAGCTTATGTTTTCGGTAACAGATTACAGAGCTTTGTATCCTTACGATATCCAGGTTCAGTTGCAACAAGGAGAAGGATTTTACCGCGCGTCTGTTAACGGAAATTATTTTTTGAATTATGCGAAAGGCGGAGGAGCATCCGCCCGCTTTTTCGGAGCTAAGTTTGGATATCTGGGAGAACAGACTACCGAAAAAGAATTTGAAACAATCAATTATCAGCCTAAGCTTACCGCGGTAAGAGGCAGTGAAGATTATACATACAGTAATTATTTTATCGGGCGCAACGAAAGTGAAGGAATCGCCAGCCAGCAGATTATGATGCGCGACGGTGGATTAAAATTGCGAACCGATCTCTTCCAGGGTTTGCAGGGACGAAGCGATAACTGGATAGCCGCTATAAATTTGAGCACCACTATTCCTCCGAACATACTTCCCAAATTCATTCCCTTGCGCATTTTCTTAGATGTGGGAACCTACGCGGAAGCCTGGGAAAAAGAATCTACAACTAGCCGCTTCCTTTTTGTAGGGGGATTGCAATTGTCGTTTATAAAAGGACTCGTGAATGTCTATGCTCCGTTGTTTTATAGCAGTGAGTTCTCGGATAACCTGAAAACAGTTCCTGAAGAAAATAAATTCTTACGGAAAATTTCTTTCAGCATCGATATACAGCGCTTCAGCCTTCGGAAAATAACCAACAATAATTTACCTTTCTAACAACATGAACCCAACTATACGATATGTCGAGCGCAAAGACATTGATATCGTAAAATGGGACCACTGTGTGAATGAAGCGACTAATGGACTGATTTACGCGTATTCCTATTATCTCGATAAGATGTCGCATCAATGGCACGGATTGGTAATGGGCGATTACGAATCTGTAATGCCACTTACATGGAACAAAAAATACGGACTGCACTATTTGTATCAGCCCCCGTTCACGGCTTCTCTGGGTATATTTGGAAAGCAATTCAATGATGATAAAATAAACTCGTTTATCCACGCCATTCCAAATAAATTCAGACTTGTTGAAATAGATATGAATTATGGAAATAATCTTTTAGTTCCTTCCGAAGTTTTTACGACAAGAAATAATTATACACTCGACCTGAGCAAAACCTACAGCGGAATCGTGAGCCACTACCGGGATAATATAAAAAGGAATATCAGGAAGGCGGAGCAACTTAATTGCCGTTATGCAACCAATATTCCAATCGACGATGTAATTGCGCTTTCAAAAATGCAAATGCAAAAAGTATCGAATTTATCGGCGAATGATTATGATCGGTTCAAAGAATTATTCGAGCACTTGCAACAAAAACAAATGGCTATTACCTGTGGAATTTATTCTGCAACAAACGAACTGCTTGCTTCTTGCGTATTTTTCTTTTCGCACAACAGGGCTTATTATATATTAGTTGGCAACCATCCAAATGGCAAAACCCTTGGAGCTTCTCATTACCTGATTGATCGTTTTATTCATGAACATGCTGAGAAACCAATGCTGCTTGATTTTGAAGGATCGGATATCAGCAACCTGGCGTTTTTTTATAGTAGCTATGGTGCTACAATAGAAAACTATCCGGCATTGCGTATCAATCGGCTGCCGTGGTGGGCGAGGCTCTTTAAGTAAATAAAAGAACCAAGAACAGATGAACCGATGAACAGATGAACAGATGAACCAAAGAACTAAGATGCCAAGATCCAAAGAATGAATACAAAAGAAAACCAAGAACCAAAGAAATTCCAAATTATAAATTACAAGTGCTCCACGATGTTCGGGGAGCCCTTGTAATTTGATTTTTGTTTCTTTCTTTGAAATTTTAGTTTTTGTATTCTTTCTTCGATTCTTCTGTTCATCGGTTTCTCGGTTCATCTGTTCGTCTGTTCATCGGTTCATCTGTTCATCGGTTCATCTGTTCATCTGTTCATCGGTTCCTTTGTTCTTCTGTTCTTTTACTCTCAACCTACTTCCCTTTCCTCAAGAATTTTCTCTGCGATCATAATATCAATCGGTCTTGTGATTTTGATATTCATTGCTTCTCCCTCAACCAGGTGAATTTTTACACCTAATCTTTCCACCACACTTGCTTCATCGGTGAATGATTCTTCATAGTCTTGTTCAAAGGCGGCTTTGATGATATCACTGAAAAAAGTCTGTGGGGTTTGAATGATGCGGATCTTTTCGCGGTCAATTAATTCATTTCCTTTTACGGTTTCAATACGGATTGTATCAACGGCGGAGATAGCAGGTATCGCGTTTCCCTTATCAATCGCGTGATTGTAACAACGACGGATCAGGTCGGGAGTTAACAAACATCGAACACCATCATGTACAAATACCATGGAATGCAGCTGTACATGATCCAATCCTTTCTTCACCGAATGAAAACGGGTTTCTCCTCCCTCGGTGATCCATACGCGGCTGGGGTCTTTAGTAGTTTGAATGATATGCAAACCAGTTTGCAAATGTGCCTGCGGCAAAACAAGTATAATTTCAAGATCGGAATATGCTTCGAGAAAAGCTGTAATCGTGTACCACAATACCGGCCTCCCTTGTAGTTCTAAAAACTGCTTGGGCACCGAAGTACCCATTCTCAATCCGGATCCACCGGCTACTATGACTGCGTATTTTTTCATTTGTATTAAACCTGTGAGGTCTATAAGTTCTCCTCAAACTTTAGCATCTTCCAAGACCTCACAGGTTTGGACTTACCGCTTTAAAACCTTTGAAGTCTATAAGTTCTCTTCAACCTTCAGCATCTTCCAAGACCTCACAGGTTTAGACCTACCGCTTTAAAACCTTTGAGGGCTATAGAGTTTCTTTCCTGCTCAGTCTCTAACAAGACCTCACAGGTTGAGTGCTGCGGGCATTCGCAAATATAACTGTTGCTGATTTTTGTCTACAATTTTTATGTAAAATGGTTTGAGGTAAACAATCTGACCAACCTTATTTTTCGCTTTAATATTATCGACAAAAAGAAAATACACTTTTGCGAATAAAGCGATATGCTCTTGCGGAAAAGAGTTTCCGATAATGTCAACCTGTCTAAAAGTTCCGCCTAAGCAGGAAGCACCCCAGGTAAAACTCATAATTTCGAAGGCCTCGCGATCTGGAACCAGTATTGGCTTTTTCTTTAATTCATCAAGAGAAATCGAATCTCCAGACTTGTATCCAGCAATTGTTATTCCCAAAGAAAATTTATCCTTCTTTACGATATCGTTTTGTTGCGAATAAGAAGACAGTACTGTTGAGGAAATAGTGATAAGAAAAATTATGAAAATAGGGAGTGTAGAAAGCCAATTTTTAATACGCTCGCGCTTTTTCATGTATCCTAAAACGACAATAAGAGTTTTTTGGTACTTAAGGAAATCCGGAAAAAGTTAAATATTCTGTTGCTAACCGGAGAGTTAACTACCCCCTTCCCCATCCAAAAATTCTCTCTCGATCTCCTCCATCTGAACAATATCCCAGGCTTCGCTTTCGGTTGGAGTAACATTCATAACTTCGAGTAGTTCTTTTTTGTCGAGCCAGTCTTCAACA
>Ga0190274_10002500_pt1 | contig 10836 bp, 11 predicted proteins | sample Popmic531T_FD_133002 | JGI IMG/M metagenome (GOLD analysis project Ga0190274, IMG submission 133002) | Populus adjacent soil microbial communities from riparian zone of Yellowstone River, Montana, USA - 531 T | ecosystem: Environmental > Terrestrial > Soil > Riparian zone | place: USA: Montana...
TGATGTCCGAATCGCCCGCCAGCTCCTCGACAGCTGACACCTTCGCCGGGCGCTCCGCGCCCTGGAGCAACGACGCCGAGCAGGCCGTGCTCGGCGCGATGCTACTCGACCAGGATGCGGCCCTCTCGGGTGCCCAGCTCCTCACCGACGAGATGTTCTACAAGGAGGCGCACCGCCGCCTCTACCGCGCCATGGTGTCCCTCACCGAGCGGCGCAGCGTCATCGACCACATCACGCTCCGCGATGAACTGACCCGCCGGGGCGAACTGGAGGGGATCGGCGGCTACGACTACATCGCCGAGCTCGCCGACGTGGTGCCCACCGCGGCCAACGTCGAGTTCCATGCGCGGATCGTGCGGGAGAAGGCGATCCTGCGGCGGCTCATCGAGACGGCGACGGGGATCATCACCGAGGCGTACGGCGGCCACACGACGGCGAACGAGCTGCTGGACGTGGCAGAGTCGCGGATCTTCCAGGTCAGCCAGCAGCGGCGGGACGAAGGCTTCACCCGCCTCAAGGAAATGCTGTGGCCGACGATGGAGCGCATCGAAACGCTCCAGAAGAGTGGCAAATCGATTACCGGAGTGCCGAGCGGCTTCGCAGACTTGGACAACCTCACATCGGGGTTCCAGCCGGCCGAACTGTCGATCGTCGCGGCGCGACCCTCGATGGGCAAGACGGCGTTCGTGCTCAACATCGCGACCCACGCCGCGGTGGAGGGATACGGGGTCGCGATCTTCTCGCTGGAAATGTCGAAGGAGGCGCTGGTCCAGCGCATGCTCACCGCCGAGGCGCGCGTGGACAGCTCGCTGGTGCGACGGGGCATGCTGCGCGACTTCGACTTCACCAAGCTGGCGCGCTCGGCGGGCGTGCTGCAGAGCTGCCCGGTGTGGATCGACGACACCCCGGCCCTGACGCTGCTGGAAATGCGCTCCAAGGCCCGCCGGCTCAAGGCCGACAGCGACATCCAGCTGATCGTCGTGGACTACCTGCAGCTCATGCGGAGCCCGGAGTACGCCGACAACAAGGTGCAGGAGATCTCCGACATCTCGCGGTCGCTCAAGGGGCTGGCGAAGGAGCTGAGCATCCCGGTGATCGCGCTGTCGCAGCTCTCGCGCGCGTCGGAACAGCGGGGCGGCGACCGGAAGCCGATCCTCTCCGACCTGCGCGACTCGGGCGCCATCGAGCAGGACGCCGACCTGGTGATGTTCATCCACCGGCCGGAGTACTACGACCGCGAGGACGAGACGAAGAAGGGCGTGGCGGAAGTGATGCTGGCGAAGCACCGCAACGGCCCGACGGGCGACATCCACCTGCGCTTCAACCGCGAGTACACGCGCTTCGACAGCCTGACGCAGCGCGACGAGGGGGAATAGTGGCGAAGCCGCGCTCCGTCTACCGCTGCACCGAGTGCGGCCACGAGCACCCGAAGTGGGCGGGGCGGTGCGAGGGCTGCGGCGCATGGAATGCGGTCTCGGAGGAGCCGGTCGTCGTTTCGAGCGGAGGCGCGAAAGGCGCAGGGTGGGGCGCGAAGGGCGCGAAGTCACCTGTCGTGCAGCGGTTGCGCGATGTGTCGGCCACGCCACTCGAGCGGTGGCGGACCGGATTGAAGGAGCTCGATTTCGTGGTGGGGGGCGGGTTCGTGCCGGGCTCCCTCACGCTCATCGGCGGCGAGCCGGGGATCGGCAAGTCCACGCTGCTGCTGCAGGCGGCGGGCCGGCTGGAGCAGTCGGGCCGCATCGTCCTCTACGCCAGCGGCGAAGAATCCACCGAACAGCTGCAGATGCGGGCGGAGCGGCTCGGCGGCGGCGCCGGGGCAGTGCATGCCATCGGGGAGACGCGGCTGGAAGCGATCCTCGAGGCGGCGGCATCGATCAGCGCCGACGTGCTGGTGCTGGACTCGATCCAGACGGTCGCCACCGATTCGCTGGAGAGTGCGCCGGGCAACGTGGGCCAGGTGCGCGAGTGCGCCGGCATCCTCATGCGCTACGCGAAGGCGTCTGGCACGGCGGTGCTGGTGGTGGGCCACGTGACGAAGGGTGGCGGCATCGCGGGTCCCAAGACGCTGGAGCACATCGTGGACACGGTGCTCTACTTCGAGGGCGAGACCTCGCTCGACTACCGGCTGCTGCGCGCCACCAAGAATCGCTTCGGCCCGGTCGATGAACTGGGCGTCTTCACGATGTCGGAGCAGGGACTGGTGCCGGTGGCAAACCCCTCGGCGCTGTTCCTGGCGGCGCGCGCGGCGAACGTGAGTGGAAGCGCGGTCACGGCACTGATGGAGGGGACGCGTCCCGTCCTGGTGGAGGTGCAGGCGCTCGCCGCCCGGGCGGGCTATGGCACGCCGCAGCGGGTGGCGACGGGCTTCGACCCGAGGCGCCTTGCCGTGCTGCTCGCGGTGCTGGAACGCCGCGCGGGGATCTCCTTCGCCGACCTCGACGTGTTCGTGCAGGCGACCGCCGGCGTGCGGCTGGTGGAGCCCGGTGCCGACATGGCGATCGCCGCGGCACTGCTCTCCAGCCTCAACAACCGACCCGCCCCGGCCGATGCGCTCTTCCTGGGCGAGATCGGGCTGGGCGGCGAAATCCGTCCCACCGCGGGGCTGGAGCGGCGGGTGGTCGAGGCGTCACGGCTGGGCTTCACGCGAGTGTTCGGCGCGACACAGGCGAGCCTCACGACGGCGGGAGTGACGCTCGTGCGCCTCGATCACATCGGCGACCTGGCGCGTGCCCTCGCCGCGTGACGTCGGCGTCGTCATCGTCGCTGCCGGTTCGGGGACGCGGATAGGCGGCGACACGCCCAAGCAGTTCCTCGAGATCGCCGGCGTGCCGATGCTCCTGCGGTCGATACGTCCCTTCGCGCGCCATCCCGCCGTCGCTCATCTCGTCGTCGTCCTTCGAGCCAATGATGCCGCCGCGCCACCGGCGTGGCTCCTCCCGCATGCCGGCGAGATGCTCTCGGTGGTGGCCGGCGGTGCGGAACGGAGCGACTCGGTCGCGGCCGGGGTCGCCGCGCTGCCAGCCGCCTGCCAGGTGGTGCTGGTGCACGACGCGGCCCGGCCGTTCATCGATGCGGCACTGATCGACCGCGTCATTGCGGCGGCGCGCTCGGGCAATGCGGTCGTCCCGGCGCTGCCGGTCACCGACACGATCAAGGAGATGGACGCGGCCGATCCTTCACGGGTCGGGCGCACGGTGCCGAGGGAGCACCTTCGGAGCGTGCAGACGCCGCAGGGATTTCCCCGGCGAGTTCTGCAGGCTGCGCATGCGAGTGCGAAACAGGATGGCCGGAAGGGCACTGACGACGCGGCGCTGGTGGAGCAGGGGGGCGGCACGGTGCACATCGTGGCCGGTGACCCACGCAATATGAAGATCACCACCATGGAAGACCTCGAACTGGCGGAGTACCTCGCCCGGCGGGGCACGTGATCCTGCCGTTCCGCACCGAGGCCGATGCGCGCGCCGCGGCGCCGATCGTGAAGACGCACCTCGCGACAGGCCGGCTGCTGGCCTACCCGACGGAGACGGTGTACGGACTGGGATCGGCGCCCAACAAGGAGGCGCTCGCGAACCTGGCCCGGCTCAAGGGCCGTCCGCCACGGAAGCCGTTCCTGCTCCTGGTGTCGAGCCGGCGGATGGCGGAGGAATACGGGCTCGACTTCAACGCATCGGCGCGCGCCATGGCCGACGCGTGCTGGCCCGGTCCGCTGACCCTGGTGCTTCCGGGTGGCGAGGGACGGCTGCCGCCGGAACTGCGCGGGGTCGAGGGCGGTATAGCGGTGCGGCACACGTCGCAGAAGGAAGTGTCGCTGATGATCGGCCTCATGGGTCACGCGCTCACGTCCACCTCGGCCAACCGCCCGGGGCAGCCGACGGCACCGGGAACGGACGGCATCGTCGCTACGTTCGGGGAGGCGGAGAAGTCGGGCGAGCTGCTGGTGCTCGACGGGGGCGTCCTGGGGAACGTGCCGCCGTCCACGCTGGTCGATTGTACCGCGCCGTTGCCGCGTATCATCCGTGATGGCGCGATTCCGCGCGCCGAGTTGCGTCGCATGGTCGGGAGGCTGGCTCCGTGAACGTCCTGTTCGTATGCACTGGAAATACCTGCCGCAGTCCACTGGCCGAGGCCCTCACGCGCCACCTCCTCACGGAGCGGAAAGTGGAAGGCGTGACGGTGGCATCGGCCGGCACGGGAGCCTGGCTGGGCGCGCCGGCATCGGAGGGCAGTTATCTCGTGGCGCTTGAAGACGGGGTGGACCTGTCGGCACACCGGGCACAGCCGCTCACGCCGGAACTCGCTGCGAATGCCGACCTGATCCTCACCATGTCGCGCTCACACCGGCAGCGGCTCAGCGACCTGGGCTACGGCGATCGCACCTTCCTGCTGGGGGAATACGCGGGCCGGAGCGGCACGGCCGCCGAGGTGGACGATCCATACGGTGGCAGCCTCAGCGATTATCGCGATACCTACATCCAGCTCAAGACGTTGCTCGGCTCTGTCGTCCAGCGGCTGGAGCGCGAGCGCATCCCGTGAGGACGAGCGGGAGCACGCGGGTCTTCGCGATCCTCGGTGACCCGGTGGCGCACTCGCTCTCTCCCGCGATGCAGAATGCCGCGTTCCGGCTCCTCGGTCTGAACGCGGTGTACGTGCCGCTCCGCTGCTCGGCTGATGACCTGCCGGGACTCATGGCGTCGCTCGCGAAGGCGGGCGGCGGCGGCAACGTGACCATTCCGCACAAGGCGGTCGCCGCGCGCACGGTGAGCCGTCCCTCGGCGTGGGTGCGCGCGATCGATGCGTGCAACACCTTCTGGAGCGAAGGCACGGACGGGCCCCTCGTCGGCGACAACACGGACATCGAGGGAATCACCGCGGCGCTCGACCGGCTGGAAGCGCCGGCGGGAGCGTGGCTGCTCGCGGGCACCGGAGGGTCGGCGCGCGCGGTGGCAGCCGCGGCGAAGGAACGGGGCGTGGCGCTGGCGGTGACGTCACGGGAGACCGCGCGCGGGCTCGAGTTCTCCCGATGGGCGGGGCAGGCGCTGGGAGTGCGGACGGCGGAGCCATCGGAGTGCCGGGTGCTGATCAATGCGACGCCACTCGGTCTCGCGCCGGGCGACCGGGACCCGGTCTCCACCGATTCCGCGCCCGACGCCGAGGTCGCACTGGACCTGGTATATGCGAAGGGCGAGACGGCGTGGGTGCGCCGGTGCCGGACGCGCGGGCTCCGGGCTTCGGATGGGCGGGAGGTGCTGGTGCGCCAGGGCGCCGCCGCGTTCTCCCGCTGGTTCCCGACGAAGCATGCGCCGGTCGATGCGATGCGGGCCGCCGTCCATGCTGCGCTGGGGTGATGCCGTCCCGGTGGTGCGGGCGCTGGAGCGCTTCCTCCTGCCGGGGGAGTGCCTGCTGTGCCGCACAGCGATGCCGGCACGAGAATGGGACGGTCTCGTGTGCCCCCTGTGTCGCGCACGATGGCGCGCGGTGCCGCCGCCCTGGTGTACGCGGTGCGGCCAGCCGGGACTGGTCGACGTAGCGTGCCGGTTCTGCGCCGACTGGCCGGAGTCGCTGGGCCAGGTGCGAAGCGCGGTGTGGCTAGGGGGATCGGCGCGCGAGGTGGTCCATCACCTCAAGTACGGCGGATGGCCGGGCGTCGCGGCCGCGATGGCGCTGGCAATGCGCGGGCTCGAGCCGCTCACGCGCGACGTGGTGCTGCTGCCCATTCCGCTCTCGGCGAAGCGACTCCGGAAGCGAGGCTACAACCAGGCCGCGGTACTGGCGGCGGCGCTGGGATCGGCTACCGGGCTCGTGGTGGACGCGGACCTGCTGCACCGCGCGCGCGACACGCCGACACAGACGGCACTCACGCCCGAGGCCCGCGCGGCCAACGTGAAGGGCGCGTTCATGGCCCCGGCGCGGGTGCAGGGTACATTTGTGCTCGTCGATGACGTCTGCACGACGGGTGCGACCCTGGCTTCGGCGGCGACCGCGCTCAGGGAGGCCGGGGCGGCACGGGTAGACGCGGTGACGTTCGCAAGGGCACCGCTGCCGGTTGAATTCTCAGTGTGACGGGCACGTCGCCCGTCCGGGCTCATTAACGGGAGAGAGTGATGGCGCTCAAGGTCGGGATCAACGGATTCGGTCGCATCGGCCGCAACGTGGTGCGCGCGGCGAAACAGCAGGGGATCACGGACATCGACTTCGTGGCGGTGAACGACCTGACCGACACGGCGACGCTGGCGCACCTGCTCAAGTACGACTCGGTCCATGGCCGCTTCAAGGGCACGGTGGAAGCCGCGGGCGACGCCCTCCTGGTGGATGGCGACCGGATGCGGGTGCTCTCGGAGAAGGACCCGGCCAAGCTCCCGTGGAAGGAACTGGGCGTCGACATCGTGCTGGAGTCGACCGGTCGCTTCACCGATCGCGACCAGGCAGCGAAGCACCTGGAGGCGGGCGCCCGCAAGGTGATCATCTCGGCGCCGGCGAAGGGCGACGACATCACCATCGTGTACGGCGTGAACCATACGAAGTACGACGCGGCGAAGCACCACGTCATCTCCAACGCGAGCTGCACCACCAACTGCCTGGTCCCGGTGGTGCACGTGGTGCGAAGCGAGTTCGGGTTCGTGAACGGCTTCATGACGACGGTGCACTCGTACACCAACGACCAGCAGATCCTGGACCTGCCGCACAAGGACCTGCGGCGCGCGCGGGCGGCGGCGGTGTCGATCATCCCGACCAGCACCGGCGCCGCCAAGGCGACGAGCCTGGTGATCCCGGAACTCAAGGGCAAGCTCGACGGCGTATCGCTGCGGGTGCCGACGCCGGACGTGTCGGTGGTGATGCTCTCGGCCACGGTGGAGCGGAAGGTGACCGCCGAGGAAGTGAACGCCGCGTTCACGAAGGCGGCCAATGGCGCGCTCAAGGGGGTGCTGGCGGTGAGCGATGAGCCGCTCGTGTCGGTGGACTACATCGGCAACCTGTCGTCGAGCACCATCGACCTCCTGAGCACGAACGTGGTGGACGGCACGCTGGTCAACATCACCTCGTGGTACGACAACGAGATGGGCTACTCGGCGCGCTGCGTGGACCTGCTGCGGTACATCGGCTCCAAGTGAAGAGGGGCCTTCGGGGCATCGCCACGACGTCCTTCGAGAACCAGCGCGCGCTCGACGGGCAGCGGGCGCTGGTCCGGGTGGACTTCAACTGCCCGGTGAAGGATGGCGTGGTCACCGACAGCACCCGGATCCGGGCGGCGCTGCCGACGATCCAGTTCCTGCGCGACCAGGGCGCCCGCGTCATCCTCATGTCGCACTTCGGGCGCCCGAAGAAGGGCCCATCGCCCGAGTTCTCGCTGGCGCCGGTGGTGCGCGAGCTGGAGAAGCTGCTTGGCGCGCCGGTCGAGCTCATCACCGAGCCATTCACCGACGCGTCCATCACCGCCACGAAGCGCCTCCCGAGAGGAGGCGTCGCTGTCATCGAGAACACGCGGTTCTTCCCGGGTGAGGAAGCGAACTCGGCGGAGCTGGCGCAGCAGTTCGCGCGGCTGGGCGACCTGTACGTGAACGATGCGTTCGGGTCGGCGCACCGGGCACATGCGAGCACGGAAGGCGTGGCGCGCGTGCTCAAGCCGGCGGTGATGGGCTTCCTGATGGAACAGGAACTCAAGTACCTGGGGGAGGCGCTCGACAAGCCGAAGCGGCCGTTCGTCGCGGTGCTGGGCGGGGCGAAGATCTCGGGGAAGATCGACCTGATCGAGGCACTGCTGCCGAAGGTGGACGAGATCCTCATCGGCGGGGCGATGGCGTGCACCTTCTTCCGCGCGATGGGCCTCGAGACCGGCACTTCACTGGTCGAAGCCGAGCGGGTGGAGATGGCGCGCGACCTGATGCAGAAGGCGGGGAAGAAGCTGGTGCTGCCGAGCGGCGCGGTGATCGCGCAGAAGCTGGAGGCAGGCGTGCCCACGCGCGCGGCGCCGCGAGACCAGATCCCCGCCGGCTGGGCGATGTTCGACGTGGACCCGGCGACGGAGGGTGATTTCGCGAAACGGATCATCGGCGCGGGCACCGTGGTGTGGAACGGCCCGATGGGGGTATTCGAGACGCCGCCCTTCGATCATGGCACGCTGGCGGTGGCGAACGCGATGGCCGCAGCGACCGCGAAGGGGGCGGTCACCGTGGTCGGTGGCGGCGACTCGGCGGCGGCGGTGGCGGCGGCGGGGCTCGAGGACAGGATGACGCACGTATCGACCGGCGGTGGCGCGGCCCTCGAATTCCTCGAGGGGAAAGTGCTGCCCGGCGTCGCGGCGCTGGACGACGCCTGATGCCAAAGCGGATCTTCGCGGCCAACTGGAAGATGCACCACGACCCGATGGCGGCGACGCGGTTCGCGCTCAAGTTCCAGGAGATCTCGTCACCGAGCCCGACGCAGGATCTCTGGTTCTATCCGCCGGCGGTATCGCTTGCCGCCACGGCCGAAGCGTTCGAACGCCGGATGGACATCGCAGTCGGGGCGCAGAACGTGTACTGGGAAGCAAAGGGCGCCTTCACCGGGGAAACGTCACCCGTGATGATCGCGGGCTGCGGCGGGAAGGGTGCGCTGGTCGGGCACTCGGAGCGGCGTCACGTGTTCGGGGAAACCGACGTGGAAACGGCGAAGAAGGTTAAGGCGCTGATCGCGCAGCACCTGGTGCCGATGCTCTGCGTGGGCGAGAAGCTGGAGCAGCGCGAGGCGGGGCACACCGCCGACGTGGTACGCCGTCAGCTCAAGGCGGTGCTCTCGGAGATCACGATCACCGAAGCGTCGGGGCTGCTGATCGCCTACGAGCCGGTCTGGGCGATCGGCACCGGCAAGGTGGCGCGGCCGCAGGATGCCGCCGAGGTGCACCGGGAAATCCGGAACGTGCTGCACGAGCACCGGGTGCCGGGGCGGATCCCGGTGCTGTATGGCGGGTCGGTAAACCTGGCGAACGTCGCCGGGCTGCTGGCCGAGGAGGAGATCGACGGAGTGCTGGTGGGCGGGGCGAGCCTTGAAGCGGAGGGCTGGGCTGCGATCGTCGCGGCGGGGGCGTAGATCGTTGCCCCAAGATCAATCGCTGACTAGCTTTGAGGGCTTTTTCGGCAACTGCACCTGACATGGACCTGGGACTGACATGTATACGCTGATTCTCGTTCTCCTCATCCTCGACGCCATCGTCCTCTCGGCAGTGGTGCTCCTGCAGGCGGGGCAGGGCGGCGGGCTGGCCACGATGGGTGGCTCCGGTACGGAGAACGTGCTGGGTGGTCGCCAGGCGGTGACCATCCTCACCAAGATGTCGTGGTGGTGCGGCGGGCTGTTCCTTGCCTTCTCGCTGCTGCTGTCGGTGATGCACCGCGGCGCGGGCGCGAGTGACCTCCAGCAGCAGATCCGTCAGGCGGCACCGCCGAGTGCGCAGGCTCCCACCGGGCCGTCGCCGCTCCAGGGCCTGACGCCGGCTCCGGGCACCCCGGCTCCTGGTGCTGCTGCCCCGGCTCCGGCCCCGACGGGCACCGCGCCAGCGCCCGCGGCGGGTGCGGCGCCGGCGCCCGCCACGCCAGCCCCGGCGAAGTGACGGATCGCCCCGCTTTCGTCCTGCTGGAAGATGGAACGTGGTACGCCGGCACGGCGCCACGTTCCATCACCCCGACCTTCGGTGAAGTGGTTTTCACCACCAACCTGACCGGCTACCAGGAAACGTTCACCGATCCGAGCTTCCTCGGGCAGATCATCGTCATGACTGCCCCGATGATCGGCAATTACGGCGTGAACTTCGAGGATATGGAATCGCGCCGCCCCCAGGTGAGCGGGGTGGTATGCCGCGAGCTGTCTCGAAACTACTCCAGCTGGCGGGCGGAAGCGGGCCTTGGTGAATGGCTTGAGGAAGCGCGCGTTCCGCTGATCGAAGGCGTGGACACGCGGCGGCTGACGCGGCACCTGCGGGAGCGGGGCGCGATGCGTGGGGTGATCGCCGAGGGCGCTGAGCCCACGCCTGAGCTCACGCGGCAGCTGATGGCGTCCCCGTCGATGGAAGGGCTCGACCTGGCCTCCAGGGCCACGGTGGAGGCCACGCACGTCGAGGGAGAGGGTCCGCTGGTGGTCGCGTTCGACTACGGGATGAAGCGGAACATCGTGCGGATGCTGGTGGACCAGGGGATGAAGGTCGCGGTGGTGCCGGCGGAGACGACCGCAGAGCAGGTGCGCGCGATGAAGCCGAAGGGAATCTTCCTCTCGAATGGTCCAGGCGATCCAGCCGCAGTGACTTACGCGCTCGGGACCATTCGCGACCTGGCGCAGGAGGGGATCCCGACCTTCGGGATCTGCCTCGGACACCAGCTGATTGGACTGGCGTTCGGCGGCGAAACGGTGAAGCTGCCCTATGGACACCGTGGTGGAAATCACCCAGTGCGTGATCTCCTGACAGGGCATGTGCTTATCACCACACAGAACCATGGATTCGCCGTTTCGGGAGACGAAAACGGCATTCCAGGCGCACCAGATCTCGAGGTAACGCACATCAATCTCAACGACGGCACCGTCGAGGGACTGCGTCATCGCGAGCTTCCGGTGTTCGCCGTGCAGTATCACCCGGAGGCCGCTCCAGGTCCGCATGACGCGTATCCGCACTTCGACCAGTTCCGCCGCGCCCTGCTCGGTTGAGGCCCCAAAACCCCCAACCCCTTGACAGACAACACTTAAGCTCCTAGAATCGGCCTCATATGGCCTGCTCTAGAGAGCCTCTGCTCACCTGAGCTACATGTTGCCTTTCCCGGGGGATGCATGACCAAAGCCGATCTTGTCGAGCAGGTCACAGCATCGATTGCCCGCACA
>Ga0190274_10002501_pt1 | contig 10836 bp, 9 predicted proteins | sample Popmic531T_FD_133002 | JGI IMG/M metagenome (GOLD analysis project Ga0190274, IMG submission 133002) | Populus adjacent soil microbial communities from riparian zone of Yellowstone River, Montana, USA - 531 T | ecosystem: Environmental > Terrestrial > Soil > Riparian zone | place: USA: Montana...
CGAGCTCGTACGAGCGCAGGCGCGCCGCCGGCTCGAACGTGTGTGACGCGATCATCACCTCGTCGGCGGCCGTGGACTTGGCAGCGCGTTCGATACGATCGCGGACCGCAGTCGGCGTCCCAACGATCTGCACGCGGCGGAAAGCGCCGATGGCGATCGCTTCTTCGGGCGTGAACTCGTAGGCGAGCGCCTCTTCGGGCGGGGGCAAGCGCTCGGGCCGACCGGCGCGCAGCTTGGCGATCGAAACGAGCACCGAAGATGCCGCGCGTTTCGCGGCCTCTTCCGTATCCGCGCAAAAAACGGACAGCGCAAGGATCGCATGCGGCCGCTCGAGGCGGCCCGGGCGAAAGCGATCGCGGTACGCGATCATGGGACCTTCCGCCGGCTCGGGACTGAAGTGCCCCGCGAAGGCGAAGCCGAGCCCGAGCTCCGCGGCCAGCTTCGCGCTGTAGTCGCTCGAACCGAGCAGCCAAATCGGCGGCAGATTCACGTCGTCGGGCATGGCGCGAATCTTGGCGAAGGGGTGTCCCTCCGGCAGTGTGCCGTCGGCGTAGCCCATGAGCTCGCGCAGCTGCTCGACGAAGTCGTCGGCGACGAGCGCACGGCGCGAACGACGCAAGGCCAACGCCGTGACCATGTCGGTCCCTGGCGCGCGCCCGATACCGAGGTCGATGCGCCCCGGGTGCAGCGCTTCGAGCAACCGATACGACTCGGCAACCTTGAGCGGCGCGTGGTTGGGTAGCATGACGCCTCCCGCCCCCAATCGTATGCGCGTCGTCGCTTGCCCCACGTGAGCAATGAGGATCTCGGGCGTGGTCGTCGCGATGCCGGGCATGTTGTGGTGCTCGGCGTACCAGAGACGACAGTATCCGAGCCGCTCCGCGGTGCGTGCGAGCTCGACGGAGGCTTGCAGCGTCGCGTGGCTGGTAGCTCCACGGCCAAGCGGAACGAGATCGAGGACGGAGAGGGGTAAACCCACCCTCAGCCGCCGAGGATGCGGCGCATGATCGAGGGCGACGGGCTGCCCGCCCGCGGATCGTCCTTCTTCTGCTCGCGGCAATGACAGCGCTCAGCAACGGGTACGTCGCTCAGCACTTGCTCGATGTGCATGCCGCAGCCGGCGTAGGTCGGTTTACCGCACTTCTCGCATTGCACGCGTCGACACATGGCTCTGTTCCTCTGGGCCCCGAGGGCTTCGACAAGCCTGCCAGCTCGCCTTGCGTTTGGCCACTTCGTCCGGGGCTGGCGGAGGCGCGGATGGGATTCGAACCCACGTATGACGGTTTTGCAAACCGTTGCCTAACCACTTGGCTACCGCGCCGGACGTCGATTCTGGTTGTGACTTCCGCTACCTGCCCCGTCTCGCTCGTCAGGTCAAGCTGGATCACGCTTTTGGCCATGTTACGAGAACCGGCGGCACGTCGTCCACCGGCAGCGGCGGGTCCGAGGCGCGACGGACTTTGTCCGCGATCGTTCCCGCGTCCCCCCTGAGGGACGTGGATGTCGGTGCGGTCCCCTCCGGCGCTGCGCACCGAGGAAATCGCGGCGTCTCGGGGTAGGCGCCCGCCGACCACGACTTGCATCGCTTCTCCATGGAGTCTGCAAAATCGCTCCTCGAATGAGATTCGCCGGGAGAGCGTTGAACCGACCGGAAGGCGAGGCTTTGATGCACCCAGTCGTTCGACTCTTCGGAATGATGACGGTTTTCGGAATTGCAGCCGTCGGTTGGCTCATTTTGGGGGGTGTCACGAGCTCCCGCACCAGCGATCAACGGTCGACGCTCGACGGCCGCGTCGCCGATCTGTGGGGAAGCCCGCAGAAACAAATGGCACCGAGTTTCGATCTTCGGTGGATGGAGCAAGAAACGAAAACCGAGCAAGTCACGGAGCCCGATGGCCGCACTGTCACCAAGAAGAAGGTCGAATCGACGTTGCACACGAAGGCGGTCGACCCTTCGCAAACGCGCATCGACATCGGTCTGCACAGCGACGAGCGTCGCAAGGGACTCTTGTGGTTTCCTCTCTACGACGTCGGGTTCCAGGGCAAGTGGAGCTACCGCCACGCCGAGGCTGCGCATCGCGATTTGCGCGTGGCGTTCACGCTGCCCGAGAAGTCGGGCGTCTACGACGATTTCCGCTTCGTCGTCGACGGTGTCGACCTCGCTCCGCAGGTAGGGATCAAGGACGGCGTGGTGGAGACCACCGTGGCGGTGGATCCAGGCCAAATCGTGCGGCTCGAGGTTGCCTATCGTTCGCGCGGCATGCAGGAGTGGTCGTACCGTCCGACGCGCGACGTCGGTCAGATCGAAGACTTCCGTCTCGCGATGACCACCGATTTTCGCGCCATCGATTTTCCCAAATTGACGATGTCGCCCTCCAAAAAATCCGCGAAAGGGGCGGGCTACGAGCTCGAATGGACCTTCTCGCGTCTGGTGACGGGATATGGCATCGGCATGGTCATTCCCGAACACGTGCAGCCCGGCGAGCTCGCCGCTCACATGAGCTTCTCGGCCCCCGTGTCACTCGGCCTCTTTCTCGTCTTCATCTACGTCGTGACGCTTCTACGCAAAATCGAAATTCATCCCATCAATTTTCTCTTCGTGGCGGCGGCGTTCTTCTCCTTCAACTTGCTCTTTGGCTACACGGCCGATCGCCTCCCTGTCGAGACCGCGTTCGTCTTGTCGAGCGTCGTGAGCGTGGGCCTCGTGGTGAGCTATCTCCGTCTGGTGGTCGGCCCTCGATTCGCGCTGGTCTTCGCGGGAATCGCACAGCTCGTCTACCAAGTCGGTTTTTCGCTGGCGCACTTCTACGAGGGGTACACCGGGCTCAGCATCACGGTGCTCGTCATCGTGACGCTCTTCCTGCTCATGCAGCTGACCGGGCGGCTATCGTGGAACGCTGCCTTGTCGCGCGGGTGATGGGGCTCAGCGCAGGAGCGACCAGACGGCGATGGCGACGGCAATGCGGTAATAGCCGAACGGCTCGAGCCCGCGGGTGCGCAAATAGCGCAAAAACGACGCGATGACGGCCCACGCGACGAGGAACGAGACGATCATCCCGACCGCCAGCTGCGACACCCCGACGGAAGAGAAGAGGTCGTGCCGGCCTTTGTAGAGCTCGTAGAGCGTGGCTGCGCCGAGCGTGGGCAAGGCGAGCAGGAACGAAAACTCGGCGGCGGTGGACGTGGAGAGGCCCACCAATTGGCCGGCGACGATGGTGCACATCGAGCGCGATGTTCCCGGCCACAAGGAAAAACATTGCCCAACGCCAATGGCGAAGGCACGGGCCGGCGTGATGCGCTCGAGGCCGCTCTCTCCCTCGATCTTGCGGGCGGCGCGAACGCGCTCGACGACGATCATGAGAACCCCTCCGACCAGCAGTGCAATCGCTACCGGTCCGGGACCGAAGAGGTGCTCGCGGATGACCTTGCGGAAGAGAAGCCCCGCCACGGCGGTGGGGATGAAGGCGAGGAGAAGGGCGCCGAAGAGATGCATGCCTTCGCGCGTCCCCCTCACGAGGCCCTTGGTGCGCGCGACGAGCAAGGCGCGATAGTGGATCACCACGGCGAGAATGGCGCCGAGTTGAATGACGATGTCGAAGGACTTGGCCCCCTCGCCTTCCGAACCGAGAAAGTAACTGACCAGGATGAGATGTCCGGTCGACGACACGGGGAGGTACTCGGTCACGCCTTCGACGAAACCGAGCAACACAGCGAGGAAGTGGCTCACGCGATCACCGTTCGAACCTTGGCTTCGCGTAGCCTCCCCGGCTCGGTGACGTCAAGGTGAAGTGGGGCGTGTCGCTTCGAGATCGCGCGGGGCTATTTGCTTCGCCCTGCGGGGGGCAGTGCGGGTGGTGAAGGTGGGCGCACGCGCGCTTCGCGCAGGTAAGAAAATGTTTCGACGACGCCACGCACGACTTCGCGGGCCGTGGAGATACGCGCCCAAAGTCGGGCCCGTTCGGATTGAGGTGGGATCCACCCGCCGAGCGGCGGGCCCATATCGATTCCTTGCTTGGATCGCGAGCGAGGAAACGGAACGACTACATCACTTGCCATCGCACTCCCTCCGTGCGGGTCAGTTGGCCGTAAATAGAACTCCCCCTCGGCCCCACCGCTTCGGACGACGGGCGGATCATGCACGTTCTTTGTGGGGGTTACAACGTAAGTTTGTTATTTCACTGTGACAAGTAAGGACTTCAGCTGAGGTTCGACCCCCATCGCTGCGGGAAAGTCGAGAGGGCAAGGTAGGTCCTTCAGCTGCGCGATGGTCGTACCCGCGAGCCGTCCCGACTCGTGCAGCTGCTTTCGGAACTTCCGGGTCGAAATTCCGCGGTGGTTGGTGCAAGCGAGCATGCTGCCGCCTGGCGTGAGCAAGGCGAGCGCGCGGGCCGCGAGAGCCGGGTAGTCGTCGGCGGCCGAGAATCGTGAGCTCTTGGTGGTCGCGTAGCTCGGCGGATCGAGCAAGATGAGATCGTAGCGATCGCTGCGTTTGGCGGCGTGTTTCAACCACACCAGCGCATCGTCGGTGATCATCTGGTGGGAGGTGCCGAGCAGCCCGTTTGCGTCGAGATTCTTCTGGCCCCACTCGAGCGGCCCCTTCGACGAGTCGACGCTCACCGTTTCGCGCGCCCCTCCGGACGCCGCAGCCACCGTGAAACCGCACGTGTAGGCGAACAAGTTGAGCACGCGTTTGCCTTTGGCGAGTTCGCGTACCCTCCGGCGGTTGTCGCGCTGGTCCAAGAAAATGCCGGTCTTGAGCCCGTCTCCCAGCCGCACGAGAAATGCGAGCCCGCCTTCGCGCACGACCATCGGATCGGCGGCTGCATCGCCGCGCACGGGCGTCGCGGGCGCCAGGTCGGGGGTGCGCGGATCGACGAGGTTGTTCGACTGTTTGGGGTGCGCTTTGAGATAGATGCCGCGCGGCCCAAACGCTTGCAGCGCGTCCAAGATCGCGTCCTTGTTGGCAAGCGCCTCGCTCGAAAAGAAATGGACGACGAGGTGCTCGCCGTAGACGTCCACCGCAATCCCTTCGACGCCGTCCCCCTCGCCGTGCAGAAGGCGAAACGCCGTCGTCTCGGTGGATCGACCGAGCGCCCAGCGCGCGTCGACCGCTGCACGGAGGTGCGACAAAAAGAACGGATCGCTTACGCCTACCGCAGGGCGGGGCGCGGCGAGCCACTGTTCGAGCTCGGGCGGCACCGGTGCGCGCACATCGAGCCGGCCGCCGTTCGACGGATGTCGCAGCTCGAGCCGCGAGGCGTGGAGCATCAAGCGGACGGCGGGTGCGCCTTCATAAAGGCAATCGCCGGCGATGGCGCCTCCCGCTGCGGCGAGTTGCACGCGGATTTGATGCGTTCGCCCCGTCTCCGGCGTAACCTCGAGGAGCGCGCGATCGTCTTGACGGCGCAGAACGCGAAAACGGGTGACGGCGAGCAGCCCCTTGGGATGCGTCTTCGGCGCCCGATCGTTGGCGCGCCCGCGAGCCTTCGCGCGATCACGCGAGGCCCTCGCGCCGTCGGCAGGCTCGGTGGCGCTCGGCACAATCTGCATGCGACCGCCGTCCGCCGGGATGAGCTCGTTTCTCAGCACGCCCTGTTCGAGCTTCTTCGGAAAGCCCGTGACGACCGCGAGGTACGTCTTTTTCACGTGCCGCCCTTCGAACTCCGACGCAATGCCCGCGTTGGCGCTCTTTCGCCTCGTAAAGAGCAGGACGCCGGAGGTGTCGCGATCGAGGCGCTGGTGAATGCCAAGATAGACCTGGCCCTCGGGTACGCCTTTCCGCTCGCTGAGCGCCAGCCGCAGACGCGAATAGGCATCGTCGGTGCGCCCGGCGTCGGGCGCGTGGGTGGAGACGTCGACGGGTTTGTCGATGACGATGACGTCCTCGTCCTCGTAGAGAATTCGCTCCGCGGGGAAGCTCGGAAAAAGATGTTCGAAGGGCACGGCGGGGGGCGCTGCGGCGGCAAGAGCCGCACGCGCGCCCTGCCCATAGCCGGCCGTGGCTTCCGCGGCAATGCGTGGTAAAAGTGCGGCCCATGCCGGCGATGAAAAGACGTGTCATTACCCCGTCCGCCGCGCGAGCGGCCCTCTACTTTTGCCTATTTCTCGGGGCGTGCTCGAAATCGAGCAAGTCGGGCCCGCCCGAGCCCGAGGTCCCCATTCCCGCCGCGCCGCTCGGCGTGCAGCAGACCAAGGTGATCGTCGACGAAAAAGGTTTCACGCCGAGTCACGTCGAGGTTCAAAAGGGAAAGCCTGCTTCGCTCGTTTTCGTGCGCACCACCGACGACACTTGCGCGAAAGAGGTCGTCTTTCCCGATCTCAAACTGGAGAAACCGCTCCCCCTGCGGACGGCGGTCAACGTCGACATCCCCACGACCGACGCGCGCACGCTCACGTTTCAATGCGGGATGGCGATGTACAAGAGCGCCGTCGTCATTCAATAGCCGTGGGACCGCTCGTCACGCCTCATTGGCTCGCCGCGCGGCTCGGTGATCCTCGCACCGTGATCGCTGACGTCCGCTGGTATTTGCAGGGCAAGCGGGGCATCGACGAGTACCGCGCGGGGCACCTCCCCGGTGCGCATTTTCTCGACGTCGACGGCGACTTGTCATCATCGCCTTCGCCCGCGCGACCCGGGCGCCATCCATTGCCCTCGCCCGGCGCGTTCGCCGCGGTGCTCTCGCGCATCGGCGTTCGCGAGGACAGCATCGTGGTCGCCTACGACGACGCGGGCGGCGCGCAGGCGGCGCGGCTCTGGTGGCTCTTGCGCTATTTCGGACATGACGTCGGCCGCGTGCTCGACGGCGGGATCCAAGCGTGGCGAGAGAGCGGCGGCTCGCTCGATACCGCGGCGCCGGTGACCGCCGCGGCCGCACCGCTCGCGCTCGCCCCGCATCCGGAGATGGTCGTCGACAAGGCGCGGGTGCGTGCGCTTTCCGAGCACGGCGAGGGACTCTTGCTCGACGCGCGCGCTGCCGAACGGTACGAGGGTAAAGTCGAACCAATCGACGCGCGCCCCGGGCACATTCCCGGCGCCAAGAGCGCGCCATTCGCAGCCAATCTGACGCGCCCGAGCGGCCCTTTCCGTCCCCCCGACGAGCTCGTGCGTCATTATGCGGCGCTCGGCGCAGGCGCAAAAACTCCCATCGTCGCTTATTGCGGGTCGGGCGTGACGGCGTGTCACGATCTGCTCGCGCTCACCGTCGCGGGGCACGCTCAAGCGCTGCTCTACGAGGGTTCCTGGGGCGACTGGGCCGGCGACCCCACGCTGCCGGCGGCGCGTGGACCGGGTGCATAGCGGCGCGGCGACCGCCTTGCGTTCGGAGAAAGCGTCTGCCAAAGGCTAGCGATGCGTTTTCTCGTCGGGTGCGACGAATTCGACCCGATTCTCGACGTCATCGCCGCCGAGCTCCGCGGGCTCGGTCACGACGTCATTTTGGTCGGAGCGAAACCGGGTGCACCCGCGCCATGGGGTAACCTTGCCGTCGAGATCGCGCGGGCGGTCGGGGGCGGCGCCGTCGACCAAGGGGTCGTCTGCTGCGACACGGGTAACGGCGTTTCCATGGCGGCCAACAAAGTAAGCGGCGTTCGCGCGGCACTGTGCGTCGACGCCGAAATGGCCAAGAGGGCACGGCAGTGGAACGACGCCAACGTATTAGCGCTGAGCTTGCTACTGACGTCGCCCACCACGGCCAAAGAGATCGTCCGCGCGTGGTGCGCGACGGCGTACGGCGGCACCGAAACCGTCAGTCTCGACGCCATCCGGCGCGCCGAGACCGCTCGCCACTAGCGCTCGGTAGGTCTGCCTCGTATTCGAGTACGAGAAAGATACGCGACACCCGCTATCGCGGCAGGCAGCTAACCGCGCCGTGGTGATCAGGCGCTACGCATTCGCTGCCTTCAAGAACGCGGCGCAGCGTTCGGCGATCATGATCGTCGGCGCGTTGGTGTTGCCGCGAATCACGGTAGGCATGATCGAAGCGTCGGCAACGCGTAGACCGGCCACCCCGCGCACGCGAAGCTCGGAGTCGACCACGGAGAGCTCGTCGTCCCCCATTTTGCAGGTGGCGCACGGATGATAGAGAAGTTCGACTTTGGCCCGCACGTACGCTTCGAGCTGGGCGTCGCTCTTCGATGCTTCGCCGGGCATGGACTCGGCGCCGCGATACGAATCGAACGCCCGCGCCCGAGCGATGTCGCGCGCCTGCTTGATCCCTGCGACGAGCGCCTTCACCTCGACAGGATGGGAGAGAACGTTCCCGTAAATGCGCGGCGGCGCCGCGGGGTCCGACGATCGGATCATGATCCGCCCGCGGCTCGACGGCGTGATCAGGGTCGGGCCCAGCGTGAAGCCGTGCCCCGGCAGACGAACGAACCCGTGGTCGACGTGATAAACGGGACCGAAATGAAACTGAATATCCGGCGCGGGGAGCGACGGAGCCGAGCGAACGAAGGCGCCCGCCTCGGCGACATTGGAAGAAAGCGGCCCGGTACGCCGCATGGCGTACTCGAGAAAGCCCGCCACGCTCTCTCCTTTGATCAAACTGACGGGGAGCTTGCTGGCGAAGAGAACCCCGACCACCGGGTGGTCCTGCAAATTTTGGCCTACGCCGTCGAGCTTCGTGATGACATCGATGCCGAGCCGCGAAAGCTCGTCCGCCGGTCCTATGCCCGACAACTGGAGAAGTTGCGGCGAACCGAAGGCGCCCCCCGCGACGACGATTTCTCGGCGAGCAGTCGCCGCCTTTTTGCGGCCCCCTTGCACGTATTCGACGGCGCGGGCGCGCGACTTTTCGACGACCACGCGCGTCGCCAAAACGCCGCGAAGAACGACGAGATTCGCCCGCCCCAGGGCCGGAAAAAGATAAGCATTGGCGGCGCTCCATCTTCGGCCCCCGCGCTGCGTCACTTGGTAGATGCCGGCGCCGTCTTGGGCGCCGCTGTTGAAGTCGTCGTTCTTCGGTATGCCGAGCTCGTGGCACGCCGCCACGAACGCGTGAGACAGAGGGTTCACGGTGCGAAGATCTTCGACTCTCATTGGACCGCCTACGCCGTGCCCGGCCGTCGCACCGCGCGCCTGATCTTCGGCTTTGCAGAAAAACGGCAAGACGTCGGCGTAGGTCCAACCGCGCGCTCCCGAAGCCGCCCAACCGTCGTAGTCGAGCGGATTGCCGCGGATGTAGATCATGGCGTTCATCGCGCTCGAACCGCCGACCATCTTGCCGCGCGGGATGAAGAGCCGACGCCCGGCGCATTCGGGCTCGGGCTCGGTCTCGTAAGCCCAGTCGTGGCGCGTGCGAAAAAGCTTGGAAAAGCCCGCCGGAATTCGGGACAAGAGCAGCTCTTTGGCGGTCCCCGCTTCGAGCAAGAGAACGCGCACGCTCGGGTCTTCGCTGAGACGGCCGGCCAGCGTGCACCCCGCAGAACCCGCCCCGACGATGACGTAGTCGTATTCGGCGCGATCGGAGGTCGACATCGACTACCTCTTTTCCAGCTCTTCGAGCCGGTGGTTCGACTCCGCGCGAAACTCGCCGAGCTCGCGCAAAATGGTCTCGATGTTGACCTCGTTCTTGAGATTCACCTTGAAGTCGGTCTCGGCTTGGGCGCGGTCTTTCAGTGTCTGCCGATTTTGGCTCATGACGATGAGCGGCCCCTGCAGCGCGACCAAGATGGCCAAGAGCAAATTGAAGAACGTGTAAGGAAAGCCGTCGAACGGTTGGGGCAAGATTCCGGGAATGTTCACGAGGGTCCAGCTGACCGTGAGCCCGAGCAGCCCCAGGATGAACGTCCAGCTCCCATTGAGCTCGGCCACGCGGTCGGCAAGCCGGTCGCGCCAATCGAGATTTTCTTCGAACTCTTTGACGACGTTCTTGGCCGCGCGCTCGGACAGCATGGCGTTCGTCTCGCGCAGGCGCTCCGCCATGGTGCGCAAGATGGCCATGGCCGCCCGCGGGCGGCGCTCGAGATAGCTGGAAAGCGTGCCGCGCGACAACTCGAGCAAGACCGCGTCGGTCGTCGCCAGCGCGCTGGCCGAACGCGGCTTGTCGTCGAAGAGCGCCAGCTCGCCGAAATACTCGCCGCGGGTAATGTCCTTGAGCGAAACCCGGCGCGAGCCGTCGCCGGGCAAATGGATGTTCACGTGCCCTTTGGCAACGATGTACATCTCGCTGCCCGAATCCCCTTGATTGAAGATCATCTGGCCGGCGACGTAGGGCCTCAGCGTGACGCTCGCGGCCAAGAGCTGAAGGTCGTCGTCGGCGAGACCTTCGAACATCGGGATGGTTCGGAAGAGCTCCGCGTCGTGCACTGGAAGTCGTCCCCTGACGTGCGGCGAGCCGCGAGCACGGCCCGAGTGACCGGGTTTACTTTTTCGAGCTCGACGTGTCGAGATCGTCGGACAAATAGCTCAGGATGACTTCGTCGAGCGACTTCTCGCTGATCAGATCGTCGCCGAAAATCGAACCGCCGGCGTCGGCGTTGCGACCGCTGGCAAAGATGGCCGCCGGGCGCGACGCCGCGTAACGACCCGAGCCCGGTTGCTCCTTTTTGCCGTCTTTGGCGGCGGCGGCTGCCGCTTGTTCGCCGACCACGACGGCCGCTTCGAGAAGGTGACGATCTTCAAGGAAGGCCTCAACATTCCCTGCGGCATCGTCCACGGCAACGGCGGGGTCTACGTCACCAACTCGCCCGACGTGCTGTTCCTCAAGGACACCGACGGCGACGACCGCGCCGACACCGAGGAGGTGCTCTTCACCGGCTTCGGCCGGGACGACACGCACGAGCTGCCGAACAACCTGACGTGGGGCCCCGACGGCTGGCTCTACGGAATGAACGGCG
>Ga0190274_10002502_pt1 | contig 10835 bp, 5 predicted proteins | sample Popmic531T_FD_133002 | JGI IMG/M metagenome (GOLD analysis project Ga0190274, IMG submission 133002) | Populus adjacent soil microbial communities from riparian zone of Yellowstone River, Montana, USA - 531 T | ecosystem: Environmental > Terrestrial > Soil > Riparian zone | place: USA: Montana...
AGGGATGGCGAACGTAGGGCGCTTCAGGGATGAATCAGCCCGCAGCCGCGCAATTGTACGTTCCGCCTGAGCGACGTAGTCGTGGAATGGCTTGCAACGGCATCGCAACGCAAGCGTGAATGCCTGCTCACGCGAAACGCGCAAAATCAAAATGGATTCCCGCCTGCGCGGGAATGACGGAGGTTATGGCGAGGCGTAGAGGCGCTGGATCCCGACGTGCGCCGGGATGACGGCAGGGAGAGGCGAGGCCTCGCCTACCCGGGTCCGCCGTCCAGCCTTGCCCGTCGCTCCGCCGAGTACTTCGCCAGCGTCGCCGCGGCCTGCCGCCTGATCTTGTTGCGCACCATCGGCGTCCAGCCGAGCAACAGGCCCGGTGCGCCGATTGCCTGCGCGGCCCACTTCCACAGGTCGAACGTGTCGACGTGTTCGGCGATTGCGCCGTCGGCGAAACGGAACTGCGCGTGGATGCGGTTGACCACTTTGCGACCGGTGCCCGAGTAGGTGTAGTGGGCGACCCAGTTCGCGGAACCGGTCAGCGCATCGGCCTCGACGTCGCTCGCTTCGGCGCGCAGGTCGGCGGCGCGTGACGTGAGCATGCGCCACATGTCGCCGACGTCGCTCCCGGCGAGCGTGAACACCGGGTCACGGAACGTGGCGTCTGGCGTGTAGCACGAGGCCATCGCCTCGCCGTCCTTGCGATCCAGCGCGGCGTACAGGCGCTTGATGAGCTCGCGGTTGCCGCTGCCGGTCATGGTTGCGCTTCGCGTTGGAAGACGGGAGACGTGAGACGGAAGACGCAGGGGCTCGGCAACTTTCCGGGCATTCGCGTCTTCCTTCTTCCGTCTTCCGTTTTCCCGTCCGACGAATGCGCCGGACGGGTCTCAGCCTAGTTCGACCGCGTGCCCGGTCGCGTGCGATCGATCTCGTCCGAGCTCGGCGTGCCGCCGGTCGAGGTGTGTTCCTCGTCGTGTGGCGCTGCCATCGCGTCGTCGCTGTGCTCGCCACCCGGCGGATGCATCTCGTCGACCGGCCGGCCGCGCTCGCGCTCCATTTCCTCGGGCGACACCTGCACGTCCCAGATCTTGTTTGCGCGCCAGCGCACGGGCTCGGACTTGATGCCGTTCGGCCCGTCCACCACGTCGTCGACGAACCAGGGGTTGCCGTCGGCGTCGAGGTAGAGCTTCGCCATTTCCTCGGCGTTGAACGGACGCGAGCCGATGCGGCCGAAGATCGCGATCTGATGGCCGGTCTCGTCCACCGCACGGTCGCGCTCGAGGCCACGCGACAACGCGAGGGCAGGGCGCCTGGTCGGATAGAACGAGATCAGCTCCGGCTTCGGATCGGGGCTGAAGCCGTAGAACTTCGGCTGCGATTCCGGACTCGTGAGCTGGATGACCTTCAGGCCGTTCTTGCCGTCGGCGACGTACGCGAACAGCGAGGCATTCGTCGTGCCCACGACCACGTCACGCGCGTCGTTGAGCGCGCCGTCGGCATTGAACATCTGGTACAGCTGCGGGCGCTCCGGGTTCGTCACGTCGATGATCGCGAGGCCGTCGGCGCCGTCCGCGACGTAGGCATACGTGCGCGCCACATGCAGCTTGTGCGGCGAGTTGAGCGGCACGAACGCGGTCTCGACCACGCGCGGGCGGTCGGGGTGCGTCACGTCGACCACATGCAGGCCGTCCTTCGCGGTGACGAAGGCGTAGCGGAACTGCACCTGCACCGCGATCGGGTCGGTGATCGGGATGGTCGCGACCGGGCGCGGTGCGAGCGGGTCGTTCATGTCGAGCACGACCACGCCGTTCGGCGTCGAGACGTAGAACCACGTACCGGCGATGTACAGGTGGCTCGCGCCAGTCAGCACGCCGCCCTCGTTCCAGGTCACCGCGCGCTCGAAGAAGTTATTGCGCGGTTCGGCGTCGGCCAGGATGTCGATGTCCGTCGCGATCAGGCCTTCTTCCGCGTCGGTGATGAACGCGTACTTGTAGATCGGGTGCATCGGCTGCTCGAGGTTCTCGCCCTGCATCAGCGCCGACGTCTTCTCGCTGCCGTCGTTCTTGAACGTCGCGACCGGCTGCGTCGTGGCCAGCGCCACGCACGTCGCGTTCGGGCTCTTGATGCGCGTGTTCTGGCCGAGCGGCGAGAACGGCGAGGTGATCGCCTTCTGCGAGAACGCCTTGTTCGCGATGCTCGCGACGTCGTACACGCGCATGCCCTCGGAGCCTTCCGCGACGTACAGGTACTCGCCACGGAGCTGGATGCAGTTCGCGGTGCCTGCGCCATGGCGGAACGCCTCGGCGAGCTGGCGGCCCTTCTCCTGGTGCTGCTTGTAGTAGTCGGGATACGCGTAGCGCTGCAGGTAGCTGCCGACCACCGCCTGCGGTTCTTCGAACTCGGTGACGCGTACGGCCGTCACTTCACCGTCGCCGCCGACCCACGAGTTGTAGCCGACGAAGTCGATGAACTTCGTACCGAACAGCAACAGCTGCGCGACGATCGCGTTGTTGTCGTTCGCCTTCGACAGGTGGCAGTCGGTGCAGGTCTTCGTTTCAGTCCTGCGCTCGGTGTGCGGGTAGTGCGGTGCAAACGCCTGCGACGAGTAGCCAGCGGCCGACAGCGGCGGCTGCTGGATGTAGATGCGCTCGCGGTTGACGTTCTGCGAGGACAGCACCAGCGCCGAGGACGAGCGCACCGGGGCGATCTTGTAGTTCTTGATCACGCCGTGCTTGCCGAGGAAGTACATGTCGTCACGCGCGACCTGCGGGTTGTACGTCGCGAAGTTGCGCGTGAAGCCGCCTTCGTACTTGTGCTTCTCGGTACGCCAGTTGGCCTGGATCGGCAGGTGGCAGCCGCCGCAGCTCGTGGTCCAGGAGCTGTGGCAGGTGTAGCAGACCATCGTGTCTTCGCCGTGCGCGCGCTGGTCCTTCGCGACGTCCTTGCCGAACGCGAGCGTCTTCGTGTCGCGCGACATCGCGTGTGCACGCGTCGCCTTCGCGTTGTACGCGGACGAGATCGGGTCGGCCGTGTCCTTCACCAGCGACATCGTCCACTCCAGGCCGGGCGTCGTGGCCGAGCGCTGGATCAGACGCGTGCCGCCGTCGACCCACTCGAAGCGGCGCTTGCCGTCCGGGTTGCGGATCAACTTGAGATTGAGACCCCGCTTGGCCGCCGCGGGACCGGTGGTCTTGAGGATCGGATAGTCGTCGACCGTGCCGTGGCAGTCCTGGCACTGGATCTCGACTGCGCTCATCACCTCGGCCTTCAGGTAACCGTCGCCGTGGTTGTCCTGCGCGAAATGACAGTCGACGCACTGCATGCCCAGGTCGACGTGCACGGACGACAGGTGCACCGCCTTGTCGAACTTCTTCGGGTCGTCGTCGGAGACCTGCTCGCGGTTCGCGTCGAGCAGGTTGCCCTTGCGGTCGCGCGCGAAGATCGAGCGGAAGTTCCAGCCGTGGCCGTGGTAATCGGCGAACTGGATGTCCTTGAGCTGCGGGTTCAGCTCGGCGACTGCCTGCGAGAACTTCGGGTCGCCCCACTTGCCGCGGATGGCGGCTTCTTCCGGGTTGCGCTCGAGGATCTCGTGCATCTCGTCGTTGCTGGGGTACTTCTGCTGCTCCGGCCACATCGTCGGCGCATCGGATTCGTAGTCCCACATCGTGTAGCCGAGCATGCTGTTGATGAACATGTTCGGCTGGTGCATGTGGCAGATCATGCACTGGCTGGTCGGGATCTGGCGCGAGAACGCGTGCTTGATCGGGTGGCCTTTCTCGCCCATCGGGATGGTCGGGTCGGCCTGCGCCGACTGGCCTTCGTTGCCGTACTTCGCCCAGATCGCGGAGTGCCGCGGGTCACGGTCGTTCGCATAGATCACGTGGCAACCCGAGCAACCCGACGAGCGATAGTCGCCCGGGTTGTCGTTCGTGCCCATGAACCACAGGAATGGATCGTTCAGGCGCGTCTTGTGGATGTTCAACACCGGGATCGATACGCGCAGGCCGGTGCCGGGACCACGGTTCGACTGGCGCAGGTCGGGGCGACCCGGTTCCTCGAGACGCTGCGTCTGGCCCGTGTCGCCCGGGTTGCCGATCTCGGCGAGGATCTGGCCGAGGTTGCGGCCACCGCGCTCGAACACGCGGAACACGTCCGCGGGCGGCACGGTTTCCCAGCTCGGCATCGGATTGATCTGCGCCAGGATGCCGTGCTTCTTCATGTTCTCGTCGATCTCGACGCCCGCCGGCACGGCACCGCCCATGCTTTCCTTCGTGTATGCCTCGCCGAGGATCGAGTGCTTGTTCGACAGGATGCCGTTGTTGTACGCGGCCGCACCCCAGAACATCGCGGCATTCGCCATCAGGCTGCGTTCGCTGGCCTGGATGATCGGCGCGTGGCATGCGCCGCAGGACTCGCGCGCGATGCGCAGGTCGCCTGGGTTGATGAAGCGGATGTACTCGCGCGACTCGTTGTTGAGCCAGGTGTAGCTGCGCTGCGGGTTGGCGCTCGAGGTCCAGCGCGTGGGATAGCGCGGCAACACGTGCGCTTCCTCGATCGCCGACTGGTAGGGGCCCTCGTACTTGCGGCCGCCTTCTTCCTCGCCGTGTCCGCCACCTTCCTCTTCACCGCCTTCGTGTTCTTCGCCGCCTTCGTGGCCTTCGCCGTGGTGTTCGGCGATCGGCGCGCTCGACACGCCGGCCGGCGCCATCACGCCCGCGTTGCCGCCGTGGCAGTCGGTGCAACCGAGCACCACCGCCGGCGTCGCGTGCATGGTCTTGCGGTCGGACGTCGTATGGCAGCTGACGCAGCCGGCGCTCTTGGCGTCGGCGGCTTCCCAGCTCTGCGACGCTGGTGCGTCGGGCGCCGTTACGTACTCGCGCTCGACGGCCTCGGCTTCTTCGCTTGCGCTCGCGGGAAGCGCCGCGAACGTCAGGGCCGCGAGCGCGGCGAACGCGCCGAACACGGAAAAAGCAAACCGGCGCGGCGCGCGACGCGCTACGGATTCGTTGCGACTGACCTCACGTGCCATGTCGCGCCCTCAGTAGGTCAGGATGAGATTGGCCAGCACCGTGTAGTACGTCGTGTCGGTGCCGTACAGGTTCTTGATGCCTTCGCCCGGAATGAGCGCCGCGCCCGAGAGGCGAACGACGATGTTCTGGGTGAAGAACGGCCGCCAGATGTACGCGACGGACACGTCGGTGCCGATGTCGTTGTCGATCGGGGACGCGGCGCGCGCGGCCTCGAGGACAGCCGTCTCGTCGAACCACAGGTGGTTGATGTTGCCGGAGATGCGCGACTGCGGCGTGAGGTCGAAGTCGGCACCGATGCCGATCAGGCGCAGGCCCGGGTTGTCGAAGTTCGACTGGCCCTGTTCCTTCGACGAGCGCAGGTTCGGCAGGATGCCGTTGCGCGTCGAGAGCGCGACGCCACCGCCGCCGATCAGCGGGATGTTCTGCCGGATCCAGTAGCTGGTGTCGGCGCCCGCGAAGATCGGGTTCTCGAAGATCGCGTCGTAGCCGTTCGACTCGTCGTCGTACGGATCGTCGTCGCCGCTCGCCCAGGCACCGGATGCGCGCACGCGGATCCAGTCGAAGTCCATCGACGCCTCGGCCGCGACGAAGCCGGCGCGGATGTCGCTCTTGTCCGGCACGAACACGCCGTGCGACTGGTCGCCATACGCGAGGTACGCCGACGCGGTGAGGTTCACGCGCCCGAAGTGGCCGTCGCCGTTGTAGCCGAGGTAGCCGACGTCGTAGGTGCGGCCTTCCTCGCGGCCGATCGCGGCCGGTCGCTGGATGAAGCCGTTCGAGTCGTAGAACTGGTCGTCTTCGCCATTGCGGTTGTAGGCAATGATGCCCTGCGAGGTGAAGCCCTTCACCGGCCAGTCCTGGCGATACAGGTTGAACAGGAAGATGTCGTCGTCGCGCAGGCCTTCGGTGATGTCGTTGAGGCCCGAGTTGATGTCCTTCTCGACGCGGCGGAACCACGCGGCGTTGTACTGCCAGTGGTTGTTGTCGCGGTTGCCGAAGAAGCGCACGCCGAACTGGTTGTCCTGGAACAGGAAGCCGCGGAAGTCCGACGAGAACGGCTGGATGCCGATGCGCACTTCGTCGAAGTCGTAGCGCACGGACGCCACGCGCAGGTCGCGCAGGTAGAACAGTTCCTGCACGCCGATGAACGCGTCGTCGCGATCGGTACCCAGCGACGGGTCGACATTGAGCGCGCGCACTTCTTCCGTGTTCACGCGGTTGTAGTTGATCGCCAGCGTGGCTTTCCACTCCCAGTCCGGTGGCTTGAACGTGGTGTTGCCCTGGTAGTAGTCGGCGCTCAGGATCAGCGTCTGCGCGAAGATCACCTGGTCGGTGTCGCCCAGCACGTCGTTGGAACCCGGATCGGTGCCGGACTGCGGACCGACCGGGGTCGGGATGCCGCGCGGCTCGAGCAGCGTGTCGGAGATCGCCGACAGCGCGAGGAAGCGCTCCTTGCCGTCGACCGTCTTGATCGGCTTGTCGCCCTTCCACTTGTTCTGGTTGTACGGGTCGTACCAGGGGTACTTGAACCCGAGCGATTCCATGATGCGCCAGCGGTCCGGCACCGGGATGAACTCACCGACCTGGTCGATCGGCGCGGGATCCACGCCATCGGGGTTGATGATCGGGAAATCCGCGGGTTGCTCGGCCGGATGCCCCGGCCGGCGGCGCAGCACCGGGTTGGTGAATGGGTCGTAGGTCGGCATCGGCAGCACGCCGATCAGCTCGAGCCAACCCGGCGGCGGATCGACCGACTGCGCGTGCAGGCTCGGCGAGATGCAGGCGGCGGCCAGGGCCGCCACGAGGGTGCGACGATTCAAGGCGAGTCGGAGGAGCATCACAGGCCCTCGCACACGAACTGGTCGTTGGAGTCTCTGAACGGCGCCTGCGGACACTGCACGTACAGCAGGCGCGTGCCCTGCGGCGACAGTTGGTCGACACGGGTGTTCGGAGCGGCATGGCCCACGCCGCTCAACAGGCGCGAAGCGTTCGCGAGGCCCAGGAACGACACGAGGTCGCTCTGGTCGGTGCCGTCGCCGGAAGCGGCGACCGCGCCCACCAACTGGCCGTTCTTGTAGATCGGGAAGGCGCCCGCGAACAGCGTGAGGCCATTGGCGATCGCCGGGATGCCGGTGCAGCTGCGCGGCGTGTCGCCGAGCGCGGGCAGCGTCGTGCCGTCGACGGTCACCGTGAGCCCGGCTTCCTGCAGGTACTTCGCGATCGACAGTGCGAGCTGGTTGTAGATGAGGTCGAGCTCGAGGCCGGTGTTGAACAGGCTCCAGTTCGGGAATTCCGGCGCCAGCGGACCAGACGGCGAACCGGGAATACCGCTCGGGTACAGCGGCTGCGCGAGCAGCCCGACCGCACGCACCGAATAGGCGAACGCGCCATCGCCGATCGCGTTCGGCTGGGCCAGGAACTCGCGCAGGCGCACGAGCCAGCGCGCGGGCAGGCTGGTGCCGGCCGTGCGCAGCGTCGCGGGCGCCGTCGATGTGTTCGAGAAGTACGTCGCCGCGGGTGCGGCCTGGATCGCCGCGGCGGCGTTGCGGTTGGAGAAGAACGCCGTGGTGCGCGCCTTCTGCGTCGTCACGTCGACGGCGTCGACCAGCGCATCGCGCGAGCGAACCAGCGACAGCACCACGCCGTTGCTGTCGACGATCACGACCGTCTCGCCGGCCTGCGAACCGAGCGGGCGACGGACCTGCGCGCGCGTACGGAATGCGACCTTGAGCGACTCGATCGCGATCGTGCGCACTTCTTCCGTGGTCAGCGCGGTACCGGTCTCGCTGCCGGCGCGCGGCGGGAAGCGGTTGACGTTGTTGCGGTCGACGACCACGAACGCATCGAGGTTCGGGTAGTCGGTGGTGTCGGGGCGGATACCGGATTCCGGCTGGCCGAATGCCGTGCCGCGCAGCACCTGGGCGTTGGCGTAGCCGGGTACCGCGATCAGGGCGCCCGCGACGGAAGCGAACGGCGGCGCCGTCGACGGATCGCGCGACAGTTCGCTCACCTCGATGTCGGTGAAGCGCAGCGTCAGGCCACCCGCAGTGATGACGTTCGCGCGGCGGTCGGCTGCGCCGAGGAAGCCGAACGCACCGGCGAGCGCAATGCGCTCGTCGATGTTGTTGTCGCGGTCCGTCGCGTTGGCATCGAGGCCGTAGATCGGATCGGCCGCGACGCCCACGGCGCCAACCGGCACGCCGAGCTTGTACAGCGAGATGCCACCCGGGTCGGCCGCGAGCCCGACCGGCGCGCGATGCGGGCCGGGACCGGTGCCGATGCCATTGAAGCGCTGCGAGATGTCGGAGCAGGGCAGGTTGGAGATCTGCACGCCGAACAGCGGGCCCGCGGGCGAGGTGAGGTCGCCCGGGTTGAAGTGCTCCTGCACGATCTGGCCGGCGGTGCGCGAGGTGAACGCGTTGCCTTCCGACGAGAAGTAGACCGAGGTCAGCGCCTTCGAGATCGCGCCGAACTCGGCCGGGATGTTGAGGCCTTCGAGGCCACCGACGGCACCGCGCTCGGAGCTGACCTGCTGCGTGAGCGGCGCGCCGTTCATGCGATACGCGGCGAGCACGTTGCCGACGCGATCGGTCACGACGATGGTCGCGGGCGAGTTGATCGCCGCTGCCTCGTTGGCCGCCTGCGCGATGATCTTGCGCACGTCGTCCTCGGACAGGAACGACGCCGCGGTCGCACAGGAGCCGTCGCAGCCATTGGTCTGCGTTGGTGGCGGCGGTGAGGTGCCGACGGTACTCGACGTATTGCTACCGCCGCTGCACGAGGCCAGCGTGAGGCTCAAGGCCACGGCCGACCAGAGGAGTTGCGCTCTTCCCATCGCTGCTTCCTCTCCCGCGCCAGCCGGCCTTGAGGCCGGTGCGCACAGTGCGGGTCGCGCGAAATGGCAACGCGAAGGATTGATCTCCCCCGGCGTCTGCCGCCGCCTGACAGCGAGTCGCGGCGCCCCGAAAATTCAAATCCCCAGCGCTCGCCATGATAGGCGTAGTGCTCGCAGTTGAGAAGCCATTGATTGCGTTCGCTTCGCGAATGCGAACGCGCCTTCGGTATGCGATTACGGAATCAGGGGCGCAAACCGGACCGCAGTCGCGAGCACGATCGCGACAATGGGCCGCTCCCACACCGTATGCGCCGCGTCGCGGCGCATACGGGCAGGCTCAGATTTTTCGCTGTAGCAGGCTCGCGGACTCGTGGTAGCCGTGGCAGCTGATGCAGGTGGATTCCACCTTGCCTTTCGCATGCTCGCCGCCGTGGCATTGGCGGCAGTTCGCGATGTCCGGCATCAGCAGGTCGGTCGCGGACTTGGAGGTCGAGGCCTTGTGGCAGTCCTCGCACTTCATCTCGGACTTGTGCTTCGCGTGCGTGAAGTGCGCCTTCGAGAACCACACGCCGGCCACGCGCACGGGCGCGATGCGCCAGACATCCTCACCGCCGGTGCCCGCGGTCACCGTATGGCAGACGGTGCACGCGCGGCCGTTGAACAGCGTATCGCCGACCTTGCGCGACTTCTCGCGTGCCCAGGCCAGCGCCTCGATCTGCTCCTGCCGCGACATCGCCTGGCCCGGGCGCCGACGCTGCTGCACCACGATCGGCGCCTGCAGGTCCATGTAGCCGCCCTCGAGCGCACGCTTCGAGTAGAACTCGTCGAGCATGTACAGGACTTCCGGGATGCGGCCGTGCGGCACCTGGCGGTCCGGCTCGAGCACGTCGAAGTCGAGGCGATGGCAGGACTGGCACATGGTCTCGAAATCGACCGGCTTGATGCGCGCGCCGCCTGCTTCCGGCGTGTGGCAGGACTCGCAGGCCAGCACCTTCGTGCCGTCCGGCGTCTTCAGGCCCTGCGGGTTCATGTGCTTGTCGTGCGGGTACTTCAGCCCCGACGACTCCTTGATACCGGCCTGTGTCAGCAGCGTGCGCACCGGCTTGAAGTTGCCGTTGTTGTCCCACGCCGGCAGGTCGATCTGGAATTCCGGGTGCTGGTTGGCGAAGTCGCCCACGTCGGCCAGTGCGGACGCGTTCTTGGTGCGCGACTTGAGGTCGTGGTGGCAATCGGCGCACAGCACCTGGTCGGTGATGATCAGGCCGTTCGCGCCGTTGTGGTCGCGGTGGCAGTGCGCGCAGCGCGCGTCGCCCAGTTCCGGCACGTTGAACTTGACCGGGTCCGCGTGCGCCGGCGTCAGTGCGTGGCACTTGTCGCAGGCGGAGTCCTTCACCCAGCGGAACGGCGCCTGGTGGCAGGTGGTGCAGTCGCCGCCGAAGTAGTGGTGCGCGGCCGCCAGGTCGCCGGCCTGCCAGGAATCCTGGCTCACGAGGCCGGGCGTGTTGCGCAGCAGCGCGCGGAACGACGGCGTGAAGTGCGCCGCCAGCGGCAGTGCCACGAATGCCAGCGCCACGAGCGTGAACAGGATCCACGAGGGCCGGCGTTTCGACAGCCAGGTCTGGCCCAGCGACGTCGGCAGCGCCTTCGCTTCCTTGAGCGCCTTGAGCTCGGCCTTGTCGATCGTGCTGACTTCGACGCCGGCATCGAAATCGACGGGTGGCTCCAGCAACTGTACGCGCGTCGTGCCGATCTCGACGATCGCGCCCGGGCCGACCGTCGTGGCGTAGGTGATCTCGTTGTTGACGCGGATGCCGGCCAGGATCAGCGATTCGATCTTGTACTGGCCGTTGCCGAGCGCAGTCACCTTCGCGTGGTCGAGCGCCACGCGCAGGTCGGGGATGAAGATTGCCTGGTCCGAGCCACGGCCGATGGTCAGGACGTTCCCGTAGTGGGTGTCCTCCTCGTAGGAGACCGAG
>Ga0190274_10002503_pt1 | contig 10835 bp, 13 predicted proteins | sample Popmic531T_FD_133002 | JGI IMG/M metagenome (GOLD analysis project Ga0190274, IMG submission 133002) | Populus adjacent soil microbial communities from riparian zone of Yellowstone River, Montana, USA - 531 T | ecosystem: Environmental > Terrestrial > Soil > Riparian zone | place: USA: Montana...
CCGCACGACGTCCTCTTCTACCCGAGCAAGACCTTCGAAGAAGCCGGCTACGACAAGTCCTGGCTCGAGGGCGACATCGGCGTGCCGCGGACCAACGAAGAAGACCTCTCGACCAAGCCGACGGTCCAGGAAGAATTCCTCAAGATCTTCAACCTCACCGGCAAGCCTGAAAACGAGGCCCAGAAGCGCGCCTACCTGAACTACTACGGCAACCTGATGCGCTCCTCCGACAGCTACCTGGTCAATGTCCTCGACAAGCTGGAAGAGAACGGCCTCTTCGAGGACACGCTGATCGTCCGCACCGCCGACCACGGCGAGATGGGCCTGACCCACGGCGGCATGCGGCAGAAGAACTTCAACTTCTACGAGGAGGCGACGCGGGTCCCGCTCGTCTACTCCAACCCGAAGCTGTTCCCGAAGCCGGCCGCGACCGACGCCCTCGTCTCCCACGTCGACTTCCTGCCGACGCTGGCGAGCCTGGCCGCGGCTCCCAAAAGCGCTCGGGCCGGCTGGCAGGGCGTGGACTACTCCAAGCTCGTCCTGCACCCCAAGAGCGCCAAGCCCGTCCAGGACTACGTCGTCTTCACCTACGACGACTTCCAGTCGGGGCAGAAGAAACCGCCCTACCCGAAACCGCCGAACCACATCGTCAGCATCCGCGAAGGCCGCTGGAAGCTGGCGAAATACCACGACGTGGCGAACCAGAAGCGCAAGAAGAAGCCGCCGCAGTGGGAGATGTACGACCTGAAGACGGACCCCTACGAGGAAACCAACCTCGCCTACAAAGGCTACGAACGCAGCGAGGCCCAGGAGAGGCAGTTCCAGCGCCTCAAACGCAAGCTGGCCCGGGTCGAAAAGACGCGCCTGAAACCCTTGTAATTCTCGCTGGCGAGGCTAGTCGAGCTCGGCGGCAAGCGCCTCGACCAGAGCGGCGATCTCGTCCCGGGTCGCGCGCACGGCCTCGATCGGCCGGCCCTTCGGATCGGCGAGGTCCCAGTCGACGTAGCGCTTGCCGGGTAGGTAGGGACACTCGTCGCCGCAGCCCATCGTCACGACCACGTCCGCCCACTCGGCGTCGGCGGTCTCGAGCGCCCTTGGGCGGCGGTCGCCGAGATCGATCCCCAGCTCGTTCATCACCGCGACCACCTCGGAGTGGACCCGGTCGCCCGGCGTCGTCCCCGCCGAGCGGGCGCCGTGGCGGCCCGCCGCCGCGCGTTCGAAGAGCGCCTGGCTCATCTGCGAGCGGCCGGCGTTGTGGAGGCAGACGAAGAGCGCGTTCGCCATCTACCGCGGCTGCCCGGTCATATGGTCGAGAGGGGGACGCCGATCACGTTGAGTCGCCGCTCCAGGCCGCCGATGGCGAAGTCGCGGATCTCCTCCGCGCTTGCCCCAAGCGCGTCCCAGTCGGTCCCCTCGCGGTCGGGCGGCGTCAGCGACTCGGCCACCGCCGGCAGCAGGTCGCGCAGCGTCGAGCGCACGACGTCGGCGAGCGTGGGGGTCTTGGCGACCGCCTCTCGCAGGTACCAGGTGCCGTAGGCGATGTGACGGTGCTCGTCGTGGTGGATCTTCGAGTAGCCGGCAACGAACCCGGGCAGCAGCTGCTCGCGCTCGAGGTAGCCGGTGACGAAGTTGAAGGAGGTGAGGCCGAGGGTCCCCTCGAGGATCTGGTGGTAGAGGGTGACGAAACGGACCTTGGCGGCGGGGTCGCCCGGGTTGGCGACCAGCTCTTCGTGCGCCTGCACCAGGGCGACGTCGAAGATCTCCCGAAAGGCGGGGGAGATCTGTTCCCGGGCACGCTCGACGTGGGCGGCGATCGCGGCCGGATCGGCGACGACCTCGTCCTGGAAACGGGCGTAGAACTGCATGTGGCGGGCCTCGTCGACCTGCTGGGTGGCGAGGAAGGTCGCCTCCTCCTCGCTGCCGTAGGCGCCGACCAGGCCGGAGAACTTGGTGGTGATTCGCTCCTCGGCGACGATCAGCGAGGACAGCACCCAGAAGATCAGCCCGCGGTCGTCGCCGTCGAGGCTCGCCCACTGCTCGCGGTCAGTGCCGAGCTCGATCGCGTAGGGCGTCCACTGGCCGTCCTCCCAGTGGCGGTAGAGGGTCTGCGGGTCGTAGAGGTGGATCTCGTTCATGGTGTGGCCATGGTGGGAATCGGCTTGCGGGCGCGAACGATCGCCGAAGCGGCCTTCTCGTGGACGCGGTGGGTCTCGGTGAATTCGACTTCTTCGAGGCCGGCGGCGATCAACGCCCGTTCGAACTCGCTGCGGGTCAGGGCTCCGGCGACGCAGCCGGTCCAGGCGGCCATGTCGGCGCGGGTCGCCGCGTCCATGTCCTCGTCGGCGACAACGTCGGAGACGGCGAAGCGCCCGCCGGGCTTGAGGACGCGCGCCGCTTCGGCCAGCACCGCCGGCTTGTCGCCGGAGAGGTTGATGACGCAGTTGGAGATGACGACGTCGACCGTCTCGGCCGGGAGCGGGATCGACTCGATCTCACCGCGTAGCCACTCGACGTTCTCGACCCCCGCCTTGCGCTGATTCTCGCGCGCCAAAGCGAGCATCTCGTCGGTCATGTCGAGGCCGTAGGCCTTGCCGCCGGGATCGACCCGGCGGGCGGAGAGCAGGACGTCGATGCCGCCGCCGGAGCCGAGGTCGAGGACCGTCTCGCCGGCGGTCAGCTCGGCGACGGCGGTCGGGTTGCCGCAGCCGAGCGAGGCCATCGTCGCGGTGTCGGGAAGCTCGCCGCGCTCTCCGTCGCCGTAGAGGCCGGCGCCGAAGACCTGGGCCTCGGCGTCGCTGAGCGCAGCGCCCGGGCCGCAGCAGGAACCGCTCCCGCCGCCGCGGTCGCCGACGCTCTGGGCGGCGGCGGCATAGCGACTGCGAACCGCGTCGCGGATCTCCTCCAGGTCGGCCCTGTCGGATGTCGGATCGGTCAGCTCAGCCACGCGGAGAACTCCTCCAGGGCGTCGGGAAGCACGTAGTAGTAGGCCCAGAGCCCCTGGCGCTCGGAGGCGACGAGGCCGGCGTCGCGCAACACCTTGAGGTGATGGGAGACGGTCGGCTGGGAGAGGTCGAAGAGCGGCACCAGCTCGCAGACGCAGACCTTGCCGGCGTGCTTGCGCAGGACGTCGACGAGCTGGAGGCGGATCGGGTCGCCGAGAGCCTTGGCGACCGTCGCCAGCCGCTCGGCCTGCTCGCGCTCCACGTCGGGGTAGACGACCGGCTCGCAGCAGGGCTCGCCGGCGGAGCGCTTGGTCTTGGGAGCGAGCTCCAGATCGACAGGCATCTATTTACATATATCTATTGAAATCACGTTTGTCAATACGTAGGATCGCAGCCGATGGAAAGCGCCCCCCTGTCCAGACGCCTCTTCGCCGAGTTTCTCGGCTCGGCGTTCCTCGCCGCCACCGTGGTCGGCTCGGGGATCGCCGCCGCGCAGCTCTCGCCCGGCGACACCGGCCTGCAGCTCCTGGAGAACGCTGCGGCGACGGCAGCGGGCCTGTTCACCTTCATCCTCATCTTCGGCCCCGTCTCCGGCGCTCACTTCAATCCCGTCGTCTCGCTGGTCGACGCCGCCTTCGGCGGCCTGCGCTGGCGCCACGCCTTCGCCTATGTCCCCGCCCAGGTCGCCGGCTGCATCGCCGGTGCGGTCGTCGCCAACCTGATGTTCGACCTCTCGGCGATCGGCATCGCGACCACGCACCGCGCCTCGGGCTCCCATCTGTTCGCCGAGGTGATCGCCACGCTCGGCCTGCTCCTGGTGATCTTCTCCCTGGCGCGGAGTGGGCGCGGCAACCTGGCGCCCGCCGCGGTCGGCGCCTACATCGGCGCCGCCTACTTCTTCACCAGCTCGACCAGCTTCGCCAACCCGGCGATCGACGTCGGGCGGATGTTCTCCGACACCTTCGCCGGGATCGCCCCGGCCTCGGTCCCCGCCTTCGTAGCCGTGCAGCTCCTCGGCGGGGCCGTGGCGATCGGGGTGCTGCGCACGCTCTACCCGCACATCACCCCGGACGAGGCGGCGGAGATCATGTTGCCCGCGTCCAGCTGAGGCCGGCGCCCGTAGGATCGTCGGCGTGGACGGCGATCTCTCCCAGTCCCGCGCCAACGGCGTCACCCGCATCGGCCACATGGGGCTGCGGGTCAGGGATCTCGACGCCGCGGTCGAGTTCCAGACCGGCGTCCTCGGCCTGGTCGAGACCGAGCGCCGCGGCCGCGCCGCCTACCTGACCTGCAACGAGCGCCACCATGAGCTGATCCTGATCGAGTCCGAGCGGCGCGGCTATGACCACATCGGTCTCGAGGTAGCGGACGCCGATGCCCTTGAGGAGCTGCGTCGGACCGTTGGGGGCGCCGGCGGCGAGGCGATCGGCGCCGTCTACGACGGTGAGCCGGGGATCGACCGGGCGGCCCTCCTCCGCGGCCCCGGCGGCCACGTCTACAAGCTCTTCTGCGGGATGGAGACGGGCTCGGCGCCGCCGCCCGGCGATCGCCCGCTCAAGTTCGAGCACGCCTCGGTCAAGGGGCGCCGTCTCGGCCCGATCGAGCGCTTCCTCCACGACGGCCTCGGCTTCGCCTTCTCCGACCGCATGGGCCGGACCGCGAGCTGGTGGCACTGCGACGCCGACCATCACGGGATGGCGCTGATCTTCGGGCCCCGCAGCGAGCTCTCCCACTACGCCTGGTCGGTCGCCGACCTCAACGCGATGGGGCGGATCGCCGACCGGCTCGCGGCCCGCGGCCAGAAGCTGATCTTCGGCCCCAGTCGCCACGGTCCGGGCAACAACCAGTTCGTCTACTTCTTCGACGCCGACGGGGCGATGGTCGAGTGCTGCGCCGACCTGGCGGCGATGCCGCCGCAGGGCGATTATCAGGCACGCCGCTGGCCGGGAGGCTTTGGCGCCATCAACCGCTGGGGCGGCCCGCCGCCGCCGCGCTTCCTCCTCGCCGGCTACCCGATCGCCAACTCGGGTCAGGACTGGCTGCGGTGAAGCTGCGACGCACCCCCGAGGGGCTGATCGCCCAGGCCGGGGACGGCCAGTGGATCTCCCTGCCCGCGGCACGGCGACTGGCGGACACGGGCTCGGAGCTGAGCGAGCGGCAGACGACCGACCTCGTCGCCTTCCTCGCGGGGGGAGAGCAGACCCGGACGGCGGCGAGCGCGGCGATCGACGCCGCCGCGAGCAGGCCGGGGGCTGCGGCCGCCGACCCCGGCGACGCGATCCTGCCCTTCCAGCCGCGCTCGATGCGCGCCTTCATGCTCTGGGAGTCTCACTACGTCGCTTCGGCGCGAATGCTGGTGAAGCATTTCTTCCCGGCCCCGGTGGCCAGGGTCGTTGCCGGCTATGAGCGGGTCACCCGCAGGACCTTCCCGAAGCTGAAGCCGAACAAGCGCTTCTACGAGACGCCCTCCTTCTACGTGGCGAACCACATGGCGGTGCTCGCCGACGGCGAGGAGATGTGGTGGCCGAGCCATACCAAGTTCCTCGACTTCGAGCTGGAGCTCGCCTTCGTCCTCTCCAAGCCCCTCGCCGACGCCACTCCCGAGCAGGCGGCCGAGGCGGTGGGAGGGTGGTTTGTGCTGAACGACTGGAGCGCCCGCGACGTCCAGGCCGAGGACGCCCGCGAGAACCCCTTCGGCCCGGCCGTGAAGTCGAAGACCTTCGCCAACTCGATCGGCGCCGACGTGATCAGCGCCGACGAGCTGCCGGACTGGCAGGCGGCGCGGGGCCGCGTGCGCGTCGACGGCGAGCTCTGGTGCGAGGGGACGGCCGCCGGCGCCGCGCACGACGTCGGCGCGATGCTTGCCTACGCCTCGGCCGGTGAGCGACTGCACCCGGGCGACGTGATCTCGACCGGGACCATGCCCGGCTGCTGCGGGCTCGAGCTCGACCGCTGGATCGAGGTCGGCCAGACCGTCGAGCTGGAGATCGACGGGATCGGCACCCTGCGCAACGAAATCACCGCCACCGCGACCCCGTAACCAGGTCGATGGGCCGAAAACACGTCTATATGGAGGGAAATCGGCCCATCGAGAGTTTGTTGGGGCGTCGCGAGCGCTCTCGGCCGGCGGTCGACCTCGACCTCTACTCGCCGGCGGTGACCGAGGACTCCGCCGCTGCCTTCGCGCAAATCCGCGACGCCGGCCCCCTGGTCTGGCTGCGGCGCCACCGGATGTGGGCGATGGGCCGCTTCGACGATGTCCGCGAGGCGCTGCGCGACGACGAGCTCTTCGTCAGCGGCCACGGCGTCGCCGCCAACCGGATGACCAACCGCGCCGGTCGCAAGACGACCCTCTTCAGCGACGGCGAGACGCACTCGGCCCGGCGCAAGGTGCTGATGCGCTCGCTCGGCGCCCAGGCGATGGCGCCGCTCGCCGGCCGCCTCGACGCCGAGGCCGAGGCGATCGTCGCCGGCCTGGTCGGCCGCGGAGCCTTCGACGCCCCCCGCGACTTCTCCAGCGGCCTGCCGCTGCGGGTGGTCGCCGACCTGGTCGGCGTCCGCGTCTCCAGCGAGCGTCTGCTGGGCTGGGGGGCGGTCTCCTTCGACGTCCTCGGCCCGCTCAACGGCCGCGGCCTCAGGGCGGGCCCGAGCTCGATCGGCTTGCTCGCCTACTCGCAACTGCTGAGCCGCTCCCGGGTTGTGCCGGGGAGCTGGGCGGCGAGCGTCTTCGACGCCGCCGACCGGGGCGAGATCGACAAGTCCGAGGCCCGCAACATGGTCATCGACTTCATCGCCCCGAGCCTCGACACGACGATCCTCGCCAGCACCCACATGCTCTGGCTGCTGGGGAGAAATCCCGAGGCCTGGCAGCGGCTGCGCCGCGATCCCGAGCTGATCCCGGCGGCGGTGGTCGAGTCGGTCCGCCTCGCCTCGCCGATCCGCGGTTTCACCCGCCGCGTCAGCCGCGACGCCGAGCTGGGCGGGGTCTCGCTCCGCGCCGGCGAGCGCATCGTGCTGCTCTTCGGCGCCGCGAACATGGACGAGCGCCGCTTCCCCGATCCCGAGCGCTTCGACCTCGACCGCCCGCCCGGCGGTCATCTCGGCTGGGGCAACGGCCCGCACACCTGCGTCGGGATCCACCTCGCCAAGCTAGAGATGGCCGCTCTGCTGCGCGCTCTGGTCGCCCGGGTCGAGACGATCGAGATCGCCGGCCCCCCGACCCGCCTCCGCAACAACACCCTGCAGGGTATCGCCGCGCTGCCGGTGCGGCTGAGCTAGCTCCGCGCCAGCTCGCGGTCGATGATCGCGGCGAGCGCGTCGTCGGTCCCCTCGGCGGGAATGCTGGAGATGCGGGCGGCCGCGGCGGCGCCGCGCACGTTTTCGGCCGCCCTCAGCGCATGCCAGTGGGAATCGAAGGACTCCCCGGAGGTGGCAACGGTGCGCCCGTCGCCGCCGAGCAGCCGCCAGCGCCATCTGCCGACCAGGTCTTCATATGCGTCGAATTGGGACACCGCAGCCTCCTCTTTCCTCGAATGGGAACATATGTTCGCATAGACCGCGGCGGCAAAAGTTTTGGCTCCAGAAAGCCATGTCAGCGCATCGGAAGAGCGGGCAGGGCCTGAATCGGCAGCTCGTCGCCGGCCGTGGCATGGCCGGTGGTACGGTCGCCTGGATGAACGGCTCAGCGGAGGAGAAGACGGTCCTGGTCACCGGCGGCTCGGGGTTCCTCGGCGGCTGGTGCGCGGTCGAACTGCTGCGGCGTGGCTACGCGGTGCGCACGACCGTTCGCGACCTCGCCCGCGAGCCGGAGGTCCGGGCCAGGATCGAGTCGGAGGTCGGCGCCGTCGGTGACCGTCTGACGTTTTTCGCCGCGGACCTGAGCGAGGACGACGGCTGGGAGCGGGCCGTGCAGGGCTGCGACCACGTCCTCCACGTCGCCTCGCCGTTCCCGCCGGTGCAGCCCGAGGACCCGGACGAGCTGATCGTGCCGGCGCGCGAAGGAACCCTGCGGGTGTTGCGGGCCGCGCTCGACGCCGGCGTGCGCCGGGTCGTCGTCACCTCCTCGGTGGCGGCTGTCGGCGGCAGCACCGCTCACGCCGACGCGCCCCTGACCGAGGCCGACTGGACCGACCTCGACAACCCCAAGCTGACCCCGTACACGCGCTCGAAGACGATCGCGGAGCGGGCCGCCTGGGACCTCGTCGCCGAGCGCGGCGAGCGCGAGAAGCTGGCCGTCGTCAACCCCGGTGCGATTCTTGGTCCGGTCCTCGGCGCCGAGGACTCCACCTCGCTGGAACTGGTCGCACGGTTGTTGAAAGGGATGCCGGGGACGCCGCGGATCGGCTTCAGCGTCGTCGACGTCCGCGACGTCGCCGATCTTCAGATCAGGGCGATGACGGCCGTCGAGGCGGGCGGCGAGCGCTTCGTCGCGGTCGCCCAGTTCCAGTGGATGGCGGAAGTCGCCGCGGTCTTGCGCGAGCGGCTTGGGGCGGACGCCGCGAAGGTGCCGAAGCGGGCCGTCCCCGACCTCTTCGTGAAGGCGATGGGGCGCTTCGACCCCGGGATCCGCTCGATCGTCGGCCAGCTCGGCCGCAAGGTCGAGATGTCCAGCGAGAAGGCCCGCTCGCTGCTCGGCTGGTCGCCGCGACCGGTCGAGGAGACGATCGTCGATTGCGCCCGCAGCCTCGTGGATGAGAAGGTGGGCTGACCATGGCCAACGTGCTCTGCGTGCTCTACGACGATCCGGTCGCCGGCTACCCGCCGACCTACGCCCGCGACGAGGTGCCGAGGATCGAGCGCTACCACGACGGCCAGAGCGCGCCGACGCCGGCGGCGCTCGGCTTCGAGCCCGGCGAGCTGGTCGGCAGCGTCTCCGGCGAGCTGGGGCTGCGCGAGTTCCTCGAGCAGCGCGGGCACCGGCTGATCGTCACTGCCGACAAGGACGGCCCGGACTCGGTCTTCGAGCGCGAGCTGCCCGCGGCGGAGGTCGTGATCTCACAGCCCTTCTGGCCCGCCTACCTGACCGCCGAGCGGATCGCCAGGGCGCCGAATCTGAAGCTGGCGTTGACCGCCGGCATCGGCTCCGACCACGTCGACCTGCAGGCGGCGATCGAGCGTGGCCTGACCGTCGCCGAGGTCACCTACTCCAACAGCATCAGCGTCGCCGAGCACGTGGTGATGATGATCCTGGGGCTGGTCCGCAACTACATCCCCTCCTATCAGGTGGTGGTCGAGGGCGGCTGGAACATCGCCGACTGCGCCTCGCGCTCCTACGATCTCGAGGGCATGCAGGTCGGCACGGTCGCCGCCGGCCGCATCGGCGCCGCGGTGCTGCGGCGGCTGCAGCCGTTCGAGGTCGGCCTCCACTACACCGACCGCCACCGCCTGCCGGCCGAGGTCGAGGAGGAGCTCGGCGTCACCTTTCACCCCGACGTCGAGTCGATGGTCGAGGTCTGCGACGTGGTCACGATCAACGCGCCGCTGCACCCCGAGACGGAGAACATGTTCGACGCCGAGCTGCTGGCGAAGATGAAGCGCGGCTCCTACCTGATCAACACCGCGCGCGGCAAGATCTGCGACCGCGACGCGGTCGCCAGGGCATGCGAGAGCGGCCAGCTGGCGGGCTACGCCGGCGACGTCTGGTTCCCGCAGCCGGCGCCCGGGGACCACCCCTGGCGCTCGATGCCCCACCACGGCATGACCCCGCACGTCTCCGGCACCAGCCTCTCCGCTCAGGCTCGTTACGCCGCCGGCACCCACGAGATCCTCGAGTGCTGGTTCGACGGCCGCCCGATCCGCGAGGAGTACCTGATCGTCGACGGCGGCACCCTCGCCGGCGCCGGCGCCCACTCCTACAGCGAGGGCAACGCCACGGGCGGATCCGAGGAAGCCGCCCGCTTCAAGAGCGACTAGTCCAGCGCCCTGGTCTTCTTCTTTTTCCTGCGGAGCGAGAAACCCCGTACCTCGACCTGCATCGGACTGGGGCGTTTCGGCCTGGGCTGTGGAATCGAAGTTGGCGGCTTGGTTTGTGCCATGTCTCAATTCTAAGTGGTCGATGCGATAGCGACGATCCAAAGGATCACCTCGATGGTCAGCAGGCTGCTGGCGATCTGAAAGATGGCGAAGAGCTGCTCCAAGCCTTCACGGTTTTCGTTGTAGCTGTCGTGCATATGAAGGGATAGGTCTCGATGCATCTCTTCGATCGCCGCCGGCTCGCCGATCTCGATGTAAGTTTGAATCACGCCCTGCGGATTAGCCGAAAGCTCCCCATTGACGCGGCCAGAGAATGGCGAGCGAGGCTAGGGCGACGCCGACGAAGCCAGTCATAGCTGGCCAAACGACCAGGCTTGAGTCACCGCCATCCAGGGCCTGCGCTCCAAGAAATGACGTGGTGATGGCGGCTGCCGAGAACAGGAGGCCGGCGCGGGTGCGAAGGCTGTCGACGACGCTCTGCTGCTCGGAGAGTGCTCGCACCGCCTCGTCATAGGCAACCTTGTAGAGAATGCTTTTGTCTGCAGGACCCATCGGCGGAACCTTTGCATATCGAGAGGTCGGATATGCGCTCGCTCGGGATGTCCCCAAAGGCCCCAGCGAGAGGTGTGATGCAATTCGCAAATGAAGATGCGCGCCGCGGTTCTGGAGGAGTTCGGGCAGCCGCTCGCGGTGCAGGAGGTCGAGCTCGCGGAGCCCGAGGCCGGTGAGGTGCTGGTCCGCCTGGTCGCCTGCGGCGTCTGTCACACCGACCTCTACACCGCCTCCGGCGCCGATCCCTCCGGCTACGCGCCGACTGTGCTCGGCCACGAGGGCGCGGGCGTGGTCGAGCGGGTGGGCGCCGACGTCACCTCGCTCGCCCCGGGCGACCACGTCGTCACCCTCTTCTCGCCGCAGTGCGGC
>Ga0190274_10002505_pt1 | contig 10833 bp, 7 predicted proteins | sample Popmic531T_FD_133002 | JGI IMG/M metagenome (GOLD analysis project Ga0190274, IMG submission 133002) | Populus adjacent soil microbial communities from riparian zone of Yellowstone River, Montana, USA - 531 T | ecosystem: Environmental > Terrestrial > Soil > Riparian zone | place: USA: Montana...
AAAGTAAAATATGATTATGCCAACTATTTTGATCAATGGTCACAACATGATCTTGTAAATTTTATTCATCGTGACAGGAATCATCCTTCAATAGTAATGTGGAGTGCCGGTAATGAGATCGGTGAACAAAAACAGGAAAAAGGATACGAGGTATTAAAAGCCCTGATCGAAACTTTCCACCGGGAAGACAATACAAGGCCCGTAACAACGGGTAATGATAATATTGCATCTGATAATGGAATGGCCAAAATTCCTTTCCTGCAAATGCTGGATATAGTTGGCTATAATTATGTCGACCGCTGGCATGAAAGAAGAGAATTATTTTACAGTATCGATAAACAAAATTTTCCTCATTGGAAAATGACAGGGACTGAAAGTGTTTCTATTCCGGGTGTAAGAGGAAATTATTACGGTGGTAATTTTTTAAGAACAGATTCATCCATCATTCGCCCTGCGTTTTTGGCTTCTGTTATCCGTGCAGAGCAACTCTGGAAATTTGTTTCATCTCATGATTATGTGATCGGTGATTTTATGTGGACTGGCATTGACTATCTTGGTGAAGCAAGATGGCCTAACAAAAATGCTTCTTCAGGTGTCATTGATCTTTGCGGCTTTCCAAAAGACGGCTATTATTTTTATCAAAGTCAGTGGACAACAAAACCAATGATCCATCTTTCACCACACTGGAATTGGAAAGGTAATGAAGGGAAAGTGATACCCGTAATGGCTTATACGAATTGCGATAGCGTTGAATTGTTTGTGAACGGAAGATCATTTGGAATTAAAGCGTTGGATTTTCCACGCCAGGGAAACTCAGGCGCATGGAATCGATATGATCGTCCCCAAATAAATACTACGACTGCTGATCTCCACTTAATTTGGGATGTGCCTTATGAGCCTGGAACGATCAAAGCAGTTGGAAGAAAAAATAACCAGCTAGTTTATGAAGAAATAATTCAGACAACAGGAATTCCTGCGTCCATAAAATTATCAGTTGACCGTGCAAGCATCAATGCTGACTCAAGAGATGTGGCACATGTCAAAGTAGAGATACTGGATGAAAATGGTTTAACAATACCTGATGCAAATAACCTGGTAACATTTAAGATCGAAGGCAATGGGAAACTGATAGGTTTTGACAATGGCAATCCACAGGATCATACTTCAATGAAAAGCAACCAGCGAAAAACATTTAATGGCCTGGCATTGGCAATAATCCAGGCAAATGATAAACCGGGTGAGATCATTGTTACAGCCACATCAGGAACATTGAAAGATGTAGTGATCAGGATAAAAACAATCGAAACAATTTTTCCTTACGCCAGATATTAAAAGTCATGAGAAAAAATAATTTAATCATCCTGGTACTCATAATGCTCTCTGTCTTTCATTCCTCTGGCCAGAGAAATGAAATTTTATTATGGCCAAACGGCGCACCGGGCTCCGAAGGAAAGACAAGTAAAGAAAAGATCCGCATTGCTGAAACAGGTGATCATGTAGTTTCCAATATTCATTTCCCATCCTTGACACTCTTTTTACCGGATAAGAATGCAGCAACAGGTGTCGCAGTGATCATAGCGCCGGGTGGTGGTCATCGTGAATTATGGATAGATCATGAAGGATATAATATTGCGGAATATTTACAGCGAAAAGGCATAGCTGCCTTTGTATTAAAATACCGACTTGCCAGGGATTCGGGTTCCGTTTATACAATAGACAAAGAAGAACTAGCTGATATGAAAAGAGCGATCCGATTTGTAAAAAGCAGGGCAAAGGAATGGACGATAGACCCATCAAAAGTGGGTGTAATGGGTTTTTCAGCTGGCGGAGAAGTTGCAGGTCTTAGCGCTATGCATTTTGATGAGGGTAATGCAAACGATGCAGATACAATTGAACGAATGAATTCGAGACCTGCTTTCCAGGCATTGATCTATCCGGGTGGATCATCAAGATTTGAAGTGGCAAAGAATACTCCTCCGCTTTTTATTCTGGGTGGTTTTAATGATCGTGCAGATATTTCAGAAGGCATAGCGCAGGTTTATTTGAAATATAAAAAAGCCGGAGTGCCGGCTGAACTGCATATTTATTCCAATACCGGCCATGGTTTTGGTTTGAGAAAAAACAATAAAGGCCCGGCTTCACAATGGTTACAACGTTTTGTGGAATGGATGAATGATACAGTTTTTAAATAAGAGGGAAGAACAACAACTGATTAACGAATCCTCTCATTATTGTGAACAATATGAAGTCAATTTATTTCCTTGTCTGTCCTTAAATTTTGGATATGCGCCATCATTACAAACCTTTTCATAGTAAGTTGTTCGGTCTAACCTTGTTACTTCGCAATCCCAACAAGTTTTTCCCCACTCCTTAGTACATGAAAAAGAAAAAACAATGAGAACTACTATTAGTAGTAGTTTTTTCATTTTGGAAGGTTTTCTTAAAGTTAGCACTAATTGGCAACCTATATTTCACTTTTTTATGGCCGGCGGTTTTCATTAAAATATAAGACGGGAGTTTTCGGTTATAGCACAAAGTCAGAATAAATCTTAAGACAGCTTCTTATATAATCATACTCAACACCATAACCCCTACTAATCCCAAAATAGAGATCAACGTTTCCATTACTGTCCAGGAAAGAAATGTTTGTTTTAAGGATATCTGAAAAAATTCTTTGAAGATCCAGAAACCTGAATCATTAACATGTGAACCGAAGACACTTCCGGTTCCTACGGCTAATACCAGTAATTCAGGAGAAACTGTTCCGGTTGCCAACAAAGGTGAAACAATCCCTGCTGCTGTTATTCCTGCAACAGTTGCTGAGCCAATTGCCACTCTTAACAATGCCGTTATCAACCATGCAAACAATAATGGATGAATATTCCATTGCTTGCTAAAAGAAGTAATATAATCTGCTGTGCCGCTATCAATTAATACTTGTTTAAAAACTCCGCCTGCTGTAATGATAAGTAATATAACAGCGACACCACTAATTGAATCATTCAGCCATTGCATTACTTGCTGCATTGATCTTCCTTTCGCTACTCCAAGGATAAGAACGGCAAGTAAAACCGAAAGCAGTAGCGCAATGGTGGCATCGCCAATAAAAAGGATCACTTTATTTACGATTGATTCGCCGGGGAAAAAAGTAGTTGCTATTACTGCAAGAGCGATCAATAATACTGGCAATAAAGCCAGCATAAAACTTTCAAATACGCCAGGTAATTTTTTTTCTTCTGTTTCAATTTTCTCCAATGGAGGAATTGGAATGTTCAATCTTCTTAAAAACCTGCCCAAAAAAGGGCCCGCAATAATTACTACAGGTATTGAAATGACAAGACCATACATTAAAGTTTTTCCAAGATCTGCTTTGAATGCACCAACCAGGAACATGGGTCCCGGATGTGGCGGCAAAAAACAATGCGTTGTGCTTAAGCTTGCCGCCATTGGAATAGCGACATATAATAAAGGAAGTTTTGCAGTTCGTGCAATTGAGAAGATCAATGGAACAAGAATGATAAATCCCGCATTATAAAATAATGGTATGCCGACAAAAAAACCTGTAAGCAACACGGCCCATTGAATATTTTTTTTACCGAAAGAACGAATAAGAGTGTTGGCGATCTGGCTGGCAGCACCGCTTAGTTCTAAGATCTTTCCAAGAATAGCACCTAAACAAATGATCAATATAACATCACCCAGTGTACTTCCTACACCAGCCTTTACTGCCTTCAATAAGATGTTAGGCTGCATTCCAAATGCAAGACCTGCAAGTAAAGCAACGATCAATAAAGAAAGAAAGGGGCTGACCTTTTTATAAGTAAGAAATATTTGTAACCCGATGGCAAGAACAATTATGACAAGCTGCATAAAAATTTATTGAACAGTATTGCTCAATGTACCAATATTATCGATTGAAATATTTATTTCGTCCCCGCTTTTTAAAGTAAAATCACTCCCGGGTACAATGCCGGTTCCTGTCATGATCAGGCAGCCATTTGGAAAACTACATTCGCGATAAACAAATGAAACAAGTTCCTGCAATGTTCTTTTTATTTGACTGATTGCGATCGAACCTTCAAATACTTTTTTATTATCACGGTTGATAGAAAGCGATATCGTTGTGTTGCTATCAAGCGGTTTATCTGTAACATAAATACAAGGACCCAATGCTGCACAACCATCATAGGTTTTTGCTTGTGGAAGATATAATGGATTTTCCCCCTCAATGCTATGGCTGCTCATATCATTGCCAATTGTATAACCAACAATTTTTCCTGATGATGTAACAATTAGTGTTAGCTCTGGTTCAGGTACATCCCATGTTGAGTCTTTTCTTATTCTTACAAATGCTTTGTGACCAACAATACGATGAGGAGTTGATTTAAAAAACACTTCTGGTCTTTCAGCCTCATAAACCTTTCCATAAAAATCTGCACCACCTGAAGCTTTACTTTCTTCCTGTCTTCCCACTTTACTTCTTAAATAAGTGACGCCACAAGCCCATAGCTCTTGCTGGCTGCCTATGGGAGGCAAAATATCTTCAAGAACAGAGCCATCTCTCTTTTTTACTACAAGAATAAGATCCCCAATTTTTTCAATAAGCTTATCATCATTAATAAATGTATCCCAGTTCTCGTTTTGAACTAAATAAAATAGATCATTTTTTTCTATAATTATTCCTGTCTTTGTCCTGTATAATTTCATACTTAAAGATTATTTGATTTTAATATCGCTCCACAACCATATTAATGATTCCGGTAAAATGGCACCGCCATGTTTACCACTATGCGATCCGCTTCCTTTTTCAAACTTGAATTCATACCTTTTGAAATTCAATGCGGATTCCATTTCAAGATTAGCAAGCCACCAATCGCCGTGTTCATTATTCAGATCATTACTCCCATCCTGCATAAAAATTTTAATATCCTTCTTTTTATGTTTGCGGATAATAGATGGATAATTATTTCCACCGCGAATATTGGTATAGCTTCCTATCTGGCTAAGTACTTTATGGAAATATTCCGGGTGTTCCCATGCAGCAGTAAAAGCGCAGATCGCTCCTGAGGACAGACCACCTATCCCATGCATTTTTGGATCATTACTAATATTATATTTCTTTTTTAGTTCAGGAATGATCTCATCCATCAGCATTATAGCATACCGGTCATCAAGCACATCATATTCATCAGCACGACTACTGACCCGAAAGCGATTTTCAGGATAATCTTTTGTATTATGCCCGGGATTTACAAACAAACAAATGGTGACTGGAAGTTTCTTTTGATGAATAAGATTATCATAAACAACCGGGACACGGAAATCACCGGTTTCATTTACATAAGAATGTCCATCCTGAAAGATCATTAATGCTGCTGGCTTATTTGAATCGTATTGTGCAGGAACATATATATAGTATTCACGAAAATTATTGAGCAACTTACTTTGCCATTCATATTTTGTAACAATACCTTTAGGAACACCTTGTTTTCTTTGGGAATCTGGTCCAAGCTTATAAAGAGAATCCTGCGCAAAAGAGGTGACACATAGAAGAATGAGAAATATAGGTGAGAAATATCTTTTCATAACGAGCAGGAAATTAATCTCGCAGTTTTACACGCAATACAAACATATCATTTGTGATATACAAAGTTTTTTCATCTGGTGACAAGGCACAGTTACTTGATGCATTATCCAACCTGATCAATCCTAATTTTTTTCCTTCGCTGTTAAAAATATAAACACCGCCCGGTCCTGTGGCAAATAAGTTTCCATTTTTATCGATCTTAAAACCATCAGGCACTCCTCTCATCGTCTTAGCCTCCTCAGAAGCGCTATAAAATATTTTTCCGTTGGTTGCTGAATCTCCTTTTAAATCAAATATGTACCAGTTTGGTGTAGCTCCATCAGAGCAGGCTACTATCAATTTATTATCGCCCGGCATTAATGCAATTCCATTGGGCCTTGTAATAGAATCAACCAGCAGAATAACTTCACTATTGGTTTTTACTTTATACACACCATTGAATGAAATTTCTTTTTTTGCATCTTTGTCATCCTGTGTTTGTAATCCGTAAGGTGGATCGGTAAAAAATAATTCTCCTGCACTGTTAAACACTGCATCATTCGGACTACTGAACCTTTTGCCATTATATTTATCTGCAAGAGTGATAAACTTTGCTTCCGGTTTATCAAGTGGTGTATCCATTCTCGCCATTTGCCTGTTGCCATGCTGACATAAAACAAGATTCCCGTTTTTGTCAAATGTCAAACCATTACTGCCTGGCTCTTTACATAAAGATGGCTCTGCACCTGTATAGCCCGAGGGTTTTAAATAAACTTCTTTTCCTTTTGCTTCTGTCCATTTATAAATTGTATTCATCGGAACATCGCTAAATAAAAGCATGTTGTGCTTTTCAACCCAGAGAGGTCCTTCACTCCACTCGAAACCTTCAGCGATTATTTCTGGTTTAGCGTTGGCTGAAATAATATTATCCAATGCTGCATCAAATCGCTCAATAGTCCCAATGCTTTTATAACTCATTTTTTGTTCCTTATTTTCCTGGCCATTATTACACGCTGTCATGATCGCAAAAAAAGAAAAGATAAAAAGATTTTTCATACCCATTATTTAGTGTGAGTCTCTTGTTACTACTGAACCTGAACTTCCCTGTAAAAAATCAAGATCGGCACCTTTATCGGCGCCTGTTACATGTTTTATATACATGCTGACATAACCTCTGTCTGCTGCAGGTTTTGGCGGAGCCCATGTTGCTCTTCGCTTTTCTAATTCTGTATCCGAAACAGCTAAATGTATTTTTCTTTGCTCAACATCCAATTCGATCATATCTCCATTTTGTACCAAAGCAAGGTTACCTCCAATAGCAGATTCAGGTGACACGTGTAGTATTGTCGTACCATAAGCAGTGCCACTCATTCTCCCATCGCTTATCCGAACCATATCTTTTATTCCCTTCTCCAATATTTTTTTAGGCAACGCCATATTACCAACTTCTGGCATTCCTGGATAACCAACCGGACCAACATATTTCAAAACCATTACGCAGGTTTCATCAATATCCAAATTCGGATCATCGATACGTGCATGATAGTCTTCAATATTTTCAAAAACAACAGCACGACCTTTATGTTTCATCAATGCAGGTGTAGCAGCCGATGGTTTCATCACTGCGCCATTCAATGCAAGATTTCCTTTTACTACCACGCAACCTGCCTCAGCGATCAATGGTTTATTATAAGTAGCGATCACTTCTTCATTATAACATTCTGTACTTCCCTGGATATTCTCATGATGATTTTTTCCTGTAACAGTCATTACATTTTTATGCAAATGATTTTTCAATTCGTTTAAAACAACTGGTAAACCCCCTGCATAATAAAAATCTTCCATTAGAAATTTTCCAGATGGCATCAGGTTTACCAATAAGGGGATATAGCTTCCTATCTTATCAAACTCCTCTAATTCCAGTTTCACACCAATTCTTCCTGCTATCGCTAACAAATGAATAATAAAATTGGAAGAACCGCCCACTGCAGCATTTACCATTATCGCATTCTCAAATGCTTCTCGTGTAAGAACCTTATCGATCGTTAGATCATCCTTCACCATTTGTACAATTCTTCTTCCGCTCAATTGCGCCATTACTTTTTTTCTTGAGTCAGCAGCGGGAATCGCAGCAGCGCCGCTTAACGTCAATCCCAGTGATTCAACCATACAGGCCATTGTACTAGCCGTACCCATCGTCATACAATGACCAATGCTGCGGCTCATACAACTTTCAGCAAATTCACAATCTTCCTGGGTCATCTTTCCTGTCTTCATATCCTCATCAAACTTCCATACATGAGTGCCTGATCCAATTGTTTCTCCCCTATATCTTCCATTCAGCATGGGGCCGCCAGGTACAACTATCGTTGGCAAGCCAACACTTGCAGCACCCATCACTGTCGATGGTGTTGTTTTATCACACCCAGTTAACAACACTACTCCATCAATTGGGTTGCCGCGAATACTTTCTTCAGCGTCCATGCTTGCCAAATTTCGAAACAACATTGCTGTTGGTTTCAATAATGTTTCTCCCAAGCTCATGATCGGAAACTCAACAGGAAATCCGCCTGCTTCCAGCACACCGCGTTTTACACTCTCAGCATGTTCACGAAAATGTGCATTGCATGGTGTCAGTTCGCTGAATGTATTGCAAATACCGATAACAGGGCGCCCATCAAAATGATCAGGAGGCATACCTTGGTTCTTCATCCAGCTGCGATAAATAATTCCGTCTTTATCTTTCCTTCCAAACCAATCCTGGCTTCTTAATTTTTTATTCGTTTTCATTTATGTAAAAATAAATGTTCAGTTAAATCATAATAGCTCCGCGTCTAAAATTGACCAATTCGCTAAAATAGTTTTTTTGTATACTCAAATCCATGATTCTCTATTAATCGGGCAAAAATATATTTCGCATCCACAGGTTATCTTTCGTGGAAAAAAAACCCTTGTAAAAACAAGGGTTTATAACTATTGCTTTTGCCTGCATGAGAAAGCATTTTTATTTATCCCACCAGATCTTTGTGCTTAATTTATCTGCTCCTTGTCTTGATATAGCTTCATTCACATTAGCTGTATTGACTGATAATTCAGAAGTAGGATATGTAAGTCTTCTTATAAATGTACCATTTGGTACATCAGGATTGTTAGGTTGTCCGTATGGATTCGGTGTTAATGCCGGGAACCCGCTTCTTCTGAAATTAGCAAATGCTTCAGGACCGTTCAGGAATGAAGAGATCCAATATTGTGTGTTTATTTGCTCTAATTCTGTTCCCCCACCTAAGGGATTTGCTGCTATATAAGCATCCCTTGCTCCAACTGCAACAGCACATCCTGCATCATACGTTGCCATTTGATCCATATGCGCCTTTATTCCATCCGAAAAATATTGAGCAGCAGTGCCGGATGAGATCCAATTTTTAAATCTTGCTTCGGCCAACAATAAGTTTGTTTGAGAAGCCGTAACAAAAAATACTGGAGAAGAAGTTTTTACAATTCTTCTTCGGTCTGCCTGGCTGTAACCATAAAAACTTGAGAGCCCATCTGCCGTAGCTGCGGCACCAATGGTTGCATTATCTTTTCCCATTGGCATGCCTACCTGAACGGCTGCAGTTGTGTTACCACTTGCAACGGTTTGCCCATTACCAGATGTAGCGCCAACGTAGCGAATAGCGATCGAAGACAAACGTGGATCGTTTGTGTTTTTTAATTGATCAACAAATGGCTTAGTTAAATAAAAATTGGCAGCTTCCGTGCTATTCAGAGTGCCGCCATAAGGTTGTGTATAGTTTGCATCATGCCGCATATATGCATTGTCTGCATTATCGATTATTACTCCGCCTGCGAAAGCTGCTTGTACCGTTGACTGTGCTTTTGCAGCATCCACTTTTGACAATCTCATACCGGCTCTTAGCAATAAAGAGTATGCAAATTTTTTCCATTTAGTGACATTGCCCGCATACAAAACATCTGATGTCTCTATTGTACCTGCTGCATTTAACGCAGTGGCAGCCTCCGTCAATTCTTGTATCAATTTTGGATAAATAGTTTGTTGGGCATCATATTTTGGAAAAAGCACCTGGTCCGGATAACCTGCACCGGCATCGGTATAAGGAACATCTCCATATTCGTCTGTCAATATCATAAATACGTAGGCATCCCAAATGCGAGCCATATTATACATATTGGATCGTGCGGTATTACCTTTCGTCCGTGCAAGTACATCCCGGGTATATTTGACCACATTTTGATAATACACAGTCCAAATAGCAGCAAGAGTAACATCCCTGCTATTGAGGTTGAAGTTGGCTCCAGCCAATACACCGCCATTGGGTGTGATCATTTGCTGAACAATGCCTACATCAAAAATCAATGACCTTGTAGGAAAAGATGTATTGATGATGGCATTGTTAAGTAAGAGAGCCGGGTCAAGTGAAGTGGTACTGGTTCTGTTTATGTTTAATTCTTCCAATCCCTTATCACAGGAAACTGAAGACACCATTAAAACAACCAGTAAACTATAGCTTAATATTTTTTTCATCTGTTTAAATTTTATTTTATTGATAAGCCAGATGCATTAAAATTTAATATTCAGGTTAAATCCTATTCCTCTTGTGGACGGAAGGCCAGGGGATTCGAGGCCAACCTGGTTATCGGAAGCAAACCCAAAAGTTTCAGGATCTACATTGTCAATCCATTTTTTAATGATCAATACATTACTAGCAACCACATCGAGTTTTAAACCTTTGATCGGCCATTTAGCTGGAATGAACCTGGTGAGATCATATCCAAGATTCATCTGGCGAAGCTTCCAGTATCCCCCGTCATAAATAACCGACTCAACAATACCCTGCGAGCGAAGATGCTCCCAATATTGTTGTACAGGTGTTGCCACAGTGTTTTGAGCTCCACTTGAATTCACTCCTTGTCCAACAACACCCCCTACTCTGCCTTCTAAAGTTCTCATATGCAAACCATGTCGAATAGCATTGAAATTTGTTCCGGAAAGAACCTTGTTGCCCAACTTATAATCTATAAGGAACGAAAAGTTTAAGCCTTTATAACTAAATGCATTCAGGAAACCACCGACCCATTTTGGTAATGCGCTACCGAATAAAACAAACGCAGATGTCGCTTGTGGTACTCCATTACTTTGAAAAATCCTTTCTCCTTTTGCATTTCTTGCATAACCAAAACCAGCTATCTGTCCCATTTCTTCGCCAACAACATGCCTTACTTCTCCATTAAATACGTGGGTACCAATG
>Ga0190274_10002506_pt1 | contig 10829 bp, 11 predicted proteins | sample Popmic531T_FD_133002 | JGI IMG/M metagenome (GOLD analysis project Ga0190274, IMG submission 133002) | Populus adjacent soil microbial communities from riparian zone of Yellowstone River, Montana, USA - 531 T | ecosystem: Environmental > Terrestrial > Soil > Riparian zone | place: USA: Montana...
ATGCGCCGGATCTGCCTCTTCTTGCCTTCCTGGAGGACGAAGCGCAGCTGGTCGTCGTTGACCCATTCGACGAGCGCCGGCAGCAGCGCCTCGCCGTCGAGCTCGAGGCCGTGGCGCAGCAGCGCCAGCGATTCAGCAGGAAGCGCCTCGCCGCTGCGCGTCGCGACCCGGACCAGGTACTCCTTCTCGATCGTGCTGTCGTCGCCGATCAGCAGGCGCGCGACGCGGCCGTCCTGCGTCAGCACCAGCAGGCCGACCGAGTCGATGTCGAGCCGGCCGGCGGGAACGAGGCTGCGCAAGTGTTGCGGCAGGAAGCGGATTCCCGAGGCGTCCTCGCGCCACTGGCGATCGGGCGTGACCAGCACGCGCGCCGGCTGGTAGCCGTCCTCGGCCTGGCCGCTGACGTAGCCGACCGGCTTGTTGAGCAGCACGGTGACGAGCTGCGCCTGGGCGTTCCTGGCGCGCGCGTCGATCGTGATGTGCTGGCTCGGCAGGACACGCGAGCCGAGCTCGGCGACGACGCGGCCGTCGACCCGGACCCAGCCGCGCGCGATCCATTCGTCGGCCTCGCGCCGCGAAGCGATGCCGAGCTCGCTCATCCGCTTCGACAGGCGCAGGCTGCCGTCGCCGTGCAAGCTCTTGCTCGGCTTCGTCGCCACCGGTGCCGGCGTCGGCGCCGGGGGTGGCGCAGCAGACGCGACCGGCGGGTCGCGGCGTGGCGCCGGAATGCGCGAGGGCGGCTTCATCGGCCGCGCCAGAACATCCGGTCGAGCTCGGCGAGCGTCACCTGGCGCCACGTCGGCCGGCCGTGATTGCACTGGTCGGCGCGATCGGTGCGCTCCATGTCGCGCAGGAGGGCGTTCATCTCGGCAATCGTCAGGGTGCGGTTGGCGCGCACCGCGCCGTGGCACGCCATCGTCGAGAGCAGCTCGTCGCGGGCGCGCACCAGGACGTCGCTCGAGCCGACCTGAGCCAGCTCGGCGAGCACCGCGCGCGCCAGCTCGACGACGTCGGCGCCGGCGAGCGCGGCCGGCAGCGAGCGCAGCGCCAGGGTCGCGCCGGCGAGCGGCGCGAGGTCGAGGCCGAGCTCGCGCAGCGTCTCGACGTGCGCCTCGGCGGTCGCGATCTCGGTCGCGCTGGCGGGGAAGGTCACCGGGATCAGGAGCGGCTGCTGCGCCAGCGGCGCGCCATCGCGGCTCGCCTTCAGCCGCTCGTAGACGATGCGCTCGTGCGCGGCGTGCATGTCGACGATCACCAGGCCGCTCGCGTTCTCGGCCAGGATGAAGGTGCCCGCGACCTGCGCCAGGGCGCGGCCGAGCGGCCACTCGGACCCGTCGGCCGAGGGCGACTCGGGCGATGCGGTCGCGCCCGCCGGCGTTGCCCAGCCGAAGCCGCCGCGCTCGCCGGCGAAGGCTGCTTCGCGCTTGAACTCGTGCATCGGCCAGGTCAGTGCGCGCTGCGCGAACGGGTCGCCAGGCGGCGCTGCCGGGGCACCCTCGACGCTGCCCGCAACGCGCGCACCAGGCGCTGCCGCGAGCGCCGCGGCGACGGCCTTGCGCACCGCCTCGTGGACTTCGCGCGAATCGCGAAAGCGGACCTCGACCTTGGTCGGATGGACGTTGACGTCGACGCGCTCGGGCGCGACCTTGATGAACAGCAGGTACGCCGGCTGGCGCCCGCCATGCAGCACGTCTTCGTAGGCGGCGCGCACCGCGTGGCCGATCAGCTTGTCGCGCACGTGGCGGCCGTTGACATAGACGTACTGCAGATCGGCGCGGGCGCGTGCCGACTCCGGCGTCCCGGTGCGGCCGACGATCGCCAGGCCGCCGAGGTCGACCGCGACGGCGCGGCTCTGGGCCGCGAAACCGGCGCCGAGGAGCTCGTCGGCGCGCGTCGTCGCGCTCGCTCGCGCCCAGCGCGCGACCGCCTTGCCGTCGTGCCAGACCGCGAACGAGAGCTCGGCACTGACCAGCGCGTGGCGCCGTACCGCCTCGACGCAATGGGCGAGCTCGGTCGCCTCGGTCTTCAGGAATTTGCGCCGCGCCGGGGTGTTGAAGAACAGCTCGCGCACCTCGACCGTGGTGCCGATGGCGCGCGCCGCCGGAGCGAGCTCGCCGGTGCGGGCGTCGAGCCGGGTCGCGTGCTCGGCGGCGTCGCTGCGGCTGGTGATCGCGACGTCGGCGACCGAAGCGATCGCCGCCAGTGCCTCGCCGCGAAAGCCCATCGTCGCGACGCCCTCGAGCTCGGCGAGCGAGGCGATCTTGCTGGTCGCGTGGCGGCGCAGCGCGGCCCCGAGCTCGTCCGCCGGGATGCCGTGGCCGTCGTCCTCGACGACGATGGCGCGGATGCCGCCGCCCGTCAGGCGGACGACGATGGCGCTCGCGCCGGCGTCGATCGCGTTGTCGAGCAGCTCGCGGACGACCGACGCCGGCCGCTCGACGACTTCGCCGGCGGCGATCTGGCTGACGAGTTCGCTCGGCAGCTCGCGGATCGGTCGGCGCAGGCGCGGCTCGAGCACGGCATTCATCGACGCATTGTAGAAAGCAGGCGACGTCGCGACGCGCAGCCGTGCTTCATGCCGCAGATTTGCGCCCTGTGCAGCCGGCGCGTCGGCGCAACGCGCTGCGCCCGTGTTAGCTTTCCCGTGATGAGCGACAGCAGCGCGACGACAGTGGAGACCGAGACCGGCAGCGTGACGCCGGCCGCGCTCGTCCAGGCGGTCGTCGACCTCGGCGCGCAGCGGCCGATCCGGACCTCGCAGGCGATCTACAACACCCAGGGCGTCAAGCTGCTCGAAGGCGGCGTGACGATCGACCAGAGCCTGTACGACCGGCTGGTCTCGCACCGCCTCGCCTTGCCGCTCGACGAGTGCATCGACGCCAGCCCGAGCGTCGACGCCGGCGTGCTCGGCGGCGCGGCGCATGTCGCGGTCGCGCGCTGGCCGTTCTTCGCCCGCGTCGCTCCCGCCGATGCCGCGGGCAAGGAGGTGTTGAACGCGCTCGCGTCGCTGCGTCTGCCGAAGCCGATTGCGCTCCATCTGACGCTGGCGCGCGAGACCCGCCCGGCGCTGTTCGATCACAGCATCCTGATGGCGTTGCTCGCCGCGCACCTCGTCGCTGTCTCGGGAGGCTCGAGCACCCAGGTCAGCGCTGCCGCCGCCGCCGGCCTGCTGCACGACCTCGGCATGCTCCACATCGACGCCGATCTGCTCGATTCCGAGGAGCGGCTGAGCGGCGACGAGCTGAAGCCGGTCTACGTTCATCCCCTGACCTCGTCGATGTTGGTCGACCGCTTCGCCGACTACTCGAAGGAGATCGTGCGCGCCGTCGTCGAGCACCACGAGCGCCTCGACGGCTCCGGCTATCCGCGCGGCCTCGCCGGCGATGCGGTCAGTCCGCTCGGCCGCGTGCTCGCGCTCGCAGAAGTCGTGACCGCGATGTTCGATGGCCAGCGCCAGCTGCCCGAGCAGCGCGTCTCGTTGCTGCTGCGGATCAACCCGCGACGCTACGATGCGGACCACGTCGCCGCGGTCCATCGCCTTCTCGCCGTGCCGCCGGCGCCGGGCGACGGCGCGGCGATCGATGCCGCGCCCCTGATCGCGCGCCTGCTGCAGCTGACCGACGTTCTTGCGCGCTGGCGCGAATCGAGCGCGGCGGTCGGCGAGGCACTCGAAGGCGCGCATGCGGCGCTGTTCCGCTCGGTCGACGAGCAGAACGCGACCCTGCAGCGCATGCTCTACGACGCCGGCGTGACGCGCGAGCAGCTCGCGGCGATCGCCGGCGAGGTCGGCGACGACGTTGCCTTGCGGATCGAGCTCTGGGCGCTCGCCGAAGAGCTGCTTTGGCAATTGCACGCCGCCGCCAATCAGCTCAAGCGCCGCTGGCAGTCGGCGCAGGCGAGCGCGCCGCATCCGCCCGCGCTCGCCGCCTGGTTCGCCGCCGTCGCGGCGCTCGACCGCGAAGTACCGGCGGCAGCTTGAGCCGATGCGGTGTCGCGGCGTCCATACGAGGCGCCGCGATAATCGCCCGCCATGGACATGCTTGCTGCGATCGTCGATTTCATTCTCCACGTCGACGTCCACCTCACGACCTTCGTCGCCCACTATGGAGCCTGGATCTACGCGCTGCTGTTCGCGATCATCTTCATCGAGACCGGCGTCGTCGTCATGCCGTTCCTGCCCGGCGACTCGCTCCTGTTCGTCGTCGGCGCGATGTGCGCGGCGGGGTTGATGAGCCTGCCGGTGGTGCTGGTGCTGCTCTGGATCGCCGCCGTGCTCGGCAACCAGAGCAACTACGCGATCGGCCGCGCCCTCGGGCCGCGCGTCTTCGGCTGGGAGCAATCGCGCTGGTTCAACAAGCGCGCCTTCGACCAGGCGCATGCGTTCTACGAGCGCTACGGTGGCGTCACCATCGTCGTCGCGCGCTTCATGCCGTTCCTGCGCACCTTCGCGCCGTTCGTCGCCGGCGTCGCGCAGATGACGCGCCGCCGCTTCACCTTCTACGACATCACCGGCGGCGCGCTCTGGATCGGCTCGGTCACGCTCGCGGGCTATGCCTTCGGCAACATCCCGTGGATCAAGGAGAGCCTCGACAAGATCATCTGGGGAGCGATCCTGATCCCCGGCCTCATCGTCTTCATCGGGGCGTGGCGGGCGCAGCGGAGGCAGAAGCAGAAGCCGGCTTGAGCTTGCGCGGCGCGGCCGGCGGCGCGGCGTCGGCGCGGGCGGCGCTGGCCGCAGGGTCGGCCGCCGTGCTCACCGAACACGCCTGCTGCTGGTAGATGGTGCGCGCACCGTCGATGCACTTGAAGAGCTGCGATCCGGCGCCGGCAGGGCCGGCGAGGACGACGAGCGCCAGCAACGGCCAGGCCTGGAACGGAAGCTTCATTCCTGCTCCGGCGGCGCCGGCAGCGCGAGTTGCTCGGCGACGGTCTCGGGCCGCATCAGGCGCCAGCGGCCGCGCGTGCTCATGTCGACGACGATCGCGGTCACGCCGTCCGCGGTCGCGGTCGGGTTGACGGCGATGACGCGCGCGACGCAGCGCCGGATCCACTCGGCGGTGTCGCGCACGTAGTCGATGTCGGCGTCGTCGAGTCGGCAGACGAGGCGAAAGGTCTTCTCGAACGGATGCTCGGGGTTCGTCGCGGTCATTTCCCATTCCCAGGGGCCGATGCTTTGCCGGCCGGTCGACGTCGCCTCGAGGGCCGACGCTCAGGGCCAATTTTCGCGCCGGCGGTGACTGCGTGCGGAGATCGCGCCGGCAAAGGCCGGCGCGGCGCGCAATCGGTCACGGCGCCATCGGCGCGTCCGTCCAGGCGGCCGTGCCCGGCCGACAACCGGACGCGCGGCCGGCCGTGCTAGCGAACGGTGTAACCGCGGCCTTCCATGCAGGCGAACGTCGCGCGCTGGAAGATGCTGGCGTCGGTCATCGCGCCGGCCTGCGTCGTCGCCCAGCGATTGCAGTCGCGCCGGTCCGACTCGGTGGTTGCCGCGCTCTGGCCGTTCTTCGGGTAGTAGATCGGGTCGGGGGCCGGCGCGCTCTGCGGCACGGGCTGGCCGGCGCGGGTTCCGGTGGCTGGGTCGACGGTGCTGTAGGTCGGGTTGACGACGACCTCCGGAGCGTCGTAGTAGCCGCCGTAGTACGGATATGCCGCGTAGTAGCCGCCGTAGTAAGGGTAGGCGCCCCAGTAGCCGACCGCGCCGATGCCGAGGCCGATGCCGACGCCCCAATAGGGCCAGTAGCCGCGGCCCCCGTAGCCGTAGCCACCGCGCCAGTAGCCGCCCGGATGCCCGTGCCAGCCGCCGCCCGAGTGACCGCCGCTCCAGCCGCGGCCGCCACCGCCGCCGCTCCAGCCGGCGCCGCCACCGCCGCCGCGGCCACCGCCCGAGTAGCCGGAGCCGCCGCCGCGACCGGCGGCATCTGCCGGGTCGGGGGCGAGGGCGAGGGCGCCGAGCAACGCAGCGGCGACGGCGATCGAGCGGGCGAATGTCTTCATGGCCGGTACCCGAGAGCGGCCGACGGATCCGGCCGCGAAAGACCCCATTCTGCGACTTCGGCACCGCTTTTGCCGAGGGGAGTCAACGGAGCGTTACGAGGCGTCGTTGCGTCTTCTTTCGCATCTTTCACGAACGGAGCGCGAACCATGAAGATCGAGTCGACTCTGGCCGCATCGGCGCTGGCCCTCGCTGCCGCCGTCGTTCCCGTCCAGGCCGCGGAAAGCTCCGGCCAGGCGGCCTCGTCGGCTGCGAAGCAGACCGGTCACGCCGTCGCCGAGACCAGTCGCCAGGCCGGCCATGCGGTGGCCGAGACGGGTCGTCGAGTCGGGCACGAGACCGCCCAGGCGGGCCGCGAGGTCGGCCACGCGACGGCCGAGGCCGGACGCACGGTCGGCCACGAAACCGCCCAGGCCGGCCGCACGGTCGGCCACGAGACGGCCGAGGCCGCGCGCAAGACCAAGAAAGCGGTCAAGCCGGCGTCGTCGCCGAGCTGAGCTCGCGCTCAGCGCGCGAGCGCCCGCGCCAGTTCGGCGGCGCACAAGCGCACCGCCGCATGCGCTTCGTCGATGACCTTGCCCATGGTGATGAAGCCGTGGATCTGGCGCTCGAAGCAGACGTACGTCGCCCGGTTGCCGGCGGCGACGAGGCGATCGGCGTAAGCCAGGCCTTCGTCGCGCAAGGGGTCGTAGCCGGCGGTCAGCAGCAGCGCCGGCGGCAGCCGCGACAGATCGTCGCGCAGCAGCGGCGAGGCACGCCAGTCGAGGTCGTGTGCGGGATCGGCGACGTAGTGGTCGTGGTAGTACGAGATCGTCTCGGTCGTGAGCAGGTAGCCGCTGCCGTTGCTCGTGTGCGAAGGATGGCCGCGCCGCATGTCGGTGGCCGGATAGATCAGCAGCTGCCAGGCGATCGGCAGGTCGCCGGCATCGCGCGCCGCGATCGCGACCACGGCGGCGAGGTTGCCGCCGGCGCTGTCGCCGCCGACCGCGAGACGGGTCGCGTCGATGCCGAGCTCGCGGGCGTTGCGCCGCACCCAGTAGATCGCCGCGAGGCAGTCGTCGACCGCGGCCGGGAACGGATACTCCGGGCCCATGCGGTAGTCGACAGCGACCACTGCGACGCCGGCCTCGTTGCAGAGCTCGCGGCAGAGCACGTCGTGCGTGTCGAGATCGCCGATGGTCCAACCGCCGCCGTGAAAGTAGACGAGCACCGGCAGTGCCGTCCCGTCGCTCGCGCTGGCGCGCCCGAGCGGTCGATAGAGGCGCAGCGGAATCGGCCCGTGCGGGCCGTCGCAGCTCAGGTCGCCGACCGAGCCGACGTCGGGCGTGTCGGGCTGGGTGAAGCCGCGCCGGTCGCGGTAGAAGAGGCGCGCATCGACCGGCGGCAGCGTGTGCATCGCCGGCAGGCCGCGTTCGGCGATGAGGTCGAGCAGGGCCCGGGCCTGGGGATGCAGCATCGTCACTCCGGCGATCGTCGATGAGCCGCGATGATGCCTACAGCTGGCGCGAGCGGGCAAGCGGCGGATTGCGCGCGAAATAGCGCTGGATGCCGGTGGCGAGCGCCTCGACCAGCTGGGCGCGGTAGGCCGGATCGCGCAGCTTTCGCTCCTCGTCGGGATTCGAGATGAATGCCGACTCGACCAGGATCGACGGGATGTCGGGCGCCTTCAGCACCGCGAAGCTCGCCTGCTCGACGCTGCCCTTGTGGAGCTTGCCGACCTTGCCGATCTGGCCGAGCACCTCGCCGCCGAGCTTGAGGCTGTCCTTGATCTGCGCCGTCGTGCTCATGTCGATCAGGGCGCGCAGCACGGTCTCGTCGTCGGCGTGGATGTTGGCACCGCCGACCAGGTCGGCGGCGTTCTCGCGGTTGGCCATCCAGCGCGCCGCGCTGCTCGACGCGCCGCCCTGGCTGAGCGCGAACACCGACGCGCCGCGCGCGTCCGGATTCATGAAGGCATCGGCATGGATCGAGACGAACAGGTCGGCCTGGACCCGACGCGCCTTTTTGACGCGCTCGTGCAGCGGCACGAAGAAATCGGCGTCGCGGGTCAGCATCGCGCGCATGTTGGGGACGGTGTTGAGCCGGTCGCGCAGCAGCATCGCGATCGCCAGGACGACATCCTTCTCGCGCAGGCCGCTCGGGCCGCTCGCGCCCGGGTCCTCGCCGCCGTGGCCGGCATCGACGGCGACGACGACCAGGCGATCGATCTTGGCCTGCGCGATCAGCGGCGGAATTGCCGCTGCCGCCGGCGACGGGGGCGTCGGCGTCGACGCGGCGGCACTGGCAGCGCGGGCGACGAGCGGGGCCGACGCGGCGAAAGGCGGCGGCGTCGCCGTCGCGGTCGCCGCCGATGCCGCGCCGGCAACTCCCATCCGGCCAATGAATTCGCCGAGCGCGTCCTGCACCGCCTGCGCCGCCTTCTGCTCGGACTCTTCCTTGCCGCGGATCAGCTCGAGCAGCGGATCGCGCTCGCGCGTCGGATGGAGGTCGAACACCAGGCGATGCTGGTAGGCGGCGACCGGCGCGAGCGTGAACACCTGCGGCGCGCTCGCCTGCTTCAGGTCGATCACCAGGCGGACGACGCGCGGCTGGTTCTGGCCGATGCGAACGCCGGCGATGAACGGATCGTCGGCGCGCACCTTGCCGACGATCTCGCGCAGCTGCGGGCTGAGCTCGAGGCCGTCGACGTCGATCACCAGCCGCTCGGGCGCGCCGGCGAGGAAGTGGCGCGCAGTCAGCGCCGCGTCGGACTCGATCGTCACGCGGGTGTAGTCCTCGGCCGGCCAGACGCGAACGGCGACGATCGCGGCGCCCCAGGCGAGCTCGCGCGCGCCGAGAACCAGGACCAGGCCGCCGAGCGCGCGCAGCGCGTCGCGACGCGAGGCGCCGGCAAGCGTCGCCCGGCGTGCTTCGGTCTTCATCTCGACGAGCGCGCGACGGCTCACGCGATCAGCTCCCGGCCGCGCGCGCTCAGCGCCTCGAAGCGCACGCTGCGCGCGTCGCCGCTGTCGCGTGGCGCGATCTCGAGCCGCAGGTCGCACGGCGGCAGCAGTTCGCCTGCCTTCTCGGGCCATTCGACCAGCTTCAGTCCCGGGCTCGCGAAGACCTCGCGAAAGCCGGCGTCTTCCCACTCCTGCGGATCGTCGAAGCGATAGAAATCGAAGTGCGCGATGGCGAAGCTGCCGGCCTCGGCACCGGCCTGGTACGGCTCCATCAGCGCATAGGTCGGGCTCTTGATCTTGCCGCTGACGCCGAGGGCGTGCAGCAGATGGCGCGCGAAGGTCGTCTTGCCGGCGCCGAGCGGGCCGTGCAGCTCGATGAACGCGTCGCGGAGCGCAAGATGCGTCGCGATGTGCGCAGCGGTCGCGGCACACGCCGCCTCGTCGGGCCACGGCACAAGCCGCGTTTCTAGAATCGAAGCCACCAATGCGCGAGCCTCTTCCTTTCGACGGCGCGACCCTGCTCGATCAACTGCGAGCCTGGGGCCGCGAGCTCGGATTTTCCCAGATCGGGGTCGCCGGGATCGATCTCGGGGCAGCCGAGCCACGCCTGGCCGCCTGGCTCGACAACGGTTTCCATGGCGAGATGGACTACATGGCCGCGCACGGAATGAGACGTGCCCGGCCGGGCGAGCTCGTCCCCGGCACGGTCAGCGTCATCACCGCCCGGCTCGACTACCTGCCGGCAGCGTCCGAGCCGGGCTGGCAGGCGATCGAGTGGCGCCGCCTCGAACAGCCGAACGCCGCTGCAGTCTCGATCTATGCCCGCGGCCGCGACTATCACAAGGTGCTGCGCCAGCGCCTGCGCCAGCTCGCGGACCGCATCGGCGCCGCGATCGGCCCGTTCGGTCATCGCGTCTTCACCGATTCGGCGCCGGTGCTCGAGGTCGAGCTCGCGGCCAAGAGCGGCATCGGCTGGCGCGGCAAGCACACGCTGGTGCTCGACCGCGGCGCCGGTTCGATGTTCTTCCTCGGCGAGATCTTCATCGACTTCGCCCTGCCGGAGAGCGACCCCGTCGCCGACCATTGCGGCCGCTGCACGGCGTGCATCGACATCTGCCCGACCCAGGCGATCGTCGCGCCGTACGAGCTCGACGCGCGGCGCTGCATCTCGTACCTGACGATCGAGGCCAAGGGTGCGATCCCGGTCGAGTTCCGCGCCGCGATCGGCAACCGCATCTATGGCTGCGACGACTGCCAGCTCGTCTGCCCGTGGAACAAGTTCGCCAGCGCCAGCCCGGTCGCCGACTTCGACGTTCGGCCCGCGCTCGACGCGCCCGAGTTGCTGACGCTGTGGGCGTGGGACGAAGCCGAGTTCCTGCGCGCGACCGAGGGCAGCGCGATTCGCCGCATCGGCCACGAGCGCTGGCAGCGCAACTGCGCCGTCGCGCTCGGCAATGCCCTGCGGGCGGGCGCTGACCCGGCGATCGTCGCCGCACTCGCGGCGCGGCGCGAAGCGGCCAGTCCGCTGGTGCGCGAACACATCGACTGGGCGCTGGCGCAGGCGGCCCCGACGGCGTGAACAGCCTTGCGCCGCAAGCGGCGGCACTGCTTCGCTAGACTCCGGCCACCTCGAACGAGCCCGGAGACCTGTCGTCATGTCGAACCGCCGAACCCTTCTCATCGCCGCCATCGGCGGCGCGCTGGCCGGCACGGCCGGCGTTGCGTCGGCGCAGGCGTATCCGTCGAAGCCGGTTCGCCTCGTCGTTCCGTTCGCGCCCGGCGGCACGACCGACATCGTCGCCCGCGTCGTCTCGGAAAAGGTCGGTGTCGCGCTCGGCCAGACGATGATCGTCGAGAACAAGGCCGGCGGCGCGGGCGTCATCGGCGCGAACGAA
>Ga0190274_10002507_pt1 | contig 10829 bp, 14 predicted proteins | sample Popmic531T_FD_133002 | JGI IMG/M metagenome (GOLD analysis project Ga0190274, IMG submission 133002) | Populus adjacent soil microbial communities from riparian zone of Yellowstone River, Montana, USA - 531 T | ecosystem: Environmental > Terrestrial > Soil > Riparian zone | place: USA: Montana...
CCGGCGGAGAAGTGGTTGGCGACGCGTTTGCGGATCGAGCGCGCCTTGCCGACGTAGAGCAGCTCGCCGTCGCCACCGTAGAAGAGGTAGACGCCGGGGGCGTCAGGCAGCGAGCGGCGCTGGTCGGCGATCCGCTCGGCCCGCGACGGGCCGCCGTTTTCCCCTGCTTCGGTCATCGCCCTAAGGGTAGGCTGCTGGCCACCCGGCCAAACGGAAGCCAAGACGGAGAGCGAGATGACGAGCCAGACCCTGAGCCCACCGCAGCTGAACACCCTGAAGATCGAGATCGACGGGGATATCGGCACCCTCACCCTCGACCGGCCCGATGCCTTCAACGCGATGAGCCCGGAGATGATCGGCGAGATGCCCGTGGCCTTCGCCTGGCTGGCCGACCGGGCGCCGCTGCGGGCCCTGATCGTGACCGGCTCGGGCAAGGCCTTCTGCGCCGGCGGCGACGTCACCTGGTTCCAGAAAGGGGTCGAATCGGAGGAGATCGACCTGTCCTCGGAAGTGCGGCGCGGCGCCGAGGCCCTGCACGCGGCGATCGTCGACCTGCGGCGGATCCCCTATCCGGTGATCGCCGCGATCAACGGCCCGGCGGCCGGCGCAGGCTTCTCGCTGGCGCTCGCCTGCGACACCCGGATCGCCTCCGAGTCCGCCTTCTTCGCCTGTGCCTACGGCCGCATCGGCGCCTCCCCGGACGGGGGCATGACCTACTTCCTGCCCCGCGTGGTCGGCCCCAGCCGGGCCCTGGAACTGCTGCTCGAGGATCCCAACCTGGACGCCGCCGCGGCGCTCGAGGAGGGCCTGGTGCGCAGGGTCGTGGCCCCGGACGAGCTGATGGACGCGGCCCGGGCGAAGGCCGAGAAGCTGGCCGCCAAGGCACCCCACTACGTGCGGATGTCGAAGCTGCTCTGCGGCGTCAGCATCGAGAACAGCCTCACCGAGCATCTGCAGCTGGAGCGCCACGGAATCGCCGACAGCATGGCGACCGAGGACCTGCGCAACGGCGTCGAGGCCTTCTTCGGCGGCGGCAAGCCCGAGTTCCACGGCCGCTGAACCCGGGCTGCGGCGCGGCCGTATCAGGACTACAGTCAGACGCAGTCAAGCCAGTCCCCCGCGGGAAAGGACCGCCATGAAGAAGCTCCTAGTCGCATTCGCCCTCGTCCTCGCCTCGCTCGCGCTCGTCGCCTGCGGCAGCTCCTCCGACGACTCCAGCAGCACCAGCGGCGAAACCACCTCCGAAAGCGGCGCCGCGGCCGGAGGCGGCAACGAAGCCGAAGGCAAGTCGGCCGGCAGCGCCACCGCCCTCGCCTTCGAAGCCGATCCCGCCGGCGGCCTCGCCTACACCAGCAAGACCGCGACGGCCAGCGCCGGCAAAGTCACCGTCGACTTCACCAACCCGCAGCCGATCCCCCACGACGTCGCGATCGAAGACGACTCCGGCAAGACGGTCGGCCAGACCGAAGTGCTGGCCGAAGGCTCCGACTCCGCCGTCGTCGACCTCAAGCCCGGCGAATACACCTTCTTCTGCACCATCCCCGGCCACCGCGAAGCGGGTATGGAAGGAACGCTCACCGTCAAGTAGCGCTACCGAGGTCGGGTAGGGGTTTCGCTTAACTTTTTCGTCGTCGCGCGCCGGACTGTCGCGAGCCGCGGCGACGAAAAAGTACAAGACGCTTCACCCCTACCCGACCTCGGCAACAAGCCTGGCTGCTGATGCCTGAGATGTCGGGGTGCTGAGGATCGCTCAGCCGGCCGGAGCCATCACGCGGGTGACGGAGTCACCGACGAACGAGGGCTTGTCGGCGCCCTCGACCTCGATCGTGAAGCGGGTGACGACCTGGTACCAGCCGCCGCCCTTCTCCTCGACCGAGACGACCTCGGCCGTGGCGCGGACCTTGGAGTCGACCGGCACCGGGGCGGGGAAGCGGATCTTGTCCCAGCCGTAGTTGACGCCGAGGGCGAAGCCGGTGGCGTCGATCAGCTGGCCGCGGAATCCATCGACCAGCGAGAGGGTGAGGTTGCCGTGGGCGATGGTGGTGCCGAAGGGGCTCTCGGACTTGGCCCGCTCGACGTCGACGTGGATCCACTGGTGGTCGCCGGAGAGCTCGGCGAAGGCGTCGATGTCCGCCTGGGTGACCGTGCGCCACTCGCTGGGGCCGATCTCCTGACCGACCAGCGCCTTCATCCCCTCGACTCCCTGGACCTCGACAGATGCCATCGGCGGCCAGTCTAAGCGATCGCGGTCAGCCGTTGTCCGGACCGGGAGAAGGGCACTACGCTCTCTTCATGGCCATCGAGATCGAGCGCAAGTTCCTGCTCGACGAGCCTCCGGAGCAACTCGAGGGGCACGCCGGCAAGCGCATCGAGCAGGGCTACGTGACCGCCGGCGAGAGCATCGAGCTGCGCCTGCGCCGGGTCGAGGACCGGCGGCTGCTGACGGCCAAGCTGGGTTACGGCGAAGCGCGCTTCGAGACCGAGATCTCCCTCGGCATCAACCAGTTCGACGCGCTCTGGCCCCTGACCGAGCCACGGCGCCTGCGCAAGACGCGCCATCTGGTCCCGCTCGGCGACGGGCTCGAAGCCGAGGTCGACGTTTACGAGGGCACCCTGGCGGGCCTGGTCGTCGCCGAGGTCGAGTTCGACTCCGAGCAGCAGAGCCGGGACTTCCGGCCTCCGGCCTGGCTCGGCGAAGAGGTCACCGGCGACCGCCGCTACGCGAACCAGAGCCTGGCGCTGGACGGCGACCCGCTGTTTAACTCCCGCCAGGGCGGCAAGCATCGAGACATGCCCTCCCGCTCCTATCGCCTGAAGACGGATGAGCCTCCCGCCGAGGGGCTGCGCCGGATCGCCCTGGGCCGCACCGAGTCGGCCCTGGAGCGGTTGGACGGGATCGAGGGAGACGAGCTCGCCACCGCCATCCACGGCGCCCGCAAAGACCTGAAGAAGCTGCGGGGGCTGCTGCGCCTCGTGCGCGGCGAGCTCGGCGAGAAGCGGTTCAAGGCGGAGAACCGCCGCTACCGGGAAGCGGGGCGGCTGCTCTCCGGCAGCCGTGACGCGGAGGTCAAGCTGGAGACCCTCGCGAGCCTGCGGCGCGGCTCCCCCGACCTGCCCGCCGCGGCCGGGACGAGCTGGGCGGGGATGCTCGAGAGCGAGCGGGACGAGCTGGCCGCTGCCGCCCGCGCCGACAGCGAGGGACGGATCGCCGCTGCGACGAGGGAGATCGGGAAGGGGCGGCGCAAGGTCCCGAAATGGCCACTGCGGACCGACTCCTGGGCCCTGGTGGCGCCTGGGCTGGCGAGCGGCTACCGGGAGGGGCGTCGAGCGATGAAGAGGGTGCGGGCGGATCCCTCCGCCGCCAACCTCCACGAGTGGCGCAAACGCGCCAAGGACCTCTGGTACCAGCTGCGGATCGTCCGCGACGCCTGGCCGGAGCTGCTGGGCGCGACGGCCGACCAGGCCCACGCGCTGACCGACCTCCTCGGGGACCACCACGACCTGGCGGTGCTGGGCGACGACCTGCGCTCTCGTGAAGAGATCGGCGACCGCGACGCCTTCCATGCCGCGATCGAGAAGCGCCAGGACGAGCTGCTGGGCGCGGCGCTCGGGATTGGCCGGCGGCTCTACGCCGAGAACCCGAAGGCCTTCAGGCGGCGGCTCGAGCGCTACTGGCTCGCCTGGCGCGGGGCCTGAGCCCTACTCGCCCCACCAGCCGGGGATGACCTCGCCGTCGCCGTCGTGGCGGGCGCCAACCGCGAGCACCTCGATCCCGTCGTCGCCGGCCTCGAAGGCGCGGACGATCTCGGGCGAGACGCGGATCGCGTCCAGCCTCTCGACCTCGATGATCTCGTCGTCGAGCTTCATCCGCCCGGAGCCGCCGATGACCACGTAGACCTCCTCCGCCTGCTCGTGCTTGTGGCCGAACGGGGAGCGCCGGCCCGGCTTCAGGCGCAGGTGGCTGAGGCCAGTCTTCTCGGCGTCGAGGTCCTTCTTGGCGAACCGCGCCTCCTGCACCTCGCCCATCCCGAACTCGGGGGCGGAGTCCTTGACGTCGGTCAGCTTCTTGTGGGTGAACGGTGCGGACATGCGGCCTCCTCGGCTGTTTGCGCGGCTGTCGTGTCGCTACCCGGAACGCTGCGGCGAAACCCTCCCCGGGGCCCCGGCGCGAGAGCGCCAGCGCCTCGCGCAGCTTCATCGGCTGCCGAAGCGCAGGACCGAGCGACCCCATTGCGGGGCTCACCCCGGAGCGAGGTATTTACGCAGAGCCTTGCGGATCACCGATGAGGGAGCTTCGGCGTCGCTGCGCGCCCGCTCGACAAGCGCCTCGCGCAACTCGGGATCGAGTCGCACCGACTCGACCTTCGCCGGACCCGAGCCAATCGGGGGACGCCCGCGGCGCTTGCGCAAGATCTCATCGACGTCATAGCCGGCCTCGGCCTCGGCGGCGAGCTTCTCAATGAGCTCCTCGGTGATCGGCACACCGCTCCTCGTCTTGCCATACGTCTTTTTTTTCATCTCAGGTCTCAGGGAGAAGCCGTCTGTATCGCGAGCGCATCCGCATGGCATGAATCCAATCTCCACCGTGGCCGATCGGGGGATCGTGCTCATCTCAAGCAAATCGGCGTCGCGCGCCGGCCCCAGATAAAGCCTGGTCCCATCGTCTCGATCATCGATGCTCATCGCATGACTAACAGCATGTTCGATGTCCTCGTGCGCAATTCCGTGCTTCGTAGCGGACTTGTATATCTCCAGCTTCATTATTGTAATACGAAATTCGACTTAGGCGATTAGGCGCACTTCGAAGCTGGGCAACGCCAAGGTTCCAGCACCGCCGAGCAGGGCGAGGATGCGGGTGACGTAGGCGCGGGTCTCGGGATAGGGCGGGATGCAGTGGCAGCCTTCGACGGCGCCGGGGCCGGCGTTGTAGCCGGCGAGGGCGAGTTCGGGAGAGCCGAGCTGGCGGATCAGGTCGGCCATCAGGTGGGCCTGGGCGTCGATCGCGGCAACCGGGTCGAAGGGATCGGTGAGTCCGTAGGAGGCGGCGGTGGACGGCATGAACTGCGCTATCCCCTGGGCCCCGGCCGGAGAGACGGCAAAGGGGTTGAAGTTCGACTCCGCCAAGAGCTGTGCGGCGAGCAGGGCGGCGGAGACGTTCCAGCGCGCGGCGGAATCAAGCAGCGGAGCGCGGAAGCGGGAGGGGACGAAGGCGGGCAACGTCGCCCCCGCCGCCTCTCCCCCGGCCGCACTCACCGAGTTGCCGGTATCCGAGCAGGGAGACGGGCCGGCATCGAACCCGTAATGCCAGGCCTCCCAGCTGTAGCGCTGGACGAAGCCGAAACGGCTGGCGTTGGCGGCCAGCCAGCCATAAGCCGCATCGGGCCCGAGGTCCAGCTCGGTCGCGCAGCGATGCAGCGAGTGGCCTGGCGGCGCCACCCAGGTTGGGTCGGGATGAGCGGCGAAGAGCGCCGCCTGCTCGGCGTCGGAGCGGAAACCGGAGACGACCAGGAGGGTGAGCCCGGCCGCCTGCGCAGCCGCCGCCATCCGGTCGAAGGCGACGCCGACGTCGGGCCGCATCCCCTCGCCATCGCGGTAGACGAGCGGCCCGCTGTAGCCACCGCCGCTAGCCATGCCGGAGGCGCCGCCGCCGGCTCCCATCGGCGCCGCCGCTTCGGCGACCGCCGAAGCCTCGACCGGCTCGGGCCCGCCGTCCACCTCAAGCCGAGCGACGACCGCGGCCCTGGCTCGGACCGGCGCAAACGAGTCCCGGTCCGGGAAGGAGACGCGAAGCCGGGCTGGGTCGACCCCGTTCGCCCTGCCCGCCGCGAGCGCCGCCGCCCGCGCCCGCGCCAGATAGGCGGACTTCTCGATGTGAGCGGGATTGGGCAGTCCGTTGGCCAGGGTCGCCGGCGCCAGCAGGTGCTCCAGGTCGTCGCGCATCGCGCGAGCCGCCGAGATCGCCGCCAGATCGGCGGCCCGCTGCACCCTCCCCTTCCCGGTCACCGCGCCGGCGATCGCAACCAGCGCCAGCGCCCCGACCAGGAGGACGAAGATGCCCCCGATCGCCAGGATCAACGCCTGGCCCGACTCCGCTCGCCCCCGACCTTCATCGCGATTCTGATTCCGCATGATCTTTCCACTTGGGCGGCGCGAACCTTGTTGGCGCGGCTTCTGTGTCATCAGGCTCAGCGTCACATCCCGACGACAAAAGGTTCCGGCGTAGATTGTCCGGAAGTCCGCCCGGCGCATCGGGCGATAGAGCGCCGAAAAGGGCGCGGCGCTCGGCGACCCAGCCGAGGCGGCGCTTGAGCACGGCGACGGCGATGTCGCGATCGATCAGGTCGCGGGCGACGAGGGCGAGCAGGGCCCGATCGGCGCCGATGTCGGCGCGCAGCAGGACGGCGTCAACCTTCGGCGCCGGCTTCCCGCCGAGGGCCGCCTGCAGCATCGCCGGCGGCAGGTGCACGGCGGCGAGCGCGCCGCGGGCCACGGCGACCGCCGCGGAGGCAGCCTCGAGCCCCTCGGGCCCGGCCGGCACCGCCAGCTGACAGACCTGCCCGCGCGCGGCCACCCGCGCCTCGGGCAGGTGCGCGACCAGGCGCTCCTCCAGCCGGTGCGCCGCGGCGGAAGCCAGCAGGGTCGGCCGCGGCGCCCGGCCGCCGACGTCGACCAGAAGCGTGGCTCGATCGGCGTCGGCCCCGGCGCAGGCCAGCGCCGCGGCGGCGGCGCGGGCGCCCTCGGCCTCCCCCACCGCGGTGACCAGGACGGTCGGCGCGCCGGGTTTCGCCTCGAAGGCGGTCATCGGGCCGGCCTGGCGCTGGCGGAGCTGGTGACCGCGAGTCGGTCGGCGAGCGAGCGCAGCGGCGAGGGCGCCAGCAGGCGCACGGTCACGGTCCCACCCTCGACCGAGACCGCCACGTCCTTCGCCGCCCAGCCCGGCAGGGCTCGCCGCGCCGCCTCTGCCGCCGGGCCACCGGAGGCGAGTGCCAGCGCACCCGCCTCGGCGGCACCGTCGGCGAGCGTCAGCGCATAACCGGCGGCGAGCAGCTGCAGCGCCACGAGCGCGGCCAGCAGCAGCGCCGGCAGTGCGGCGACCAGCTCGACCGATGCCTGGCCCCGCTCACCCATCGCCGGGCTCCAGCTCCGCCCGCGCCCCCACCATCACCCGCGGCAGGCCGGGGAACAGGCGCGGCACCGGCACCCGCACCGAGACCTCGCCGGCACCGCCCACCTCGGAGTCGGCCCGCAGCGACGGCGGCAGCGCCCGCCGCGCCGCCGCCGACGCCTCCCCGCCGACCAGCGCCGCCCGCGCCCCAGCCCGGGCGGCCACGCTCGCCGACCACAGCGAGTGGCCGGCGAGGGCGATCTGGACGGCCGCCAGAACCGCCAGCAGCAGGAACGGGATCACGGCGACCAGCTCGACCGACGCGGTCCCTTCCTCCCTGTGGCCTGCGCTGCTGGCGGTCCTTGGCGGCACCGGCGAACCGTCCCAGGCAAGCGCGCACGCGTGGCGCGCACAGGGTCACAACTGCGTCAGAGCTCTCCTACCTCAGTAGGTATTCGCCTCGGTCCAGACTCGCCAGATGGCGCCAACCGAGGCGACGAGGAGGAGGATCCAGACGAGGGTGCCGGCGCCGCTCGCAAACAGCTTGTCGGTGCCGGCGATCAGCAGCGCGATCATCCCGAAGGCGCCGTAGAAGATCGCCCGGCGGCTGTCGCTGAGGGTCGCCAGGGTGAGCTGGTTCTGGCGGCTCAGCGTGTAGAGCATCCAGGCGATCCCGGCCAGGAAGCCCATCGTCAGGGCGGTGAAGATCGCGTCGACGACGTTGCCCCCGGAGGGTGCGAAGGCGACTCCCAGCGCCAGGATCAGGACGATGGCGACGTTGCGAGCGGTGCGCACGGATCCAGTCTACGCCGCTACTTGCTGGTCATGACGACGATCCCGAAGACCAGCACGGCGACCGTCGCCAGCAGGGCCAGGGCGGCGACGAGAGCGGCGGCGCCCGCCGCTAGCGGCCGTTCGTTGCGGCTGAGGTCCGCGAACCGGGCCACCCCCCAGATCGCCACCGAGAAGACGAAGGTGACGCCGATGCCGGCGATCGCCGAGGCGATCACCGTCTCCAGCATCGCCTTGCCTTCGACCAGGGTCGCGAGGGTCATCCGCTCGAGGCCGGGACCGGAGCGCCGCGCTCGGCGCGCCGTGCGAACAGGGCGACGATCAGCGAGAGCGAGGCCAGGGTGACCACGACCGGCCCGAGGGCGCCGGTGCCGAAGATCCGCGTCAGGCCGTAGGCGAGGGCGCCGATCGCCGCCGCCGCCGGCAGGGTCAGGACCCAGGCGGTGACGATGTTGCCGGCGACCCCCCAGCGCACCGCCGAGAACCGCTTGGCGGCGCCGGCGCCCATGATGCCGCCGTTGATCACGTGGGTGGTCGAGAGCGGGAAGCCGAAGTGGGTCGAGGCGAGGATCACGGCCGAGCCCGCCCCCTGGGAGGAGAAGCCCTGGGCCGCGTCCATCTTGATGATCCGGGTGCCGGTGGTCTTGATGATCCGCCAGCCGCCGCTGTAGGTGCCGAGCGCGATCGCCGCCGCCGCCGAGGCGATCACCCAGAAGGGCGGATCGGCGCCGGCGGCGAGGCTGCCGTTGGCGATCAGGGCCAGGGTGATGATGCCCATCGTCTTCTGGGCGTCGTTGGTGCCGTGGGCCAGCGCCAGGAGGCCGCCGGAGACGACCTGGCCGTATTTGAAGCCGCGGGTGACGGTGCCCGGCCGCTGCTTGCCGACCACCCGGTAGATCAGCCCGATCGAGAGGCCGGCGACGGCGAAGGCGAGCACCGGCGCGACGATCGCCGGCACCAGGACCTTGCCGACCAGGCCTTCGGCGATAACCGCGTCGAAGCCGACCGCGGCCACGGCGGAGCCGACGACGCCGCCGATCAGCGCGTGCGAGGAGCTCGAGGGCAGGCCGAAGGACCAGGTGATCAGGTTCCAGGCGATCGCCCCGATCAGGCCGGCGAAGACGATCGTCGGCGTGATCACATCGGCGTTGACGACGTCGTTGGCGACCGTGGCGGCGACCGAGATCGAGATGAAGGCGCCGGCGAAGTTGAGCAGCGAGGCCATCGCGATCGCCACCTGCGGCCGCGCCGCCCCGGTCGAGATCGAGGTGGCGACGACGTTGGCGGTGTCGTGGAAGCCGTTGGTGAAGTCGAAGGCGAGGGCGGTGCCGACGACGATGACGAGGATCACATCCGAACTCACGATGACGGCCCTGTCACGAGTTCTTGATCACGATGCCCTCGAGGATCTGCGCGGCGGTCTCGGTCGCGTCGATCGCGTTCTCGAGCACCGCGAACATGTCCTTCCAGCGGATCACCACCATCGGGTCGATCCCGTTGGAGAAGAGCGAGGCGACGGCGTCGCGGGAGATCCGGTCACCCTCGTTCTCGAGCCGGTGGATCTCGATCCAGTATTTGTCGAGGTCCTTGAAGTCGCGCAGGTGCTCGAGGCCCATCGCCAGCTGCTCGCAGGAGGCGACCAGGACCTTGGTCAGCGCCGACGCCTGCTCCATCGGCGCCTCGATCTTGTAGAGGCCGAGGAAGTCGGCGGCCTCCTCGGTGAAGTCGACGATGTCGTCCATCTGCGTCGCCAGGCCGTAGATGTCCTCGCGGTCGATCGGCGTCACGAAGGTCGTGTTCAGCCGTTTGACGATGTCGTGGGTGATCCGGTCGCCCTCCTGCTCGGCCTTGAGGATCTCGCGGGAGATTCCGGCCTCCTCCGGCCACTTGCGCATCATCCGGTCCAGCAGCGTCGCTGCGTGCACGCTGTTCTGACCGGCCTCGATGAAGAGGTCGAAGAAGGTGCGGTCGCGAGGGAGGAGCGAGAAGCGCGCCAAGAGCCGCATCCTAGTGGCGGGCGAGGGCGGCTGACGTGGCGTCAGCCGGTGGCGGCCGCCAGCTGTTCGGCGGCGCGGGCGGCGTGGCGGCCGCGCAACTCCTCCTGGACGCTGCGGTGCTCGCCCTCCGGCACTTCCAGCCGGCGCCAGGCGCCCTCGGCGTCGAGCTCCCAGGCGTTGGCGTTGTCGGCGAAGCAGCGCTCCAGCACGTCGAGCATCTCCCCCCGCAGCTGCGGGTCCTCGACCGGCGCGACCAGCTCGACGCGGCTGTCGAGATTGCGCGGCATCAGGTCGGCGGAGCCCATCAGCACCCGGGTCTCGGCGCCGCGCTGGAAGGCGTAGACGCGCGAGTGCTCGAGGAAGCGGCCGACGATCGAGACGACGCGGATGTTCTCCGAGACCCCCGGCACCCCCGGCCGCAGGCAGCAGATCCCGCGCACGTTGAGGTCCACCCTGACCCCCGCCTGCGAGGCCGCGTAGAGCGCCCGTATGCAGCCGGCGTCGACCAGCGAGTTCATCTTCAGGGCGATCCGCGCCTCCTCGCCGGCCTCGTGGGCGGCGACGGTGCGCTCGATCTCCTCGACGATCCGCCCCCGCATCGTCGTCGGCGAGACCAGCACCTTGCGGTAGGCGGCCGGGCGGCCGTAGCCGGTGAGGAAGTTGAACATCTCGGCGACGTCGGCGCCGATGTCGGGGTCGGCGGTGAAGAGGCCGAAATCGGTGTAGAGGCGGGCCGTCTTCGGGTGGTAGTTGCCGGTGCCGATATGGACGTACTCGCGCACCCGATCCCCCTCGCGGCGGGCGACCAGGATCGCCTTTACATGGGTCTTCAGGCCCGGAATCCCGTAGACGACGTGGACGCCGGCCTCCTCCAGCGACTTCGCCCAGTGGATGTTGGCCTCCTCGTCGAAGCGCGCTTTCAGCTCGACCATGCA
>Ga0190274_10002508_pt1 | contig 10825 bp, 7 predicted proteins | sample Popmic531T_FD_133002 | JGI IMG/M metagenome (GOLD analysis project Ga0190274, IMG submission 133002) | Populus adjacent soil microbial communities from riparian zone of Yellowstone River, Montana, USA - 531 T | ecosystem: Environmental > Terrestrial > Soil > Riparian zone | place: USA: Montana...
GAGTCGGAAACAATGAACAACCACATCCCGAGCTTGCGATGACCGACACGATAGGGGTGCACACCCCCGCCCCAGTCTTCCGCCGGAAAATGTACTGCGCGTGCTTCAGTACTCACCTGTCACCTCCAAAAGAATAGAAGTACGAATAGGTAGAGCCACAAAATGTCCATGAAATGCCAATAGATCGTTACGGCATCGGCAGCTCCCTGTCTCTTTACGGCCGCCAGCTCATTTTCTGCCGTTGGCCGAGTGCGAAACGAAAGAAAAACCAAGGCCACCAATCCTCCCAACAAGTGCACCCCGTGCGTTGCAGTCAACAGATAGAAAAAGGAGCTATGTGGATTACTCGATACATAAACTCCCTGTCGCACGAGTTGCTGCCAGGCGATCAGTTGCGACGCCAGGAATCCAAGGCCCAGGAGAACTGTTACCAGCAACCAGCGCCGGTGAAGACTGACCGCCGCATCCTTCAACTTCCGGCGGGCGGTTTCCAGCGTTCCACTGCTAACGAGAATTAACGCGCAGCTGAGCAGCAGGATGCGCGGCATCTTCAATGGCTGCCAGTCACTGGATGAGCCTGAGCGCACAATGTACGCACTGGTCAGCGCCGTAAACATCATCAGGATCGCAGCCAACGCCACCCACATCCCAATCCGGTAGCGGTTGCCCGACGAGCTAAAGTCAGGAAACCCGGAGTCGTGTCCGTTGCGCTTGCGCGCACCGTTACCGTTCGGACCGCGGGGTCCTGATCCTCTACCAAGACCTGCCTTTGGTAGTGGTCTAGTGTTTGTGACCGTTGTGGCCATTCCCGCCTACTCCTCCGTCCCCTTCGCCGGGCTCTGGTTCCGTTTGCATGACAAAGTCGTTAGGAGCACCAGGGACCGCGAATTCATATGGACCGCGGTAGACGGTGGGCAACACGCCGGCAAAATTGTCGTGCGGAGGCGGACTGTCCGTGATCCACTCAAGCGTAGTCGCACCCCACGGATTGGCATCTGCCTTCTTTCCTTTGAAAATGCTCCAGAACAGATTGAAGTAAAAAATTAACTGGACAATCACGGTAAAGATCGCCGCGATAGAAACAAAGACGACCAGCGGATGCAGCGACTTGAGGAATTCATACTCGGTAAATTGAGCGTAGCGTCGCGGCATGCCGGCAATGCCCATGGTGTGCATTGGCACGAAGATACAGTAGACACCTACAAAGGTGACCCAGAAGTGGAGTTTTCCCAGTCGCTCGTTCATAAGGCGGCCAAACATCTTCGGGAACCAGAAGTAGGTGGCGGCAAACATACCGAAGATTGAAGCCACCCCCATCACCAGGTGGAAGTGCGCGGTGACGAAGTAAGTATCGTGCATCGGCAGGTCCAGCGAAGTCTGGCCCAGGACCAGACCGGTAATGCCGCCGGCAACGAACAATGAAACGAAACCGATAGCGAACAACATCGCCGTCGTAAATTGAATTCGTCCGCCCCAAAGCGTACCCAGCCAGTTGAACGTCTTGACGGCCGAGGGCACGCCGATGGAAAGCGTCAGGATCGAGAAGGTCATTGCCGAGTAAGGGCTCATACCGCTGATGAACATGTGATGTCCCCAGACAAAGAAGCCCAACAAACCGATAGCAAAGATTGCAAACACCATTGCGCGGTAGCCAAAGACGGGTTTGCGCGCGAAGGTAGAGAGAATGTGCGAAGTGGCTCCCATTCCGGGGAGGATGGCGATGTACACTTCCGGATGGCCAAAGAACCAGAACAGATGCTGCCAGAGAATCGGCGAGCCGCCGGTGTGTAACGGGAAATTCGGAGACGAGCCGGAGAGCACGCCGGTCAGGTAGAGTCCGCCGGGAATAAAGAAGCTCGTCCCCGCCACCCGGTCAAGCAATAATAGAATTCCGGCACCGAGCAGCACCGGGAACGAAAGCAGCGCCAGCACGGCGGTGGTAAACCAGGCCCAACATGTCAGGGGCATCCGCATCAGCGACATTCCCCTGGTGCGCATGTTAAGTAGCGTGGTGATGAAGTTGAGCGCACCGAGCAATGAACCAACGCAGAAGATCGCGATACTGATAATCCAGAGGTTCATGCCCATTCCCTGCCCAGGCCCGGCATTCGCCAGGGCGCTGAGCGGCGGATAACCCGTCCATCCTCCTATTGGCCCGACGGTAGATTCAGACCCGGAAAAAAATATCGCCGCCAGGATCACGATAAATCCGACCAACGTCACCCAGAACGACAGCATGTTGAGATATGGAAATGCCATGTCTTCCGCACCGATTTGAATGGGAAGAAAATAGTTTCCAAAGCCGCCTTGAGGAGCTGTGGTGAGCACGAAGAAGACCATAATCGTCCCGTGCATCGTAACCAGCGACAGATAAAACTCCGGACTCATTACCCCGTTAGGAGCGCCGCCGGGAAATAAGGTTCCCAGTATCGGCCAATTCGTGCCAGGCCACGAAAGGTTCATACGCATCAGTACAGACATTGTCATTCCCACCAGCACGGCGGCCAGCGCCAGCATGATGTATTGAATGCCGATCACCTTGTGATCGATGCTAAAGATGTACTTACGAATGAATCCTGTGGGCGCCGGGTGACGGTGCACTACGTCGTGCATTTCAGCTGACATCTTCGGATCTCCTACTGGTTAGGCTGAATCAACAATCCAGAAACGCGTTCATTGCTCGTAAGTCGGTAATGGATACTTTGCCAACAGCTCGGTCATGCGCGCTTGAAACTGCTCCTGCGGCAGCGCCATTAACGCTTGATGCTCGGCCGGCGGCAGCACCAGCATGTAACTTCTCATCTTGAAATGAAGCTGACCGCAAAGTTCGGCACAGGCTAACTCATACTTGCCGGGGGTTACTGCGGTGAAGTGGACACTGATGGCCATCCCCGGAACGAGGTCCTGCTTAAATCGAAGTTGCGGGACCCAGAAATTGTGAGTCACGTCCTTCGAACGAAGAATTAACTCGACCGGCTGTCCCTGCGGAATGGCAATGACGCTATGGGTCTGGTCGTCTTTGGCATTGGGATCTGATTCGTCAAGCCCAATAAAGTTAAGCGCCGAATCATCGATGAGGCCGGGATCAGTGCGGCCAAGGACTCCATCCTTCCCGGTGTAATGGAAATTCCATTGAAACTGCTGGGCCACTACCTCAACCTTGAAGGCTCCGGCGGGGGCTTTGTTAAAGTGGAGTGACGCCCACACGCTCTGGCCCATAATGCCCAGGCCAATAAAGATCACGGCCGTCACAATGGTCCAAATAACCTCCAGCCGATTACTGCCATGCGAGTAAACCGCGCGGTCTTTCTGGCCCCGATCGCCATACTTCCAGACCATGTAACCAAGGCCAATCTGGGCCGCGGTGAACGACAACCCGACCACGATGATGGTCAGCAAAAACTGACGATCGATGGCCGGCGCATGTTCGGAGATGGAAGTAGGAAACCACCACTTCTTAACGAAAAAGAGACTCACTGAACCCAGAGTCAGGATCCAGATAATAACCGCAAGAGCTCGTCCCATCGGTTAGATCTCCTTAGGAGGTAAATGCGGGTAAATGGTCAATGGTGAATGGTAAATGGTTAAGAACCGGAGAGCGAACGCCGGTCTTGCATAACGCCCGCTGACTGTCCATTTACCATTTTCTATTTACCATTTACCCATTCACCGGTTTAAGACCATTAGAATAAACAAGAGTGGTAGATAAATAACCGATGCCAGCAATAGCCGTCTGGCTTCTTGTCTCGATTTAGATAAAGCTGCCCGTACACTGCTATAAAGAAAGAGCAATCCTAAAACGATCGCTCCGTAAAGGTAGACTTTGCCGGAAATGCCCAGCGCGGTTGGAAGCAAACTTACCGGCAACAGCAGTATCGTGTAGACCACAATCTGCTGGGCCGTTACTCGTCCATCGGGCTCAACTACCGGCAACATCAGTATTCCGGCACGGCCGTAATCTTCGCGATACATCCAGGCAATCGCCAGGAAGTGTGGAAATTGCCAGAGAAACAAAATCGCAAATAACACCCAGGCTTCAATTCCAATTGTGCCTCGGGCGGCAGCCCATCCAATCAGCGGCGGCACCGCACCCGGGAAGGCTCCAACCATCGTAGACAATGTCGTTCTGGTCTTCAGCGGGGTGTAGGCGAACAGATACCCTGCGATTACCGTCAGACCCAGAACCGCGCTCAGCGGGTTGACCATGACCGCAAGATAAACCTCTGCCAGTATGGTTAGTCCCGAGCCAAACAATAAGGCTTCCCAGGGTAAGAGTTTTCCAGTGGGCAATGGCCGGTCGGCCGTCCGGCGCATCAGAGCATCGAGGTCTCGCTCGATGTATTGGTTCAGGGTGGCAATACCCGACGACAGAAGTGCGATACCAAACATCGCGCTCAAGAGAGCGGCGTAATTGATTCTTCCGGGTGAAGCCAGGGCAAAACCGGCCGCTGAAGTCAGCACAATCAGAAAAGTAATCCGCGGCTTCGTCAGCTCCGCGAAGGCTGCCAACCGGTCGCGTGCACTCAGGCGTTCCAGTTGGGCCACAGACCCGCTATTCAGTTCTATTGCAAATTCTTCCATGTAAGCTTTCTATGTCCGACACACTTTAGTTTGTCGTTCGGTCGGCACCACACACTGCCAGTTAATCCATCATTCGTGCGCTGCACGAGTAGCATTTACCTAAGACTCGACAACTGAAGTGTGTCGGACATCTGAACTCTAAACTCTCGACGGCTGAGCTACCAGGGCCGATTCAGACGCTCGCAAAACCTTAAACGCCCTGAGTGTCAACACTATCGTGGTAGCAAATACCAGGGCCCCACACGCAACGTGCGCCACCGTAATTCCTACCATCGGGTTCAATGGCTGCGGATCATTTGGCGAAGCCACCCGCGTCAGATAAGCGGCAACTCCCAAACATAACTGCACCGCCAACAAGCAAAGAGCAATTTTCGCCGGGCGAACTAAAAACGTTTCACCACGATGCCGTCGCAGGATTAGCAAGGCGGCACTTCCCAGTAAAAGGGTTACCGCAACCGCTCCGCCTATATGCGTCAGCAAAAGATCTGTCGGCAGCGGTTGGTCCCAGGTTGCCGAATGACGCAGCGTCGCTCCAATCACCAATTGCAGAAAGATCGTTGCCGCAGCTGCGACGCAAACGTAACGAACCGGCAAACCCACCTGCTCTTCAATCACCGGCCGGTTCTTGATCCAACTGGCCGACGTAAACACGGCCAGGCTAACTGTCGTACAGAAAAAGAGCTGGGCCAGGGTTGCGTGGGCAGTAGAAACCACCAGCGGCAACATCAGTTTTACGGTCAGACCGCCGAGCAAACCCTGCGCAATCACGCCTACCAGGGCGAGCAACCCCAGGCGTCGCACCCAACCACGGTTTTCTTTTGCAAACAGGAAAATAACCAGGCCGATTGTCAGTAGTCCGACGGTGGTTGCGATCAGCCGGTGTCCATGTTCCCAAAAAAGATTGCCCACCATCTTTGGGAAAAACTGACCGTTCGAAAGCGGCCAATCCGACGTCGCCAACCCGGCATCGTGGCTCGTCACCAACGCTCCTGCAATAATCAGGAAAAACGTGGCGCAGGCGACGAGCAACGCAAAACGGTAAACACCCTTATTCATTTCCAATTGTCGATTGCCAATTGCCAATTTCAAAAGATGGAAGGAGTTGCAAAAGCTCGAATCGACTTCACTGCCAGCTCGCTTAACCCGAGCTTCATCCTTCGCGAAATCGGCAATCGGCAATCGGAATTCGGCAATGTTCTCAATGTCTCCCAATCATCGGGATATCGAGCGCAGGCATCATCTGCAAGCTGGCCCCACTTGATGCAGTAGCTGCTTCGCCGAAAGCGAAGTCGGCTTTGGCGCTTCCGCTTGCGGGAACCGTCACTTCCATTGTCTTTTCAGTACCAGCGGCTCCGCCTTCATGCCAGGCCACGACAGTGTATTTACCTGCCGGAACACCCTTGATTGTGTAAGAACCATCTTCCGCACTAACGGCGAACATGGGGTGCTTCAGAACGCCAACATAAGACTTCATCCACGGATGCTGGTTGCATTTAACCGGGATTAGGACTTCAGCACGCGTAAAGGTCTTCTCAATCGGAGGCGCTCCGTTGGGCTGACCCTGATTCCATTCCTGATTCACCTTCGGCGTGGGATGGATGTTGTGCTGAGTCGGATCGCTATTGGTAATCTTTAACTTCTGATTGGTTTGAACACCGAGCACGTGCGGTACATAGTGACAACCTTTTTGGTCCAGGACGACCGCATCGGACGGCGTGGCATAAGTGTATTCGGAGACCTTGGTCCCGTCCGCAGTGGCTCCGTCCTTAATGTAGACGAAAACGTTACCGAGTTTGCCGTCTTTGACCACGTTGTCTTCGGTTGAGAGGTTAGGATTGGCCTGGCCGCAAACCGGATCCGCTGAGGCATCAATCTTCTTCGGAGCAGGGGGCGTTCCATTGAAAGCGATAACGCCGGTGATTGAACCACCACCTGCCGTGAAGGTCTTGCCAGTCGACGCAGTCTCCGACCCGGGAGCATTGGTGTCAGGCGATTTGCTGCACGAAGATACCAGCGCCAGCAGCGAGAAAATAGTGGTCAGGGCAAGCCAGACCTTCATCTGCTTAAACATAAATCAGTTCCTCCAAATTAAGATTCTTTCCGATGAACTTTACCACGGGGCTGCCCAGAAGTAGACCCGCGGTGGCCTCGTGGTTTCAGGTGTTTAGAGTAGCGCCTTAAGGCGGGCTCTGCGTCAGCCTAAAACCCGACTGGTCGGCTCCACGCCCGCTACCAAACTGCATTCCTCGCCGGACAGTGCGCCTTACATTCCTGGCGGTCGCGCGCCACTGCGTGCGTTAACGACCCGAGCCACCACATTTCCCCGACGTTTGTTACGAACTCTTCTTAATGCCGTCTGCGGTGACTTTCCTCGCAGGTTCCCTCGATTTTGTGCAGTGCTCGCAGCGGCTGCGGGCTTCACCGGCGAAGTTGCCAGCAATTGTCGCTGCTCATCCGGAGTCATCTGGAGCATATATCGCACCAGCAAGCGCGCATGATCCTGGTGATAACGATTGGCACTCTCCGGCGGATTTGGCAGGTTTATCACCCAGCGTTCGCCTTCTTTTCTAAACAGGCCTGACGGCATCGCCGTGCCCGGGCTGATTTGCGCCGGATCAAGGAGCCAGCGGAACGTCCAATCGGGCTTGAGACGTTCTCCCGCCAGCAGGAAATTCGGTGCAATTGCCTTAGCATCGTGCGTCGGGTCGCCGGTGATGTGACACTTCAAACACGGCGTGCCGGAAGTGAACATCTGACGCGCTACCAGCTTCTCTTCATTACTCAGTGGCTCGAGCGGCTCCTTGATGTAAGGCTCCTGCTGGCCGGACAGCGCCATAAAGAACCTGACCAACGCTTGCAACTCGTTTGGCGAGAAGTTGAACGTAGGCATCCGCGCTTTTAGATATGGACGGACACCGTTGCGATCCTGACCTGGCTGCGGCATCAACCTGCCCGGAGCTGGACCCGAAGTGGGTTTTACTGGAGCAGTCGTGGCCGGAGCTGGCACAGCGGTTGAACCTGGCGTTGGAACAGATGGAGCTGCTGCCGGAGCTTGCTGTTCTGTTGCGGCCGGCGCCTTCTGGTCACTTAGCGATGGATCGTGCAGGAACCGCAACAACCAGTTTGGATCTACTCGGGCGCCCTCGCTGGTCAGTCTGGGCGGCAGCAAATCCTTGCCTTCAGGCGTTTGGTAATAAGGCACGTCCATTAACACCGAACGCTGGCCCGGCTGAATCTGGTGGCAACCCATACAGTTGTACTTCTTGATTACCCACCAACCTGCCTGGATGTCCTGACGCCGCTGGTCTTGCGGATCATAGAAGAGAGACCGTGGCACGTTTGAGCCTTCTATACCGACGCTACCCATCAGGAATGTGGTTAACGCCGTCCGCCATTCCCGCCGGAGAAACGGGTTCGGCATCCGCAGCCGATCCTTGGGATCTTTTTCTTTGCCCTGGTCGTAGATGGACGGGTCGGAGAGTTTATGTTCGAAGAAACCCTTGTGGTTGTACCACGGTTTTTCTTCGTGCTGACCAGGCTTGGCCTCCGCCGATTCGTGCAGTTTCAGCGGGTCATGTCCTTCTTCGGCGGCCTTGGTCAAAAGGGCAAAATCCAGTCGTTCAATCGGCGTGGCGCCTTCGACGGTCAGCTCCTTACCGATGCGCTGCTCCTCTTCGAACCCTTTTATCTCATGGCAACCGGCACAACCATACTGCTTGATTAGAGCCTGCCCTTTATCCTTAAGTTGCGGATCGTCCATGTAGGACGCGTCCGGGTACGAAGGTGGAGCGGAAAGCGAAAACAGATACGTGGCAATGTCGCGGGCGTCACCTTCTGTCAGACGGAAGTTTGGCATCACGGTCATGTTCTGAACCTGAAGCTCGGTCCCGTCGTTAGGACAACGCGAATGAAGCTCAGTATCAAACACGAACGGCTTATTGTTTTTCGAATAGTCTTCCGCAGTCAGGTCTCGCTTTTCTTTCGGACAGTATGGCGCCCAACGCTCGCGCGGATTGTGGATCCAGCGCACGACATAATTGAAATTCGCCTTCTCACCAACACGTTGTAGGTTCGCAGCAAACGTGCCGCCGGTGGGACTCTCGGCGTCCCCAATTGCATGGCAGCCAAGGCAACCACGGGTTTCAAAAAGTTCTTTCCCGTGGGCCGAGTCGCCGCGGGCCTGCTCGGGTAGTTTTCCTTCGAAACTCTGCTGCCAGAGGTACGCCGAAATGGCCTTAATCTGATCCTCACCATCCTTGTCCACGCCAAAACGCCAAAAGGTCGGCATCTTCGTGTGCGGCCGGAATGATTGCGGATCCTTGAGCCAGACAGGTATCCATTCCTTATGAAGCTTGAGCCGCACGTCTTTCAGATTCGGCCCAATTTTCTTCTGGTCCTGCATCAGGAACTTCGACTGCAGGTTTAGCTGGTCTTTACGCGCCGCCAGCAGGCTATTGCTGACGCGCAACTGCTCTGCATGGGCCAGCAGCCTTTGCGCTTCAGCATCGTCCGACGCATTGTTGGCGGATTCTGTGTCCTGGCGAATCTGCTTTTCGTTGGCGATGATCTGGTCTTCGAGCTGGGTGGTATTCTGACGGGAACCGGAAAGCGCGTCGGCCTCACGATCGAAGCCTTCATAGCGGTGACAACCAACGCACCCTCGAATATAGAAGAGATCGCGTCCCTGGTTTAGAGTGTCGGCCCCCTGCGTCACGCGGTCCTTGGAATGGCACTGCTGACAACCTGCCTCAGTGTTCTCTTTTTCAAACATCGGCCAAAGCCAGAATCTGTGCCGTCCGTGTCCCTTAACGTCGCTGGTCGTGGCCCGGCCGTTACCCCAGTGACAGCCTGCGCAACCAAAACGCTCCGGCGTGTGAATCTGCAACAGTTCCTTGTTGGGATGACTGACAAAAGCTCGCGCCAGACTGTCCGGTTTCTTGCCGGGACCATCAGGCGCCATGTCTTCAGCCTTGATGTCGAGCGGCTCACGAATACCCACATGGCAAACTTCACAACGATCCACGACATTAGCCGAGTTCACACTGATCTGATGACCGAGAATCGAGTAGTCGAAGCTCTTCATCTTGCTGATCAGTCCGTCAATCTGAGCGGGACCAAATCCAATCAAGTGCTGTTTTAGATAGTCGTCTCGTTTCTTCGCCGCTTCGGTAGGTTCTTTGAGTAGCTCAGCTTTGCGCCCAAGAAGACTAGCCTTTTCTTCACGCAAGTCGTTGAAGAGCTTTTCGAGTTGATCGTAGTTCATTTTCTGGGTGACTGTTTTCCCAGAGCCATCGGTAGACGGCAACTCAACCTCGACTAACTCCGTTCTCTTCTCTGCCGCCTGCTTGCGATATTTCTCTTTTGAGTTTTCCGGCGCGACTTCGACGTTGTAGCTGATTACTGTCAACTTGCCGCGCTGGTTTTGGAATGGCTCAGTGACGGCATCGAGTTGCTGTTGAACCTGCGTCACCTTGTTGCCAATCTCGGTGGTCTCAGGTTTGACACGCTCCTGCGCAGCTTGCGCTTCAGCGTCAAGTTGCTGGTATTCCGAACTCTCCTTGAGTGTTTTTTCGTCCTTACCGGCGTCAGGTTTGATCTTATTGAGGTAGCGGGTGTAACGACTGACAAACTCTTTTTGAATCCCCTTCCACGGACGCTGGCCGAGGGCTTCGTCGTAAAGGGCCCAGCCCAACGAAAGAGTAAGCAGCAGGGCACAAACCAACATGATTCCGCTCGTCGAGCGACTCACTATTGGATCGTGTGCCGGGACTTCCGGCTCTTTCTTCACTAACGACTCAGGTCCAGGAGTCTCAGCCACTCAGGATCGTTCCTTCCCTCGCAAAGCAATCGATTAGAAACAAAGGTTGAGTTAGATATTGACTAAAATCATTGAGCCTAGATGTTGAACCAGGGCGTAACCCAAACGTACTTAATGGTCAGCGCCAACCGCAATACCAGTTTCACCGGCATGGCCAACAAAACGCTCACGGCGAAAAATTGAAAAGTCAGATACTGCAACAGACTCGTCCTCGCCAGAAGCTTCTTTTCAAACTCGTTCTGTGGAAACAGCCGCAGCGGCCGGAACGAAATGCGCTTCCAATCCACAGTCATCAGCCAGTGAAAAAACAAGGCTCCAAGAATGTAGAACCCACTGACCACTATCAGGCCAAAAATAAACTTCCAGGGATTCGCCGAAAGGAAACCTAAATACAATGCCTTTCCGATTCGACTTGTAGCAATCCAA
>Ga0190274_10002509_pt1 | contig 10823 bp, 7 predicted proteins | sample Popmic531T_FD_133002 | JGI IMG/M metagenome (GOLD analysis project Ga0190274, IMG submission 133002) | Populus adjacent soil microbial communities from riparian zone of Yellowstone River, Montana, USA - 531 T | ecosystem: Environmental > Terrestrial > Soil > Riparian zone | place: USA: Montana...
GGAACAGGCGGCGCTGCACGAGGCGCCGTGGGTCATGACCGGTCCGCTGACGGTGCTGGGCCTGCTCAGCCTCGCCGGTGGCCTCATCAACCTGCCGCACTTCGCCGGCGGGCATGCCTGGCTGGAGCACTGGCTCGAGCCGGTGCTGAAGCCGTCGCACGAGGTGGCGCAACTCGCCATGCCCGAGGGATCGACCGAGATGGCGCTCATCGCCTTCGCCGTGCTGGTCGGCATCGTGGGCCTGGTGCTGGGCGTGCGCGCGGTGACGAAGGCCACCGTGGCGACGCCGGCCGCCGCGGTGCCCGAGACCGGCTTTGCGCGCATCCTGAGCGGGCAGTACTTCGTGGACGCGATCTACGACCGCTTCATCGTGCGGCCGGTGCAGTGGTTTGCCCGCACCGTGCTCTGGAAGACCATCGACCAGTGGCTGGTGGACAGCATCGCCGTCATGGGCAGCGCCCGCCTGCTGCAGGGCTTCGGCTGGCTCGGCAGCCGGTTCCAGACCGGCCAGCTGGGTCTCTATCTCCTCCTGTTCGTCGCCGGCGCCGTGTGGGTGCTGGGCGTCGTCCTGCAATAGGCCGCATGCGCCCCTTCCTCGAGTCGATCGGTTACGCCCACTGGATCCTCAGTGTGCTCCTGCTGTTGCCCATGGCTGGCGTGGTGCTCGTGATGCTGGCGCCGGAGCGCTGGGCGCGCTGGCTCACGCTGATCGTGGCGATCGCGGAGTTCGTGCTCGCCCTCGGTCTCTGGTGGGCCTTCGACCCCGACAACGGCGGGATGCAGTTCGCCGTGACGATGACCTGGCTCCCGGAGCTGGGGATCAGCTACCGGATCGGCCTCGACGGGCTGTCGCTGTTCATGGTCCTTCTCGCGACGGCGATGATGCCGCTCCTGGTGTGGGGCAGCTGGTTCGCGATCGACCAGAAGGTGCGGGGATACTACGCGCTGCTGCTGGCGCTCAAGACCGGCATGATCGGCGTGTTCATCTCGCTGGACCTGTTCCTGTTCTACTGCTTCTGGGAACTGCTGCTGATCCCCATGTACTTCCTCATCGGGACCTGGGGGAGCAGCAACCGGCTGTACGCCGCGACCAAGTTCGTGGTGTACACCTTCGCCGGCTCCATCCTGATGCTGGTGGCGGTCATCACGATGGTCACGATCGTGGCGCGGGGTACCGGGGTGACGAGCTTCGCCTACGACCACCTGGTGCAGCACAGCGACCTGCTGGCGCCCTACGCCCCGTGGCTCTTCAGCGCCTTCGCGCTCGCCTTCGCGGTGAAGGTGCCGATCTTCCCGTTCCACACCTGGCTCCCCGACGCCCACGTCGAGGCGCCGACGGCGGGCAGCGTCGACCTGGCGGTGATCCTGCTGAAGATGGGCACCTACGGCTTCCTCCGGTTCGCGATCCCGTTCTTCCCGGCGTTCGCGCTGAGCCGGCAAGTGGCCGCGGTGTTCGTGGCGCTCGCGGTGATCGGCATCGTGTACGCCGCGATGGTGTCCATGGTCCAGCCCGACCTCAAGAAGCTGATCGCCTATTCGTCGGTCAGCCATCTCGGCTTCGTGATGCTCGGCATCTGGGGCGGGACGGTCGCGAGCGTGCAGGGTGCCATCATCGTGATGATCGCGCACGGTATCTCGACCGGCGCGCTCTTCTTCCTGGTCGGCATGCTGTACGAGCGGCGGCACACCCGCCTCCTGGCCGACTACGGCGGCCTGGCCCGGGTCACGCCGAAGCTGGCCGCAGCGTTCGTGATCACCGCATTCGCGTCGATCGGCCTCCCCGGGCTCAACGGTTTCATCGGCGAGTTCCTGGTGCTCATCGGCAGCTTCGGGCGCTTCCCGGTGGCGGTGGGCATCGCCACGACCGTCGTGGTCTTCTCGGCGGCCTACCTCCTGGTCGCGGTGCAGCGGGTGTTCTTCAACCCGGTGACCAATCCGGAGAACCAGGGCCTGCAGGACGCGACGCCGCGTGAGCTCGCGGTGCTGGTGCCGCTCATCGTGGCGATGGTCTGGATGGGCCTGTATCCGCAGCCGATCCTGCGGCGCACGGAAGCCGCCGCGAAGCGCTACGTCGAGACGATCCGGCCGTACATCCCGGCACCGCGCACGACGGTGACGGCCACGACGGCGGAGGCCAACTGATGCCGATCGATCTCCGGTCTCCCATCGGCGTGACGCTGGCGCTGCTGCCGGTCGTGCTGCTCAGCCTCTGGTCGCTGGTCGTGCTGATGGTGGTGGCCTGGCGCCACGGCACCGAGGGCGACAGCCGGCTCGCGGGCTGGCTCTCCGTCGTCGGTGTCATCGGCGCGGCGGGCGCGACGATCTGGCTGTGGCTGTCCGGCGCCCGGAGCAGCGGCGTGCCGCACATGGTCTTCCTCGACCAGTATCGCTTCGTGAGCGAGCTGCTGGTGCTCTTCATCGCCGGATCCACCTGCCTCCTGTCGCTCCGCTTCCTGGGCAAGCAGCGGCTGCTCGCCCCGGAGTACTACGTGCTGGTGCTCTTCGCCACCATCGGCATGCAGCTGATGATCGCGTCGGCCGACTTCATCCTGCTGTTCATCGGGCTCGAGATCATGTCGATCTCGGTCTACGTGCTGGCGGGCTTCGACCGGTTCCGGCGCTCCTCGGCCGAAGCGGCGCTCAAGTACTTCCTGGTCGGCGCCTTCGCCTCCGGCTTCCTGCTGTACGGCATCGCGCTGGTGTACGGCGCCACCGGGCAGACCAATTACATCCTGATCGGCCAGCAGCTCACCACCAATACGTCGCTCCTGGCGCGGATGGGCCTGGCCCTGCTGCTCGTGGGCTTCGCCTTCAAGACCGCGGCCGTGCCGTTCCACATGTGGGCGCCCGATGTCTACGACGGGTCGCCCACGCCAATCACCGGCTTCATGGCGACCGGCGTGAAGACCGCCGCCTTCGTCGCACTGGTGCGCGTCCTGACCGATGCCTTCCCGGCGTTCACGGACGTGTGGCAGCCGATCGTGGCAGTGCTGGCGGTGCTCTCGATGATCGTGGGGAACGTCGTGGCGCTGGCGCAGAGCTCGCTCAAGCGCATGCTCGCCTACAGCTCGATCGCGCACGCCGGCTACCTGCTGGTGGGCGTCTGGACCGGCACCGACCTGGGCCGCGCCGCGGTGCTGCTCTACCTCATCGCGTACAGCATCACGTCGCTGGCCGCGTTCGGCATCATCACGGCGGTCGAGCGGGTCGGATCGCGCACCGTCATGCTGGAGGACGTCGAAGGGTTCTTCCGGGTGCGCCCGTGGGGCGCGCTCTCGATGGGTGTCTGCCTCCTGTCCCTGCTCGGCTTCCCGGGCACCTTCGGGTTCATCGGGAAGTGGTACCTCATGGTGGCCGCCATCGACCGGCAGCAGGTCCTGCTGGCGGTGGTCATGGGACTCGGCAGTCTCGTGTCACTCGGCTACTACCTGCCGGTCGTGATGGCGATGACGATGAAGCCGGAGCGCACGCCCGATGCGCACCGCCAGGTGCTCTTCTCCCGCGCCGCCAAGGCGATCGTCGCGGTGGCGGTCATCACGAACCTTCTCTTCGGCGTGTGGCCGAGGAAGGTGGTCGACCTCGCGCGCGCGGCGGCCGGCCACATGTCGGCGCAGGTGGCCCAGAGGCCGGACGGCGGGGAATGAACGTTCCGAAGGGCGTCTTCCGGCAGTATGACGTGCGGGGCCTCGTCGACAAGGAGCTCAACCCCGAGTTCGCCCGGGCGCTGGGACGGGCGTTCGCGAGTGCCGCGTGGGACCATTGCGGTCACGCGCCGGTCCTGGCCGTCGGTCGCGACAACCGGCCCTCCGGCGCGGCGCTCGCCGCCGGGTTCCGGCAGGGTATCGTCGACGCCGGCGGCACCGCCGTGGATGTCGGGCTCCTGCCGACCCCCGCACTCTATTTCGCGGTGCAGGAACTCAAGGTGGACGGCGGCTGCCAGGTCACCGGCTCGCACAATCCTCCCGAGTTCAACGGATTCAAGATGGTGCTCACCGGCGGCTCGATGCACGGCGACCACATCATCGCGCTGTGGGAGGCGATCGTCACCGAGAACTGGCGTGCCGGCACCGGGCGCGAGACCGCCGACGGCACCATCCTTTCGCGCTATCGCGATGCCATCGTGGCGCGGCACAAGCTCGAGCGCCCGGTAAGTGTCGTGGTCGATTGCGGCAACGGCGCGGGCAGCGTCATCGCCGTGGAGACGCTGCGCAAGCTCGGCGCCGAAGTGACGCCGCTCTTCTGTGAGTCCGATGGCACTTTCCCCAACCATCATCCCGACCCGACCGTCCCCGAGAACCTGCGGGATCTGCAGGCCGAGGTCCGGCGGCACGGCACCGAGCTGGGCATCGCGTTCGACGGCGACGCCGACCGCATCGGCGCGGTCGACGAGACCGGCGAGATCCTCTTCGGCGATCAGCTCCTCGTGCTGTACGGCCGTGACGCGGTGCGCCGCTTCGGCCCCGGCACCGCGGTGGTGTTCGACGTGAAGTGCTCCGAGGTGCTGCCGCAGGCGCTCCTCGAGGCCGGGGCCAGGCCGGAGATGTGGAAGACCGGCCACTCGCTCATCAAGGAGCGCATGAAGGAATTGCACGCGCCGCTCGCGGGTGAGATGTCGGGGCACATGTTCTTCGGCGGCGACTACTTCGGTTTCGATGACGCGCTCTTCGCCGCCGCGCGCCTGCTCGAGATCGTGAGCCGCGGCCGGCGCGGCCTGGCCCCGCTGCTCGCCGACCTGCCGAGGACGTTCGCCACGCCGGAGCTCCGGGTCGATTGTCCCGACGACGTGAAGTTCGGCATCACCGAGCGCGCCGTGAAGTATTTCAGCGCCCGCTATCCCGTCAACACCATCGATGGCGTGCGCATGACGTTCCCCAAGGGATGGGGACTGATCCGGTCGTCCAATACTCAGCCGATCCTCGTGCTCCGCTTCGAGGCGACCGAGCCAGCTGCCCTGGAAGCGTACCAGGCGGAAGTCATGGACTGGCTCGCGGAGCAGGGGGTCAGCGCCTAGCCGGACCATGTCCAACAGCATGCGGCGTGCGTTGCTGGCCGCCGGCATCCTCGCGCTGCTGCTCTTCGCGGGGCGGTGGACCGCGACCATGCTGGCCGAGCGCTGGTGGGGCCTCGCGGTCTCGCCCGCCGCCGGCCAGTTCCTCACCGATGTCAACCTCCTCCGCCTCACCCTCGACCTCGCCGGCGTCGTCATCGCCACGGCGTGGTTCACCGGCAACCTCCTCGTCGTCTATCGCGCGATCGGCGGCGTGGAGGTCTCGCGCCAGATCGCGAACCTCGAGGTGCGCGAGGCGCTCACCCAGCGCACGCTGCTCGCCGGCACGGTCGTGCTCGGCCTCGTCCTCGGCCTCGTCACCGGCGGCGACGTGTCGCGTTACTGGCGCGAGATCGCGCTCGCGTGGCAGGGCGTGCAGTTCGGCATCACCGAGCCGGTGCTGGGCCACGACGCTGGTCTCTATGTGGCACAGCTGCCCCTCTGGTCGCTGCTCCGCGGGTACGCCCTCGCGCTGACCCTGACGGGTCTCCTCGTGGTGGTCATTCTCTACACCGTCATCGGTGCGATCCGTTGGATCGACGGGCGGCCGGCGATAAGTGATCACGCCCGCCGCCATCTCGGCTGGCTGCTCGCCGCACTGGCACTGGTGCTGGGCTGGGGCCTGCTGCTCGAGCCCTATGAGCTCGTGAGCGGCGCGATGGGCGAGATCGGCACCCGCCAGTTCCAGCTCGCCATCCTTACCTCGCCCGCGCTCGCCGGGACCGCGCTCATGGTGGCGGTGGTGTCGGCCCTGTGGGCGCTCCGCAGCGCCGCAGCGAGGCTCAACTTCCTGCTCCTCGCCGGATGGGCAGTCCTCGGCGCCGGATGGATCCTCACCCGCATCGCGGTCGGGTCCCTCCTGGCACCCGGCGACGTCGCCCTGGGCGACATTGCGAGCCGTCGCGCGCTCGATGCGGCCGCATTCCATCTCGAATCGCTGCACGACTCGCTGGCGCTGCCGTGGCCCGAGGCTGGCGTGCCGCCCACATCGCCGTCACTCTGGCAGACGGAACCACTGGTGCGGATCGGCGATGCCGACTCGCTTCTCACCGCCGCCGCCGAGCCAGCGTGGATCATGACGCCCGCCGGCCGTCGACCGGCGTGGCTGCTCCTGGTCACCACCCGCGACAGCGCCGCGTCCCTTCGCGCAGTGGCCGACGATCGCACCTCAGCGACCGGCGGGCCGCTCTTCTACCACGCTGACGATTCCATCCCCGCACCCGCGCCGGCGGCGCTGCTCCAGCTCTCCAGTCACGCGCTCTATCCCGGAACGGCCCGCGTGGTCATCGCGGACGATGTCCGTGGCGTGCCCGTTACAGGTTTGTTACGCAGGATCGCGCTCGCCTGGGCGCTGCAGGAACGCGACCTCCTGGGAGCCCCGCCGCCTGATGTCTCCGTCGACTGGGCCAGGGCGCCGCAGCTCCGGCTCGCGACGCTCGCGCCGTACGCCGAGTGGTCGCCACCGGTTCCGCGCGTGGATGGCGGCCGGCTCTACTGGATCTCCAACGGCTACGTGGCCGACACCCATTTTCCGCTGTCGACCCGCGCGAGCCTCGGTGGCCGGCGGATCGGGATGCTGCACGCGGCGTTCGTGGGCGTGGTCGAGGCGGAGGAGGGCGACACCCGCATCTTCGTCCGCAGCGATGCCGGCCCCGTCGCCGATGCCTGGGCCAGGCTGGCCGCCGGCGTGGTGGAACCGTGGGACGCGATCCCTGTCACCACGCGCGCGATGCTGCCGTATCCCGCCGAGCTCTTCCTGGTCCAGTCGCGTGTGCTCGAAAATGCCGAGACCGGCACGCTCGCCGGTCGCGCCGACTCGCTCCGCATCACGCCCGCTGTCTCCAGCTTCTTCTGGATGCCCGCGACCGGCGCGCCGGCACGCACCGCCGAGTATGTGCGCGGATCGAACGGCCAGTTGCAGACCCTCCTCATCGGCACCAGCGTCGATGGGCAGCTTTCGCTGGCGCAGGTCGAGGTGGATTCGGCGGTGTCGCTCCCCGGTCCAGCCGCGCTGGAGCAGCGATGGGAGCGGTTCGCGACCTTCGTGCAGGTGCTCGACTCGGTGCGCGCCGGTGGCGGCGTGCTCACCGCGGGCGGGGTGCGCTACTGGGTCACGTCCGGGGCGGTGGGGGCATCGCAGGCGCGCTATGGCCCCCGGGGCGGTGGCGGCGCGTCGGTCACCTGGGTGAGTGTCGCCAGCGGGCCCAGGGTGGGCGCCGCCCGCACGTTCAACGAAGCCTGGACCAACCTCCGGGGCGCGACCGTGCCCCTGCCGCCGGGCGCCCTCATGAGTGGCGCCCTGGTCGATGCCCGCCGCTGGTTCCGGGTGGCCGACTCCGCCTTCCGCCGGGGCGATTTCACCGCCTTCGGGCGCGCCTTCGAGGAGCTGCGGACCGTCCTGGAAGTCCCTCCCGTCACCTCGCGCTGACCCGCCGTTCCCGGCCCAGCCCCGCGCTTGCTCGGTCTTGGGGCGGGGGCTACCTTCGGGCCTGTTTTCCCATGGTCTCAGAGGAGCAGTCGTGAACATCCATGAGTATCAGGCGCGTGCGCTGCTGAAGGGCGCTGGCGTGCCCATGCTGGACGGTGACGTCGCCTCGACGCCGCCCGTGGCCGAGGCGATCGCGCGGCGCATCGGCGGCAAGGTGGTGGTGAAGGCGCAGGTGCATGTCGGCGGGCGGGGCAAGGCCGGCGGCGTGAAGCTGGCCAACACGCCGGGTGAGGCCGCTGACGCCGCCGAGCGCATCCTCGGCATGCAGATCAAGGGTCTCACGGTGCACAAGGTGCTCGTGGTACCCGCCGCCGACATCTCATCCGAGGCCTACGTCGGCCTGATCATGGACCGGGAGACGCAGCGCCCGGTGTTCATGGTGAGCCCCGCCGGCGGCATCGACATCGAGGAGGTCGCGGCCAAGACGCCGGAGAAGATCCGTCGCCTGGCGGTCGATCCCACCTACGGCCTCCTGCCGCACCAGGCCCTCTCGCTCGCGTTCTTCCTCTACCAGGACTTCGCGCAGGTGCGGGCGGCGGCGCAGATCATGGAACGGCTGTACAACGTCTTCACCCACAACGGCTGTTCGCTCGCCGAGATCAACCCGCTGGTCACCACGCCGGACGGCAAGGTGCTCGCGCTCGACGCGAAGATCGTGATCGACGACAACGAGCTCTTCTGGCGTCCCGACCTGGAGGAACTGCGCGACGAGTCGGAGGAGCCGCCCGCCGAGGCCGCGGCCCGCCGCGCCAACCTCTCGTTCATCAAGCTCGATGGCAACGTGGGGTGCGTGGTCAACGGCGCGGGTCTCGCCATGGCCACGATGGACCTGGTGAAGTACTACGGCGGCGAGCCGGCCAACTTCCTCGACATCGGCGGCAGCTCGAACCCGGAGAAGGTGGTGAACGCGCTCAAGATCATCACCACCGATTCCAACGTGAAGGCGATCCTCTTCAACATCTTCGGTGGCATCACCCGTACCGACGACGTCGCCAACGGCATCAAGACCGCGCTGGCGCAGTTTCCGGTGAAGGTGCCCATCGTGGTGCGCCTCACCGGCACCAATGAGGCGGAAGCCTTCAAGATCCTCAAGGGCATCGGCATGACGGCACTCAGCGACATGGATGAAGCGGTGCAGCAGGTGGTCAAGGCCGCGCAGGGGGCCGCATGAGCGTCTTCGTCAACAAGGCGACGCGCCTGGTGGTGCAGGGCATCACCGGCCGCGAGGGATCCTTCCACACGCGCCAGATGCTGGAGTACGGCACCCAGGTGGTCGGCGGCGTCACGCCGGGCAAGGGCGGCCAGCAGTTCGAGAACAAGGTCCCGGTGTTCAACACGATGGCCGAAGCGGTCGCCGCGACCGGTGCCGATACGGCGATCGTCTACGTGCCGCCCACCGCGGCGGCGAGCGCGCTCTTCGAGGCCGCCGACGCCGGCGTGAGCCTCATCGTCTGCATCACGGAGGGGATCCCGGTGCAGCACGTGGCTCGCGCCATGCCCTACGTGCGTGCGCGCGGCGTGCGGCTTATCGGGCCCAACTGCCCGGGCCTCATCACGCCGGGCGAAGCGAAGGTGGGCATCATCCCCGGCAGCATCTGCCTCCCGGGGCGCGTGGGGATCGTGAGCCGCAGCGGCACGCTCACCTACGAAATCGTGAACCACCTGACGAAGGCGGGGATCGGCCAGAGCACCTGCGTCGGCATCGGCGGCGATCCGCTGATCGGCACCAACTTCATCGACGTGCTGCGCGCCTTCCAGGATGACCCCGGCACCGACGCCATCGTCATGATGGGCGAGATCGGCGGCACCGACGAGCAGCAGGCGGCGGAGTTCATCAAGGCCCACGTTACCAAGCCGGTGGTCGGGTTCATCGCCGGACAGACGGCACCGCCCGGCCGCCGGATGGGCCACGCGGGCGCGATCATCTCCGGCTCTTCGGGTACCGCGGCCGAGAAGATCGAGGCGTTCCAGGCCGCCGGAATGGGCGTCGCGAAGCGGCCGATCGACTTCGTCGAGCTGCTCAAAGCACGGATGTGAGCCGACTGCGTCTCGCACGATGAGACTGCGAGAATTTCTCGCGCCCGAGCGGGTGGTCCTCCCGCTCGTGGCGCGAACGCTACCCGAGGCCGGCGCCGAGCTGCTCGAACGGGTGATCAAGGCGCACGGCGTGCTCGACGCGCAGAAGCTTCGCCGGCGCGCCGGAGAGACCTCGCCGGAGGAAGCGGTCGCGATGGGAGACCGCGCGTTCCTGATGCACTACCGAACGGATTCGGTCGGGCAGCTGCTCGTCGCGCTGGGGGTCTCTCCCGAGCCGTTGTGTCGACGCGTGGGCGAGGACGAGCAGTGCGCTCGGATCGTGCTCCTCATCGCCGCCCCGCCGAGACAGGCGGCCCGCTACCTTCAGGTGGTCGGCGGCTTCGCTCGGTTGCTCCGCCGCCCGGACGTATTCGACGCCATGCTGGGCGCTCGGGACGCCGAGGACCTCGTGGGACTGTCCGCGTTCGCGGAGTATCAGCTCCCCGAGCAACTGACGGTACGCGATGTCATGAGCGACCATCCGCGCACCGTGTTGGCGGATACGCCGCTCAAGGAGGCGGCGCGCACGCTGGTGCGAACCGGGCTGGGTGCGCTGCCGGTGATCGATGACGAGCGGCGCGTGCTCGGCATGGTGAGCGAGCGCGAAGTCATTCGTCATCTGCTCACGACCCAGGTGTTCTCCGGGGCGGATGTGCGCGCCGCGGTGACACCGAGCATCGCGACGCGCACCGTGCGCGACGTGATGTCGCGACAGGTCATGTGCGTCGCGCCGGAGCAGCCGATCGCCGAAGTGGCATCGCTGATGAGCAACAAGGACGTCGACCGCGTCCCAGTGGTCCGCGAGGGCCAACTGGTCGGCTTCCTCACGCGTGGGGACATCGTTCGCAAATTGATCGGCAACTGACGGGGAGCATCCCCGCGAATCCAACGAGGAACCATGGCTGGCAACACGACGCTCACCATCATCAAGCCCGACGCATTCGGCGCGGGGAAGGCCGGCAAGATCATCGCCCTCCTCGAGGAGAAGGGATTCAGAGTGAAGGCAGCCCGAGTGCTGCATCTGACCAAGGCCCAGGCGGGGGAGTTCTACGCCGTGCATCGCGCGCGCCCGTTCTTCGGGGGCCTGACGGATTTCATGTCGTCAGGGCCGTGCATCGTGATGGCGCTCGAAGCGCCAGATGCGATCAAGAAGTGGCGAACGATGATGGGCGCCACCGATCCCGCGAAGGCCGACCCGGGCACGCTCCGCAA
>Ga0190274_10002510_pt1 | contig 10823 bp, 4 predicted proteins | sample Popmic531T_FD_133002 | JGI IMG/M metagenome (GOLD analysis project Ga0190274, IMG submission 133002) | Populus adjacent soil microbial communities from riparian zone of Yellowstone River, Montana, USA - 531 T | ecosystem: Environmental > Terrestrial > Soil > Riparian zone | place: USA: Montana...
CCCATGTTGCGCATCTTCGCGATCATCGCGCCGTCGACGGCCGCGTCGACGTCGGCGTCCTCGAAGACGATGAACGGCGCGTTGCCGCCGAGCTCCATGCTCAGCCGCTGCAGCTGGTCGGCCGACTGCCGCACCAGGATCCTGCCGACGCCGGTCGAGCCGGTGAAGCTCACCTTGCGCAGCCGGTCGTCGGCCTGGAGGGTCTCGCTGAACTCGCTGTGCAGGCTGGTGGTGACGACGTTGAGCACGCCGTCGGGCAGCCCCGCCTCGGCGAGCACGCCGGCCAGCGCCAGCATGGTCAACGGCGTCTGGCTGGCGGGCTTGACCACCATCGTGCAGCCGGCGGCGATGGCCGGCCCGATCTTGCGGGTGCCCATCGCCAGCGGGAAGTTCCAGGGGGTGATGAAGAGGCAGGGCCCGACCGGCTTCTTGATGGTGAGCAGCCGGCTGCCTCCGGCCGGCGCCTGCATCCACCGGCCGTGGATGCGCACCGCCTCCTCGGCGTACCAGCGGAAGAACTCGACGCCGTACCCGACCTCGCCGCGCGCCTCGGCGATGGTCTTGCCCATCTCCAGGCTCATCAGGTGCGCGAACTCGTCGGCACGGTCGGTGATCAGGCCGAACGCCGTACGCAGGATCTCGCCACGCTCTCGCGGCGGGGTCTTCGCCCAGTCGGCCTGGGCGGCCACGGCAGCGTCGAGCGCGTCGACGGCGTCGTTGACCGATCCGTCCGCCACGTCGGTGAGCACCGAGCCGTCGGCGGGGTCGATCACGTCGAGCCGCTCACCGCCCTCCGCCTCACGCCATACGCCGCCGATGTAGAGCCCCCGCTGGTCGGGGCCGAGAAGGTCGAGTCCGTTCATGTGGCCAGCCTCGCACCCCGGGGCGTGTCTCCCAAGCACGGCGCGTCACCGACTTGGGGGACGTGGCCCGGTCGATCTCGCAAACCGCTGACACCCTCACCAGTTGCGTGACAGCATAGGAACGTCGACTCGGAGGGAGCACCTTGATGTCGGCACGAGCCCCTTGCTGACCCCATGCAGCGAGGGGCTCCCCTTTGAAGGCCCGATCTGACGCACCCCCTCGCATCGGATCGGCGAGCCACGAAGGACCAGGGCCCCGGCGCATGCGCCGGGGCCCTGGCTTTTTGCTGGGTGCCGGTTACGGGGTGTCGTACTTCAGCGTGAACGAGCCGGAGCCCGAGTAGGCGTAGACATCCCAGCGGTAGGTGCCGGCGCCGGCCGAGTAGGTGATGCTCTCGGTCGACGTCGAGCTCTCACTCGCGGCCACGTCGACCCACGACGACCCGCTCTTCTTCTGCAGGTAGAGGTCCAGGTCGACCCCGCTCGGGCCGGTCAGGCAGCCGTTGATGGTGCCGGCCGTCGTCACCGAGACACCGGTCGAGGACGGCTTGTACGTCGAGGCGCCCGCCGACGCCGTACCCGTGGCGGTGACCTTCGTGCAGGTGCCACCGCCGCCGCCCGAGCCACAGGTCGGCTCACCGGACTGAGCTGCGACCGACACCGCGTCCCATGCGGCCTTGACCCGGTTGAAGGTCGTGCAGTCGGTGCTGCCGTACAGGTTCTTGGCCGCGGTCAGGGTGGCGACCCGGGCCTTGCCGTGGGTCCAGTACGTCGTCTTCAGCAGCAGGCCGTTGTAGAAGATCTTGCCGGCCGTCTGGATGCCGAGGCCGGTGACGCTGGAGCCGTTGCAGGTCGGGGACGCGGGGGATGCGGCCGAGCCCTGCGAGAGCAGGTAGAACCAGTGGTTGAGCGGTCCTGCGGCCGCGTGCACCTCGGTGTTCTTGATGCTCGACGACCAGCAGTTCGGGTCGCCCACGACGCTCGGGTTGTACATGTAGCGGATCGGGCCGTCGCCGACCAGGTCCGCCTCCTCGCCGACGGTGAAGTCCGCCGGGTCGTTGGGGTTGGCGGCGTACGCCTCGGTCAGGGCGCCGAAGATGTCGCCGGTCGCCTCGTTCATGCCGCCGGTCTCGTTGTCGCCGGTCGAGCCGCCGGGGGTCGTCTCGAAGACGCCGTGCCCGTTCTCGTGCGCCACGATGTCGATCGCGGTCAGCTGGCGGGCGTTGTCCTGGCTGTGGCCGAAGTTGGTCTTGGTGCCGTCGAAGTAGGCGTTGACGTCGTTGAGGCCGACCCGGGCCGGGTAGCTGGTGCCGTTGCCCTTGACGCCGCTGCGGCCGAGCCAGGCCGACAGCATGTCGACCTCCTTGTCGACGCTGTAGAGCACGTCGACGCACGCGGTCTCGAGGTTGGTGCCGGAGCCGTTGCCCCACGCGTCGTCCGGGCCGGTGTAGATGGTGCCGGCCTGGTTGGCGCAGGAGACGCCGGAGCGCGTGGAGTCCGACATCCGGTACGTCGAGCCGCTCAGCGACGTACCGATGGTGACGCCCGGGTAGTAGTAGCCGTTGCCGCTGCCGTCGACGACCTGGTCCCAGCTGTCGAGGACCTTGCCGGTGCGCGCGTTGGTGTAGACGGTGAGCTTGGTCGGCCGGTGCTTCGTGGTGCCGACGACGAGCGTCTGCCAGGCCAGGGTCGGTCGCGACTTCGCGAGCACGACGAGCTCCGGCTTCGACGCCCGGGTGACGTGGCCGACCTGGCGCTTCGCCGTACGACGCGCCTGCGGGGCGCTCACCCTCGGCGTCGTCGTGCGGAGGCTGATCACCTGGGGCTGCGTCGCGCTGCGGCCGGTCACCTTGCCGGACGGGTCGACGGCGAGCACGAAGTCACCGCCGACGACCGGGAGGCCGTGGTAGGTGCGGTCGTACGCGACGTACTGCGTCCCGGCGGTGCCCTCCGTGGTGCTCGCCTGCCGGAAGGCGTCGTGCGGACTGGCCTTGAAGGCCGTGCGGTGGTCGCCGACGTACGAACGGGCGGCGCTGCGCGCCACCCGGTCCGAGACCGGTCGGTGGTCGCCGGTCTTGCCGGCCGTGGTCTTGCCTGCGTGCGGTGCGGAAGTGGGGTACGACGGCGCCTGCAGGCCCAGGGCGAGTGTGCCCGAGACCGTGACCGCCAGAGCCGCTCCGAGCAGCGTTCTGGTACTCATCGATGGATCTCCCTATGGGTGGGGGTGGGGAGTACGGCGTAGCCGGGGGTGTCCGGAGACGTCGATTCCGACCGTAGGAACCCCCTCGGGGTACGGGTAGCGGGGAAACCCTTGCTGCTGCCGGCGGCCCGCCGGGATAGCCAGCGACGAACCTGCCCTTCAGACGACCTCGAAAGGGCCGGATCGTCGCTGGCTATCCCGGCTACTCGGTCGGGGCAGGCACCAGCAACGTGGCCAACTGCGTCCGGGAGCGCACGTCGAGCTTGCGGTAGATCCGGGTGAGGGCGGCCTCGACCGTCTTCACCGAGAGGTGCTGACGCTCGGCGATCTCCCGGTTGCTGGAGCCCTGGCAGACCAGCTGCGCGATCCGGGCCTCGGTGTCGGTCAGCCGGCCCAGCATCGGGTCACCGGCACCGGAGACCGGGCATGGAGCGAGCTCCGCGCGCACCTGGGCCAGCCAGGGCTGGGCGTGCAGCGCCTCGAAGACCGACTCCGCTGCCTCGAGCGTGGCCCGGGCGGCGGCAGCGCGGCGGGCCCGGCGTTCGACGTGGGCGCGGGTGAGGAGCGTCCGACCGAGCTCGACCCGCATCCCGACGTCGGCGCAGACCTTGGCCGCCCGGTCGAGCAGGTGCATCGCCCCGTCGAGGTCGCCGGCAGCGCAGAGCACCTCGGCCTCGGCCCGGTCGAGCTGCGCGCCGATGCCGTCGGTGCCGGACCGGCCGTCGATCGCATAGCGGGCACCGGAGAGGACCCCGGCCGCCTCGTCGACCGCGCCGAGCGCCACCAGGGCGGAGACGAGCTCGGGCTGCCACCGGTTCACGGTCGGGTCGCTGATGCCGTGCGCGGCCTCGATGTCGCGGATCCGGGTGAGGCTGGCCCGCGCCGCCTCGGCGTCGCCGCGGCGCAGCTGGGCCTGCCCGAGCACCAGCAGGTGCCGCTGCAGGTACCTGGTGTCGCCGCGCTCCTGCGCCGCGACGGCCCCCTGCTCGGCGAGCGTGCGGGCCGTCTCGAGGTCGCCGCCGGCGAGCTCGGCCAGCGCGCTGATGAACCACCCGGTGTGCGGGTCGAGCCCGAACTCCTCCCCCACCTGGGTCGCCCGCGCGGCGTACGCCGTGGCCTCGCGGCAACGCCCGAGCCGGACGCCGACCTCGACCAGGCAGCGCAGGACGTGCACCTGGTCCATGCCGGCGCCGCGCTCGACCTGCGCGAGCATGGAGAGGTTCGCCGTCCACGCCTCCTCGAGCCGGTCGTCGTACAGCGCGAAGCGGGCGGCGATGTAGGCGGGGGAGGTGTGCGTCAAACCGGGCAGCGCGGGTTCGGTCGCCGGCACCAGGGCCAGCGCGTCGGCCAGGTAGGCGTCGTGGAGGCCGGTGCCGGTCCAGCGCACCGCCACCGCGTGGGTGGTCCGCGCCGACGCCTCCGCGACCCGGTCACCGGCCCGGTGGAAGAGCCCGGCCGCCCGCTCGGCCTGGCGTCCGGCCTCGTCCGGCCGCGACTCCATGAGCGCGACCCGAGACCGTTGGAGCAGCACCATCGCGACCAGCCGGTCGTCGTCGCCCGCATCGGTCAGCGCGGCGGCGAGCACCTCGTCGATCGCCGCGACTCCGGACCCGGCGAGCTCGGGGAGGGCCAGCCGCACCCGGACGGTCTGCGCCGGGTCCGCCGGGAGCTGCAGGAAGTCGTCGAGCGCCCGGTGCACCAGCTCGACGTGGTTGCCGGGCGCACCGGTCTCCACGGCGCTCGCGAGCCACTCGACCCGTTCGGCGCCGAGCTCGGCGGGCGCCCGGTCTGCGGCCAGGAGGTAGAGCTCGGTGGCGATCGACCGGTTACCCGCGCCGGCCGACTCCCGGGCGACGACGGCCAGCTCGCGCGCCAGCTCGGCATCGGGGCGCGGGTCGGCGAGCGCCCGGTGCCGGACCCGCTCGGCCTCGCTCGGCGCAACCTCGGCGAGGGCACGGTGCCACTCGGTGCGGCGTACGGCGGGGGTCACCTCGGTCACGACGCGGCCCAGCTCGGACGGCGTGAACCGGAGCGCGTCACCCGACCGGGTCAGCAGGCCCGCCTCGGCGGCCGCGCGGAGATGCTGGTCGGCGTCGGCCCGGCCGGCCCGCTCGAGCTGGCGCACCGTCGGGCGGTGCAGCAGCGCGGCCAGGGCGACCGTGTCCCGCACGCCCTCGTCCTGGGCCAGGAACCGGTCCCGCAGCACCCGCTCCAGGCTCGCCGGCAGCGGCGTCGGCCGGCCGAGCAGCACCGGCTGCTCGCGGGCCGCCCCGCCGAGGGCCAGGGCCAGCGAGGGCAGACCTCCGGACTCCACGTGCAGCCGCTGCGCGACGTGGGCCGGTACGCCGTGCGCGCCGAGCAGCTCGATCATCGCCGCGGCGTCGAGGGGTGGGACCTCGAGGTGCCGCAGGTCGGAGAGGTCGACGTCGCCGTCGGTGAGCGGTTCGCGGGCGGGCCCGACGGTGGCGACCACGCCGACCCGGTCCACGAGCCGGCGACGTCCGTAGCCGATGACGCAGGCCGACTGCGGGTCGAGCCACTGCGCGTCGTCGAGGAGGATCAGCACCGGCCGGGTGCGGGACGCCTGCTCGAGCAGTGACCGGAAGGTCGTGCAGAGCACCGTTCGGAGCCGGTCTTCGTCGACCGGGGCCGCGAGGCCGGGCAGCGCGCCGGCCAGCTCGGCGGGGAGCTGGTCGACGAGATCCTGGAGCGCGGCGTACGGCAGGCCGCGCTCGGCGGCGGAGCCGTTCGCGCGCAGCACCAACGCGTCGGGTTGCTCGCGTCGCCGCTCCTCGATCACGTCGAGCAGCGCACTCTTGCCGATCCCGGTGGGGCCGTGGAGCGCAACTGACTCCCCCTGCGCCAGGAGGTCGTGCACCTCCGAGAGCAGGCCGAGGCGGCCCATAACCCGAGACATGGAGCCTTCAGGCTAATCCTCGGAATCCGTGCGCGACAGCCCTGGGAGTGTCGGGAAAGTCCTGGCCGTCGCGAGCGTCGCACCCGGTGCGTGCCTGGCGAGGCGGAGGAGGGAGCCGTGGCGGAGCTTACGGCGACTGACGACAACGAAGTCCAGGTGCGTGCCGGGGCGGCGCGCAGCAGGCAAGGAATTTTCCGAGACGACCTTGTGTCGGCGCGCGTTCAGGAGTTCTCTCGGATCGAGAGGTCGACGGCGGCCGCTCGCGGGGATCGGCAGGAGGTTCGGCCATGGCCGACAAGAGCAACAGGAGAGCATCCGGCCAAGATCTGGGGGCGAGCAGCCCGGACCGGATCAGGAACGTGGTGCTGGTGGGCCCGGCCGGGTCCGGGAAGACCACGCTGACCGAGACCCTGCTCGCCACCTCCGGCGCCGTCTCCCGCCCCGACCACCCGCACGGCCGGACCATCTCCCTGGTGGTCACGCCCCTCGTCCGCGAGGGCATCAAGATCAACCTGATCGACACTCCCGGGTACGCCGACTTCGTCGGTGAGCTGCGCGCCGGGTTGCGCGCCGCCGACTGTGCCCTCTTCGTGATCGCCGCCAACGAGGGCGTGGACGACAGCACCCGCGCGCTGTGGCGCGAGTGCGCGAGCGTCGGCATGCCGCGCGCCGTCGTGATCACCAAGCTCGACCAGGCCCGAGCCGACTACGAGGGCCTCTTGGGCGACGCGCGCGCTGCGTTCGGTGACCGGGTGATGCCGCTCTTCGTACCGGTCCGCGAGGGCGCCGCCGTCGTCCGGCTCACCGGTCTGCTGGCCCCGGGGCCTGACGAGGTCGCCGGGCTGCGGGGCGACCTGATCGAGGCGGTCATCGAGGAGTCCGAGGACGAGACCCTGATGGATCGCTACGTCGGCGGCGAGGAGATCGACGAGAAGGTGCTGCTCGGCGACCTGGAGCAGGCGGTCGCGCGGGCGACGTTCTTCCCCGTCGTACCGGTGTGCTCGCTGACCGGCGTCGGCTGTGCCGAGCTGCTCGACCTCGCCGTACGCGGGTTCCCGTCGCCCGCCGAGCACCCCTCCCCCGACGTCTTCCTGCCCTCCGGCGGCGCGGTGGCTGCGATCACGGGCGATCCCGAGGGGCCGTTGGTGGCCGAGGTCGTGAAGACGACCAGCGACCCGTACGTCGGCCGGCTGAGCCTGGTGCGGGTGTTCTCGGGGACGCTGGTGGCCGACCAGTCCGTGCACGTGTCGGGGCACTTCACCGCCTTCTTCGGCGAAGCCGCCGGGCACCCCGACCACGACGAGGACGAGCGGATCGGTGCCCTGGCGCACGTCTTCGGTCGCACCCAGGCGGCGACCGACCGGGTCGTCGCCGGCGACATCTGCGCGATCGGCCGGCTGACTCGCGCCGAGACCGGGGACACCCTCTCCGACGTCGACGACCCGCGGGTGCTCCGACCCTGGTCGATGCCCGAGCCGCTGCTCCCCGTCGCCGTGGTCGCCCGCAGCAAGGCCGACGACGACAAGCTCTCGCAGGCGCTCGGCCGGCTCGCCGCCGAGGACCCGTCGCTACGGATCGAGAACAACCCGGAGACCCACCAGCTGGTCCTGTGGTGCATGGGCGAGGCCCACGCCGACGCCACGCTCGAGCACCTCACCGAGCGGTACGGCGTCCACGTCGACCCGGTGCCGTTCATGGTGTCGCTGCGGGAGACCTTCGCGGCGCGCAGCGCCGGCCTCGGCCGGCACGTCAAGCAGTCGGGCGGGCACGGCCAGTACGCCGTGTGCCACCTGGAGGTGGAGCCGCTCCCCGAGGGCACCGGCTTCGAGTTCGTGGACAAGGTCGTCGGCGGCTCCGTCCCCCGCCAGTTCATCCCGAGCGTCGAGAAGGGCGTCCGGGCGCAGCTGCAGCGCGGCGTCCGGCTGGGGCACCCGGTCGTCGACGTACGCGTCACGCTGACCGACGGCAAGGCCCACAGCGTCGACTCCTCCGACATGGCCTTCCAGGCCGCCGGCGCGCTCGCGCTGCGCGAGGCCGCGGCGGCGTCGACCGTGACCATGCTGGAGCCCTACGACCGGGTCACGGTGCTGATCCCGGACGAGCTCATCGGGCCGGTGATGAGCGACCTGTCCGCCCGCCGCGGCCGGTTGCTCGGCACCGACAAGGTCGGAGACCGTACCCAGGTGCTGGCCGAGGTCCCGCAGACCGAGCTGGTCCGGTACGCCGTCGACCTGCGCGCCTCCACCCACGGCGCCGGCGTCTTCACCCGGTCCTTCGCGCACTACGAGCCGATGCCGGAGGAGGTCGCGCGGACCGTGGCGGGGCGGGAGTAACTGGAGCGGTTTCCCGCAGCTACCGCCCAGCCCGCAGGAACTGCTCCAAAATAGGCCCGGCAACACCCGACCCCGAGGCGCCGAGGTCGACGTACACGGCGACGGCAAGGTCGCCCTGGGCGGCCACCATCCAGGCGTGCGTGAGCGTCTTGCCGTTGCGCTCGAACTCCGCCGTGCCCGTCTTGGCGATCACCGGCGGCCCGGGCACGTCGAGCAGGCCGCGGCCGCTGCCCGAGGTCACGACGCCGCGCAGCATGTCCTTCAGGGCGGACGCCTCGGCGCCGGTCAGCGGCGTCGCCTCCGCGGGCACCGAGACGTCGACCGACTTCACCAGCCGAGGTACGACGGTCCGACCGGCCTCGATCGAGGCCATCACCGTCGCCATCGCCATCGGCGACGCGAGCACCCCGCCCTGGCCGATCAGGTCCGCGGCCGCCTCGGTCTCGGACTTCGGCGCCGGCACCTCGCCGAAGTACGCCGGGAAGCCGAGGTCATGGTCGATGCCCAGCCCCAGCGAGGCCGCCGCGCCGGCGAGGGCGCCGTCGGACACCTTGCCGGCCTGGGAGATGAAGGCGGTGTTGCAGGAGTTGGCGACCGCGGTGCGGAGCGGGATGTTGCCGAGCGCACCGCTCGGATAGTCGTCGTAGTTCTCGAACGGCTTGCCGTCGACGACGATCCGGCTGGTGCACGGCACGACGGTGGACGGCTTCAGACCGGCTCGCAGCAGGGCCAGGCTGCTGACCGTCTTGAAGGTCGAGCCCGGGGCCGCCTGGCCGTACGTCGCGAGGTTGTAGCCGTCGGTGCCCGCACCGTTGGCCGCGGCGAGGATCGCGCCGTCGGAGGGACGTACGGCGACCAGCGCGCTGGCCGGCCCCACGCCCGCGAGCGCCGCCTCGGCCGCGGTCTGTCGGTCCAGGTCGAGGGTGATCTCGAGCGCCTGGCCCTGTTGGGGCTCGACCCGGTAGAGCTCGCGCTCCATCCCGTCGGAGCCCACGGCGTTGACGGCCACGCCGTCCACGCCCTGCAGCTGCTCGTCGTACCGCGCCTGCAGGCCGGACAGGCCGGCCCGGTCGCCGACCTGGTAGCGGTCCGGGTGCTGCTTGACCATCTCGGCCGTCACGTCGCCGACGGTGCCGAGGATGGGCAGCGCGAAGTCGCGGCTGGGGGCGAGCGGGACCTGGCCGGGGATCCCCACCCCACCCTTGATCCGGAAGTAGTTCTCGGCCACCTCGGGCGGCACGTCGTCCTTGCGGAGCGTGATCGCCTCGACGAACGCCTTGTCCCCGGACGCCTGGACGCGCTTGGCGTACGCCGCCGGGTCGATGCCGACCAGCCGCGCGAGCTCCCGGGCGGAGGCGCCGGCGCGGGCCTTCGACACCTTGCCGCGGTCGATGCCGAAGCGCACCACGTCGCGGTCGGTGACCAGGGCGGTGCCGTGGTTGCCGATGATGTCGCCGCGCGACCCGGCGACCGGCGTGGCGTCGAGGACGGTGGCCTTGCGCAGGCTCGGCTCGACGAGGGCTCGGGACCACGTGGTCTGCCACTCGTCGTCGGCCTTGGTCAGCCGGAGGTCGGTGGTGTAGCTCCACTCGCCACCGGCGATCGGCCACACCCACGCCAGGGTTGCCGTCGCCGTGTCGCCGTCCTCGGTCACCCCACCGGCGCTGACGGTCGGGGTCAGATCACCCAAGCCGTCGACCACCTCGGCGTAGTCGTCGTCGACCGCCGTGGGGAGCTCGTCGTCGGTGAACGCCACGTCGCGGAAGTCGCCCGTCGCGAGCGCGGCCGCCAGCGCGTCGGCGGCCTTGTCGGGGTTCGGCCCCGTCACCGCGTCCTTGGCGTCGCAGCCGGCGAGAGCGGTGGCCGTCAGGGCGAGAGCGGCGATCGAGACGAGGAGGCGCACGCCCACGGTTGTATCACCGCCGGCCCAGCGAGCCATTCAGCCCTTGTGGCGCGGCTTCCTGCTCGGACCGGCGTCGTACGACGCGGTGCCGCTGTCCGGCGCCAGCTCGATGAGCTTGCCCGAGATCCGGGTGCCCTTCAGCTTGTCCCACGCGCCGCCCGGCAGGTCGGCCGGCAGCTCGACCAGCGAGTGGTCGCCGCGGATGTCGATGTGCCCGAAGTCCTGGCGCGAGAGGCCGCCCTCGTTGGCGATCGCACCGACGATCTGGCGCGGCTCGACCTTGTGGCGCTTGCCCACGGCGATCCGGTACGTCGCCATCGGGACGTCGGTGCGTCCACGCGGCCGTCGTTCGCCACGCTCGGGCCGGCCACCGCGGTCGGGACGGTCGCGGACCGGACGGTCGTCGCGCGGCGGGCGCACCTCGGCGGCGGGGTCGATGAGCAGCGGGGTCTCGCCCTGCGCCACGACCGCGAGGGCAGCGGCGACGTCGACCTCGGGCACGTCGTGCTCGCGCACGTAGTGGGCGATGATGTCGCGGAACCGCTCGATCCGCGACGACTGCTCCAACGCGGAGGTGATCGCGTCGTCGAAGCGGGAGAGCCGGGTC
>Ga0190274_10002511_pt1 | contig 10822 bp, 10 predicted proteins | sample Popmic531T_FD_133002 | JGI IMG/M metagenome (GOLD analysis project Ga0190274, IMG submission 133002) | Populus adjacent soil microbial communities from riparian zone of Yellowstone River, Montana, USA - 531 T | ecosystem: Environmental > Terrestrial > Soil > Riparian zone | place: USA: Montana...
CGGGCTATGCGCCTACCGAGGTGCAGATCGCCGGCGTGGTGCACGAGTACTCCACGCTCGACGGTGTACGCGAGGACGTGGTCGACATTCTGCTCAACCTCAAGGGCGTGGTATTCCGCCTGCACAACCGCGCCGAGGCGATCCTGTCGCTGAAGAAAAAGGGCGGCGAGGGCAACGGCGCGGTGACCGCGGCCGACATCGAGCCGGCGCACGACGTCGAGATCATCAATCCCGACCATGTCATCGCCCACTTGGCGGGCGGCGGCAAGCTCGAGATGCAGATCAAGGTCGAGTCCGGTCGCGGCTATGTGCCGGGCAACATGCGTTACCTCCCCGAGGAGACCAAGGGAATCGGCCGCATCATCCTCGACGCCTCGTTCAGCCCGGTGCGTCGCGTGTCGTACGCGGTGGAATCGGCCCGCGTCGAGCAGCGCACGGACCTCGACAAGCTGATCATGGACATCGAGACCAACGGCGCGATCGAGCCCGAAGAGGCGATCCGCTACGCCGCGCGCGTGCTGGTGGACCAGCTTTCGGTGTTCGCGCAGCTCGAAGGTACCGCACTGCCCGCCGAGCAACCGAAGTCGCCGGCCGTCGACCCGATCCTGCTGCGCCCGGTCGACGATCTCGAGCTCACCGTGCGCTCCGCCAACTGCCTCAAGGCCGAGAACATCTACTACATCGGCGACCTGATCCAGCGCACCGAGACCGAGCTGCTCAAGACCCCCAACCTCGGGCGCAAATCGTTGAATGAGATCAAGGAAGTTCTGGCGTCGCGCGGCCTGACCCTCGGGATGAAGCTCGAGAACTGGCCGCCGGCGGGCCTCGAACACCGGTCGTAAGAGGAAAGCACGATGCGCCACGGCAACGGACTTAGAAAGCTCGGCCGCACCTCGAGCCACCGGCTCGCGATGCTGCGCAACATGACGGTCTCGCTGCTGCGGCACGAGGAAATCACCACCACGCTGCCGAAGGCGAAGGAGCTGCGCCGCGTGGTCGAGCCGATGATCACCATCGGCAAGAAGCCCTCGCTCGCCAACCGCCGCCTGGCATTGGATCGCCTGCGCGACCGCGGTATCGTCGCGAAGCTGTTCGACGACCTCGGGCCGCGCTACGCCAAGCGCAGCGGCGGCTACCTGCGCATCCTGAAGACCGGCTTCCGCAAGGGCGACAACGCGCCGCTGGCGCTGGTCACGCTCATGGATCGCGCCGAGCAGGGTGCCGAACCCAAGGCCGAAGAGCCCAAGAAGAAGAAAACCGAGAAGACCGAAGACAAGAAGGCCGCGAAAGCCGCCTGATCTTCACCGTCGGTCACGGCGCGCGCAGCGCGGCCGAGCTGGTCTCGATTCTCCAGGAAGCGCACGTCCACACCGTAGTGGATGTGCGCGCATTCCCGGTCTCCAGGCGTCATCCGCAGTTCTCGCGCGAACCCCTCAGCGCCACGCTGCAAGCGGCCCGCATCGCCTATGAATGGCAGGGCAAGGCGCTGGGCGGCTACCGCAAGGTTTCATACCCTGAGCACATGAAGACCGCGCCGTTTCGCGAGTCTGCCGCGGCGCTCGCGGCGCGTGCTGACACGGTGTGCATCATGTGTGCCGAAAGCGACCCGGCGGACTGTCACCGCTCGCACATCGCCGACTGGCTAGTCGCGCACGGCAGTGACGTGGTGCATCTGCTTGCGCCGGGACGCACGATCGAGCACGCTCGGAATCCGCAGGGGGCGTTATGGCGGGACGACTGAAAGATAAAGTGGCGATCGTGACCGGCGCCGGTTCGCGCGGACCGGGCATGGGCAACGGCAAGGCCACCGCGATCCTTTTCGCACGCGAAGGCGCGAGGGTGCTGTGCGTCGATGCCGAGGTCGCTCGGGCAGAAGAAACGGTCAGTCTGATCAGGAAGGAAAACGGAATCGCTGAAGCATTCACCGCCGATGTGACGCGCCCGGCCGAGTGCAAGGCGATGGTGGAGCAGGCAGCCGGCCGCTGGGGCGGGCTCGACATCCTGCACAACAACGTCGGCGTGGAATCGCGCCTCGACCTGATGGAAACCACCGAGCAGGAGTGGGACCGCGTGATGGCGATCGACCTCAAGTCGATGCTCCTTACGACCCAGGCTGCCGTCCCAGCGATGGAGAACCGTGGCGCCGGCGCGATTACCTGCGTTTCCTCGATCGCTGCGATGGTCGGCCATGGCCGCACCGCCTATGCGGCAGCCAAGGCGGGCGTGATCGGCTTCGTGACCAGCGTGGCGGTCCAGCTCGGCCCCAAGGGTATCCGCGTCAACGGCATCGCTCCCGGGCAGGTGTGGACACCGATGGTCGAGCGCCTGGGCGCGGAGGCGCGCGAGCGCCGCAAGCGCGCCTCACCCCTCGGCACCGAAGGATCCGGCTGGGACGTGGGCTGGGGTGCGGTCTACCTGGCGAGCGACGAGGCGCGCTGGGTCACCGGGCATATCCTGGTGATCGATGCCGGCCTGACCCTCACAACCCGTTAGCGCGTTTGCGACTAACATAGGGGCCATGGCAACAGAAGACAGCGGCGGCATCCTGCTCGATCGCGAGCTGATCGATCAGATCCGGAAGATCGAGCAGGCCACCGGTCGCAACGACGTGCTCTCTGGCTTCGTGACCAAGCTCGAGGGCAGCCTGAGGGGCTTCAGCGCTTCGTTCTCCGAGCACCTCGCGCGCGGCGACAATGCCGGCGCGGTGCGCGCGGCCCATACGCTGAAAGGAACCTGCCGTCAGCTCGGCGCCATGGGGCTCGGCGACCTGTTCGCGGAAATCGAGACGGTGGCGAAAGCGGGCGATTTCGCCGAGGCGAAGCGCAAGTTCGAGGCCGGCGCTGCGCTCGTAACGCAGTCGATCGAAGCCCTTAAGAAGGCCTGAAAGCCGGCCTTAAGCGGAAGGCCTAGACTCGCGCGCGCTTCGGCGCAGCCGAACCCTTGATCTGCGTGCGGTGCATCACCCGCCGCGCTTTCGGGTCGAAGGCGTCACGACGGTGCATCGTGGTGCGGTTGTCCCAGAGGACGAGATCGCCTAGCGCCCATTGGTGGCGGTAGACCGCGGTTTCCACGTAGGACCAGATCTCCTCCAGCAGGCGCTCCGATTCCGCGAGCTCGAGCCCCATGATGTAGGCGTTGCGCCGGCGACCGAGATAGATCGCGGCATCGCCCGATACCGGATGCTGGATCACCGCCGGATGCGGCGTGCCGACAGAGGTACGCGGGTCGTCCGAGGCCTGCAGGCCCTTGCGCACGTAGCCGCCCGAGTCGTAGGTGCCGTCGTGCTTGATGTCGAGGTTGCGGATGCGCTCCACCAGCGATTTCGGCATTTTCGCGAGCGCCGCCTTCATGCTGGCGAAACAGGTGTCGCCGCCTTTCGCCGGGATCTCCAGCGAGTACAGCATCGACGCATCCGGCGGATGTGGCGCATAGCTCATGTCGGTATGCCACACCGCTTCGCCGTCGCCGAGCGCACCGATCGGCTCGCCGGTCTCGTCCTTTACGTTGGAGACGACGTACACATCGGGATATCCCGGCGGCGACTTGCGTCCCGCGCCCTGGTTCGGCGGCGGATCCAGCGTGCCGAAATGCCGGGAGAACGACAGGAGGTCGTCGTCGTTGATCTTCTGCTTGCGGAACACCAGCACGTCGTACTGGTACCAGGCTTCCTTGATGGAATCGATTTCACGCTTGGTGACGCGGGCGAGATCGACGCCCTGGACTTCGACGCCGATGATGCCGAGCGGGCGGATTTTCAGATCGAGTACGGCTGCCATGGAGGTTCCCCTACACAACCGGTCGCGGACCGGGAATTTACGATAATATACAAACACATACCGGCCGAATTTGCAAAACAACGTAAACCGCGCCACGGCCGCTGAGACCGGAGTAATACTAGCGCGCTGTGGGGGCGGGGACTCAAGGGAAGAATCGACGTGGCAGACATGGTGTTGGTGCTGTGCATTCTGATGAGCGCGTATTTCATCCGCGGGATCACCGGCTTTGGCTCGGCCCTGATCTCGGTGCCGCTGCTCGCCTTGTCCCAGCCGCTGACGTTCGCGGTGCCGCTGGTTCTGGCGCTCGACTTCACCGCCTCGCTGGTTCTCGGCGGAACTAACCGCAAGAAGGCAGTCTGGAGCGAGATCAAGATCCTGCTGCCGTTCGGCATGGTCGGCGCTTGTATTGGCGCCTACGCCTTGCTCACGCTTCCCACCACGCCGGTGCTTCTCACGCTCGGCGCGTTCACCATGTTCTTCGGTTTCCGCAATATTTTCGGCCTGCAGCCGGTCGGGCAGCTGCCGCGTTCCTGGGCGGTCCCCGCGGGCCTGGCGGGCGGTGGCGCCGGCGCGTTGTTCGGCACCGGCGGCCCGCCCTACATCATGTATCTCACGCGGCGCCTGCTCGACAAAGGTGAGGTGCGTGCCACGTTCTCATGGCTGTTCGCGCTTGAAGGCGGCTTCCGCCTCAGCCTGTTCCTGCTCGCCGGGCTGCTGTTCGATCCGAAACTGCAGATCGCCTATGGCATGGGCCTCATTCCCATGGCGGTGGGGCTGTACACCGGAAACAAGGTGCACCTGGACATGACCAGCGAAGGCATGTTGCGGGTGGTCGGCGCGCTACTCGTGTTGAGTGGCGCCATGTTGTTCCTGAAAGTAGCGGTTTAATAAGGAAGATGGTGATGATTCGACAGACACTCGCACACGCTGCCATGATCGTGGCTGCGGCAGCCGCGCTATATGCGCCGGCCGCCACTGCCCAGCAGAAGCCGTACACGTTCAACGTGCTGAACCAGCGCAGCATCGCGCTGACGGCACAGTACTGGAACCCGATTCTTACGCACGTCAGCAAGAAGAGCGGCGTGCCGCTCGAGCTCAAGCTGGCGAAGACCGCGCAGGAAGGCAACGCCATCGCCGAGAAGCACGGCTACGACTTCCTGTATACCAACCACTTCTTCACGCCGGAGCGTGATCGCCTCGGCTACAAGGTCATCGCGCGCCCGGCCGGCCCGGGGATCCGCTCGCAAATCGTGGTGCCCGAAGACTCGTCGATCCAGACCCTGCAGGACCTGGGCGGCAAAGACGTGGCCTTCGTCTCGCCGGACGGCTTTGCCGGCTACTGGCTGCCGATGGACGCGCTGCTGCGCGCCAAGGTGAAGATCAACGTGGTATTCACCGGCAACCAGGAAGCTTCGTCTGCCCAGTTGCGTGTCAACAAGGTGTCCGCGGCGGGCGTCAACAGCTCGGTCATGGCGCGCTACGCGCGGCGGGAATCGTTCCAGTACCGTGCGCTTTGGACTTCCGAGATCTACCAGGACCTGTGCATCATGGCCAATCCCAAGGTGCCCGCCGACAAGGTGGCGGCGGTGCGGGCGGCGTTCATCAACATGCTGAAGGATCCCGAAGGCCGCCAGGTGCTCGAGGCCGGCGCCGACCTGCTGAAAAGCACCGACGACCTCGGTTTCGTAGCCGCGGAGAACAAGGACTACGACAACTACCGCAAGTTCTATCGCACGACGCAGGTCAAGTAGCGCCCTAGGGAGAGGCGCGGGAGGCGACGATGACGAGCAACATGCGCGGGATTCGATTCTGGAAGAACTGGGGGCTGGTTTCCCGCCTCATGCTGGCGGTCGGCATCGCGATCATCACCGGTGGCGGCGTGCAGACTGCGCTGCTCGTGGCGGAGGGGGCGGCCGAGCATTCGGCGCGCCTGAAGCGCGAGCTGAACGAAACCCTGACCTTCATGGCGCCCCTGATCGCCGACCAGGCGCTGGTCGGCGAATACGCGGTGATCAGCCAGCTGCTGAAGAACCAGGTGCAGAAAGGCGAAGTCGACAGCTTCCAGTGGACCGACAAGGACGGCAAGAAGCTGGTGGCGCAGGACAAGCCCGATACGCTGGTCGCGCCGTCGTGGTTCACCGCGGTGGCGGTGATCGACCGCGCCGAGGAAAGCATCGAAGTCACGGCGGGCGGCGTCGGCTACGGCCGGCTCAACGCCGCGATGGCCACCACCAAGGCCTATAACCGCCTCTGGCAGCAGTTCGTCAAGCAGCTGCAGATCGTCGCGGTGACGCTGTTCCTCATGCTGCAGTTCATCTGGCTGATCTTCCGCGGCAACCTGGGCACGCTGCGCATGCTGGCCGAAGGCGCGAACCGCTTCAGCCAGGGCGACTACGCGGTGCGGATCGAGCCGGAAGGCTCGCCGGAAGTGAGCTCGGCGGCCGAGGCGTTCAACAACATGGCGAACAACATCGAGAGCCTGATCGCCTCTCTCGGCAAGAGCGAATCGAAGAACAAGCTGCTGGCAACCATCGTCGAGCAGTCGAGCGAGGCGATCTGGACACGCGACCTGGCAGGCACCATTACCAGCTGGAACTCGGGTGCATCGTCGATGTTCGGCTATCCGCCGGCCGAGGCGATGGGCCACGCGCTCAACCTCGGCGACTCGACCCCGGAAGAGGAAGAAGCGCGGCGCCAGCGTCTGGTCGCGGGCGAGAAATTCTCGTACGACGCAAGGGCACTGACGCGCTCGCGCACCGCGATCGACATCCAGGTGGCCGTCGCGCCGCTGCTCGACGACACCAACGAGTGCATCGGCAGCATCGCCGTGGCGCGCGACGTGACGCAGCACAAGCGCAGCGAGGAAGCGCTGCGCCTGGCGCGCGAGGCGGCGGAAGCCGCGAACCACGCGAAGAGCTCGTTCCTCGCGCGCATGAGCCACGAGATCCGCACGCCGATGAACGGCGTGCTGGGCATGACCGAGCTCCTGCTCGAGACCGGCCTCAGCGCCACCCAGCGCAAGTACGCCGAGACCGTGCAGCGCTCCGGCAAGAACCTGCTGGACATCATCAACGACATTCTGGACTTCTCCAAGATCGAGGCGGGCAAGCTCGAGCTGGAGAACGTCGACATGGACCTGCGCCGCACGGTGGAGGACGTGGTCGACCTGCTGGCCGAGCGCGCGCACAGCAAGGGCCTCGAGCTCGCCTGCAGCATCCCGGCGGACCTGGCGACCCACGTGCGCGGCGATCCACTGCACCTGGGCCAGGTGCTGACCAACCTGGTCGGCAACGCGATCAAGTTCACCCGCCAGGGCGCGGTGGTGATCCGCGTAGCGAGCACCGACGAGACCGCGAGCAAGGTGACCATGCGCTTCGAGGTCAGCGACACTGGCTCGGGCATCAGCCCCGAGGCCCAGTCGCGCATCTTCGACGAGTTCTCGCAGGCCGACGGCTCCACCACGCGCAAGCACGGCGGCTCGGGCCTCGGCCTTGCCATCAGCAAGCAGCTGGTCGAGATGATGGGCGGCAACATCCACGTCGAATCGGCGCTCGGCGCCGGCTCGACCTTCTGGTTCACCAGCACCTTCGACAAGCAGGACGTGGTGCTGGCCGAGGACTCGCGCACCGCGCCGATGGGCATGCTGACCGGGGTGCGCGCGCTGATCATCGAGTCGAGCTCGATCAACCGCGGCATCCTGCAGGCGCAGATGAGCAACTGGGGCATGAGCAACCGCGTCGCGGCCTCGCCGGAGCAGGCGGTCGACCTGCTCGCGCAGTCGGCGGCGCGCGGCGCGCCCTACGACATCGCCATCATCGATCTCGCGCTGCCCGGCATGGACGCGCTCGAGCTGGCGCGCGCGATCCGCGCGCGCGGTGACATCGCCAAGGTACGGCTGGTGGTGCTGACGCGCCGCCAGACCGATATCAAGAACGCGCGCGACGTCGGCATCGACGCCTGCCTCGCCAAGCCGGTGCGTCAGACCATGCTGTACGAGTGCCTGGTCAACGTGATGGCCGGCCAGCCGCAGGAAGCGGCAAGCGCGCCGGCAGTGTCCGAGCCCGCGGGCAAGGCGACCACCGACGGCCGCGGCAAGATCCTGCTGGTCGAGGACAACCTCATCAACCAGCAGGTGGCGCTCGGCATCCTGCAGATCCAGGGCTACACCGTCACCGTGGTGAACAACGGCCGCGAAGCGCTCGACGCGCACGCGCAGGGCAGCTTCAACCTGATCCTGATGGACTGCCATATGCCGGAGATGGACGGCTTCGAGGCGACGCGCGAGATCCGCGCCCGCGAGCGCTCGACCAGCCATCGCATCCCGATCGTGGCATTGACCGCCAACGCCATGGCGCAGGACCGCGAGGCCTGCCTGAACGCCGGCATGGACGACCATCTGAGCAAGCCGTTCAGCATGCTCACGCTGCAGAACATGCTGGACAAATGGATGCCGCAGGCCGCCGCCGCCCCGGCCGAGTCGCCGGCGCCCGCCGCCAAAGGGCGCGCGAAAGCCGGCGAGGTGCTCGACCGCCAGGTGCTCGAGCAGCTGGGCAAGGTCCTGACCAACGGCAAGCCTGAGCTGCTCACGCGCGTCATCAAGCTCTATCTCACCGAGTCGCCCAAGCTGATCCAGCGCCTGAAGCAGGGGGCGTCGGCGGGCAACGCGTCGGAGATCGCCGCCGCAGCGCATTCGCTCAAGTCGAGCAGTGCCAACGTCGGCGCGAAGGTGCTGAGTCGCCACTGCGAGGACCTCGAGGCCTCGGCACGCCGCGCCGACGCCGAGGAGGCCCGCAGGATCCTCTCCAGGGTCGAGGCGGAGCATCGCTCGGTGCAGACGGCGCTGAACGAGGAATTCGAGCTTCTGGCCGCCAGCAAGGTGTAGTAAAAAGGCGGAAGGCGTTTCGTAGAGAGGCTGGTATGAAAAAATCGATCGTTTTCCTGCTGGGCCTGCTTGCCGCCATGGCGGCGGCGGCGCAAGAGTGGCCGAACAAGCCGGTGCGCTTCGTCGTGCCCTATCCCCCCGGCGGTGGCACCGACGTAATTGCGCGCATCGTGCAGAGCCGCCTGGGCGACGCGCTCGGCCAGCAGGTGATCATCGAGAACCGTGGCGGCGCCGGCGGCGCGCTCGGCACCGAGCAGGTGGCGCACTCGGCGCCTGACGGCTACACGTTCCTGTTCACGCTCTCCTCGCACACCATCAACCCGCTGCTCTACAAGCTCAACTTCGACACCGAGCGCGATTTCGCGCCGGTCACGCTGATCGTCAGCGTGCCGCAGCTGATCGCGAGCCAGCCGGGCTCGCCGATCCAGAGCTTGCAGGACGTGATCAAGATGTCGAAGGCAAAGCCCGGCTCGCTGAATTTCGCTTCGGTGGGCAACGGCACGCCGTCGCACATCGCCGGCGAGCTGATCAAGCAGAAGACCGGTATCGACATGGTCCACATCCCCTACAAGGGCGGCGGACCCGCGGTCGCCGACACGCTCGGCGGGCAGGTGTCGTTCGCCATCGTGACCATGCCGGCGGCCATGTCGCACGTGCGTGCCGGCAAGCTGAAGGCGCTGGCAGTGACCACGGCCAAGCGCAACCCCGGCGCGCCCGACGTTCCGACGGTCGCGGAGGCGCTCAAGATCCCCGACTACGAGGTCGATTCCTGGTACGCGCTGTTCGCGCCGGCGAAGACCTCGCCGGCGATCGTGGCCAAGATGCAGAAGGCCATCGTGCAGACCATCCAGCTGCCGGACGTAAAGCAGAAGCTGCTCGAGCAGGGCGGCGACACGGTCGGCTCCAGCCCCGAGCACCTCGGGCAGGTGGTGAAGAAAGAGCTGGCCAAGTGGCCCGAGATCATCAAGGCCGCCAACATTAAAGTGGACTGAAGCGGTGGACTTGCGGCGGCGCTAGGCTAGTAGCTGCACTCCGGCCGCACGTAGCACTTGAACTCCACTACGTTGCCGGAGGGGTCCGCCAGCATCATCGTCTGATGCTCGTGGTCGGTATTCGCGAAGCGCAGGGTGGGACGCTGCATGAACTTCACCCCCAGCTTGATCAGGTGCGCCGTCAGCCGGTCGAAATCTTCCATGCGCAGGAACGTCAGGCCATGGTGCCGCGGATAGGCGCGCGGGTTATCCACGCCGCCGCGCCGTTCCAGGTGGCACACCAGCTGCAGCACGCCGCCGAAGCTGAACGTCACGCGGTCCTTGAGGATGCGCACCGGCTGTGCTCCCAGAATCTCGGCATACCAGCGCGCGGTCTCCTCGAGGTCGCGGCACGGCACCGCCACGTGGGCGATGTAGCCGACCTTCACTTGGGTATTGTCGAGCAGGCCTGCGGCCGGCTTGAATTCCGTGGCGTCGAGGACGGCTTCCATGGGGCCGATGATGGAGCCGGTGTGTGAGAATGCACTAGGCATTCGTCACACAATGACCCAATTTGACCCTCAATTGACTCTCTACGGGATGAGGATCGCCCGGTAGTCGTTGACGTTGGTGCGGGTCGGTCCGGTCGTCACCAGGTCGCCCAGGGCGCTGAAGAAGCCGTAGCTGTCATGCTTCGCGAGGTGGGCCTTGGCATCCGGCCCCTTGGCAATGCTCTCCGGGGTGAGGATCGCGCCGGCGTTGTCCTCGCTGCCATCGATGCCGTCCGTATCGGCCGCGATCGCCCAGATGTTGCTCGCGCCGCCGAGCTCGATGCCGAGCGAGAGCAGGAACTCGCTGCAGCGGCCGCCGCGCCCGCCGTCGTTCGCGATCGTCACCGTGCATTCGCCGCCGGAAATCAGCGCCGTGGGTCCCGGCGTGCGCAGCGCGAGCTGCGCCATCTCGCGGCCCACCTCCCGCGCCTCGCCGGTGATGGTGTCGCCGAGGATCTGCGGGCGGATACCGTTGCGCCGGAACACCTCCGCCGCGGCCTCAAGGGATCCCAGGGCCGTGGCGATGACCTTGTTGGTCGCCTTGCTGGTCTTGGGGCTCTCGGAGAACGGGCCGCTGAACGCGATGCCGTACCTGGCAAGGACGGCCTTGGCATCGTCGACGGTGGTCGGATCGGGCGCGCA